>Ga0182008_10001924_pt1 | contig 13422 bp, 8 predicted proteins | sample Sormic07211129_1_FD_120482 | JGI IMG/M metagenome (GOLD analysis project Ga0182008, IMG submission 120482) | Rhizosphere microbial communities from Sorghum bicolor, Mead, Nebraska, USA - 072115-129_1 metaG | ecosystem: Host-associated > Plants > Roots > Rhizosphere | place: USA: Nebraska...
GAGCGCGCAGGAACTGTGCGTCCTGCCGTACGGCCTGGCGGCCGTGGTCGCCGGAGTCCTCCTGCACGCCCACCGCCCCGGTGGGGCGGCCGGCTGGGTGCTGCTGGCCTTCGGGGTCTCGGTGATCCTGCCGGCCACGGCCGCCGCCCTCGTCTGGGTCGAGCGGCCCGGCGGCGCGGTTCGCGGGGCCGTCGTCGTCCTGGTCATGCTGGCGAACGTCGTCCAGGACACGCTCTGGTACACGCTCCCGCTGTGGTTTCCGGACGAGCGGCTCACCAGCCGGTGGTGGCGGCTGTACGTTGCCGCGGTCGCCCTGTGGATGGTGCCGCAGCATTTCGTCTACGCCGCCTCCGCGGACCGGTTCGGCGGCCCCAATCCCCTCTACGGCGCGTGGGGCGACACCGCCGCGACCCTGAGCGGCCTGCTGACCGGCGCCTGGGAGCGGAGCATCTACCTGTTCGTCGGTGTGGGCACCGCCGCGCTGCTGGCCCGGCTGCGCTCCGAGGGGACCCGGACGCGCCGCCAGATGCGCCCACTCCTCGTGGGCTATCTGCTGATGCAGGGCGGGCAGACCGCCTACCGCCACCTGTACGCGGACCACTACTGGCTCGGCTTCGGTCTCTTCATCGCCGGTTCGACCCTGTGGGCGTCGTCCTTCGTCCTTTTCGTGGTGCGCTCCGGTTCCTGGCGTATCAGCCGCTCGTCCCGGCGGATGATCGCCGGACTACTGGTCGCCACACTGCTCACCGCCGGGTACGTGGCCGCCGCCGCGGTGCTGGCCACCGGGCTCCCGCTCGGCCGGGCCAGCGACGCCCTGGTCCTACTGGCCCTGGCCTTCCTGCTGGGCGCCGGGCTGCACCGCACCATGTCATGGGCGACCGGGCTGGTCGACCGGCTGTTCTACGGCGAGCGGGCGCACCCCTACCAGGTGTTGCTCACCCTCGCGGAACGCATCAGTCGGGCGGTCGACCCCGAGGAGATCCCGGCCACCCTGTGCACCACCGTCGTGGAGCGACTACGGCTGCCCGGCGCGGCACTCGTCGTGTACACGCGTGCCGGTCCGCGGCTGCTCGCGAAAGCGGGGCGGCCCGGGACGGGGCCGGGCGGGCAGCACTTCGACCTGCTGCATCAGGGCGCCGTGATCGGCCGTATCTCGGTCGACCCCCGCGAGGGTGAGCCGGTGCTTGACGCCCTCGACACCGTCATCCTCTCCTCCCTGGCCAACCAGGCGGCTCCGGCGCTGGCCTCACTGCGCCTCCAGGAGGACCTGCGGACCAGCCGGGAACAGATCGTCACCGCGCGCGAGGAGGAGCGGCGCCATCTGCGGCGCGACATCCACGACGGGCTCGGTCCGACCCTGGCGGGTCTGCGCCTGCGGGTGGAGAACGCGACGACGAGACTGCCGTACGGCGATCCGGTCAAGGACGCGCTGTGTGCCGTGTCCGACGATCTGGGCATGGCGATCAGAGAGGTCCGGCGCATCACTGAGCGCCTCGGACCGGCGCCGCTGGGAGAGCTGGGTCTCAGCGGCGCCCTGCGCCAGCTGGCCTGTGCCCTCGGCGACACCCGGACCCGGATCGAGGTGGCGCTCACGCCCTCCCCGCTGCCCGCGCTGTCGGCCTCCGTCGAGGTGGCGGCGTACCGGATCGCGGCGGAGGCCCTGAACAACACGGTGCGCCATGCCCGGGCCGGGCAGGCGCGGCTACAGGTGTGTGTCGACGCCGACCGGCTCACGCTCACCGTGTTGGACGACGGGGTCGGCTTCGACAGGGACTCGGTGGCACGCGGGGTGGGGCTGGATTCCATGCGGGAGCGGGCGGCGGAGATCGGCGGCCACTGCGCGATCACCTCCCTGCGGCCCGGCACCCGCGTACGAGCTGTCCTGCCCCGGTCGGCCGGGACAGGACAGCTGGTCGGTGAACCGGACGCGTGACACGCACCCCGGTCGGCTCACTTGCAGGGATACGGCGGGTGGCAGGTCCTGTCGGTGCCGTCCTCGCCGTCGCCCTGGGGCGTGACCCGCGCACGGCCGGGCCGCTCGGCGGTGTCCCGCTTGGCCCGCGCCGGAGACAGCAGCGCGGTGACCTTCGCGCCGCAGGCGGCCATAAATTCCACGATCTTGCTCCGCATGGGTGATCCTCTCCCGTTCCTCCAGGCGATGCCGGTCGTCCTGGCACGTCCCGTGCCACCGGCTGGAACAGAAACGTTTCACCTCGTGGGGCCCGAAGACATGAGTCTCATGCCTCACATGTGACCCACCCCCCTGGTGGGCGCTCACAGCCACCACCTCACGGCCCAGGCCTCTCACCAACCAGCACGCACACTGCTCAGGCCCTGACCCCCGCCCCCCCCTCGCCTTCAGGACCTTCGGGTCGCCTCCGCGGGCACTCGACGCAGCTGTCCCTGGCCTCGACGCGCGCGAATCCGGTCGGCCGACTTCGCATGGCGCCCGCAGGCAAAGTCCCGCTCGAAAATGTGTCCTTGGCGACGGACCCCGTCAGTCGACGTCTACCCCTCCTGCTGTGTGCTGGGGCGGCCGAAAGCGCTGGAGGGAGTCACACAACGCTACGGTCTGCTCACTCGGCTCGTGGTCGATCTCGGCCAGAGTCGTCGTGAGCAACGCCAGCGTGCGTGAAATCGAGTCGTGCCGGCCAAGTCGAGCTTGGAACCGGGCGATGTCGCGCTAGATGGCTTCGTTGTAGCGATCCAGGGTGCGGGCCTTCTCCAGGATGGCCAACGCCTCCTCCGGCTCGTCGTCACGCAGAATGCGGACCAGTGCGCTGACAGCGTCCAGCACGTCGCGTCGGAGAGCCTCGCGGGGGGCTTCGATCCATTCCACCGCGAGGTCGGCGGCCAGGTCGCCGCCGTAGAGCCGGACAACGCGCTCCAGAGCCGTACGGCGGGGCAACTGCTCGTTGGTGACGCCACGGCTGCTCTCCAGAGCCTCTCGCAGGCGCCACAAATCGACCGTGACCTGACCTCGGTCCAGGCCGTAGTGACCATCGTCGTGGAGGGTGATGTCGCTGAGCACGCCGTGGGTCGCAGTGCGCAGTGCCCGTCGCAGTTGGCTCAGCGTCGCGTGGAAGCTGTTGTACGGGCGGTCTCGAGGGGCGTCGGGCCATAGGGCGTTGGTCAGAGCCTCACGTCGAACGCCATCGGGGTGGAGAGCGAGGTAGACAAGGATTTCGCGCTGCTTGGGCGCAAGGGAGTTGCTGAGAGGGGCACCTCTCGCGCAGGCGCCGGCAAGCGGGTAAATCGCTGGCAGCTGTACGGTGATGCGGGCTTTGCAAGACCGGTCGTCCAGTCCGCACCGGAGGCGGAGTTCCAGACGGCCATGAGCAACAGCAACGACGCCCAGGGCATGTCACCAGTGCGCTGCGCGCGCGGGCGGAGGCGGCGTTCGCCGCGAGTATGGAGGAAGCGAGTATGGAGCAAGCGGGTGTGCAGCGGAGGGCGATATGTCCGGCGCCTGGCTGACGCAGAGGCTCATCGACCGCTTCTATACGACCGGGGCCGCCGCCGATCTCCGGCATGCCGTGGCCGCCGTACGGGAGGCGGGGCGGTCAGCCACGGGCGAGGCGGCGCTGCGGAACCGTGCCGACCTGGCCGACCTGCTGCTGTCCGGCTACCGAACGACCGGTTCCCGTATGGATCTCGATGAGTGTGTCGAGTTGTATCGAGAGCTGCTGGCCCAGCATGTTGTGGCGGCCTCGGTGGACGGTGCCCGGCGCGAGCGGCGGGCCAGGCTGCTCTCGCAGCTGTCCGGGGCCCTGGTCTTCCGGTTCGAGTACGGCGGTAACCAGGCGGATCTCGACGACTCGATCGCGGCCATGCGGGAGTCCGTCGCCCTGACGCCTGCGAGCGGTGCCGAGACCGTCCGTGCTGGGCGGCTGAGCGGCCTGACGGGCAAGCTCATAGCCCGCGCCGAGTTAATCGGTTCCCTGACCGACATCAACGAGGCCATCACAGCAGGAACCGAAGCCGTCCGTCTCTTCAGGACTCTCCCGGATCAGACGACGTTGCCCAGCGTGCTGAGTAATTTCGCGGGTGCGCACCGCCATCGCTATCAGATGCGCGGCGACGCAGCAGATCTGGACGCCGCCCTTGACGCCTTACGGCGCATGCTCGCCTTGAGCCCGGAGGGCGCGCCAGATCATGTAACGGCGATGAGCAACCTTGGCTCGTGCCTGATGATCGCTCACTCCGCCGGGCGGGAGGGGCTCGACGAGGGGATTACCCTGATCCGCGCTGCGCTGGAGGGGACCCAGCCCGGACATCCCCAGCACTACTCCCGGAGTGTCAATCTCGCCAACGCACTGCTGCTCCGCTGGTTGCGTACCCATGGTCGGCAGGATCTGGACGAGACTGTCGCTCTACTGCGCGCCCAGCTGGCGACCGAGGACAACCGTGCCACGAGGCGCCGCAGGGCGGACAGCATGCGGCTCCTGGCGATCGCGCTCACCAGTCTGCATCAGGAAACCCCGAACCCGGAGGCGGCACGGGAGGCCGCCCTGTTATACGCCGGCTACGCCAGGTCCTCTTTGGGTCCCGCCACTCACCAGATCCAGGCGGCCTACTGGTGGGCCAAGCTCAGTGAGGAGCAGGGGGACATGGACGGGCCGGATGGCGCGCTGGCCGCTTGGTCCCTAGCGGTCAGACTGCTGCCCGTGATCGGCTGGCGTGGTCTCGGCCGATCGGACCAGGAGTCGCAGCTCTCAGAGAGTATCGGCACGGCGTCGGCCGCCGCGGCGTGCGCTTTGGACGCCGGGCGGCCGGAGCTGGCGGTCGAGTTCCTCGAACAGGGCCGTTCGGTGCTGTGGACGCAACTGCTCCAGTCCCGCGCCGAGGCTGGTGCCCTGGCCCGACTGCCCACCGAACTCACAGCAGAGCTACGGCAGGTGGGCGCGGCGCTGGAGGCGGCCGCCGCGTCCCCGGAGACGCCGTCGGACCGTCTCGTCGCGCTGGCTCGGCGCTGGGACGCTCTGGTGGAGCAAGGCGGGTCCGAGCTGGGTGACGAAAGCCCCTTCGCGCCGCCCCGGTACGACACGCTTGCGAGGGCCGCAGTGGGGGGACCGGTGGTCCTGGTTAACGTCTCGGCTCGGCGTAGGGACGCGATCGTCGTATTCCCGCCACCTGCCGTCCCGCTCGTCATCCCGTTGCCCGACCTGGATCTGGCCGATACGGCACGTCGGGCGACTGAGTATCTGAAGGCCGTCCACGACCAAGGTAGCGCGCAGCCGCAGGGTCACGTGGCCCTGCAGATGACCATGGCGAGTATGTTGGAATGGCTATGGGAGACGGTCGCCAAGCCCGTGTTCGACCGGCTCGGCCTGATCGACGACGGCAGTGGGGTGCCCGGCAAGCGCATCTGGTGGTGTCCGACCGGGCTCCTCACCCTGCTTCCGTTGCACGCCGCAGGGATCGTGGGCGGCACCGATGGCACCTGGCGGCGCGTCATCCCGTCGTACACCCCGACCCTCCAGGCGCTGGCGCGCACTCACCAGGACGGGGCACCAGCCGCCTTCGGTGAGGACGGCGGACGGCTGCTGACCGTCGCCGTATCGCACTCGCCGGGCCAGCCGCCGCTGCGGCACGTGGTGGCGGAGGCGGCCGGGATCGCGGGGCGCTTCCCCGGGCTGTCCCACACCGCGTTGGTCAACGCGGAGGCCACCCGCGAACGTGTCCGGTGCGAACTCGCCGACTGTTCCTGGGCGCACTTCGCCTGCCACGGCCGACAATCCGCGTGAAGCGTCCGACAGCGCGGTTCTGCTCTACGACGGTGCGCTGACGGTCCTCGACATCGCCCGGACCCGCCCGGCCGGGGCGGAACTGGCGTATGTGTCGGCGTGCCGTACGGCGGCGGGCAGCGCGCCGCTGAGGGATGAAGCGCAGCATCTGGTAGCCGGGCTCCAACTCGCGGGGTTCCGGCATGTGGTTGGTACCCTCTGGGCGGTCGGCGATCGCGAGGCGGCGGAGACCGCGGACCGCTTCTACGATGTGCTGCGGGCCTGCGGCTCCCCCGCGGTAGCCATCGCCTCCGCCGCGGGGCGACTGCGCCTCGACCACCCGTTGGAGCCGTCGGTGTGGGCGGGGTACGTCCATTTCGGGCCTTGAGCAGGCTTCAGACAACGGGGGATGGGACCATGCCCGATCCGGGGAAGTTCTTCGCGCTGCTGGTCGATCCGGCGGACGCCACACCAGAGACGGTACGGCTGGAGTTGGCGCCCGGTACTGGGCCGGACACCGCCGCCGTGGTCCTCACGACGGTGTTCGAGGCGGATCCGGACCTGGACCGGGTAGCCGTGACGATGGGCGGTCAGTCGCTCGGCGTGTCCCGTCGTGAGCGATTCGTCCGCACCACCTCACGGGAATTCGGCAGCGCCGACCACTCCGCGCTCCCCGGCCCGTCTCGCCGTTTCACCCTCCTGCGGTTCGCGTGCCGCGACTGCGGCCGGGCCGTCCTGCGCGTGCACGCCGACTGGCAGCTGCCGTCCTGCCCGGACCACGGCCTCATGGAATTGACGCGATGACCCCGGAGACGCTGGGCAAAGGCGCCGCCGACATGTTCGCCGGACGCTTCTTCCTGGTCAGCTACCTCCCGACGCTCGCTCTGAGCCTCTTCCTCCTGACCTTGATCCAGGCAGGCGCCCCCGGCGAACACCTCGACTTCGGCAGGGCCTGGCACACCGTCACCCACCTGAGCGCCGGGGAACTCGTCCTCCTCGTACTGGCGGTCACCCTGGCCGCACTCCTCACCCACCCCCTCCAACTCCCCCTGGTCCGGCTCCTGGAGGGCTACTGGCCGACCTCCCTCGGCCGTCTGACGACCCTCGGCGTACGACGCCAGTCCCGCCTCCGCAACCGCCTGGAAGCCGAGGCGACCCGACTGCACGAGTCGATGACGGACGCCGAGATCCAGGCGGCCGGCACGGCAGGCACACGGCTGCGCCAGCTCTTCCCGCCCCCGGGCCACTTCCTGCCCACAAGCCTGGGCAACGCCCTCGCCGCGACCGAACACAGGGCGGGCGCGGATTACGGCTGGGACGCGGTCGTAGCCTGGCCCCGCCTCTACCCCCTGCTCGGCGACCAGCTCCGGGCCATCGTCGACGACCGCCGCAACTCCCTGGACGTGACGGCCCGCCTCTCCACGACGGCCTTCCTGGCCGGTGCCACGGCGACAGCTCTGCTCGGTCGCTCCGGCTGGTGGCTACTGCTGGTACTCGCCCCCCTGACCCTGTCCTGGCTCTGCTACCGCCAGGCGGTGACGGCGGCGCTGCGCTTCGGCGAGACGGTGGAGACAGCCTTCGACCTCCACCGCTTCGACCTGCTACGAGCGCTGCACCTGCCGTTGCCCGCGGCCGGCGGCCCACAGGAGCGAGCCCAGGCCCAGGAGATGTGCGCGCATTGGCGACAGGGGATGCCGGTCGTCTTCACATACGACCACGGAGTCACCTGACGGCAGTGCTGGGCTTACGCGGTCGGACGACGGCGGAGTGCAAACCGTCCGCGACGGAATGGGTTGGCACGATCTCGATATCCGTGCAACCGGCGCCGTCCAGCCCCAGCCGGTACTCGGCGAAGGACAGCGCGTTGTTCCGGCGTGAGGGTGTCGACGGCGACGATGTCGGAGAATGCCGATACGACCGCCGGGCCCCAGGACGCGGAACGCCTCGGTGAAGACGGCGGGTTTGTCGGGAGACCCCACACGGCCTACCGAACCGCCCTCAGCTCAGAGGCTCTCGAGCTGGGGGCAAGGCGTGATCGTCAGCTGTCCCGTCGCCCGCCCTAATACACCACTGGAATATTAGGGGAGGCCAGATTCTTTCTCCGTTCTATCGAACAAGTTAGAGATAAAGATGCGATCCGGCTTCCCTGCAAATAGATAGAAGAGGGACTCTGGAACATATCCTGGTTTGCGAAACCAGTTTCGCACGCGAGCTCCTCGGCCTTGGTCGTCTGCAATCTCGCCAAGTATTTTCTCAGTGTCCTCGTAAATATGATGCAAACGGAGCTTCCCTGCCGATCGGTTGGACATAAACTCAGTTAGGACTGTATTGCCACTAGAGGTTATGCTGCGACTCCAGGCGTTCAAGTGCCGATTTCCCGGACCAAGTATGTCGTTAACCGCATTCGATGCCTGTACCCAGTGCCAGACCTCCAGCAATGTGGCATGTTCTGCGCCTTGCTGAAATGCCGCTGTGATGTTAACGAAGAAGCGTGCCATTAGGATCGCGTTTCGCCGTACATCTACGGGCACTTGGGTGCCAAGTACGGCTCTTACGCCTTCGCGTAGCAAAAGATCGGTGATGCTGACGGCACCCCTGCCACGCGGGGCAACATGGCAGGCACTGAGGATGACAACTGGAGGCGGCCTTTCCAGTCCAAGTTCAATGCAGATTTCTTCCCCGATTACGAGTCCGGCGCTGTTCTTGCCCAGCGTACCGTGAGCACTGATGACCAGGAAGTGCGGCGCCTCATCAGCTACAGCGCGACGTAGCTGATCAAGACTCAAAGTCTCCACGATCTTCATGGTGGTGCCGCTTGCCTCAACCTCCAAATTTTCGCGTGCAGTACGCCATCCGATACGCGAAATTTGCCCAACAGGATCGTGCGCCGGGATGCATTCGGCAACCAAGACGCGAATTCCACGGTTCAATTCGATGGGGATCGAGGGGCTGAGCTCATCCTGGACGGTCCTGAGGAGTGGCATCATTGGACGGTAGGCGATTGGGATTCGCGCGGACAAAGGGGCAGTGTCACCGGGCATTCGTAGTAGCCCGATTGGGAAGTTTGTAAAAACAGTGAGCGCACGGGCGCGTCTGATGATCTCGACGAGTGTTTGGCTCCACAAGGGCTTGGCAGCTTCATTGAGGCGCTCCAGTAGCCGCCTGACGCTTGCTCCGCTTTCGGTTCCACTGAAATGTCGCTCCAGTTCCGCTAGGACAACAAAAGCTTCTGGAGGGACAGACGGGAGCAGGAGACCTTGGGCGAGAGCATGATGCGTGGTAACAAATTCGATGGCAGCACGCTCAGTAAGCTCATCCGATCGCATATGTATATCTGGCGACCAAGTATCCTCTGCATGCAATGGAGAGAGAGGTCGTGCACGCGAACGCAACTCAGTGTCGTATGCGATGCGCGCGTATGCAGGAGCGATTCCTGGCAGGGCCAGTGTTACCGGTATGCGCAGCCGCGCCTCGGCGTATGCGCGAGGGAAATCTTTTTCTACCTGCTCGTCGTCCGCACCTTCTCGTTCAAGATGCGCAACAGCAGAAAGAACCGCCTGTTCGTGAAAGGTCCGCGCCGTTAGAGAATCCAGTTCATCGAGCGAATTAATCTGTGTCTCAGTAGACTCCCAGTTCATTTGGCGGGCAAGCCAGCGACGAGGTAGATCCATAGGAGCAGTGTCGAGACGGCGTGTCATTTCTGGCTCACGCCCCAAATATTCAACATCGGATCTGTAACGCTCGTGAATTTGCTTCCAGTGGCTTCTTATGCTTTCATTTGATATTTCGGAATAAGTGATCGAGGGGAAGGAAAACCCAAGCGCTTCGGCGCGTCTGCCACACTCCTCTGCGAGGTGGTCCGGGCAAACTGTCAGCACCGGATCGAGGCCAGACATGAAACCTGCGCAATGCTCTTGGTCAAAAATCTCGATAGGGACCAGCAAGATTTGGTGACCGAGATTAAGTTCTTGACTCATCTTTAGCGCTGTGACCGAGATGTCAGACAGTTGGAACACCGTATTGGGCAGGTGCAAGCAATACCACAAACCGGGCAACGCCGCAGACGCGGCGCGTGACAACCCATGCGGAATGGTGACCTTAGCGCTTTCACCTAACTGACGGTAGAGGAAGGGGCTGTAAGTCTTTGCATCGAGATCTTCGCCCTCCTCAAAGACGACTGCGTACATCGGCATGGGCGGTGGCACCCACCCGTCCGTCGGTGATCCGTCTGAGCTCATTCGCGATCCCCAGGTTCGCTGTTCCTGCTCGCTGCGCCGCTCTTGCGGTGCTTCCCCTGTAGTACAACTGTGAGGGTTCTCAGGATGTCACCACAAAAGCGCGTGTGCATGGATTTGAGAGACGAAGGGCAGCAGGTCTGGGGGCAGTTACGTAGCACCAATCTCCAGCACCGCCAAACACCGCATCGCCACCCATCCTCGTCCCTCGCATGCCATCCACTCCAGCGAGGTACTCGTGGCGGAAGCTCCACACAGCACCATCGGCACCTTCGCCAAGTCAGACCAGAACCCCGTACGGCGCACCCGGTCAGCGGCGGCGGCTCAGTTCAGTGGCGTAGTCGGCACCGAAGCCCTGGCTCTCGCGGGTCCAATTGTCCCCGGTGGACTGGTGAAAGCCGAGCAGTCGGCTGATGACGACGGCGGGCAGCTCCGAGGCGATGTCCATCAGCGATGCGTGGCGCGCGAGCTGGGGCGGGACGCCGATCGCCTTCAGACGCCGGCCCAGGGTGTGCGGGTCGATCGGCTGTCCGGGGTAGGTGCTGTGGAACAGCCACTTCGGTTCCCTGAGCGGGACGGTGGCCGCGCGGCCGTTCCGTCGTTCGGCGAGTTGGCGGATCAGGTCGTCCAGGGGTGCGGGGATCTCGACGGGGACTCGGCCGAGCTTCAGCGTGAGCGTGTCGCCGCGGTCGACGATGTGCTCGGTGGTGAGGCGGCTGATGCGGCCCACGGGCTGGGCGAACAGCAGCAGGAGCAGGCCAGCGGCCCGGTCGGCGACCTGGAATTGCTCGTCGTGGACGAGGCGGCGGACCAGGTCCCAGCGTTGGTCCTTGCCGATGATGCGCGCGGCGAAGTAGTTGCCGATAACCGGCGCGGTCAGTGGTCGACTGTGGCCGCGTCTGCTGGTCCAGTGCAGGAATGCGCGGACCGTGGCGCGGGTGATGGGGCCGTCGCTGAGCCAGGCGTCGATCTGGTCCTGGCTGCAGGCGGCCAGGGTGGTGCTGCCATCGTGGAGCCATTCCAGCAGGCGGGCCACGTTACGGATCTCGACCCGGACGGTCTCGGCCCGGCCGTGGGTGACCAGTTGCCCGGCGGGCAGGCGGCGGAGTCTGCGCAGCGACTGCCAGTTCGTGTAGTTGCGCAGGATCCTGCGTTCCTCGGTGGACGTGACGCGGGCGATGGTCTTGGCCAACCAGCGTTCCAGTCGGGCCAGTTGCTCGTCCCGGTCGGGCAGGGCTCCTGCGGCGACCAGTGCGGCGCGCAGGTACTCTACGGTCGGTGCGGCGGCGAAGCGGTCAAGGACCTCGTGGGTGACGGGTCCGTTCTCCACGGCGAGGGCCTTGAGGACGGCCCGGCGTGCGGGAATCTTGTGGATCCAGTGCAGCACGGTGCGGGGCGGCGGAGTCAGCAGCGCCTGGAAGACCGGTTCCAGCTCCGGGCGCATGAGGCCGCCCGGCGGGCTGAGTACTTCACGCAGGTCAGCGGCACGCGCGCAGGCGGCGCATCGTCCGTGCCGGTAGAGGCGTTCGACGCAGGCGCACTGGGTGCAGGGACGGTGGGCGGCAGGATGCTTGGCCCAGCAGGTCTGGCACAGGGGCTCGCCCTCGGGGGTCCGGCCGCTGGTGCGGTAGATTCCGCCGCAGCCGCCGCAGGGCTTGGGTTTGTTGCCGCAGTTTCCGCACAGTGGTTCGCCGGTGGCGGTGCGGTTGTTGACGCGTCGGTGCTTTCCGCAGTTGGCGCACACGGCTTCCTCGCGCTCCTTGGCGCTGCAGGGCAGGCACTTGGGGGCATTGGTGGCGGCGAAATAGCAGGGGCGGACTTCACCGCAGGTCGCGCAGAGGGCAATGGGGATCTCCCGGCAGGCGGCGCAGACTCCGCCGCCGTCGGTGCGCGAATTCCTCAAGCGAAGCGCGCCGCAGACACTGCAGGGCCTGTAGTTGAAGGGATCGTGCTGGCGGCAGGTGCCGCATACCGGCTGGCCGTCGAACCTGCGGCCGCCGATCGGTCGCGAGCGTCCGCAGGCCGCACAGGTCACGATCTTGGAGTCACGCCAGCACGGCCCGCAGCAACGCAGGCCGTCACGACGCTCCTTCAGGTCGGTGGAACGCTGGCAGAACGGACACGAGGGGAGGACCACGCCCTGGGCTCCCCGATCGATCAGCGCCTGGGCCAGGGCGGAGATCTTGGGTGGCCCCTCGGCGCCACGTCCGGTCAGCAGGTCAGGAGTGTCTTCCAGCGCCCACAACAGCCGGAGCTGGCCGGGGCGGGTGGGGTCAATCTGGCGGATGGCCTGCTGCGCGGTCGTGGGCGAGATGCCGAAGGGTCTGCCAGCGATCAGTTTGGCCAGTTCCTCGGCTGGGTCTGTGGAGCCCCAGGGCGGATGGGCCCGGCAGCGGGGCCGACCGGCGCGGTCACGCCCGGCAAGGGTGGTGCTTCCGCAGATCACGCAGGGGTTGGCCCGCGCGAGGCGGCGGTTGCTACAGGCACTGCAGATGCGTGCGCCGTCACCGAGGCCGGTCAGCGGACGCTCGCGCCCGCAATCGCCGCAGCGGGGCAGCACCAGCCTTTCGGCGCCGGCCTCGCGCAGCGCCCGGACGAGCCGTTCGATCGCGCGTGGTCCCTCGGGACGACCGGACGTCAGCAGGTCCGGCCTGGCCTGGAGCACGTCGGCGAGCGTCCGCAGTTGGGGTCGCTGGCGGAAGACCGTCCGGAGCACGGCGGTGACGTCGATCCGCTCGCAGGCGGAGTCGGCCGACCGGACGATCTCGCTGATCACGGTCTCGGGCTCGGTAGCGGAACGCGGCAGCTCGCCTTCGGGCACGACCGGCGCCTACTCGGGCACGATCCGGGCCCGCTTGGGCCGGAAGTCGCCAAGCCCGGTGTCCTTCCCGGCCTCCGTTCCGCCAGCTGCTGCGGCACTGCGGCGGCGCCCCGAACCGGCCGCCGCAACGGGTTCGATGAGTTCGTCCATGCTGCAGCCCAAGATGTCGAGCAGGGCCATCAGGGTCTTCAGGCTCAGCCGCTCGGGCCGTTCCACCACCAGGCGGTAGGTCTGGCTGGGCGACAGGTCGACGCCGCGTTCGGCCAGCAGGGGGCGCAGATCGGTGGTGGAGAACATGCCACGGGTGGCCATCACCTCCCGCAAGTGCCATCGGTAGTCCAGTTTCGGCGTCACATCGTCTCCCTACTGTCCGCCCTGCAGGGCCTGGTCCAAGACCTTGCGCATCACCGTGTTCATGAAGTCCCCGCTCACTCCGGTGTAGAGGGCGGTCGTGGAGGCGTAGCGGTGGCCGACCTGGCGCTGGACGAAGGCCGGGTCTGCGCCGTCCTCGATCTGGTGTGAACCGCCCCGGGTTCGGTAGAGATCTCAGATTGTGGTGATGACCAGGGGTTTCGTGGATTCGGTGTAGTAGCTGGCTTCGTATTCGACGGGCGGAACGTGACCTATCTCTCCGTGGAGC
>Ga0182008_10001926_pt1 | contig 13405 bp, 12 predicted proteins | sample Sormic07211129_1_FD_120482 | JGI IMG/M metagenome (GOLD analysis project Ga0182008, IMG submission 120482) | Rhizosphere microbial communities from Sorghum bicolor, Mead, Nebraska, USA - 072115-129_1 metaG | ecosystem: Host-associated > Plants > Roots > Rhizosphere | place: USA: Nebraska...
AATCCCGCTGCCTTTTCCACTGCTGCCATGGCCTTGGCTGCCGTGGCCTGGGCGACATTCTCGCCGAAGAACACCACGTCGGGTTTCATCCGCTCACCCTGGCAATGCGGGCAGTGCGGCACCTGAAAACGTGCTTCGAACGCCGGGTCGAGCAGGGTATCGCCGTCCGGCGCCTGAACCGCGTCAACACCGGCGAGATACGGGTTCTGGGTTTCCATCAGATTCTGGATCGAATCCCGTTCGCTGCGCATTCCACAGTCCAGGCACAACACCCGGTGCAGGCTGCCATGCAGTTCGATGACGTCGTGGCTGCCGGCCTGGTCGTGCAAGGTATCGACATTCTGCGTGATCAAGCCGCTGATCCGCTGTGTGCTCTGCAAGCGGGCGAGTGTCTCGTGGGCCACATTCGGCTGCGCCTGACGCACCCGCGGCCAGCCGAGCATCGCCCGTGCCCAATAGCGCCGACGGGACTCGGGGGCGGAGAGAAACTCCTGATACATCATCGGCTGGCGGCCACGCCGCACACCCTGGTTGTCGCGATAGTCCGGAATGCCTGAGGGGGTGCTGATGCCGGCACCCGTCAGGACGGCGAACGGCTGATCGGCCATCAGTTGCTGGAGACGGTCAAGTTGTTCGCGGGTCAGGCTGTCGAGCATGTCGGGAGAACCTGTAAAAGCGAGCATGCTCGCGAAGGTGGGTCAGCTGAGATCAATGTACCTGACGCACTCTCATGAGCAAGCTCACCCCTGCAAAGATTACTTGCGCGCCTCCAGAATCAGGTTGAACGGCGTTTGCGTAGCCCGACGGAAACTCGAGAACCCGGCCTCGGTGAAGACCTTGCGCAACCGCGCTTCACCCGCTTGCGCACCGAGCCCGAGCCCGACCTCCTGGGACAATGAGTTGGGAGTGCAGATAAAGGTCGAGGCTGCATAGAACAACCGGCCGACCGGGTTGATGTTGTCATCGAGCGCATCATTGGCGAACGGCTCTACCAGCAGCACCGTGCCGTCCGGTTTCAATGACTGATAGGCGTGCTTCGCCGCGCCTACGGGGTCACCCATGTCATGCAGGCAGTCGAAGTAGCAGATCAGGTCGTAGTCGTCGCCGGGGTAGCTTTTCGCCGTACCCTGGAAGAACCGCGCGCGGCCGGACACGCCGCCTTCTTCGGCGCGCTGGGTGGCCACGGTCACGGAGGGCGCGTGGTAGTCGAAGCCGACGAATCGCGAATTCGGAAACGCCTGAGCCATGATCACCGTCGACGCGCCATGGCCGCAACCGACGTCCGCGACTTTGGCGCCTTGCTCCAGTTTGGCCACAACGCCTTCAAGGGCCGGCAGCCATTCGGCGATCAGGTGAGCTTTATAGCCGGGACGGAAGAACCGTTCGGTGCCGCTGAACATGCACGGATGGTGATCGCCCCAGGGCAGGGCGCCGTCACCGCGCATCGCTTTGATCAGTTTGTCCTTGTCATGAAAAAACGACGCGACCACGCCGATGCCGCCAGCGATGTACACCGGCGAGTCTTCAATGGCCAGGGCCAAAGCCTGTTCCTCAGGCAGGCGGAATTGGCCGTCGCTGTGTTCCATATAGCCGGAGGCGGCATGGGCGCTGAGCCATTCGCGCACCAGGCGGGGGTTGCAGCCGGTCTTGTCGGCGAGGGTTTCGGGGCTGATCGGCTGGCTGTCGGCCATGGCCCGGTACAGGCCCAGCTCTTCGCCGAGAATGACGTTGGCGAGCATCGCCGCGCCACCCATGTCATTCACCAGTTTGCCCATGAAATCGTTGAGTCTGGCCTCGTCCATCACGTGTGCTCCTTTGACAGGATCACAGTCCGGAAGCGTTGTTGGTCCGGGCGGTGGTCGTGGGAATGAACAGGACATCAAGCAGGTCCTGTGGTGCATTAAGTTTAGTTCGCAGGCCGTATACCGCGGGTTGGAGCGACGAAAGTGCTCTATGGCTTTGCACTGAGCCCTGTGGGAGCGGGCTTGCCCGCGATTGCGGTGTGTCAGCCGCCGAAAATGCAATAGGTGCCGGCCTCATCGCGGGCAAGCCCGCTCCCACAGGGTTTTGCGGCGATCTCATGTATCCCACTGTATCCAAACGGCCTCTCGATACAGTCCCGCGCAATTGCAGACCCCCACCGAACACAGACCAGATACAAACCTGCGCTGAACTGTTGAGCCACTTCCCTGGCCGCATTCACCGGCGGCCGTTCGCTCCTGACTCTGTTCCGCGCCTGATGCGGTCAAGGGGACCACAATGACAACACGTGTGCCTGAATCCAATCTCAACGCCACACCGGTCGATCGCCTGCGGGTCGATCACTACACCAACGGCATCATCGGCCCGAGCCAGCCGATGCTCGGGCCGCTGGCTGACGGTGGCACCCTGATCACCGGCACGCCGCCGGGCTGTTGGGGACCGATGATCACGCCGGCCTTCGAGGGTGGCCATGAAGTGACACAACCGGTCGCCATCGTCGGTGCACAGATCGGCGATGCCGTGGCGATCAAGATCAAAAGCATGCGCGTGACGTCGCTGGCTACATCCTCCGGCGTGATGAAGTTCGTTGAGGGGCGCTACAACGGCGATCCGTTCGTCGCCAAATTCTGCTCCAAATGCGGCACCGAACATCCGGCCAGCCATGTCGATGGCATTGGCGAAGACGCGATTCGTTGCAACAACTGTGGCGCCGAAGTCAGCGCGTTTCGCTTCAGCCACGGCTATGTGATCGTGTTCGATGCGCAGAACCAGGTCAGCCTCACGGTCAATCAGGACATCGCCAATCAACTGGCCGGCAACGCCAGCGAAATGTCGGCACTGCCGGAGTTCGCTGCGCAGCACTCGATCCTGTCCCTGGCCCGTGCCGATATTCCGGGCGTCGCGGCGCACATGCGGCCGTTCCTCGGCAACATCGGCACGATGCCGTCCCGTGACATTCCCGATTCGCACAACTGCGCTGATTTCGGCCAATACCTGATCAATGCACCGCACCGTTTCGGCATGACCCGCGAAGAACTGCACGCGGCCAAGACCGACGGCCACATGGACACCAATTCGATCCGCGAAGGCTGCGTGTTGATCTGCCCGGTGAAAGTGCCGGGTGCCGGGGTGTACATGGGGGATATGCACGCTCAGCAGGGCAATGGCGAGATCGCCGGGCATGCCACCGATTGCTCCGGGGAAACCGAAGTGGTGGTGCAGGTGGTGAAGAACCTGACCCTGGATGGGCCGATCCTTCTGCAAAACCTCGATGACCTGCCGCCGATGGCGCGACCAATGAACGCCGAACAGCAGGCCAAAGTCCGGGCGTTAGGTGAACGTTGGGGCCAGCAGGAGATCGAGCAGAGCGGTCCGATCACCTTCATCGGTAGCGGCGAAAACCTCAACCTGGCCGTGGAGAATGGCTTGCAGCGTGCCGCTTCCGTCACCGGCCTGCCTTATGACGAAGTGCTCAACCGCGCCACCATTACCGGTTCCATCGATATCAGTCGCTTGCCGGGCACCGTGCGCGTGACGTTCCTGTGCCCGATGGCCGTGCTGGATCGCATCGGCATCGGTCATCTGGTGCGCGAGAAGTACGACCTGGCGTAATGCCGGGCGGCGGGCCTGTACCACAGTGTGTACAGGCCTGCTGACGATACAAGTCCTGCCGTTTTCCGTCGGCGCGCAACACAGTTCCGATACACCGCTTCGATTAACTGTGCTTACGTTCTGACAACCTTGAGATCGACACCATGCAGACCCCCCTCACTTCCGCCAAGGCCAGCGCCGGGCTCGGCTTGCGTCGCGGTTTAATGAAAGACCTTCAGGCTGCCCCAGCCGGTCATTTCGACTTTCTTGAAGTCGCTCCGGAAAACTGGATCGGTATCGGCGGCGCCCATGGCGCGGCGTTGCGAAGCCTGGCCGAGCGTTATCCGTTGTCCTGTCACGGCTTGTCGCTGTCGCTGGGCGGGCCGTCGCCGCTGGATGTCGGGTTTCTGCAAGAGGTGCGGGTTTTTCTCGATCACTACAACGTGCCGCTGTACAGCGAGCACCTGAGTTACTGCAGCGATGACGGTCATCTTTATGACCTGTTGCCGCTGCCGTTTACCGAAGAGGCGGTGCATCACGTCGCTGCGCGCATCCGCCAGGCCCAGGACATTCTCGGTCGACGCCTGGCTGTGGAAAACGTCTCGTACTACGCCGCGCCGCAGCAGGACATGGATGAAGTCACGTTCACCAACGCCGTGCTGCGCGAAGCCGATTGCGACCTGTTGCTGGACGTCAACAACGTCTACGTCAATTCGATCAACCACGGCTTCGATCCGCGTACCTTCCTGGCCGGCATCGATGCCAACCGCGTGGTGGCCATGCACATCGCCGGGCACTTCGATGAGTCCGACACCTTGAAAATCGACACCCATGGCGCCTCGGTCAAACCTGCGGTCTGGTCGCTGCTGGCCGAGGCCTATGCACGTTTCGGTGCGCAACCGACGCTGCTGGAACGGGACTTCAACTTCCCGGCGTTTTCCGAACTGGTTGCCGAACTGGACACCATCCGCCGTTTACAGGCCGAGGAGGTGAACCGTGGCTAAGCGTTCGCTGCACCAACAGCAAAACAGCATGGGCCTGTACCTGCGCGACCCCGACCACTGCGCGCCACCCCCCGAGATGGACCCGGCACGGGCGCAGGTTTATCGCGATCTGGTGTTCGCCAACCTGTCGTCGCTGATCAGCGGTACTTTCCCGGTGCTGGTGAAGATCCTCGGTGACCAACAGTGGCGGGCGCTGGTGCGAATCTTCCTGCGCGACTACCGTGCTCACACGCCGAAATTCGGTGAGATCGCGCAAGAGTTCGTCGAGTTTCTCGCGTCAGAGCCTGAGGCATTGGCCAGTGGGGCGTGGCCGCCGTTCATGGTGGAACTTGCGCACTACGAGTGGGTTGAGATGGCGCTGCAACAGTCCGAAGCTGAGCCACTGTCATCCGGCGATAGCGAGTCGTTGCTGGATCGTCCGTTGCAGGTTTCACCCTTGGCGTGGCCACTGGCGTATGCCTGGCCGGTGCAGAGGGTGGGAGCGGATTTCCAGCCCGATGTGGCGCCGGATCAGCCGACGTTGCTGTTGGTTCGTCGAGACCCGGATTTCAGCGTGAAATTCTCCGGGTTGAGCCCGTTGGCGTTTCGACTGTTGCAGCGCATCGAGGAATTTCCCGGGCTGACCGGACGGGCGCAGTTGCTGGCATTGGCGGACGAGGCGGGAATGACCGGCTCATCAGAGTTCTTTGATAACGGCCTGGCGTTGTTGCAGCAGTTGCATGAACAATCCGTGGTGGGTGTGAACCTCTGACCGGCGCCAATCTCCAAACCACCACACATCCCCTGTAGGAGCGAGCCTGCTCGCGATGGCGGTCTTTCAATCAGAAATGATGTGACTGACTCACCGCTATCGCGAGCAGGCTCGCTCCTGCAGGGGGGGTTGTGCTGCGTGAAAATGGGTACTTGCGTGCCAGGTGTCTCACCGCTGAAACAGTACTGACTCTTTGAAATTTATTTGCTGAACCCCCCGCAATAATCCTCAAGCCTGGCCGATACAACCAACAGGCGTACATGAATTCATTACAACAATGGCGCCTGTCTGAAGAAGCGTGCGCCCATGCCCGCCATTTCAGTGATCACGCAAGGATGCTCGCCGCCACACTTTCCCGAGAGTCGTCCTATGTCCTTGCGTCAGCTGAATATCGCGCCTCGCGCTTTCCTGGGTTTTGCCTTCATTGCCTTGCTGGTCATCGTGCTCGGTGTGTTCGCGGTGAACCGCATGACGGTTATCCGCCAGGCCTCCGTCGACATGGAGGCGACGCAACTGCCCAGCGTCGGTTTTCTCGGCAATATGACCGAAAACGTCCTGCGCATGCGCATTCTGTCGTTCCGGATTTTGGTCAACCGCGATCCAGCGGCGTTACAGGAAGCCCAGACGCGCATCAACGTGCTGATCGACAAGCTGCGCAGTGCGCAAGCCAGTTACGCCGCGCTGCCGGCCGGTGCCGAAGAAGCGCAGCTGTACAAGACGTTCGAGGCCACGCTCAACAACTACATGCAAGCCCAGAACCAGATGATGGAGCTGTCGCGGCAGAACAAGCTCGATGAAATGCGCGCGCTGATCAATACGCGGATCAAGGACGGTACCGATCAGATGGGCGAGCAGTTGAACAAATTGGTGGCGCTCAATAACGCCGATGCCAAGCAGGCGTCGACCGTTGCCGGGGACAATTACGACAGTGCCATTACCGGCATCGTCGCAGTAGCGGTAATCGCGTCGTTACTGACCGTGCTGTTGGCCTGGCTGTTGACCCGCAGCATCGTCACGCCGTTGAACCGCGCCGTACTGGCCGCACAGACCATTGCCGAAGGTAACCTGACGAAGACCATCGAGGTCGATGGCAAGGACGAACCGGCGCGGTTGCTCGGCGCCCTGGCCACGATGCAGGCCAGCCTGCGCAAAACCATCGAACAGATTGCCGGTTCCGCCACACAACTGGGCACGGCCGCCGAAGAACTCAGCGCGGTGACTCAAGACGCATCCCGTGGTTTGCAACAACAGAACAATGAAATCGAACAGGCCGCCACCGCCGTCAACGAAATGACCGCCGCCGTGGAAGAAGTGGCGCGTAACGCGGTGTCGACCTCCGAAGCATCGAATCAATCGACCCAGGCCGCCCGTGAAGGCCGTGACCGTGTGGTGGAAACCGTCGATGCCATCCAGACCATGACCCACGACGTGCACAACACCTCGCTGATGATTGAAGGTCTGGCGGCCCAGGGGCGTGATATCGGCAAGGTGCTGGATGTGATCCGTGCCATCGCCGAGCAAACCAATCTGTTGGCGCTCAACGCGGCCATCGAAGCAGCCCGTGCCGGCGAAGCAGGGCGGGGGTTTGCTGTCGTGGCGGACGAAGTTCGGGCGCTGGCCCATCGCACGGCGCAATCGACCCAGGAGATCGAGAAGATGGTCGCCGGCATCCAGAACGGCACCGGCGAAGCCGTGGCATCGATGCAGCAAAGCAATCATCGCACCCAAAGCACTCTGGAATTGGCTCGCGCCGCCGGTGTGGCGCTGGAGCAGATCACCCAGTCGATCCACCTGATCAATGAGCGCAATCTGGTCATCGCCAGTGCCTCGGAGGAGCAGGCGCAGGTGTCCCGCGAAGTCGATCGCAACCTGGTGAACATTCGCGATCTGGCTTCGCAGTCCGCCGCCGGTGCCAACCAGACCAGCACCGCGACCCATGAGCTGTCGCGATTGGCGGTGGATCTGAATGCGCTGGTGGCGCGGTTTGTCATCTGACCGACAAGCCGTGGTTGTCATCGGTTTACAGCACGGAAAAGAAGTACCGGGTCAGGTGAAAGAAGATCGGCGCGGCGAAGCAGATCGAGTCCATGCGATCGAGCATGCCGCCGTGCCCCTTGATCATGGTGCCCCAGTCCTTGGCGCTGAGGCTGCGTTTGATCGCTGACATGACCAGGCCGCCGAGAAAACCCATGACCACGATCACCAGCGACATCAACAGCGACTGCCAGAAGTTGAACGGCGTCATCCAGAACATGCAGCCGCCGATCAGCGTGGCGGACAGCCCGCCACCTACCAGCCCTTCCACGGTTTTCGAAGGGCTGACCAACGGCGCGACTTTGTGCTTGCCCAACAGCTTGCCGAAGACGTACTGCAGCACATCACTCAACTGCACGACGAACACCAGATAGAACAACAGCAGCGCGTTCTGGCCGGTGAACCCTTGCAGGTCCAACAACAAAAGGGCCGGCGCGTGGCTGATGCAGTAAACGCAGATCATCACGCCCCACTGGATCTTGGCTGTTCTTTCCAGAAACGCCTCGGTGTCCTGGCTCAACACCGCGATCGCCGGCAACAACAGAAAGGCATACACCGGAATCAACAGCGTGAACATCGAGTACCAGTGGCTGCCGATCAGCAGGTATTGCAGGGGTATCAAGATAAAAAACGCCGAGAACAGCGCGTTGTGGTCGCCCAGTGTCGTCGGGGTCAGGGTGATGAACTCCCTGAGGGCGAACAGGGAAATGAAGCCGAACAGCACCACCGTCGCATTCGGCCCCAATAACCAGGAAACGAAGAAGATGATCACCATCCCCCACCAGGCGTTCACGCGCTGGTTGAGGTTTTCGATGGTGGAGATTGCGCCTTCGCTCGTGGCACGCCTGGCCAGCACTCGACCGATCACCGAAGCGAGCGCCAACAAGCAGGCGATCGCGAAAAAGAACCACAGGAATTTTTGCTCAAGACTCATTTCGACAGCCTCACGATGGCGTCACGCGCCCGCTCCAGAAACAGCTGTTTGTCTTCGCCAGCAATCCTTGGAAGCGGATTGCCGATACGGATGGTGCAGATGATCGGCAGGGGCACGTGCTTGCCCTTGGGCATGGAGCGATGCAGGTTTTCCAGGTAAATGGGCACCAGGTCGACATCGGGGAAGGTTTCGCTGAGCCGGTAGATTCCTGATTTGAATGGCCCCGGCAAGGCCTGGCTGGAGCGGGTGCCTTCGGGAAAAATGATGATCGAGTGACCGGCCCGTACGACATCGAAAATCGGCTCCAGCACATTGGTGCCGGGTGCAGGGTTGCGCTCGATCAGGACCGCATTCAAGCCTTGTTGGGAGATGTAGGAAAGAAACCGGTTTTTGCCCCAGTAATCCGCCGCAGCGACCGGTTTCACATTGACCCGCGCTTCGGGGGGCAGGGCGGCCATGATTGCCAGGGTGTCCATATGGCTGCTGTGGTTGGCGAAGTAGATGCGCTGGCGTGTGAGGTCCGGCGGGCCTTCCCAGCGGGCGGTGACGCCGATCAGCAGTCTGAGTACCGCGATCAGGGCATTACTGATCCACATGGCCGGCCTCCTTCAGTTGTCTGGAGATTGCCAGGGTGCGGGTGATGCAGGTGGCAGCGGAGCCGATGGCAATGATGATCAGTGTCAGCAGCAGCACGTAGTGGCTGGCGTAGAGGTGGAATTCGACAGCATTGAGCACAAGGCCGACCGTCATCACAGCCATTCGGTGCTGCTTGGCCAGCGGTCCCATGAAATTCTGCTGCAGGCCGATGGAACCACCGAATACCCGGACATACGCCGTCAACGCGGCGGCCAGGGCGGCGAACCAGCCGAGTTCCGGCTGCCAGATTGCGTAACCCAGCCCGACGATCAGCAGACTGTCGGCGATACGGTCGGGAAACTCGTTGTACAGGCTGCCAATCGGGGATTGCTTGCCGCCTTCGATGGCCACCATCCCGTCGAAGAGATTGCACAGCAGGCGCAATTGAATGGCGATGGCGCAGCAGATTGATCCGGCTACACCGTTATCGATGTTCAGCGCAATGGCGCCGACGAGTGCAAAGACGATGCTGGTGACGGAGATCTGGTTCGGTGAGATGTCTCTTTTCACCAGCGCGTTGGTGATGTGCTTGGCCCAACCGGTGGAGCGCGCGCTGATCGGCCTTCTGTTGTCATCCATCACTCGGTATCCCTGTCGCTGAGGTTTTACTAAGCGTATATGCATTCAGCGGCTTTACAGGGTTTTCATCGGTGTTGGGCAATCAACCCCGCAACTTGAGCTCGGCACACAAGCCGCCACCCTCGCGATTGCTCAAGGTCAGCGATCCTCCGATCGCCAACGCCAATTGCTGGGCGATCGCCAGACCCAGCCCGGTACCGCCGGTGCTGCGGTTGCGTGAGTTTTCCACGCGGTAGAACGGTTCCATGACCTGGGCCAGTTCTGCTTCAGCGATGCCTGGGCCACGGTCCATGACTTTCACCGAGACGCTGCCGTCGGCGTTTTTTTCGACCAGCAATTCGGCGGCGCCGGCGAACTTCAGGGCGTTGTCGGTGAGGTTCACCAGTACCCGGCGCAAGGCGTGGGGGCGGGTATCGATGACCGTTGTGCTCTTGCCGCTCAACTGCACTTGCTTGCCCACGTCCTGATAGTCGAACACCAGGCTGTCGAGGAACGAGTCCAGGTCGGTGCGACGACTCTCTTCGGTGGCGCCATGAACGCTGCGGGCATAGGCAACGCCTTCGCGCACCAGATGCTCCATTTCGCTGAGGTCGTTCCACAGTTTGTCTTTTTCGACGCAGTCATCCATGAACTCGGCGCGCAGTTTCATCCGGGTGATCGGCGTTTGCAGGTCATGGGAAATCGCGGCCAACAGCTGCATGCGCTCCTTCAGGTAGGCGGCGATGCGCGCCTGCATGGCGTTGAAAGCCCTGGCGGCATGGGCCACTTCGGTCGGGCCTTTCTCGTCCAGCAGCACCGGATGGGTGTTGGGATCGAGGGTGTCCACGGCCTCGGCGAGGCGGGTAAGGGGGCGGATGGCGATGCGCACGGCCAGCCAGGTGCAGGCGAGCATCAATGCCAGTTGGCCGAGCAGCACGATGGGCAGCCAGGGCGACAGCGGCACCATTGAAGGCCGCACGTCGATGGTCAGCGGGCTGCCATCCGACAGTTTCAGGTGGACCTGAAAGCGTTTCTGCGGGCCGGGAATGTCGGTTACGGTCATGGGGTACTCCATGCCGATGGCATCCTTGATCGAAGTCATCGCGATGGGCGCCTCGGGCATGTTCATGTCCATGGAGGTACCGGGCGAGCCTTCATCCAGCAGGTATCGGTAATTGCGTCGATCCAGTTGCTTGAGCCATCCGGCGCGCTCATGGGCGGGCAAGCGGTCAAGGATGGCGACGGAAGTCGAGACGTCGGTTTCCAGGTTGCCGAGCATGGTGTTTTTTGCGCTTTCGTAGCGCTCGTAATACTGCGCTCCGAAGGACAGCGCCTGGGCGAGGATCAGGCCGATCAGGAAGATCAGCGACAGCCGCGAAGCCAGGGTGCGAGGCCAGCCCATCGACAGCTTCATGCTGGCGCACCGACGATTTCCACCGGCAGCGAGAACACATAGCCCTCGCTGCGCACGGTCTTGATGTAGGCCGGTTCGCGGGCATCGTCCAGCAAGCGTTGGCGCAGGCGGCTCACCAGCAGGTCGATGGAACGATCGAACAGATCGGCGTCACGGCCCTGGGTCAGGTTGAGCAACTGGTCGCGGTTGAGTACCCGCTGCGGATGATCGAGGAACACCCGCAGCAGGCGGTATTCGGCACCGCTCAAGGCGACCATGGTGCCGTCGCCGTCCAGCAGATGACGGGCCGAGGTGTCCAGCTGCCAGCGCCCGAAGGCCAGCAGGCGACTGCTTTCGGTGACCACCAGGTTGGGTGGCAGCATCCGTGTGCGGCGCAACACCGCGTTGATCCGCGCCAGCAATTCGCGGGCGGCGAACGGCTTGACCAGATAGTCGTCGGCGCCCATCTCAAGGCCGATGATGCGGTCGGTTTCATCGTTGCGGGCGGTGAGCATCAACACCGGCGTGGCCTTGTGTTTTCCCGAGCGCAGTTCGCGGCAGAGCATCAGGCCATCGTCGCCCGGCATCATGATGTCGAGCACGATCAGGTCCACCGGTGTGGACTCGAGAAAAGTCCGCATCTGCCGGCCATCGGCGACGACGGTGGTGCGCAGGCCATTCTTCTTCAGGTAGTTGCCCACCAGTTCGCGGATCTCGCGGTCATCATCAACGATGAGAATGTGATCGACGTGCTCCATGGGGACTTGCCTCTGTAAGGGGTGAATGCCGCACAGTCTACCGAGCCTTTTCCTGCTCGCCCGCAGGGGTTTGTATTGCAGTGTATCTGGCTTGTCGGTGGATACACACAGACGTAAAAAAGCGATTTTCCGGGGTTTTGTATCGCTCTGTATCCCGCGCCGGCTCAGATACTTACCGATTTATCCGCGCCTGTTCCCGACACATACGGGATACCTCGCGAGCTTTTAATAGGTTCCATCGAGGCAAGCCTAACGGCCTCTAGCCAACAAACGATTGACCCTATCGAAACCTTGAGGAAAACCGCCATGAACACCAAAGCCGTCTACGCCGCTTGCCTGTTTGCCGCCCTGAACATCTGCACCTTGTCGGCCCGTGCCGAATCCGATGTCAGCGCTAAACCGTACACCTACGGTACACACCTGGACATTCAGAAAGTCGTATCGCTGAAACAGGACGCCACGCCTTCTTGCGGTGTGGTGGATGCGCAACTGACCTACCTCGATTCCCAGAGCAAAACCCACGTCGTGGACTACCGCAAGATTTCCGATAACTGCGGCTCGGATAACTAAGTCCTGCGATCAGCCATTGCCCAGCCCATTTGAAACGAGGAACAACACCATGAACAACGTCAGCCGATTCTTGACCGCCATTGCCTTTTCCGTCGCCGGCGCCGCGGCCCACGCCAATGCCGCTGTTGAACAAAGTGCCTGCGGCAGCAGCACCTGCTTTCAGCTGACGCCGGTGGCGCAGAAGGGCGGTGAGGGGTTCCTCGCCGAGGATGGGTATAACCGCACGCCGCAAGCTCAGGTGGTTGCCGAAAACGGTTATAGCCACACGCCACAGGGCAAGCAACAGGAAAGCCAGAACAGCTGAAGCCCGAACACCACCGATCCACTGTGGGAGCTGGCAATCAGCTTCCACAGGGGATGTATGTCGCCCTCTGATTCGTAATAGGTGATCCCATGTTTCTCATCGCTTTCCTGGGCGGCATATTGACCGTCCTCAGCCCGTGCATTCTGCCGGTCGTGCCGTTCCTGTTCGCGGGCGCCGACCGCACCCGCTCCTCGATCCTGCTGACACTCGGCGGCATGGCCGTGACATTTGCCCTGGTCGCCAGCTTGGCAGTGGTCAGTAGCGAGTGGGTCATTCAGGCCAGTAATGCCGGCCGCCATGTGGCCCTGATCGTGATGGTGCTGTTTGCCCTGTCGCTGATTTCCGCCCGGGTCGGCGACTGGCTGGCGCGTCCGTTCGTGATGCTGGGCAATCGCCTGGACCCCGACAGCCGAAAGGTTTCCGGTCCGCTGGGCTCGCTGATGATCGGGGTCGCCACCGGTCTGCTGTGGGCACCGTGCGCCGGGCCGATCCTCGGGGTCATCCTGACCGGTGCCATGTTGCAGGGTGCGAACGCCGGGACCAGCCTGTTGCTGGTGGCTTACGGTTTGGGCAGTGCGTTGTCGCTGGGCATCCTGATCTTCGCCGGTCGCGGCCTGGTCAATCGCCTGAAACCATCGATCCCGGTCACTGGCTGGTTGCGTCGTGGTGCCGGTGTCGCCGTGTTGGCCGGGGCGGCGGTGATCTCCACTGGCGCTGATAGCGTGCTGTTGGCCAATACCTCGTCGGAAGGTGTCAGCCGCGTCGAGAAAGGCGTGCTCGAAACCGTGCCCAAGGTCGTCGACTACTTCGTCAGCAAGGTCAAGGCCGATTCCATGGACAATGCCCAGGGCCCCATGCCCTCGCTGAACGGCGCTGTGCAATGGCTCAAT
>Ga0182008_10001927_pt1 | contig 13403 bp, 10 predicted proteins | sample Sormic07211129_1_FD_120482 | JGI IMG/M metagenome (GOLD analysis project Ga0182008, IMG submission 120482) | Rhizosphere microbial communities from Sorghum bicolor, Mead, Nebraska, USA - 072115-129_1 metaG | ecosystem: Host-associated > Plants > Roots > Rhizosphere | place: USA: Nebraska...
GCGGCACCACGCGCCACACCGAACCGTGCGCGTGCAGTTCGGCCGCGGTCGCCGTGCGCGAGGTGTAGTATAGGGCGCGCATCAGATGCTGCGGGACCAGCCGGGCCAGGTGGGTCGCCGCGCCCAGGGCGCCCCGGTCCAGCTCGGGCAGCCCGAAGGTGGCGTCCTCGCTCGCCACGATCACATCGGCGTTGCCCACCAGCCCGATACCGCCGCCCAGACAGTGGCCGTGCACCGCGGCCAGCACCGGTACCTCGCACTCGTACACCGCCGCGAACGCCTCGAAGCAGCCCCGGTTGGCGCCGACCAGGGCGGCCGACCCCCGCGCCTGGATCTCCTTGATGTCGACGCCCGCGTTGAATCCCCGTCCCTCGGCGGCCAGGACGACACAGCGCACCTGCCGGTCGCGGCCCGCGGCGCGCACGGCGTCGGCCAGCGCGTACCAACCGCTCACCGGCAGGGCGTTCACCGGCGGGAAGTCGACCGTGACGACCGAAATCCCCTTTTCCGGGGACGAGGTGGAGACACTCATGGGCGCATCAGCTACCTTTCCACTCAACGCCTTTCCACCAAACATTTGTTAGGTGCGAGGCTTCGAAGCTAGCAGCCGCACGATCGGAGCGGGAGGCCTGTGGAAAACTCGCTGCGCGGCAGAACCGTCGTCGTCACCGGCGGTACGCGGGGGGTGGGAGCCGGGATCGCGCGGTGCTTCGTCGACGCCGGGGCCGAGGTGCTCGCCTGCGCCCGCCGGCCCCCCGAAGCACCCGTCGAGGGAGTCGCCTACGCACCCCTCGACCTGCGGGACCCGGCGGCCGTACGGGCCTTCTTCGACGCGCTGCCCCGGCTCGACGTGCTCGTCAACAACGCGGGCGGTGCCCCTTACCGGCGGCTTGCGGACGCGGACGCCGAGCGGCACGCACGGGTCGTGGAGCTGAACCTGATCGCCCCGCTGACCGCCTCCGTCGCCGCGTACGAGCACCTCCGGCGGGCGAGGGGCTCCGTCGTGATGATCGGGAGCGTGAGCGGCAGCCGGCCCTCTCCCGGTTCGGCCGCGTACGGCGCGGCCAAGGCGGGTCTTGACCACCTGGCCCGCTCGATGGCCGTCGAGTGGGCGCCGGAGGTGCGCGTCAACACCCTCGTCGTCGGCATGGTCCGCACCGAACTGGCCCACCTCCACTACGGGGGCGAGGAGGGGGTCGAGGCGGTCTCCCGGACCGTGCCGCTCGGCCGGCTGGCGACCCCCGCCGACGTGGGCGCCGCCGCCGTCTTCCTCGCCTCCGACGCCGCCGCCTACATCAGCGGGGCGAGCCTGCTCGTGCACGGCGGCGGGGAGCGGCCGGCCTTCCTGGACGCCGCAACTGCCAACAAGGAGACGTGAGATGAGCGGAATCTGTGACGGCCGGGTCGTCGTCGTCACCGGGGCGGGACGCGGGCTCGGCCGGGCGCACGCGCGCGCGTTCGCGGCCGAGGGGGCACGCGTCGTCGTGAACGACCTGGGCGTCGGCCTGGACGGCACCCCCGGTCCCGGCAGCCCGGCCGCGCGGGTGGTGGACGAGATCCGCGCCGCGGGCGGCCGGGCGGTCGCCCACGGAGGCGACATCGCCACCACCGAGGGCGCGGCCTCGCTCGTGGCGACCGCCCTGGACACGTACGGCCGCCTCGACACCCTGGTCAACAACGCCGGCTTCCTGCGCGACCGGATGCTGGTCAACCTCGACGAGGACGACTGGGACGCGGTCGTACGGGTCCACCTCAAGGGCCACTTCCTGCCGCTGCGGCACGCGGCCGCGTACTGGCGGGCGGAGGCCAAGGCGGGGCGGACGCCGGTGGCGCGGATCGTCAACACCAGCAGCGGCGCGGGGCTGTCGGGGTCGCTCGGGCAGGGCAACTACAGCGCGGCGAAGGCCGGCATCGTCGGGCTGACGCTGGTCGCCGCGGCCGAACTCGCCCGCTACGGCGTCCAGGTCAACGCGATCGCGCCCGCGGCCCGGACCCGGATGACCGAGCGGACGTTCGCCGAGACGATGGCCGCGCCGGCGGACGGCTTCGACGCGATGGCGCCCGAGAACGTGTCCCCGCTGGTCGTGTGGCTCGGCTCCGCCGCGAGCGCCGGAGTGACGGGCCGGGTCTTCGAGGCGGAGGCCGGCCGGATCACCGTCATGGAGGGCTGGCGCCCGGGCCCGAGCGCCGACAAGGGGGCGCGCTGGAGCGCGGCCGAGGCGGGGGAGACGGCACTGGAACTGCTGGCGGACGCGGAGGTTCCGAGCGCGGTGTACGGAACCTGAGGCTGATCTCCGCCCTCGTCCGGGTGTCGCACGCCCGTACGGCCCCGCCAGGTGTCGCACGCCCGTACGACCCCGCTAGGTGTCGCACTCCAGTACGGTCCTGCACAGTCCGCACCGCGCCCGCACCCGCCCCCGCACCGGCACCCTGATCCGCTGATGACACGTCGGACAGGGGAACGACACCCGCAGGGGGCCGTGCCCGTCCGGGGTGAAGGAGTAGGGCACCTCCGGGTGGGACAGGGCGATGCGGTCCTGGGCGTGACGGCGGTCGCGGGCGTAACGGCGCCGGCCCGCCCAGCCGGCCGCCGTGAGCGGGGGCTGCTGTTCGTCGCGGCGGGCCATGGCCATGCCCCGGGTGTAGGCCTCGTAGGCCTGGGGGCTGGTGAACCAGATGGACGGGTCCTCGTCGAAGACCAGGGCGCGCTTGGCCAGGACGTAGCCGAACTCCTCGGGGGTGAGGTAGCCGAGCTTCTGGGAGGAGGCCGAGTCCTCCCGGTAGGCGTCCAGGAGGAGCCAGCCCGCGCCCAGATACGTCGTCGCCGTGTCCGTGAGGATCTCGTTGTCGCGGGTGCCGGGGAAGGCGAGGTCCATGCGGTGCAGATACACATGCATGATCTCGTGGGCCAGGGCCGCCCCGATGTCCCGGCGATGGGTGCGGAAGCGGTCGTTGAGCTCGATGAAGTACTCGGGGCCCGCGGCGAGTTCGATGTTCGCCGCGTGGGTCATCTCGCGGAAGCCGACGATCATGCGCGCGTCCGGGAGACGGTAGTGACGGACCAGTTCACGGGCCACGCGCTGGGCGCCCAGATGAAGGTCGTCGGTGTCGCAGAAGGCCACGTCGGCCGGGAGCACGCTGGTGGAGAAGGTCTGCACGGTGTCGTGGGACAGGCGCTTCCAGAGCGCGGTGATGGCGGCCCGCACCGTCTCCAGGTGTGGGTAGCCGTGCTCGACCGGTCCGCCGTTCGCCACGCCCGACCCCCAAGACGCCCTGAACCCGATTCCACTCTACGGGCAGGCGAGCGGAATTTCCCCGGTCGGGTTGCGGGCCCCGGCGTGAGATCCCCCCTTGTCATGCACTCTTCTTGATCGCCATGCTGTGGGGCGCGCAATCCTCCACCCAAGGACATACGTTGATCCGAATCACCGCCGTCGCCCTCGCCCTGGCCGCCGCACCCTCCCCGGTCGCATCCCCCATCGTGGGGGGAACGCCCGCCGGGCGGAGCGAGTTCCCGTTCATGGTCCATCTCTCGATGGGCTGCGGCGGGGCGCTCTACAAGAAGGACGTCGTCCTGACCGCGGGCCACTGCGTGCACAGCGCCTCCGGCCCCAACACCAAAATCACCGTGACCGCCGGGGTCACCGATCTGCGCTCCACCTCCGCGATCAAGGTGAAGTCGACCGCGGTCGTGCGGGCCCCCGGCTTCCAGAGCGCGGCCAAGGGCAAGGACTGGGCGCTGATCAAGCTCGCCCAGCCCATCGACCTGCCCACCCTGAACATCGCCACCACCACCCGCTACGACCGGGGCAGGTTCACCGTCATCGGCTGGGGCACCACCAAGGAGCACGGCGGGACCGCCTCGGCCAAACTGCTCAAGGCGGTCGTCCCCTACGTCTCCGACACCGCCTGCAAGCGGCACTACGGCGACCGGCTGCTGCCCAAGGACGACATCTGCGCCGGCTACGCCAAGGGCGGCGTCGACACCTGCTCGGGCGACTCCGGAGGCCCCATGTTCCGCAAGGACGACGACGGCCACTGGATCGAGGTCGGCATCACCAGCTGGGGCGACGGCTGCGCCCGCCGCGGCGTGCCCGGCATCTACACCCAGGTCAGCACCTTCGCGAGCGCCATCGCCCAAGCCGCGGCCACCCTCTAGGGGGCCCGCAGGACGATGCCGCCCGCGTCCGCCGGGGCCGACTCCTCCAGTTCGAGGAGCCATACGTCGTTGACGCCCTCGCGCAGCACGGGACCCGGCACATACAGCGACCGCTGCGGGCCCGCCGACCAGTAGCGGCCCAGGTTGAACCCGTTGACCCAGACGAACCCCCGCGTCCAGCCCGGCAGTTCGAGCCGCGCGTCCCCGGCGCCCCGCACCATGACGGTGCCCCGTTACAGCCCCGGGGCGCCGTCCCGCGCGAGCGGCCGCAGGCCGACGCCCTCGACGGCGCCGAGCGTGTCCAGCGCGTCCAGGCGCAGCCCACGCGCGCGTACCCCGTGCAGATACTGCCGTTCGTGCAGCAGGCCCCCGGTGATGCCCTTCGGTTCGCCGCCGCGCGGTCCGTGTTGACCCGCCCCAGGGACTCCACCCACAGCTCCACGCGCGCGTGCCCGGCGACGGGTCCTTGAGCTGCTCGTCGCCCCTCGGCGAGCACCCCGGCCCGCTCCCCGTCGACGTACACGACCGCCAGGTCCCTGAGCCCTCGCGCGATGAGCGGGTACGGCTGCCGCGGGCCGGGGAGCGTCACCTCGTACCGAACGAGGCCCCGGTCCACGTCCAGTTCCTCGAAGGTCGGCGGGACGGGCGCCGAGACCTCCGGGCCGCCCAGCGCGTCCAGCACGGCCGCCAGGGGCGCCCCGCCGGTCAGCCGCACCTCGGCCGGATCGCCCAACCGCGGGGGAGCGGGCGGCGGTTCGGGCAGCGGGCCCGGCGCGTACTCGGCCAGCACCTCGCGGAAGCGCCAGAACTTGTCCGTCGGGCCGCCGAACTCGTCGATCGGGGCGTCGTAGTCGTACGAGGTCGTGTCGGGCTCCAGCGGGCCGTCGTGCAGGGCGCCGCCGCCCCGGTTGGCACCCGCCCAACCGGCGAAGCTGGTGCCGCCGTGCGCCATGTACAGGTTGACGGAGGCACCGCACTCCAGGATCTCGCGCAGCGCCGCCGTGGCGGCCCCGGCGTCCCGGGTGATGTGCTCGCCGCCCCAGTGGTCGAACCAGCCGCACCAGAACTCCATGCACATGAGGGGGCCCTCGGGGCGGTGCCGGCGCAGGATCTCGAACGCCTCACGCGCGTGGGAGCCGAAGTTGACCGTGGCCAGGACACCCGGGACGGAACCACCGGTCAGCATGTGGTCCTCGGGGCCGTCCGAGGTGACCAGCGGTACGGTGACGCCCAGCTCCCGCAGCAGCCCCACCAGGTGGTCCAGGCAGACGGCGTCCGAGCCGTAGCTGCCGTACTCGTTCTCGGCCTGCACCATGATCACCGGGCCGCCGCGGTCGATCTGCCGCCGCACCACCTGGGGCAGCAGCGCGCCGAACCAGCGCCCCAGGTGCTCCAGGAAGCGCTCGTCCCGCGTACGCGCGCGCGTGCCCAGCTCGCCGGTCAGCCAGTGCGGCAGCCCGCCGTTCTCCCACTCGGCGCAGATGTACGGGCCGGGCCGCACGATCGCCCACAGACCCGCCGCGTGGGCCGCGTCCAGGAAGCGGCCGAGGGCCTCCACGTCGTCGTGGACGCCCGGCCGCGGCTCGTGGAGGTTCCACGGCACATACGTCTCCACGCAGTTGAGGCCCATCGCCCGCAGCATCGCCAGCCGGTGGCCCCAGTGCTCCTCGGGCACCCGGAAGTAGTGCAGCGCGCCGGACAGCAGCCGCACCGGCCGCCCGTCCAGCAGGAAATCCTTCTCCCCCACCGTGAATCTTCTCGCCCGTCCCGGCCCACCACCGGCTCGGCCTGGTCTGTCCCGGCGTCGGACTGCAGTGCGGCGCGCTGCCCACCGTCGGCCCCCGCACCCTCGACCACCATGTCGCCGTCGTCGTCAGCGCGGGCGTCGGCTGGTACGAGAGCCCCGACGGACGCCGTACGACCGTCACCGCACCCGCACTGCTCTGGCTCACCCCCGGAGTGCCGCACCACTACGCGCCCGACCCCGACGGCGGTTGGGACGAGGGGTTCGTCGACTTCACCGGGCCCGCCACCGCCACCTACACCGAACTCGGCTACATCGAGCCGGAGCGGCCCCTGGTGCCCCTCTCGGACGCCACCGGGCCCCGCGCGGTCATCGGCCGCATGGCGCGGGCCGCCCGCCGCGACAACCCCCTCCTGGAGGCCGAGACCGGCGCCGCCGTCCATGAACTCCTCGTCGCCCTGCGCCGCGCCCGCGCCGACCTCGCCCCCGACGGCGACCCGGTCCTCAAGGCACTCGCCCGAGACGCCTGTCTGCCGCTCACGGTCGCCGACCACGCCGCCCGGCACGGGACGAGCACCGCCGAACTGCGCACCGCCGTCCGCCGCGGCGCCGGATGCAGCCCCAAGGACTATCTGCTCGGCATCCGCCTGGGCCGCGCCAAGGAACTGCGCCGCCACCGAACTGACGTCGCCGCCGCCCGCCCGCCGCGCCGGCTACGACGATCCGGCCTACTTCTCCCACCTGTTCATTCGCCGCGTCGGCACCCCTCCGGTCCGCTTCCGCGCCCAACAGGGCCGTGCCGTCCCCGGCGGCAGAACAACCAGGCACCCGATCCGGACGATCCACCTGTGTTCGAACGCTTGACCGCCACGTAGGCTGAGCGCCCATGACCACCAGCAACAACGTGACCGGGGGCGTCGACCCGGAGGTCCGCGCCGAACTCGCCCGGCTGCGCGACAGCATCGACAACATCGACGCGGCCGTCGTCCACATGCTCGCCGAACGCTTCAAGGCCACCCAGCAGGTCGGCCTCCTCAAGGCCCGGCACCGGCTGCCGGCCGCCGACCCGACCCGCGAGGCCCGCCAGATCGAGCGGCTGCGCACGCTCGCCGAAAGCGCCAAACTCGACCCCGCCTTCGCTGAGAAGTTCCTGAATTTCATCATCGCCGAGGTCATCCGCCACCACGAGCGCATCGCCGAGGACGCCGTCAACGGCTCCGCGAAAACGGCGAATCGACCTCGGTGAATGACACAAAGGGAGTGACACGCGCCCCCGCGCGCGGCATGCTGCGCTGTGCACTCCTTGTCAGCTGACGGACACACCGCGTCAGTGGTTCGGTCATAAGCTGGTTGTCCCATGCGGGAGGGACGTCGGGCCATGCCGGATGCCAAGATCCTCATCGTCGACGACCATGAGGACACGCTGTACGCGATGGAGAGCGCCCTGGCCCCGCTGGGCTACCTGCTGAGCCGCGCCACCAGCGGCGACGAGGCACTCAAGCAGGTGCTCCGAGGCCAGGTCGGCCTCCTCCTGCTCGACGTCCGCATGCCCGGCGTCAGCGGCCTCGACGTGGTCCGCCACATGCGCCGCGTGGAGCAGACCCAGCACATACCGGTCATCCTGCTCACCGGCTTCGGCGCGGACCACGAACTGACCTCCACCGCCCTCGGACTCGGCGTCGCCGACCTCCTCATGAAGCCCATCGACCCCTGGACCCTGCGCACCAAGGTCCGCTACCTCTACGACGCCCACCGGCGCCGGCTCGCCCTCGAACAGGAGGCCCGCGAACTGCGCGCCCTGGTCAAGGACGGGGCCGCCGCACGCGCGGCACGCTCGGCCCTGCCCCACCCCGACACCCGCGTACCCCCGCAGCGCGACCCGCGGGACGCGACCCCCGCGCAGGACCGGACATAGGGCGTGAACCGATCCGCCCCTGTGCGTTGTCAGTGGCATCGGGCAGCATTACCCGCATGTCCGTACTGACGCGCGACGAAGCGCAGACCCGTGCCAAGCTCCTCGACGTCCACCGCTACACGATCGACCTCGATCTGACCACCGGCGACGAGACCTTCGACTCCCGCACCGTCATCCGCTTCAGCACCGGCACGGACGCCTCCACCTTCGTCGAGCTCAAACCGGCCGAGCTGCGCTCCGCGACCCTCGACGGACAGCCCCTGGACCCCGAGACCCTCGACGGCAACCGCCTGCCCCTGAAGAACCTCACCGCCGGCGAACACGAGCTGCGCATCGACGCGGCCATGCGCTACTCCCGCACCGGCGAGGGCATGCACCGCTTCACCGACCCCACCGACGGCGAGACCTACCTCTACACCCAGCTGTTCATGGAGGACGTCCAGCGCGTCTTCGCCGCCTTCGACCAGCCCGACCTCAAGTCCGTCTTCGACCTCACCGTGAAGGCCCCCGCAGGCTGGACCGTCCTCGCCAACGGCATCACCGAGGACCTCGGCGACGGCCGCCGGCAGGCCGCCCCCACCCCACTGATCTCCACCTACCTCGTCGCCGTCGCCGCCGGCCCCTGGCACTCCGTGCGCACCGAACACCGCGGCCTGCCCTTCGGCCTCCACTGCCGCCGCTCACTCGCCCCGTACCTGGACACCGACGCCGACGAACTCTTCGAGATCACCCGGCAGTGCTACGACCGCTACCACGAGAAGTTCGACGAGCCCTACCCCTTCGACTCCTACGACCAGGCGTTCGTCCCCGAGTTCAACGCCGGCGCCATGGAGAACCCGGGCCTGGTCACCTTCCGCGACGAGTTCGTCTACCGCTCCGCCGTCACCGACACCGAGCGCCAGACCCGCGCCATGGTCATCGCCCACGAGATGGCCCACATGTGGTTCGGCGACCTCGTCACCCTGCGCTGGTGGGACGACATCTGGCTGAACGAGTCCTTCGCCGAGTACATGGGCTACCAGACCCTCACCGAGGCCACCCGCTTCACCGACACCTGGACCGACTTCGGAGTCGTCCGCAAAGCCTGGGGCTACGACGCCGACCAACGCCCCTCCACCCACCCCGTCGCCCCCGAGGACGTCGACGACACCGCCTCCGCGCTCCTCAACTTCGACGGCATCTCCTACGCCAAGGGCGCCTCCGCCCTGCGCCAACTGGTCGCCTGGCTCGGCGAGAAGGACTTCCTCGCCGGCATCAACACCCACTTCGCCCGCCACCGGTTCGCCAACGCCACCCTCGCCGACTTCATCGACTCCCTGGCCTCCGCCACCGAACGCGACGTACACGCCTGGGCCGACGCCTGGCTGCGCACCACCGGAGTCGACACCCTCACCCCCGCCGTCTCACCCGGCGACGACGGCACCTGCGCCCTCACCGTCCAGCACACCGGCAGCCGCCCCCACCGCATCGCCGTCGGCCTCTACGACCAGGACGTCGCCGACGAGGGCCGCCACCTCACCCTGCGCGAACGCCTCGACCTCGACGTCCCGCAGCACACCCCCCAGCCCCTCGGCAAGCGCCCCGCCCTGCTCCTCCTCAACGACGGCGACCTCACCTACGCCAAGATCCGCTTCGACCCCGACTCCTTCGAAGCGGTCCGCGGCAGCCTCTCCGGCCTGCCCGACCCGCTCACCCGAGCGGTCGTCTGGAACGCCCTGCGCGACGCCGTCCGCGACGGCGAACTCGCCCCCGCCGCCTACCTGGAGACCGCCCGCACCCACCTCCCGCACGAGACCGACCTCGCCCTCGTCCAGGGCGTCCTCGCCTTCGCCGCCGCCCACATCGCCGACCGCTACGTCACCCCCGAGGACCGCCCGGCCGCCCTCGCCACCCTCTCCTCCCTCAGCCGCGACCTCATCCGCCGCACCGAGGACGGCGACAACCCCGGCCTGCGCCTGATCGCCGTACGCCACTTCATCGACGTCGCCTCCCAGCCCGACACCATCGCCGCCTGGCTCGCCGACGGCACCGTCCCCGGCGGCCCCGAACTCGACCCCGAGCTGCGCTGGCGCGTCCTCGCCCGACTCGCCGTCCTCGGCGCCACCGACGAGGCCGCGATCGCCGCCGAACTCGGCCGCGACCCCTCCGCCACCGGCCAGGAGGGCGCCGCCCGCTGCCGCGCCGCCCTGCCCGATCCCCAGGCCAAGTCCAGGGCCTGGGAGGCGATGTTCGCCACCGACGCCGTCACCGACCTGTCCAACTACCTCTTCACCGCCACCGCCCAAGGCTTCTGGCAGCCCGAACAGGCCGACCTCGTCCACCCGTACGTCGCCCGCTACTTCCAGGACGCGGTCGCCGTCGCCGCCCGCCGCGGCCCCGCCATCGCCGACGCCGCCGGCCGCTGGGCCTTCCCGGTCCACGCCGTCGACACGGAGACCCTCCGCCTCGGCGAGACGTGCCTGGCCGAGTCCGACCCCATCCCGTCCCTGCGCCGCAAGCTGTCCGACCAACTGGACGACCTGGCCCGGGCCTTGCGGGTCCGCAAGGCATGACACCACCGGAGTGATCCCGGGCCCCGGCAGCACCCGGGATCACTCCCGACAGGTTTTCCCCGCACGGACGTACCCCCTTTCGGGTTCCGATCGTTGGGCTTTTCGGGCGCGTCGTCGCAACCGCGTACAAGCTGGAACTCCCTCTGTTCCGCGCCCCGGAGGACGACGATGAGCACGCCGCCCCTGGCCTCAGGTCCCCAAGGCCCACCCGCCCTGCGCCCCCTGCTCCACACCGTCCTCGACGCCCTGGCCACCGGCACCCGGGCGCGCGGCGGCCCGCTGCCCGCGGGCGGCCCGCAGGCGGTGGCCGACCGGATGCGGGCCGCGGTGGGCGACGTACTCCCCGACCAGGGCGATCCGCAAGCCCTACGGCACCTCGTACACGCCTTGGCGGAAGGTTCCGCCGACCCCGCCGACCCCCTCTGCGCGGCCCACCTCCACTGTCCGCCCCTGGCCGTCGCGGTGGCGGCAGACCTCGCAGCGTCCGCCCTCAACCCCTCCATGGACTCGTGGGACCAGGCTCCGGCCGCCTCCGCACTGGAAGAACTGGTCACCCGGGCACTGGCCGACGAGGTCTACACCACGCATCCCCTCCCGGGCGCGGGGCCGTACCCACAAGCGGCCCCGCCGCAGGACGCGACCAGCCCCGACGCACCCGCACCCGACAACACACCCGACGCCGTGGTGACAACAGGCGGCACCGAATCAAACCAACTGGCACTTCTCCTCGCCAGAGAAGCCCAGGGCCCCGGCACCCGCCTCGTCTGCGGAGCCAACGCCCACCACTCGCTCCCTCGCGCCACCTGGCTCCTGGGCCTGCCCGACCCCGTGACCGTCCCCACCCCCACCGGCACCCTCGACCCCACCGCCCTCGACGACACCCTCACCACCCTCCCCGGCCCCCACCTCGTCACCGCCACCGCCGGGACCACCGACGCCGGCCTCATCGACCCCCTCCCCGCCATCGCCGCCGTCTGCCGCAAACACCGCGCCCGCCTCCACATCGACGCCGCCTACGGCGGAGGCCTCCTCTTCAGCCACCGGCACCGACACAAACTCACCGGCCTCGACACCGCCCGCACGGTAACGCTCGACCTGCACAAACTCGGCTGGCAACCCGTCGCCGCCGGACTCCTCGCCGTCCGCGACCCCCGCGACCTCACCGCCCTCAAACACCGCGCCGACTACCTCAACGCCGACGACGACACCGACGCCGGCCTCCCCGACCTCCTCGGCCGCTCCCTGCGCACCACCCGCCGCCCCGACATCCTCAAGATCGCCGTCACCCTCAAGACCCTCGGCCGCACCGGCCTCGCCACCCTCGTCGACCACGTCTGCGACCAGGCCACCGAGCTCGCCGACCTCGTGCACAGCAGGCCCGCCCTCGAACTGCACGCCCGCCCCACCATCAGCACAGTCCTCTTCCGCCCCGCGCACGCCACCGACGACACCGTGGCCGCCGTACGCCGCCACCTGCTGCACCAGGGCCGCGCCGTCCTCGGCCGCGCCCGCCCCGACGGGCGCCTCTGGCTCAAGGCCACCCTGCTCAACCCCCACACCCGGCCCGACGACCTGACCGCACTGCTCAAGGCCGTCGAGCACCTCGCGGATCACCTCGCGAAAGGAAACACCCCCTCATGAGCACCACCCCCAACCCCCCGCACCCCCAGCCCGACGCGCCCCGAGACCTGGTCGGCATCGGCATCGGCCCCTTCAACCTCTCCCTCGCCGCCCTCGCCCACCCCCTCGCCGAACTCGACACCGTCTTCTACGAACAGCGCTCCACCTTCGACTGGCACCCCGGCCTGCTCATCGACGGCACCCGCATCCAGGTCCCCTACCTCGCCGACCTGGTGACACTCGCCGACCCCACCAGCCCCTGGACCTTCCTGAACTACCTCAAAGCCCGCGACCGGCTCTTCCCCTTCTACTTCGCCGAGCGCTTCCACATCCGGCGCACCGAATACGACGCCTACTGCCGCTGGGTCACCGACAACCTCCCCAGCCTCCACTTCGACCACCAGGTCGACGCCGTCCGCTGGAACCCCGAACGCGACGTCTTCGAGGTCGACTTCACCCAACTCGACAGCGACGGAGAGGCCGAGGCGCTCGGCCGGACCTACACACGCAACATCGTCCTCGGCATCGGCACCGAACCCTACGTCCCCGAACCCCTCAAGCCGCTCGTCGAGGCACCCGCCGTCCCCGTCGTCCACGCCTCCGACTACCTCACCCACCGCGACACGATCCTCGCCGCCGAGCACGTCACCGTCATCGGCACCGGCCAGTCCGGCGCGGAAATCTTCCTCGACCTCCTGCGCAGCCGCCCCGTAGGCCACGAGAAACTCCACTGGCTCGGCCGCACCGAGGCCTTCGCACCGATGGAGTACTCCAAACTCGGCCTCGAACACTTCACCCCCGACTACACCCGCTACTTCCACGCCCTGCCCGAAGGCGTCCGCGACCGTCTCGTCACCACCCAGTGGCAGCTCCACAAGGGCATCGACGCCGACACCATCGCCGCCATCCACGACGAGCTCTACAGCCGCACCCTGCACGGCGGCTGGCCCGACGCCGTACTCACACCCGGCGTCCGCGTCCGCACCGCCGGGCGGATCGCGACCACCAAGGTCGAACTCCACCTCGAACACGTCCAACAGAACACCCGCTCCCGCCTCACCACCGACGCCGTCGTCCTCGCCACCGGCCAGCGCGAACGCCCCCTGGACGGCATGCTCGCCGGCCTCGACCCCTACCTGCGCCGCGACAGCCGCGAACGCCCCCGCGTGGACGAGCAGTTCAGACTCGTCTGCGATCCGGCCGTCACCGGCTCGATCTACGTCCAGAACGCCGAACACCACACCCACGGCGTCGGCACCCCCGACCTCGGCCTCGCCGCCTGGCGCAGCGCCACCATCCTCAACACCCTGACGGGCAAAGAGACCTACCCGCTGCCCACCCGAACCGCCTTCACCAGCTTCGGACTCGACCAACAGCAGCCGCGGATCCCGCAAGCCCGCCAGGCCCAGGTAC
>Ga0182008_10001928_pt1 | contig 13398 bp, 11 predicted proteins | sample Sormic07211129_1_FD_120482 | JGI IMG/M metagenome (GOLD analysis project Ga0182008, IMG submission 120482) | Rhizosphere microbial communities from Sorghum bicolor, Mead, Nebraska, USA - 072115-129_1 metaG | ecosystem: Host-associated > Plants > Roots > Rhizosphere | place: USA: Nebraska...
GCTGCAGGTGCCGGAGGAGCTGCGCGAGAGCGACGACATCATGCAGATCAACTTCGGCCCGAACCACCCGTCGACGCACGGCGTGCTCCGGCTGATCATCGACCTGAACGGCGAGCAGGTCGAAGGGCTCGAGGCCGTGATCGGCTACCTCCATACGGGCTTCGAGAAGTCGATGGAGCAGAAGACCTGGTGGAAAGGCGTGACGTTCTCGCCGCGCATCGACTACGTCGGCTACCAGTCGAACGAGCTCGTCTACGTGCTCGCCGTCGAGAAGCTGCTCGGAATGGATGTCCCGGAGAAGGCGGTGTGGATGCGCATGCTCCTCTCGGAGCTGAACCGCATCCATTCGCATCTCGTCTTCCTCGGCACGTCGGCGCTCGAGCTGGGTGCGATTTCGATGTTCTGGTACTGCTTCCGCGAGCGCGACATGATCCTGGACCTCTCCGAGATGGTCACGGGTCAGCGCATGCACACGCGCTACTTCCAGATCGGCGGCCTCGCCGAGGACATCCCCGAGGGCTTCTACGACGAGTGCCGGAAGTTCGTCGAGTGGATGCCGCAGGCGCTCTCGGACTACCTCGACCTGCTCGACCGCAACGAGATCTGGCTCGAGCGCACGAAGGGCGTCGGCCTGCTCAGCGCCGACGACGCGATCGCGCTGTCGCAGTCGGGGCCGAACCTGCGTGCGTCCGGCGTCGACTGGGATCTGCGCCGCGACATGCCGTACCTCGCGTACGACCAGGTCGACTTCCAGGTTCCCGTGTACGCCGAGGGCGACGTGTACGCGCGCTACCGCGTGCGCGTCGACGAGATGCGCGAGTCGACGCGGATCGTCGACCAGTGCCTGCGGCGCCTCGAGCGGATGCGGGGGCGGCCGTGGATCTCCGACGACCGCAAGGTCGTGCTGCCGCCGCGCGAGGAGCTGCACACGTCGATGGAGTCGCTGATCCATCACTTCAAGCTCGTCACCGAGGGCTTCCGCGTCCCGGAAGGCGAGATCTATCTCTGCATCGAGTCGCCGCGCGGCGAGCAGGGTTGCTACATCGTCTCGCAGGGCGGCTCGAAGCCGTGGCGGATCCACTTCCGCGCGCCGTCGTTCGCGGCGCTCGAGGCGACGCCGACGTGTGCGCGCGGCTCGCTCGTCGCCGACCTGATCGCCATCGTCGGCTCGCTGGACGCAGTCATGGGAGACGTCGACCGGTGATCGACGAGATCCGCGAGATCGCGAAGCAATATCCGGAGAGCAAGAGCGCGATCCTGCCGGCGCTCCGGATCGCGCAGGAGAAGCACGGCTGGCTGTCGCGCGAGGCCTTCGAGGAGGTCGCGGACGCGCTGGACCTGACGCCTGCGTACTGCATGAGCGTCGCGAGCTTCTACGACATGTTCCATCTCGAGCCGGTCGGGACGCACACGATCGAGGTCTGCACGAACGTCTGCTGCGGGCTCGTGAACGCACAGCCGGTGCTCGAGGCGTTCGAGCGCGAGCTCGCGATTCACGCGGGCGAGACGACGGACGACGGAGCGATCACGCTCCGCGCAGTCGAATGCCTCGGCGGCTGCTCGACGCCGACGATCGTCGCCGTCGACCACGTGTACAAGCAGTCGGTCACGCCGGCGGACGTCCCGCAGATCGTCGCGGAGGTGCGTGACGGTGGCTGACACGGTCGTCGAAGTCGCCGAAGGCCCCGCACTCGTCCTCAAGGGCTACGAGCCCGGCGAGCCGCTCACCGATCTCGACTCGTACCGCGCGGTCGGCGGCTACGCGCAGCTCGCGAAGGCGCGTGCGCTGACGCCGCAGGAGGTCACGCAGCAGATCATCGACTCGAACCTCCGCGGCCGCGGCGGCGCGTTCTTCCCGACCGGGCGCAAGGCGAGCTTCATCCCGTCGCCCGACAAGGTCGCGAAGCCGATCTACATCACGGTCAACGCCGACGAGTCGGAGCCGGGCACGTTCAAGGACCGCGAGATCATGCTCAAGGTCCCGCACCGGCTGCTCGAGGGCTGCCTGATCGCCGCGCACGCGATCCAGTCGAAGCACGTCTTCATCTACATCCGCGGCGAGTACCTCGAGGAGTACCGGGTGCTCGAGGCGGCGCGCGCCGAGTCCGAGGCGGCGGGGCTGCTGGAGGACGTGACGATCACGATCCACCGCGGTGCCGGCGCCTACATCTGCGGCGAGGAGACCGGACTGCTCGAGTCGCTCGAGGGGAAGCGCGGGCAGCCGCGCTCCAAGCCGCCGTTCCCGGCGATCCAGGGCCTCTACGCCTCGCCGACGCTGATCAACAACGTCGAGTCGATCACGAACATGCCGATCGTCCTCGAGGTCGGCCCGGAGGAGTACGCGAAGATCGGCACGCCGCCCGACTCCACGGGCACGCGCCTCTTCTGCCTCTCCGGAAACGTCGTCAGGCCCGGCGTCTACGAGGCGCCGCACGGGATCACCGTGCGCCATCTGATCGACGACATCGGCGGCGGCATCGCCGGCGGCCGCGAGCTGAAGGCCGTCATGGTCGGCGGCTCGTCGTTCCCGGTGATGATCCCGAGCGAGCTCGACACGCCGCTCGACGCGAACTCCCTCGGCCAGAAGGGCCTCTTCATCGGCTCGGGCGTGATCTGCGCGATCGACGACCGCACCTGCATCGTCCAGTTCGCGCTGCGCGTCGCACAGTTCTACATGCACGAGTCGTGCGGCAAGTGCACACCGTGCCGCGTCGGGACGCGCTGGCTCGTGCAGTACCTGAAGGCGATCGAGGCGGGCACCGCGACGGAGGCGGACTTCGACGTCGTGCTCGACATCTGCGACCGGATCATTGGGAAGTGCCTGTGCGTGCTCGGAGACTCGGCCGCGATGCCGGTCGCGTCGTGCGTGACGAAGTTCCGCGACGAGTTCCGCGCGCATCTGACGCAGGGCGGCTGCCCGTTCGGCGAGGACTCCTCGCTTGCCCATCTGTTCGCCCCTGTCGACCAGCACGCACACACGCCGGTGCCGGAGGTGATCTCGACTGAGCGCGTCTGAGCTCGTCCGCATCACCGTCGACGAGAAGGAGGTGCACGTCCCCAAGGGGACCGGCCTCGTCGAAGCGGCGCTCGCAGCGGGCGTCGAGATCCCCGTCTTCTGCTACGAGCCGCGGCTCGGCCCGCCGGTCGGCGCCTGCCGCATGTGCCTCGTCGAGGTCGAGGGGATGCCGAAGCTCCAGGCCGGCTGCACGCTCACGGCGCAGGACGGGATGATCGTGAAGACGGCGCGCACCTCCGCGAAGGCAGCGGAGGGCCAGAACGCGACGCTCGAGTTCATCCTCGTCAACCATCCGCTCGACTGCCCCGTCTGCGACAAGGGCGGCGAGTGCCCGCTGCAGGATTTGACATTCCGCTACGGCCCCGGCAACACGCGCATGAGCTTCGAGAAGCTCACGTTCGAGAAGCCGATCCCGATCTCGCCGACGATCGCGCTCGACCGCGAGCGCTGCATCCTCTGCTACCGCTGCACCCGCTTCAGCGAGACGGTGAGCGAGGACGGGCAGCTTGTCGCGAAGAACCGCGGCGCGATGTCCGTGATCACGACGTTCGACGACGAGCCGTACATGGGCGCGTTCACCGGCAACGTCACGGAGCTCTGCCCCGTCGGCGCACTGCTGCCGACGCAGTACCGGCACAAGGCGCGCCCGTGGGAGATCAACGCCGTACCGACGGTGTGCGGTATGTGCCCGGTCGGTTGCAACACGTGGGCCGACGTGCGGGAGGACAAGGTGATGCGCATCCGCTCGCGCAACCACCCGCAGGTCGACGAGGGCTGGATCTGCGACAAGGGCCGCTTCGCGTTCACACATCTGCGTTCCGCGGACCGCGTCGTCGACCCGATCCGCCGCGTCCGGCGCCGCGGCTTCGAGCCCGTGTCGTGGGCCGACGCGCTCGACCACGCCGCGGAGCTGCTGCGCGCGGCGCACGGCCGCGTCGTCGTCGCGCTCTCCGGCAGCGAGACCGTCGAGCAGGCGTATGCGCTCGCGCGGCTCGTCCGCGTCGGCGCCGGCTCGCACACGGCGATGCTCCCGGAAGAGGTCTCGCCGGCGCTCGATGCGTACCGCGCGCCGCTCTCGTCGATCGCGGACGCGCAGAAGGTCGCGGTGCTCGGCGACGTGCCGCTGCACGAGAGCGCGCCGATCGTCGACCTCTGGGTGAAGAAGGCACGCCGCAACGGCGCGACGATCGTCGCCGGTGAGAGCGAGCTCGACGGCGCGGACGTCCTCATCTGGTCCGGGCCGGGCGGCCGCGGCGGCCACCGCGTTGCGAGCCTCGCGGAGCGGTCGGGCGCCACGGCGGCGTTCTACGTGCCCGCGACGCCGAACGGCCGCGGCATCGCCGACGCATGGGCGGCGGCGTCCGACGAGGATCGGGCCGACGAGGAGTCGATCGGCCTCCTGGTCGTCTCGGGCGACGAGGCGGCGTCCTCGCCGAACGTGCGGGCGCTCGCCGAGCGCGCCGACGCGGTGATCGTGATCTCGATGTTCCACGGCCTCGCCGCAGGCTGGGCCGACATCGTCCTGCCGGGCACGAGCTACCTCGAGCGCGACGGCACCTACGTGAACATGGAGGGGCGGCTGCAGCGGCTGCGCCGAAGCGTCGCGCCGCCGTGCCCCGACGAGCTCGAGTGGATCTCGCAGCTCGCCGCGCGGCTCGGCGTCGATGTCGCGCCGTACGCGTCGGCGGTCTTCGCCGAAGTGTCCGCAGCCGTGTACGGCGGGCTGCCGTTCGGCGAGGTCGGCGAGCGCGCTGCGCTCCGCAGCTACAGCGAGGCGCCCGCGCACACCGACGCACCCGCGCTGCCGGAGCCGCGCGCGAACGGCGGTGGGCTGCGGCTCGTCTGCTACAAGCCGCTCTTCTCCGGCCCGGCGGTCGAGCGTGTGAGCGAGCTGCAGTTCCAGCGGCCGCAGGCCGAGGCGGAGCTCTCGTCCGAGGACGCGAAGCGCGCGGGCGTCGCGCACGGCGACCAGGTGACGCTGACCGCGGGCGACCATTCCGTCACGCTCCGCGCGCGCATCAACCGGCGGCTGCGCAGCGGCGTCGTCCGCGTCGCCGAGGAGCACGCGGGCGGGCTGCAGGGGCCCGTCGAGCTCGAGCGCGTCGGAGTGCCGGCGTGATCGCCGCGGCCGTGCACCACGAGCCGTGGTGGATCGCGATCATCGAGGCGCTGATCATCATCAACCTGCTGCTCGGGCTCTTCGCCTACCTGACGCTGATCGAGCGCAAGGTGATGGGGCGCATGCAGCTCCGCTACGGCCCGAATCGCGCCGGCCCGTTCGGGCTCCTCCAGCCGATCGCCGACCTCGTGAAGCTCGTCCGCAAGGAGGCGTTCGCGCCTTCCTCGGCGATCGAGGCTCCGTACATCATCGCGCCGGTGATCAGCGCGTTCACGGCACTCGCCGCGTTCAGCGTGATCCCGTTCGGCCCGGGGTGGACGGTGAACGGCTGGTACATCAACGGCGCTGTCGCGAACGTCTCGATCGGCCTGATCCTGATCTTCGCGCTCGGAGGCGTCGGCATCTACGGCTTCATCGTCGGCGGCTGGGCGTCCGAGTCGAAGTTCTCGATCCTCGGGACGATGCGCACCTGTGCGCAGCTCGTCTCGTACGAGGTCTCGCTCGCGCTGAGCGTGCTCGGCGTCGTCATCCTCGGCCGCTCGCTGAACCTCGCGGAGATCATCCACCGCCAGGGCGAGTTCCTGCCGTTCGTCGTCCCACAGTTCGTCGGGCTGCTCATCTTCTTCATCGGCGGCACGGCAGAGACGTCGCGCGCGCCGTTCGACCTGCCGGAGGCCGAGCAGGAGCTCGTCGCCGGCTACCACACGGAGTACTCGGGAATGCGCTGGGGCCTCTTCCAGATGGCCGAGTACGTCAACCTGATCACGCTCTCCGGGCTGATGGTGACGCTCTTCTTCTCCGGGTGGCACGGCCCGTGGCACCTCGGGCCGCTCTGGTTCATGCTGAAGCTGCTCGCGGTCCTGTTCGTGTTCATCTGGATGCGGACGACGTTGCCGCGCCTCCGTTACGACCAGCTGATGCGCTTCGGGTGGAAGGTGCTGCTCCCCGTCGCGACGATCAACGCGGTGATCACCGCTCTCTGCGTGGCGGCCTTCTAGATGAGCCCGCAGCCGATCTCGACCGTCAAGGGCTTCGCGGTCACGTTCAAGCAGATCTTCAAGAAGCCGATCACGCAGCAGTACCCGGAGTACAAGCGGCCGGTCTATCCACGCTTCCGCGGCCGGCACCGTCTCTGGCGTCACGAGAACGGTCTCGAGAAGTGCGTCGGCTGCTCGCTCTGCGCCGCCGCCTGTCCCGCCGACTGCATCCGCGTCGTGCCGGCGGAGAACACGCCCGACGATCGCGTCAGCGCCGGCGAGCGGTACGCGCGGATCTACGAGATCAACATGAGCCGCTGCATCTTCTGCGGCTACTGCGAGCTCGCGTGCCCGTTCGACGCGATCACGCTCGGCAACGACTACGAGATCTCCGAGTACAACCGCGACGACCAGATCTACACGAAGGACATGCTCCTCGCGGAGCCGATCAAGCGGGTGCCGGTCGCGGACGCCGACCTCTACGACACGCCGATCCCCTTCTACAGGGCGAAGTCGTAGTGCCCCGTCCAGCACCACGTGTCCGCTTCTCGCCCGCGACCACGCGGCGTTACCGGACGGGGCACTGATGGGCAACTTCCTCGTCTGGGTCGTCTGGATCTTCGCCGCCTTCGCGTGCCTCGCGAGCGCCGTCGGCGTCGTGACGTTCAAGAACCCGTTCCTGTCGGCGCTCGCGCTGATCGGGAACCTCGGCTCGCTCGCGGTGCTCTACCTGCTCGTGTCCGCCGAGTTCGTCGCCGCCGCGCAGGTGCTCGTCTACGCCGGCGCGGTGATGGTGATGTTCCTGTTCGTGATCGCGTACATCGGCCCGCGGCAGGAGACGCCGTGGGCAGGCGGCCCGTCGTGGCAGGCGTTCGGCGCGGTGCTCGCGGCGGCCGCGATCTTCGTCGAGATCATCGTCGCGATCGCACTCAAGGCGGGCGGGCGGCTCGCCCACAGCGACCACGTCAACGCGACGTTCGGCTCCCCGGGCTGGATCGGGCGGCTCTTCCTCACCGACCACCTGCTCGCGTTCGAGATCACGTCGATCGTGCTGCTCGTCGCCGCCGTCGGCGGCGTCATCCTCGGATCGCACACGAAGCGTGCCGTGGAGATGTCGTAGTGCTCGGCCCCGGGGTCGCCTGGTATCTCGGCGTGTCCGCGTTCCTGTTCTCGATCGGCGCGCTCGGCGTGCTTCTCCGGCGCAACCCGCTGATCGTCCTGCTGTCGCTCGAGATCATGCTGAACGGCGCCAACCTCGCGCTGATCGCGTTCTCGCGGCATGCCGGCAACGGCGCCGGCCAGATCTTCGCGCTCGCGGTCATGGCCGTCGCCGCGTCCGAGGTGTGCGTCGGGCTCGGGCTCGTCGTCGCGATCCATCGCCGCCGCCTCGAGCTCGACGTCGACCGGCTCTCGGAGCTGCGCGGATGACCGCAGGCGCCTGGCTCTGCCTCTTCGCGCCGCTCGCGGGCACGCTCGTGATCACGCTCGGCGGCGCGCGCATCCCGCGCGACGGAGCGGGCTGGATCTCGACCACGTCCGTGTTCGTCGCGTTTGCGGGCGCGGCCTGGTCGTTCTTCGGCCTGCGCGCGCACGGGAGCGAGAACGGCGTCGTCAGCACGGCGTGGACGTGGCTGCAGGGCGGCAACTTCAAGGTCGGCCTCTCCGTCTTCGTCGACCCGCTCAGCACGATGATGATGCTGATCGTCTCCGGCGTCGGCGGACTGATCGTCCTCTACTCGATCGGCTACATGGACGGGGACGACGAGGAGCGCCGCTACTTCGCCTACATGTCGCTCTTCGTCTTCTCGATGCTCCTGCTCGTCGAGGGCGGCAACCTCCTGCTGCTGCTCGCCGGCTGGGGCATGGTCGGCCTCTCGTCGTACCTGCTGATCGGCTTCTGGCATGAGCGGGAGTCGGCGGTCGCCGCTGCGAAGAAAGCGTTCGTGATGAACGCGTTCGGGGACGCGACGATGGCGCTCGCGCTCTTCATCCTCATCGTGCACACGGGATCGCTCTCCTTCGCGTCCGCGTTCTCGAACGCGCCGCTGCTGTCGAGCACGACCGTGAACTTCGTCGCCCTCGGCCTGCTCGGCGGGGCCGTCGCCAAGTCGGCGCAGTTCCCGCTGCACACGTGGCTGCCGGACGCGATGGAGGGCCCGACGCCCGTGTCGGCGCTCATCCACGCTGCGACCATGGTGACGGCCGGGGTGTATCTGATCGCGCGGACGCACGCGATCTTCGAGGCCGCGCGGACGATCGAGCTGATCGCAGCCGGGACGGGCGCGCTGACGCTGCTGATGGCGGGCCTGATCGCGCTCGTCCAGACGGACATCAAGCGCGTGATCGCGTACTCCACGATGTCGCAGATCGGCTACATGTTCCTCGGCGCGGGCGTCGGCGCGTACGCGAACGGGATGTTCCACCTGATGACGCACGCCTTCTTCAAGGCGCTGCTCTTCATGGCGGCCGGCATCGTCATCCACGCGCTCTCCGGCGAGCAGGACATCCGCAAGATGCGCGGGATGGCGCAGGCCCTGCCGTGGACGCGCTGGGCCTTCCTCGCCGGGTCGCTCGCGCTCGTCGGCCTGCCGCCCTTCAGCGGCTTCTTCTCGAAGGACTCGATCATCGCCGCCGCGCTGCACGACCACTGGTACGGCGTGATCCTCGCCGTCGCCGCGCTCGCGGGTGCATTCCTGACCGGCCTCTACACGTTCCGCCTCTACTTCATCGTCTTCGGCCGCAGCGACGGCCCGGCGCCGCACACCCACGGCCACGGCGAGGGGCCGAGGACGATGCTCCTGCCGGTCGGGATCCTCAGCGTGCTCGCGGTGATCGGCGGCTGGATCCAGTTCTCGCCGTTCTGGCATCCGCTGACGAACTGGCTCGAGCCGGCCGCGCGCACGCTCGGCGTCGCCGAGCCGACGAACGCGCAGGAAGCCATCGCCTCGATCGCGGCCGTCGTCCTGGGCCTCGCCGGCATCGGCGTCGCGTGGGCGCTGTACGGCGCCCGCCGCCGGTCCGTTCCACGCCTGCAGCTGCTGCAGCGCGCGCTCGAGCACAAGTTCTACTTCGACGAGCTGTACGACGCGCTCTTCTACAAGCCGGCGGCTGCGATCGCGAACCTTTCGCGGCGCGACGTCGAGGAAGGCTTCGTCCTCGCGGCCGGGCCGGACATCGGCGAGACCGCGTTCGACGCCGGCCGGGGCGTGCGCCGCCTGCAGACCGGCCTGCTCCGCACGTACGTCTTCTTCCTCGGCACCGGCATGGCGGTGCTCGCGATCGTCTTCCTGCTGGCCAAGTGATCACGACGGTCCTCATCTGGCTGCCGATCGCCGCCGCGATCGTCGTGTGGGTTCTCCCGCTCTCGCGCTACGCGACCGGCTCGCTCGCGGTGCTCGTGTCGCTCGCGGAGGTCGGCGTCTGGATCGAGCAGGCGTTCCGCTTCGACTTCTCGAAGCACGGCCTGCAGTTCTCGCAGCGCGGCGGCTGGATCAACGACCTGCACGTCTCGTATCACGTCGGCGTCTACGGCTTCTCGCTGTGGCTCGTCGGCCTGACGGTGATTGCGATGGCGGCGTGCACGTCCTACGGCTTCTGGGTCGGGCGCGACCGGCCGCGCGCGTACTTCGGGCTGATGCTGTTCCTGACCGGCGCGACGGTCGGCGTGTTCGTCGCGCAGGACCTGCTCCTCTTCTACGCCTTCTTCGAGGCGATGCTGATCCCGCTCTACATCCTCGTCGGCGTCTGGGGCGGGCCGGGCCGGCTCGGGGCGACGATCAAGTTCTTCATCTACACCGCCGCCGGCTCGCTGCTGATGCTCGCCGCGCTCATCGCCTACGGCCTGCACGCCGGGACGTTCGACCTCGTCGACGGCGCGCCGAGCTTCAGCCGCTGGATCTTCCTCGGCTTCATGCTCGCCTTCGTCATCAAGGCGCCGCTCTTCCCGTTCCACGGCTGGCTGCCCGAGACCTACCGCGAGGCGCCGCCCGAGGTGACCGCCGTGCTCTCCGGTGTGATCGCGAAGGCGGGGACGTACGGGATGCTCCGCATCGCGATCACGAAGCTGCCGGAGCCGACGTCGTACTACCGGACGCTGATCCTCGCGCTCGCTGCCGCAGCGCTCGTCTACGGCTCGCTGCTCGCCTTCCGCGCGCCGGACCTCCGCGGCGTCGTCGCGTACTCGTCGCTGGCGCAGTCGGGGCTGATCGCGCTCGGCCTCTTCTCGGGCACGAACCTCGGCTACGACGGCGCCGTGCTCCAGATGGTCGCGCACGGCCTCGTGTCGACGGCGCTCTTCCTGCTCGCGGGGACGGTCGAGCGCCGCACGACGACCGACCAGTTCGCGCTCCTCGGCGGCATGGCGAAGGGACGGCCTGCGCTCGCCACCCTGTTGATGACGTGCGGGATCATCTCGCTCGCGGTGCCGGGCTCCGCGAACTTCGCAGGTGAGTTCCTGATCCTCGCCGGCGTCTTCCAGCGCGCGTGGTGGTGGGCGGCGATCGGCGCGGGCGCGATCGTCCTGGCGGCGATGTACATGCTGCGGGCGATCTCGGCCGTGCTGCACCAGGCGCGCGGCTCGGTCGTGACCGAGGAGGCGCTCGACCTGCGGCTCGGCGAGTTGTCGCTCATCGTGCCGCTCGTCGCCGGGCTCCTGTTCCTCTCGGCCTGGCCCGCGGGCGTCTCGCACCATTCCTTCGCGGGCGACCAGCCCGTGCAGAGCGTGAAGGGCCAGTTCCGGTGATCCATACGCCCCACGTCGACTGGTTCTCGATCTCGACGATCCTCGCGCTGCTCGGCGCGTCGTTCGTCGCGCTGCTCGGCGCGGTGCTCGTGCCCCGCGCCGTGCGGCGGATGTTCGGCTGCGCCGTCGCGGTGCTCGGCTTCGCCGGCGGCCTCGTCACGTCGGTCTGGCTCTACGTCGACAGCGCGAACGGGCACCGCGTGATCGGCGACGCCTTCTACCGAGACCGCTGGACCGCCCTCGGCCAGATCATCGTCTGCGGCATCGGCCTGGTGACCGCGCTCGTCGCCGCCGAGCAGATCGCCCATCGCACGGACGACCACATCGCGGAGTTCTTCTCGCTCCTCCTCGCCTGCGCGGCGGGCATGGCGTTCTTCATCGGCAGCGCGAACCTGATGGTGATGTTTCTCTCGCTCGAGTGGTTCTCGATCGCGCTCTACGTCATGTGCGCGATCGACTACGACGTCGAGGGGTCGCTCGAGGCCGGGCTGAAGTACCTCGTCGTCGGCTCGTTCGGCTCTGCGGCGCTGCTCTTCGGCTCGGCGCTCGTCTACGGCTCGACGAATCGCATCGGCTTCGCCGAGATCGCGCACGCCGGCCACGCGCACGACACCCTGCTCGTGCTCGGGCTCGCCATGGTGATCACCGGCCTCGGCTTCAAGTCGTCCGCCGCGCCGTTCCACCAGTGGACACCCGACGTCTACGAAGGCGCGCCGACGCCGGTCACGGCGTTCATGTCGGCGGCGACGAAGGTCGCCGCGTTCATGCTCGCGTTCCGCGTGCTGCGCACGGCGTTCCCGCAGGACGCGCACCTCTGGACGTGGGCGCTCGCCGGAATCGCGATTGCGTCGCTCGCAGTGGGCAACTTCGCTGCGCTCGTGCAGCGGAACATCAAGCGGATGCTCGCGTACTCCTCGATCTCGCACGCCGGCTTCCTGCTGATCGCCATGTCTGCTGCGTCGGCGCTCGGCGGACGGGCAATGCTCTACTACCTCGTCCCGTACTCGGCGATGGCCTTCGGATCGTTTGCGATCGTCGGCGCACGGGAGCGGGAGCTGAACGCGCCCGTGACGCTCGACAACCTCGCCGGCTTCGGCTGGGAACGACCGTTCCTCGGCGTCGCCATGTGGTTCTTCATGTTCGGCTTCGCCGGGTTGCCGCTCACGGGCGGCTTCACCGGCAAGTTCTACGTCTTCGCGGCCGCATACCGGCACGGCTGGGCGTGGCTCGTCGTCGTCGGCGTGCTCGCGACGCTCGTCTCGCTCTGGTACTACCTCGCCGTCGTCCGCGCGATGTATATGCGAACGAGCGACGAGCTGCGCGTCGCGGTCGCCGGCGGGTCGCCGCCGCACGAGCCGCTGCTGCACGCGGCCGTTGCCATCTGCATGGTCGTCTCGGTCGGCTCGCTGTTCGCCGTGCAGCCGCTGATCGACCTCGCGCGGCATGCCACCTCCGCCATTCCCTTCTGACGGCTTTTCCGGCGTCGTCCGCAGCCGCGGCGAGAGCTGGGCGTTCGGCTTCGCGGACCGCGCGCACGGGATCCCGAACGCGGTCGAGACCCAGTTCGCCATCGCGAGCGGGACAAAGGGCTTCACCGCCGTCGTCGCGAGGAGCGTGCTGCCGCTCGACCTGCGCGCCCGCGAGCTCCTCGGCGACGACCTGCCGCTGATCGACCGGGGTGTCACCGTCGAGCATTTGCTTACGCACACGTCGGGCATCGGCGACTACTTCGACGAGAACGTGCATCCCGACCCGGAGGAGTACGTGATGTCCGTGCCGGCGCGCGAGCTCGAGACGACGGAGGACTACGTACGCATGCTCGACGGCCATCCACAGCTGTTCGCACCGGGCGAGCGCGAGAAGTACTGCAACGCCGGCTACGACGTGCTCGCGCTGCTCGCGGAGCGCGCAACCGGCCGCTCGTTCTACGACCTCGTCGACGAGCACGTCTGCCGGCCCGCAGGGATGACGGCGACGGCCTTCCTCCGCTCCGACTCGCTGCCGGGCACCGCGGCGATCGGCTATCTCGAGAACGGCCGGACGAACCTCTTCCATCTGCCGGTGCGCGGCAGCGGCGACGGCGGGATCTACACGACGCTCGACGACGTCGACCGCTTCTGGACGCTCGTCGGCAACGAGTGGCCCGCGAAGCTCGAGGGCGCGGACGCCGGCGTCTCCTTCTATTCCGTCCGCGGCCGGTTCACGGTCATCTCGAACACGAGCCGCGGCGCCTGGCCGGTGGTCGAGGCGCTCCTGTGAGACGCTGGACCGCGTATCACGAGCACTGGCGCGAGGAGGTCGGCTGTGTCGCCGTCGACAGCGACGACGGCCTCCTCTTCTTCGACCCGCTCGACCCGCCGGCGGAGGCGGACCACACGTTCATCACGACGTTCTTCCACGCCCGGGATGCACGCGGCCGCGTGTGGGCGCCGAGGGCGCTCGTCCGGCGGTTGCGGAACCGCGGCGTCGAAGTGACCGACCCGTTCGAGATCGGCGACGAGCTTCCCGGGGGTGTTCGGTGCTTCGAGACCGCCCGCGACGGCGA
>Ga0182008_10001929_pt1 | contig 13390 bp, 11 predicted proteins | sample Sormic07211129_1_FD_120482 | JGI IMG/M metagenome (GOLD analysis project Ga0182008, IMG submission 120482) | Rhizosphere microbial communities from Sorghum bicolor, Mead, Nebraska, USA - 072115-129_1 metaG | ecosystem: Host-associated > Plants > Roots > Rhizosphere | place: USA: Nebraska...
AGGTGGAAGTCGGTGCCGGCATTGCGGCTGCGGAACTGGCTGGCGCGCAGCATCAGCACGCCAGGCAGGTCGGGCAAGGCGGCAGCATCCTGCAGGGTATAGCCGATGACGGGATATTCGCCGGCCAGCTTGCCGTCCACGTGCGCCGCCAGGCGCAGGCCCATGGGGTCGTCCAGGTTGATGACGGCCGTTTTCAGGCCGGGCCAGTCAAACAGCTTGACCTTGGCCGCCTCGTAGGCCGCCATGTCGCCATGGTAGTCGAGGTGGTCGCGCGTCAGATTGGTAAACATGGCGACGTCAAAATGCATGCCGGCCGCGCGGTCCTGGTCCAGGCCGATCGACGACACTTCGATGGCGACGGCCTTGGCGCCAGCGTCGCGCATGGCGGCCAGCTTGCGCGCCAGCAGCACGGCGTCCGGCGTGGTGTAGCCGGTGACGTCGAATTCGATGGCGCCGCGCGGCTTGCACAGGCCCACGCCCAACGTCCCGATGACGGACGATGGCTCGCCCAGGCGCGCCAGGGCCTGCGCCAGCCACAAGGCGCACGAGGTCTTGCCGTTCGTGCCCGTCACGCCGGCGCTGAACATGGCGCTGTCGGGCATGTCGTAGAAAGCATGCGCCACGGGGCCGGCCAGGCGTTTCAGGTCGCTGACCAGCAGGTGCGGCACGGTCCAAGCGGCGTTCCATTCCACGGCGTCATGCACGATGGCGGCGGCGCCCTGCGCGATGGCGGCGGCGATGAAATCGGTGGCGCCCGCATAGGCGAAAAACACGTCGCCGCGCTGCACGCGGCGCGAATCGGACGTCAGCTGCCCGGACGGGGCAGCCGCTTTGATCCACAAACTGATGTCTTGTATGGTCATGAGTGACTTCACATGGCCTCCGGGCCGGCATTGGCCGGGACCACGATTTCGGTAACGGAGGAATCGGGCGGTACGTTCATCGCGCGCAGCGCGTTGGTCGCAATCGCCGCGAAAGCGGGAGCGGCGACCTGGCCGCCATAGTGGGCCGGGCCGGTCGGTTCATCGATCATCACGGCGATGATGAAGCGCGGCGCCGACATCGGCACCATGCCCACGAAAGAGCCGATGTATTTGCGCGGCATCGCATAGCGGCCGTTTTCCACCTTATAGGCGGTACCCGTCTTGCCGCCCACGCGGTAGCCGGCGACCTGGGCGCGCTTGGCCGAGCCGTGCGCGCCGGAGACCACCAGCTCGAGCATGGCGCGCATTTCAGCGGCCGTCTTCGGCTTGATCACTTGCTGGCCCACGGGCAGTTCATTGACCTTCTGGAACGACAGGGGAATCGTGTCGCCGTCGCGCGCGAACATCATATAAGAGCGCGCCAGCTGGATCAGCGACACGGAAATGCCGTTACCGTAGCTCATGGTCGCCTGTTCCACCGGGCGCCACGATTTATACGGACGCACGCGGCCGGCCACGGCGCCGGGGAAGCCCCATTTCGGCTGCTGGCCGAAGCCTACCTTGGTAAACATTTCCCACATTTCCTGCGACGGCATGCCCAGCGCGATTTTCGAGGTACCGATGTTCGACGACATCTCGATGATTTCCGAGACATTGATCACGCCGTGCGGCTTGGTGTCGGTGATCGTGCGGTCGGCGATGGTGTAGCGGCCCGGGCCCGTGTCGATCAAGGTGGTCGGCTTGACCCGGCCCGTGTCGAGCGCCAGCGATACCGTGATCGGCTTCAGGGTCGAACCAGGTTCGAAGGTATCGGTCATGACGCGGTTGCGCAGCTGCTGGCCCGTGAGCTTGCGGCGGTCGTTCGGGTCGTAGCTGGGGTAATTGGCCAGGGCCAGCACTTCGCCCGTGTGCACGTCGAGCACCACGGCGCCGCCGGCCTTGGCGTTGAATTTTTCCACCGCTTCCTTCAACTGCGTGAAGGCAATGTATTGGATCTTGCTGTCGACGGACAGGGTCAGGTCCTTGCCGTCATGCGGTTCGTGGATGAAGCCGATGTCTTCGACGATGTGGCCCAGGCGGTCCTTGATCACGCGGCGGCTGCCGGTGGTGCCGACGAGGGTTTTCTGCTGCGCCAGTTCCATGCTTTCCTGGCCCACGTCTTCCACGTTGGTAAAGCCCACCACGTGGGTCATCACTTCGCCCTGCGGATAGAAGCGCTTGTATTCCTTGCGCTCGTCAATGCCGTCGATGCCGAGCTTGGAAATCTTGTCGGCCACGTCCATCTCGACCTGGCGTTTCAGGTAAACGAAGCTGCGGTCCGAATCGAGCTTCTTGCGCAATTCGTTGACGTTCATTTCCAGCAGGCCGGCCAGCGCGTTGATTTTCTCGGGCGACGCCTGCAGCACGTCGTCGGGAATGGCCCAGATGGCCTTTACGGGGACGGACGAAGCGAGCACCTGGCCGTTACGGTCGGTGATCTTGCCGCGCGTGGCCGGCAATTCCAGCGTGCGTTCATAGCGCGCCTTGCCCTGCTTTTGCAGGAACTGCGTCGACACGCCCTGCAGCCACAGGGCGCGCGCGCCCAGGCCGGCGAAAGCGAAGAACAGCAGGAACAGCACGACGCGCGAACGCCAGACGGGCAGACGCACCGCCAGTACGGGGTTCTTCGAGAATGGCACGCCTTTCGATGCCGCCACCCGGCCGTTGCTATTACCGCCCAACTTCATTATTCGCCCTCCGTCAGGTATTGCGTACGCGCCGCCGTCAGCGGCGTCATGCTCAGGTCGCGCCGCGCGATCGATTCGATGCGTTCATGCTTGCCCAAAGTGGACTGGTCCAGCTGCAGTTGCGCCCAGTCGATGTCGAGCTGGCGCGACAGCGCTTGCGCGCGTTCCAGGTCGATCAGCAGGTGGCGCGACTGATACTGCGCGTTCACCAGCGACAGGCCGCAGCACACCAGCAGGGCCGACAGCAGGACACACAGCTTGCCAGTCATCGGGCGCCGCCGTTTGCAGGGGCGGCCAGCGGCAGGCGCTGCGCCACGCGCATCACGGCCGAACGCGAACGGGGATTGCCCTCGATCTCGGCGTCGGACGGCTTCATCTTCGAAATCAGCTTCATTTCCGGCTGCGGCAAGTCCACCGCGCGGATCGGCAGGCGGCGGTCAGGCTGCTCCACGTTCGCCTTCGAGGCGAAGAAGCGCTTGACCATGCGGTCTTCCAGCGAATGAAAACTGATCACGGCCATGCGCGCGCCCGGCGCCAGGCAGGCATATGCCTGGTTCAGACCGATCTCGAGATCCTCGAGCTCTTTGTTAATGAAAATGCGGATTGCCTGAAAGGTGCGGGTAGCGGGGTCCTTACCCTTCTCGCGGGTCTTGACGGCGCCTGCCACGATGCCGGCAAGCTGTCGTGTGCTTGAAATTGGCTGGACTGCCCGGCCAGCAACAATCGCCTTTGCAATCTGAAAAGCAAACCGTTCTTCCCCATAATCGCGTATCACTTTCTCTAAATTCTGCTCGGTTTCCACCGCCAGCCACTCGGCCGCGGAAATGCCGCGCGTGGTATCCATGCGCATGTCCAGCGGTCCGTCGTTGCGGAAGCTGAAACCGCGCGCCGCGTCGTCGACCTGCGGCGACGAGATGCCCAGGTCGAGCAAAATGCCGTCCACCTGCCGCACGCCGCGTTCGGCCAGGCTGGCCGTCATGGTGGCAAAGCTGTCATGGACGATTTCAAAGCGAGGGTCGCCGATCTGTTCGGCCGTGGCGATGGCTTGCAAGTCCTTGTCGAAGCCGATCAGGCGCGCGTCGGACGCCAGGCGCGACAGGATCAGGCGGCTATGGCCGCCGCGGCCAAACGTGCCGTCGACGTAAACGCCGTGCGCACGGTCGCCCGTCAGGTCGAGCGCATCGACCGCTTCATCGAGCAGCACCGTGCGATGCTGAAATTCCGGCACCGTGAGTTGTGTCATTACGGAGCCTTAGAAAGAAAAATTGGAAAGTACATCGGGGGTGCCGGCATCGATCGCCTGCTGTTCTTTTTCGGCCAGCTTGGCGGCATCCCATATTTCAAAGTGGCTGCCCATGCCGATCATCATGACTTCGCGCGCCAGTCCGACGGCGTTGCGCAATTCGGGCGAGATCAGCACGCGGCCCGCCGAGTCCAGCTCGACGTCGACGGCGTTGCCGAGGAAGATGCGCTGCCAGGCGCGCGCCGACATGGGCCAGGCGGCGATTTGCTGGCGGTGGCTTTCCCACACGGGGCGGGGGAAAAACAGCAGGCAGCCATCGGGCTGTTTGGTCAGCGTCAAACGGCCTTCGCATTGAATCGCCAGCGCGTCACGGTGCTTGGCAGGGATAGACATCCTGCCTTTGGCATCGAGATTGATTGCGGACGCGCCTTGAAACACGGAAGACCTTTTTTTGAGCTTGGCTTGCGACGCTTGCGCATCGCGATGAAAAGGGAAAATTTCCCACAAAAACACACTTTTTCACACAGTTGCCCACTTTAGAGGAAGCAAAGATAGTGGTCAAGCGGTTTCCGATTGGCAAAACAGGAATTTTATTAATGAAATTAAGGACTTAGCGCATATCGTTGAAGGAGTCTCAAATAAAAATATATCGATAAATTAGATACTTATGAAAGATAGTGAATGTGCTACCTCATCTGCACACATGTGTTTTCCTACCGTAAACATCGAAAAAAACGAAATCAAAAAATTGAATTTTTTACAGTTAGTTGACACATGACAATACTTTCGTCATCCAGGCACAACAGCAATCAGCCGCAGCGAAAGACTTGGTTTAAAGCAAAAAATAATCGCCGATGGCGCGCACCGGCCCTGTTTTCCGGGCCTGGCCTGACGCGGGAAAACTATTTTTGCAATGCAGCAATTAATTGGAAGTTGGAAACTTTAACCAATTGTCCATTTTTAGTTGTATATACAACTTTATCTTGACTGCACTATTTTTAGAAACAAAAAAAGCCCCGTTGCGGGGGCTTTTGGCGCGGCGTGCAGCAGGAAAACCGCTGCCGCCGAGATACTCCCTGGCAAGCCAGGAAGCAGGAATTCCAGTGAAGCAGGCCGATAGGCCGGATTTTGTTACGGCGCCTTCCCTTGCAGGTCGGCGCTATGACAGTCATTCCTCTAGGCGCCAGATTACTCGGGCGCTCAAGCTTTCTACCCGCACGCTCCGCGAGCAGCATCATCGCGTGCCTATTTGAAATTGCACCAGGTGGAGGTTACCGCGTTTCACCGTAACTTAATACGCTCGTCTCTGTGGCCCTATTCCTCGCCTTATACCTTGCGGCTTTCAGCGGACGGCCGTTAACCGTCACCCCGCTCTATGGAGTCCGGACCTTCCTCCCGCCAGCGCATTGCTGCGCCGGCCAGCGACTGTCTGGCCTGCTTCACCCGCCATTGTACCGCGCCGCAGCATGTTTCTGCAAAAGCGCGCCACGCCAGCCGGGGGATTGTGTAATTCGGTGTCGCCATTTCAAAAGCCGGGCCAAATCGGCTCACATAGAATGGGGCAAGCTGCTTGCATGCAGGCGCATGCGCACCGCTTGCCCCATTTTATTTGCCACCCAACTAGAATATAAAGAGCCGAACATGACGCAACAACCCCGTACCGGCGGCCAGATCCTGGTCGATGCCCTGCAGATCCACGGTGTCGACACCGCCTTTGGCGTGCCTGGCGAAAGCTACCTCGACGTGCTCGACGCCCTGCACGATTCGGGCATCCGCTTCATCATCAACCGCCAGGAAGGCGGCGCCGCCTTCATGGCCGAAGCCTACGGCAAACTGACGGGCAAGCCGGGCATCTGTTTCGTCACGCGCGGGCCGGGCGCCACCAACGCCTCGATCGGCGTGCACACGGCTTACCAGGACTCCACCCCGATGATCCTGTTCATCGGCCAGGTGGGCAATGATTTCGTCGATCGCGAAGCGTTCCAGGAAATCGACTACCGTCGCATGTACGGCCAGATGGCCAAGTGGGTGGCGCAGATCGACCGCGCCGAGCGCATCCCCGAATACCTGGCGCGCGCCTTCCAGGTCGCCACCAGCGGGCGTCCCGGCCCCGTCGTGCTGGCCTTGCCGGAAGACATGCTGATCTCCATGGCGACTGTCGCCGACACGCGCGCCTACCAAGCCGTGCAGGCGGCGCCATCCGACGCCCAGCTGCAGCAGCTGCGCAGCATGCTGGCGGCCGCAAAGCAGCCGCTGGTCTTGCTGGGCGGCACTACCTGGACGCCGCAAGCGTGCGCCGACCTGCAGCAGTTCGCGGAAAGCAACCACCTGCCCGTCGCCTGCGCCTTCCGCTTCCAGGACTTGCTCGACAATGCCCACCCGAACTACATCGGCGACGTCGGCATCGGCATCAACCCGAAACTGGCCGCGCGCGTGAAAAATGCCGACCTGGTCATCGCCATCGGCCCGCGCCTGGGCGAAATGACGACGGGCGGCTACACCCTGTTCGACTCGCCCGTGCCGCGCCAGCGCCTGGTGCACATCCATACGGATGCCGAGGAACTGGGCAGCGTCTACCAGGCCGAGCTGATGATCAACAGCGGCATGCCGCAGGTCTGCGCCATGCTGGCCGCCATGAACCCCGTCGATGCTTCAGCGTGGAAACATACGCCGGCCGAAGCGAAGGCCGAACTGGCCGCCTACCAGGAGCAGCCGCCCATCTTCCAGGATGGCCAGGCGCCGCTGGACCTGTGGCAAGTGACGCAGGAGATCATGGCGCAGGTACCGGCCGACACCATCCTGACGAACGGCGCCGGCAATTACGCCTCCTGGGCGCACCGTTTTTATCGCTACGGCGGCATGCGCACGCAGCTGGCGCCGACGAATGGCGCCATGGGCTACGGCGTGCCGTCGGGCGTGGCGGCGAAGATCGTGCATCCGGAGCGCACCGTCATCACCTTCGCCGGCGATGGCGAATACATGATGAATGGCCAGGAACTGGCCACGGCCGTCCAATACCAGGCGGGCGTCGTCATCATCGTCTTCAATAACCAGATGTTCGGCACCATCCGCATGCACCAGGAACGCGACTACCCGGGCCGCGTGTCGGGCACGACCCTGCACAACCCCGATTTTGCGGCGCTGGCGCAAGCGTATGGCGCGCATGGCGCAGTGGTGAATACGACGGAAGAGTTCGCCCCTGCCCTGCAGCGGGCGCTGGCGCACGCCAGGGCGCACAACTTGCCGGCCCTGATCGAGCTGCGCTATGACGGCAACCTGATCACGCCGAACGCGACGCTCGCCACCATCCGCGCGAATGCGGAAAAGGCGCAAGCGGCCCAATAAGCCTCTTGCCAAGCGAGAAATAACAAAGGCCCGGTCGATACCGGGCCTTTTTCATGTGCAAGTCACAACCGCGTCAGGCGGCGGGCGCCTCGGCGCCGTCCTGCGCTGGCGCTTCCGGCATCGGCGGGCATGGCGTGCAGTTTTTCAGGGGGCGGCCGAAATCGCGCACGCGGCTCAGTTTCATCGGCATGCGCACGTTGCCGCCGCAGTAATCGCCTTCCAGGGTCAGGGTCTGGCCATCCTTGGAAAACTTGCCGACGATGGTGCGCTCTTCGCTGTCGGCGCCGGCGATGGTGAAGTCGAAAGCGCCCGTGGCGGCATCCAGGTTGACGTCGTTGGCCACGATAGGCCAGCTCAGGGCGCCTGCCGTGAATTCATAGATGACGGAATCGGCCTCCGCAAAGCGGTGCAGGGTGACGCGCTGGCCGCCGATTTCGCCGCTATCCTTCTGCAGGCACAGGTCGGAGTAGACGGCCACGCCGTAGCGCTCCAGTCCGGCCGGCTTCTTGCCCTTGACGGCAGCGACAGCGGCGCCCGTGGCGCCAGCGAGCAACAGCACGGCCAGCATGGCGGCCAGGCGCGGCGAGGTGAATGAATACATGGCATTCCTTTACTTGAGTAACGGCGCCATTATAACCGGCGCCGCGAACGCAAAAACGCGCCGCCAGGACTAGCCTGGAGACGCGTTTCCTTGCTGATAGACATCCCCGAAGGGATGTCTGCAGCGGTACTAAGCTTCGCTTGCGCGAATATTAGAACGAGTGACGAACGCCAACGTTGAAGGCTTTGTCGCCCGTACCAACATTGCTGTTGTTACCAACGGTGTAGCCAGCGTTGTTTTTGTTCTTGATCTTAGCGTACGAAGCGTAGGTGCTGGTGCGCTTCGACAGAGCGTACGAGTAGCCCAGTGCCCATTGATCAGCGTCAGCATTGGCGTTGGTTTTGTCGTTCGTGCGGATGAACGAAGCCATTACGGTGCCAGCTGGGCCAACAGGTACGGTTGCGCCGACCAGGATGTTGTTGCTGTCGGTGCTGTAGCCAGCCGAAGTGTAGTTGAACGCGTTAACATTGCCGTTGTTGCGGATGGCGCTGTTTTGGCCTTTGTTTGCGCCGTATGCGACGTAAGCTTTAGCAACTGCGAAGTCGTAGTTAGCTGCAGCCAACCAGTTACGGCCGCTACCGGTTTCGGTCAGCGCGGTGTCGTTGCTGGTGTTGTTGTAAGCGATACGAGCGTTCAGAGGACCGTTCGAGTAGCCAGCCGACGCGCCGATTTTGCGGCCGATTTTGTTCGACTCAGCTTGCTCGCCGAAGGTGTAAGCCACGTCAGCGTCAAAGCCGTTGAAGTTTGGCGAGGTGTACAGCACGGTGTTGCTGGTGCGGGTGTTCGCTGGGAACAAGTTCTTAGCGGAACCAGCGTAGCCAGCTGCGAATGGATCAGCAACTTTCGACAGGGTGTTGTACCAAGGGGTGTATTGACGACCCAGGGTCAGGGTACCGGTCGTTTTGCTGCTCAGACCAACGTAAGCTTGACGGTTGAACAAGGTACCAGCAACGTCTTGTTGACCGTTGTCAACGCCGAAGCCCGATTCCAGAACGAACAGTGCCGACAGGCCGCTGCCCAGATCTTCGGTGCCTTTGAAGCCGATACGGGAAGCCGAAGCAATGCCGCTGTCCAGTTTGTTAACGTTGCCGTTAACACCGCCGCGCTCGCTGACGAAACCAGCGTCAACGGTACCGTAGATAACAACGCTCGATTGAGCTTGGGCTACGCCAGTGGCTGCTGCCAGAACTGCCAGGGTGATCAGAGTTTTTTTCATTGCGATTTCCTTTAATTTTTGAAGCAAAAAGTAATACAGCCTATGCATCTCGAGCTGCGCTCTAGCAGAGCGCTTTTTATGAGTGAGGGCAAGGTCTCCACCTGCCACATTGCTGTTCCGGTCAGGGGAACATTCATATCGGTATCGGCACGCTATTGCACCGATAAGCTTGAAGGCTGCATAACGACCGTCATTCGTGCGCCGGTTCGGTGCTCAAACGGCACCGGAAGCGGCACTATAACGACCGTTTCACATTCCATCAAGTTCCAACATGTTACTTCCGGTACCAGGCCGGGGGCTTTTTCAGGCATCCCGACCATCGCCAACCGTACTACGCGACAGAGCCAGTGCCCCTTGCCAACCAATGCATTGGCCTGATTGACCATTCCATCATAGCGCATGGCATGCTGGCACCCGTTGTATTAGTGCAACAGTATCAGGCGAGTGATTAAAACGTCAACATGCTTTACCCCTCATTTGCCCTCGAAGATTTACGCGATAAAGCGCACAATTTGTCAGGCGATAATGGATAAACGGGACGAAGCATACACGGCATCGCCAATGTTTGCTGCCGAACGCCCAAAAACGGGAAATCTTGCGCCCAATTTTGGTGCGTTGCCGCATTATTCAGGGGCGTAGGCGCCATTTTCGACGTCGGCGCGCGCGTCGGAAAAATAGGCAGAGTGCCAACACAATTACTGACTTTCCGGTAATTTAAATTGCTCACATAGAAATGTTTTCCATGTTTTTCAGCCAACGCCGCAACGCTCCGTTTGAAACGGATGAGGACGACTCTTGCTTGCAAATTGCGCATCAGTTGAAACAATTTCTTACAATGTTGCCTTCTGAATATTTTGAGATATTTGTATCCAAAAAACGACACTTTGATTGAAATCAAGTTTTCGCCGGCCCCATTCCACACAATTTACTTTTTCTTTTTCGCATTTTTTGCTTAAAAGCATCAAGAAACAATGCTAGCGCTGGCTTGCGCGCCGGAGCAGGCGCATGAAAGGGCCCAGCAACGGCAGTTTTTCATACAATTCTTCCGCCGCATCCCAATAATCGCGGTGCATGCACACCCGTCCCTGCCCATCGAAGCGCACATGCGTTGCGCCACGAATGCACTGTTCGCCAGATACCAGCCGTTTCATGCGGAAGCGAAATTCCCACGTCAGGAACGCCTGCTCCCCCTGCCCCAGGCTTTCCAGCACGACAAACCGGGGCGCATCGACTTGCACGAACATGTGCTCGAAGATGGCCAGGATGGCGGCATGGCCCACCACCTCGTTGAACGGGTCCTTGAAGCGGGCGTCCGGCGCGTACACGGCGCCCAGCTGGGCCAGGCTTTCCAGGCTCAGGTGCTCGTAAAACGCCACCAGGCGCGCCAGCGGTCCCTCCACGCCTGGCGTGTGCCGCATGTCCGGTGCTCCTGTCATAGGCCCGTCACCTTGCGGATCAGCCAAAAATAGGCGCGGTACGGCAACAGCCGCGCCAGGCGCAGGGTATTCGTGAAGCGCTTGGGAAAGTGGATGTGGAACTGGCCCCGCTCGATGCCGTCGAGCATGGCGGCGGCCGCGTCCTGCGCCGTCATCAGGGCCGGCATGGTGAAATCGTTGTCCGCCGTCAGCGGCGTGGCGACAAAACCGGGGTTGATTTGATACACATCAATCCCGCGCGGCTGCAAATCCAGATACAGCGACTCCGTCAGGTTGATCAGCGCCGCCTTGCTGGCGCCATATGCGAGCGCCTTCGGCAAGCCGCCATAGCCGGCCACCGAGGCGACGATGCCGATGCCGCCGCTGCCCTGGCGCAACAGCCACGGCAAGGCCTGCTCCAGGCAATTGAAGACGCCGCCCACGTTCAGGGCCAGCAAGCCTTGTGCCGCTTCCAGGTCGAAACTATCGGCGCGCATGGCCTGATAGCCGCCCGCCACGATCAGGATCAGGTCGATATGCGTCCACTGCTGCTGCAATTCCAGGCAGACGGCCCGCAGCTGCGCATGCTGGGTGATATCGAGCGGCAAGGCCTGTGCCAGCGGCTGTCCCTCGCATAACTGTTCCAGGCTGGCGCGGTGACGGGCCGACAGGGCCACGCAGGCGCCCTGCTCCAGCAGCAAGGTGGCGCAGGCGGCGCCGATGCCGCTGGACGCGCCGATGATCCACACGTGTTTGCCGGCCCAATTGGTGATCTTGCGATTCATGGGGCCGCCTGTGGACGCTTGTTGAACGACAAAGTGACGGCGCCCAGGCTGAAGCCGAACTTGCTCATGGCAGCACGGTTGAGCATGATCTTCTCATCCATCAGGAACATCCAATCCTCGAAGTCGACGTGGTAGACCGTGCCATCGACGGGCAAGGCCAGCACGTATTGCCAGCGCAGCGCGTTGCCGGCCACTTCGCCGACGGCTTCCCCGATCACGTCGGGCGCCGTGCCGATGAAGCGCCCGGGCGCCGTCTTGCGCAAGGTCCACACGCGCCGCTGGCGGCTGCCGTCGGAATACGTGAAATCCTCGTCCAGGGTGCCCGTGTCACCTGCCCAGCTGGCCCGCATCACCACGGTGAAGCGTTTCACGACCTTGCCGGAGCGGTCCTGGAAGATGCCGTGGGCGTCCAGCGTGCCGTTGAAATACTGCTGCAGGTCCAGTTTCGGCACTTCCTGCGCGTACATGGCAGGCAGAGGCGGCGTGGAACAGGCGGCCAGCGCCAGCAGCAAGGCGGCCGCCATGCCGCGTGTATACAATGTCATGAGGCGCATACGTGGTTCTCCCGATGTTCGCTATATATATGTTGCAAGGGCGCGCGCCACAGCAGCAGCGCCGCCAGCAGTTTCAAGGCGCAGGGCAGCAAGGCGTATGCCGCCGCCAGGGCCGGCAAGCCTTTGCTGCTGCCCGGCACATAGCCCAGCCAGCCCAGCAGTGGCAAGGCGATGCCGGCCGCCAGCGCCAGGCTCATTTGCACGCCCCAGTTCCACCAGCCGAAATACGCCGCTTCATGCCGTCCGGCATGGCCGGCCGTGCCGATCAATCCCGCCAGCAAGGCCGGCGGCAAGGCCAGGTCGGCGCCCAGCGCCAGGCCCGACAGCAGGCAGATGGCGGCAAAGCCCCAGGCGGCGCCCGCGCCCAGGCCATATGCCCAGACAAACACGGTCGCGGCCAGCAGCATGGCACCGCCCCAGGCGCGCGCCTCGCCAAAACGGCGCGCCAGCGCCACCCACACGGGCATCGAGGCGGCCGCCGCGCAAAAATAGACGATCAGGAACGGCCCCGCGTAATGGCCCAGGCGCAGATAATCGCCGGCAAAGAACAGGAACAGGGTGGCGGGAATGGCGGCGGCCACGCCATTGACAAGCAGGACGGCAAACAGCCAGCGAAACGCCCGCTGGCGAAATGGCAGCTGCCAGCCGCCACGGGACGCTGCCAGCGTGACGCCGGATGAGGCCGGACGCGGGGCGCGCGCCAGCAGCAGCGCCCCCGCCGCCAGCAAGCAGACGGCAAAGGCCAGCGACAAGCCGTCATAGCCGAGCACGGAAGTCAGCCCGGCCGCCAGGATCACGCCCAGCAAGCCGCAGCCTTCGCGCACGGCCGCCACCCGCGCCCGCTGCGTGGACGCCTGGGTGAGCGCCGCGCCCCAGCTCTGGTGCGCGATGCCGGCCAGGCCATAGGCCGTGTAGACGAGCAGCAAGGCTGCCAGGAACCAGGCCAAGGTGGCCCCGTGTGGCAAGGACGGCGGATGGAACAGCGCGCCAAAGCCCAGCAGCAGCAAGGGCAGCGCGGCGGCGACATACACGGCATAGCTGCGCCCGCCGCGCGCCATCCAGGCGCCCAGGGCGGGATCGATGAAGGCGGCGGCGATGCGGGCCGCCAGCAGCACGGCGCCAATCTGCGCCAGATCAAGACTGCTGCGCTGCGCATAAAACGGCGCCACATAGATATAGATGGGCAGCGCCAGCATGGCCAGCGGCAAGCCGAACAGGCCATAGCTGAACAAGGCCGGCAAGCTCAACACGCTGGCCCCGGCGTTCATGGCAGCGGCGCCGCACTCTGCAGCAAGGCCGCGCGCAGCTTGGGCGCCGTCGATTCGGGCGACAGCCAGATGGCAAAAAACGCGCGCGCAAAGTCGCCGTCGCCCACATCGGCCAGCATCTTGCCGTCGAGATAAAAGCGCACGCCGGGCGCAATGCCGGCCCGGTAGGCGCCCGCGATCCGCTGGCCTTCCTTCACATCCGGGAAGATGCGCTGCATGGTGGCCAGCCACGCCAGGCGCTGCTCCGGCGTGCCGGCACCGATCTTCTGCATCTGTTCATAGCTGGCCTCGGCGATCTTCTTGCCGTCGAGCG
>Ga0182008_10001930_pt1 | contig 13389 bp, 11 predicted proteins | sample Sormic07211129_1_FD_120482 | JGI IMG/M metagenome (GOLD analysis project Ga0182008, IMG submission 120482) | Rhizosphere microbial communities from Sorghum bicolor, Mead, Nebraska, USA - 072115-129_1 metaG | ecosystem: Host-associated > Plants > Roots > Rhizosphere | place: USA: Nebraska...
GCACCTTAAACAAGGTATGGTCTAAAATAATATCTTTTACATTTAAACCATTTAAACGGCAATGCAGTCTGAAATTATCCCTGATCATTTGCGAAATATTGCCGTCGCCGCGCATGCGGTCGCCAAACCGGCTATCATTTACATGGCCGCCGTGGCAACTCTGTATCGAATGCCAGACTTTGTCAAAACGGTCCGGAAAATTTTTACGCAGCCAGTCTTCGAATATTTGACCGATGGCACCATTAAGCCGTACAACGGTATAACCCGCTTTAATGGCCCCTGCATTGGCTACTGCTTTTAGAATTTTGGGAATTTCATGATCACTTAAACCGGGTACCAATGGGGCAACCATTACGCCCACAGGAATTCCGTCTTTACTGAGTTCTTCTACCACTTTTAAACGTTGTTTGGCCGTTGTGGTGCGTGGTTCCATCACCTGTCGTAAGTCTTCATTCAAACTGTTAATGGAAACGTATACCATGCAGAGGTTTAACTCAGCCATCTCCTTCAGGATATCCCGGTCACGAAGAATAAGCGAATTTTTAGTAATCATCCCAATGGGCTGTTTGTAGGCCAATGCAATTTCCAACAGCTGCCTGGTCAGCTTAAATTTTCTTTCGGCAGGTTGGTAACAATCGGTATTGCCAGAAAGGGAAATGGTGGTGGCATCCCAGCCTTTTTTCTCTAAAAACTTTTTAAACAGTGTTGGCGCATCTTTTTTAACGATTATTTTCCGCTCGAACTCTATTCCGGCACTATAGCCCCAATATTGATGCGAATTGCGGGCATAACAATATGTACAACCATGTTCACAGCCTTGATATGGATTTAAAGAATAGGCCATGCCTACATCCGGACTATCAACTTTATTTACGATGGTTTTTGAATTTTCGAAGATGAAAGAAGTTTTACGATCACTTTCCTCCCAATCGTCTATGCCCTCATCATGCTCCTTTACATAAACATCTTTTAAAAATCTGTTATGTGGATTAACTTGGGCGCCTCTTCCCTTAAAATATTGTTTTTCTTCTTCGCCAATCATAAATTAAAATTACTAATATTTTTAGTAATTTTAGCGCAGGATCAAGTCCTAGTTTTCAACAATTGCTTTGTTGCTTTTTGGGAGGGGAACATAATCCACTGGCACCATATCAGCCACTTTTTCATAGGCCCAAAAACCTTCATAAAGCAATGAACGGGAATCGTAAATGCCACCATTTTCATAAAAACGTACGCCTCCTTCAGTCAGATTGGCTACTGAAATTTCATTTTCGGGTACATCCAGTGGCCTGAATATCCAAAAACCAGTTTTAGAATAAGCGAGTGATTCTTTTTCTTTTGTGTATTGAATCAAAAGCGCATCCGTATAATTCAAATATTTCAAATTTTGGTTAAAGTCATGTACCAAGGTATCAGTAAGTACTTCAGCTCTCGAAAACTTATCAATAGTTTTGGGCATTTCCTGTTGTTTGGTCCAAAAGGCGAGTAACGCAGTATCAACTTTCCCTTTTGTCTGTCTGATTCCTGTTTTGTCCGGTACAGCTTTAATTTTTTCTAAATTGGCATTAACTACATACTGGGGGTAACGGTTTGGGTTGGGGATTTTGATCATTTTGTTGATGATAAATCCTTCTTCCTGTGTTTTGTTGGCATAAAGTGAACGGAAAAAATGTTGTGAAGATCCGTAATAAGCTACTTCTCTTGCTGCAATATATTTTTTCTTTTTAGCAGCAGAAGCCTTTAATTCTTCAAAAAAGGGATGGCCGGCGTAATAAATAATATGGGTGCGTGAATTATACTCAAAATGATCGAGCATATATTTAAGGCGATAGCCCAAAGCCTTGTTTTCTACGATTAAAAATTCTGTGGTAGATACCGTTAAAGTACTTTTGGTAACATCAAAATCTACATTTAAAACCTGTGGATTTAATATCCTGCACAGTGCTGCATTGGGTGTTTTACCAATAAAAAACTCCTTAAACTGGTTGATGTATTTTTGTCGATTAGGATCAGCCCTAATCACCACTTCATCCAGTTGGGCAACATTCTCCTTTAAAATCAATTCAACCTGAACCGATTTGTCTGAAATGATCACACTTTTCGAATAGGGGAGGTAGCCAACAAGCTGCACAAGCAGATCATAACTGCCGGGCTTAAGGTTTGCAAGTTTAAATTTTCCGTCATTATCGGCAACTGTTGCAATTTTATAACCACTTAGGTAAATGCTCGCACCAGGCAATCCATCTTTTTTATCCTTAACCACCCCACTGATCGAGAAAGTATTTTGAGCAATGACATTAGTGCCCAACATGATCAGCATAAAGGCTACTAAAAGGCTTTTAATCATGGAGACGAATGTAACCAAATGGAGGAATATTTATGAAGAAGGCAGAAAATTTTCAACAGATTTAACATTTGATATTTTTACTAATAAACCCTGTCAATCCTGAGCACAGCGAAGGGTCTTTCAAAAGAGTCGATCCATAGCAAAGCTGTTTAATACAAAGACTAATTAAATTGCTTTCATCCTGAGCACAGCGAAGGATCTTTCATAAGAACTGGTCCACAGCAAAACTGTTTGATACGAATTGATAAATTAAATTGCTTTCATCCTGAGCACAGCGAAGGATCTTTATGAGATGGTTATTAATTAGGCCTCTATTTAATAAGAAGTGTTTTTTAGAAACGAAAGGCTCATTTTCTATGGCTACTGTAGTCCCGCCATCGCTTGTCTCCTAGTTGCGCTGCGCTCCACTGTGGGCTACCCGCTCTGTCAGGTTTATTTAACAATGATAGGTGTTTCGTGGGATAAAAAAATCCAGCCGCGGAAGGTCTTAGCGAGCGGCTAATCAATAACTAACTTCCTGTCATCCTGAGCGCAGCGAAGGATCTTTATTAAATGGTTATTCATTCGACCTTGATTTAACAAGTAGTGTTTTTTGGAACGAAAGGCTCATTTTCAATGGCCACTACATATCATATTATTACTTTTTCATTTCCACATCTGTAGGTGGTAAATAATCCATCGGTACACTATCTGCAATTTTTTCCCAGCCCCAATAGCCTGCATAGAGCATACAGCGTGGATTATAAATCCCGCCATTTTCATAGAAATATACGGGTGCTAATTCTAGGGTAATGGTTGATATCTGATAGTCGGGCATATCTAAAGGCCTGTTGATCGATAAACCTATCCGGTTGGCAAATAATGGGTCTTCCTTTTCTTTAGTGTAAATAATGTATAGTTTATCGGTAAAGTTTATGCTTTTGATATGCTGATTCTGGATGTGAACCAAGGTATCCTGCGCAACAGGACTGCGGTTGAGTATGGAAATACAGTCAGGGAGGTTTTTCTTTCTGAGCCAGTAACTGAGTGAATCTCCATGATTAAGATTTATCGTTTTCCTCAATAAGCCATCCTGCACTTTTGTAAAACGTTTAATATTTGACCTGATGATACTGTCGGACGGTTTATCGCGATTTGGCTGGGTAATTATTTTGTTAATGATAAAGCCTTCTGCAGTTGCCTTACCATTATAAAGGGACGTAAAAAAGTGCTGCGGAGAACCTAGGTAGGCAGTTAAGCGTTTTTTTGCCCAGATCTTTTTTTTCCTGGTCGATCCTTTTAGATCTTCATAATAGGGGAATCCTTCATAATAAATGATTTTTGTCCGGCTACTGTATTCAAAATTATTCACTAGGTATTTTATCCGATACCCCAATGCCTGGTTCTCGATAATTAAAAATTGATTAGTTTTTACCGTAAGCCTGGCCTCCTCATGATCATAATCAATCAGCAGTACGTTGGGATTAATCATTTTACACTGCTCAGCATTTGGTGTGGTACCAATAAAAAAATCTTTAAACATGGCTAAATAATGGGCCCGGTTCGGATCTGGTTTAATGATAACTTCATTTAACTGGGTAATACTTTCTGCTAAAACCAGATCGAGTTTTACAGACTGATCAGAAATAACAATGTTTTTGTTTAGTGCCTTGTAGCCAATAAGCTGTACCAGAATGTCATAATTACCAGGCTTTAGCGGAAGGGTATAATGGCCCTTATCGTTCGAAACGGTCGCCATTTTATAACCGCTTACATATATGCCTGTACCAGGTAATGCCTCCCCATTTTTATCTTTAACTGTACCCGAAAGCATGTAATTTTGTTGTGCAAAACAAATTTTACAAATAAATAGCAGGAATAAGGTTAACAAGGATTTCATAAGTTAAATATAAACTAAATTATTAGTTTATTTCACATGAAAAGAAATATTATATAAAAAAGGTTCCATCTTAAGCGTAGAATAGCATGAAGTCCTTCAACTATGCCACAATTGAGGTTATTTCTCATAAGAAGCTTCATCATCATCTCGATAAGATAGCTATCGGATCGAGCGTAGTAGGATACCTGCCCTTTAGACGGGAGCTATGTATCTGGTATGAAAGTCTTTATTGCCCTGGTCTGTGTCTTCACAGACCAATAAATATCACTTTCGATATGAAAAGGGCAGTGCATTTAGTAGGAAATTAAGCCAATAATTCCTTCGCATTTTCTATTGCCGATGCGCCTGGGTTTTTACCGCTCAACATTTCGGCAATTACGCCAATACGCTCTTCTGGTTTAAGTTTACGGATTCCGGTTGTGGTTTTTCCATGCTCTTCGTGTTTATGAACAAAATAGTGAGATGTTCCTTTGGCAGCAATTTGCGGTAGGTGCGTAATCGAAATTACCTGCATGTTCAGTCCCAAATCTGCAATTACTTCTCCAACTTTTAGTGCGGTCTCGCCAGAAATTCCGGTATCAATCTCATCGAAAATAATGGTCGGTAAAGATGTATGTTTAGCCAATAAAGCCTTTATAGCCAACATTAACCTCGATAACTCCCCACCGGAAGCTACTTTATTCACTGGTGCAGGTGCCTGACCGGCATTAGCTGTAAAGAGTAGATTTATTTCATCCAAACCATCTTTATTCAATTCGCTCAATACTTTTTGGTCTAAAACCAACTTGGCATTTAGCATCCCAACTTTTTTTAAAGTAACACTGGTTTGTTCTTCTACAACTTTAATGGCTTTTTTACGGTTGGCACTTAATTGATCGGCCTGTTTATGTAAAGCTTTTCGAAGCTGATCTATTTCTTTTTGCAGCTTTTCTATACGCTCGTCTGAAGATAGGAGTTTGGTTAAGTTTTCTTCTAATTGTTTCTGCAAGGCCAGTAACCCGGAATTATCTGCAACCCGATGTTTTTGCTGGAGCGAATAAAAAAGATCAAGTCTTTGGTTCACCAGTTCTAAACGATCAGCGCTGTGTACCGTGTTTTCTTCGATGCCAGTAACTTCGTCCGTAATATCTTTTATTTCGATAATCGATGAACGCAAACGTTCGTACAATACATTAATTGCAGGATCAAATTTTTCTATACTTTGTAGCTGCAGCGAAGCTTCTTTTAAAATCTGAAGGGCAGATGGTTCACTCTCGTTAATTAAGCCCGAAGCTGTGAGTAATGCTCTTTTTATGGTTTCGGCATGGGTTAATCGTTCTAACTCTTGCTCTAAATCTTCCTGCTCGCCATCCTGTAGTTTTGCCTGCTCCAGCTCGTTAAACAGAAACTGTTCGTAATCCTGTTTATTTCTGGCTTCATCAGCTTCAGCCACCAATTTCTTCAATAAAGTGTTATCTTGTTTAAGCTTTTTAAATCCACGGCGGTAATCGGTCAACAATGATTTATGGTTGGCCAGTGCATCTACAATCAAGAGTTGAAAATCGGCATCGTTGATTTCTTGCGTAGCGTGTTGGGAGTGGATATCGATCAGCTTTTCACCAATTTGTTTCAGGATAGATAAATTTACAGGCGTATCATTAATGAAGGACCTTGTTTTACCATCTATCGATATTTCTCTCCGTAAAATACTTTCTTTGGAGAAATCGAGATCATTTTCTTCAAAAAGTCCTTGCAGATTTTCGTCTGCCAATGTAAAATTGCCCTCAATAACGCATTTTTTATCCTGGTTAAAAAAGTATTTGCTTTCTGCCCGCTGACCTAAAATTAGCGATAATGCGCCAAGTATGATTGATTTACCAGCGCCAGTTTCACCTGTAATAATGTTCAAGCCTTTATCGAATTCGATATCCAGACTGTCGATTAGTGCGTAATTACGTATAGAAAGTTTTTGTAGCATGCTAAGCAAAAATATTAAAATTTATTCAACAGGACTCTACAAAACAAAAACAGCGAAGAATAATCTTCGCCGTTCATGATCTGTTTGGTTTGTATGTTGTTATTTGATAGCAATGTTGATGACATTATCATTGGCAATTTTTAAGTTGGGTACTTTCAGATAAGTTTTTAAAGCCAACTGTTCAGCATTTGTAAAATCTGATTTTTTATAGGTTATTACGGCATTTAAAGTGTTGAGGGCTTTATCGGCACCTGTGAAATCTTGATTCTGATACAAAATAACCGCTGGACTTACTTTTGAGCTTTTGTTGCCACTTTCAACTTTTTCTTTTTTCTCTTTCTGCTCTATTTTCTCTTTTAATTCCTTTACCTCGTTGTCAAATTTTTCCTTTAGTTTTTTATACTCTTCCGTTTGTTTCACCTTACTGTTCGGTTCATCGTTATATTTTAAAAGAATACCATCTGAAAGCTGATAACCTTTTCCTGATTTTAAGGTCTTGGCTCTGAGATTTTCTATTTGAGCCCTAAATTCCGGAGTATTTATTGTAGCAGCCATATCTTCACCTATTTTTTTCCACTGAGCCTGTGCTTCCGGCGATGAGAATTGTTTGTTCATATCTTCGCCAAATTTTTTCCATTTAGCCTGAGCTTCCGGCGAATTGAATTCTTTGTTTATATCTTCAGCAAATTTTTTCCATTTGGCCTGAGCTTCTGGCGAGCTGTATTGTTTGGCAACATCTTCACCAAACTTTTTCCATTTGGCCTGAGCCTCCGGTGAGCTATATTGTTTAGCCATGTCTTCGCCAAACTTTTTCCACCTGGCCTGTGCCTCCGGAGAATTGTATTGTTTGGCTAAATCTTCGCCAAATTTTTTCCACTTGGCTTGTGCTTCAGGAGAATTGTATTCCTTGTTTATTTTGGCCAAAAACAGCGAATCATTGAATTTAAAATTACTATCAGCACGCAGTCTGTAGATATTTTTTCCGGCAAAAAGTTCATCGCTGTAAAAATCTTTTCTTAAGCTATCTGGCATTTCCTTTACCGAGTTATATTCGGTTTTTTTACCATTGGCATCAACGGTTATGATCTTAATTTTACGTTTTTTGGTGGTATCTGTGTAAACAACGGTTTTTAAATCATTTTGGTTAATTACACTTAAAACTTCAATTTTTGCTTTTTTAGTTTCTTTTTTATTTTCCGCTGGGTTGATCCAGGCAATAGAAAACAGGCAGGCTACTCCTAAAGTTAAGGCTGCCATTTGTTGTTTGGCGTTTAAATAATTCGTTTTCATGTTGGTTATTCTTTTTATGCGTTGATACAAATTCTGGGTTTTGCCTGTGGCAGCAAGCGCATAGGCCGGACTGCTTTTATCTTTCAACAATTCGAGTTTAAGTAGGGCATGGGCATAATTCAATGGTTTTCCGGTAATTTTTAACACCAGGTCATCACAGGCATGTTCGCGCTCGATGTGTATAAATCTACCTGCCATCCATACAAATGGATTATAGAATAACAGGGTTTCTATGGCTGTTTTAATCAGGTTCAACAAAAAATCATTTCTTCTGATATGCGATAATTCATGAATTAATATCGCCTCTACCTGATCATTATCCAATTGGTTAACCAGGGCCAGTGGAAATAATACAACAGGTTTTAAATAACCGATAACCAAAGGCACATTAACGATAGAAGACAGGTGAAACTGAATAACTTTGTTGATGTTAAGTTGGGCAGTTACTTGTTCGAAAATGATTTTCCAGTGATCCGGAATTGCACTTAAACTTTCTTTCTTTAACCTGGAGAGCTGACTATAACCTTTAGCAATAACGAACAACTGAAGTACGATGCCAATAGCATAAAATATCACTACCAGCGGAAAATATTGCTCTGCCCTGCTGCTAAAACTTGGGGGTAAATTGTTGAAGTATTGGTATACCTGTACATTTTGCGCATTGATTGCCAGGGGCTTGGTATTTACATTCAATGTTAATTGTTGAATAAAATTATAGCCAAAGCCAATAAACATTAAAATGATGGCACCAAAAGCAAGGTTGTGCTTATATTTTGCCGCCAGTTTCGGAATGCTGAGCATAACGATAAACAAGATGCCATAAATGATGGCGCTTTGCCAAAGTGAGTTTAAGATACTCCAGCCAAATGCTTTGATGAACTGTTGTAATAAAGTTTCCATAACAGTGGTTTTAATTTTTATACGGATATCATCCGAAAATTTATTGTTTATCAGGGATCAAAACCCTGCACCTTTCAACCTTCAACAATAGCCTTATTTTAAGCTATCTAAATATTTTTTTATTTCGTCTATTTCTGATGCGCTAGCACTATGGTTACCCAAAGCCTGCATCACCAACCTTGCTGCCGATCCGTTGAATACGTTATCGATCATTTTGTTTACCAGTTGCTTTTCAGTTTTATCCTGACTAACAAGCGCTTTATAGATGTGTGTTTTTTGGGTAGTATCCCTTTCTACCATTCCTTTTTCGTGCAAAATCTGCATCAGTTTTAAAGTGGTGGTGTAACCTGAGTCTTTTTTACCCAAGGCTTCATGAACTTCTCTTACCGTTGCATTCCCCTTTTGCCAAAGCACCTGGAGGATTTCCATTTCACCTTCTGTTGGTTTGATGTTCTGATTATCCATATGTTACAAGTTGTACGAATTATTTCGTATTCAAATGTACGAAGATATTCGTAATATCAAAATATTTTAACAATTTTTAATTTTATCGGTTAATTGTTGCAACTGCTTAACCGCTAAAGTATGATATAAGATGCTGGGAGGGGGAAATGTAATATACAATCAGGGTTTACGAAAGGAAAACCTGCCGATGAAAAACTGACTTGGAAAGTTAACCCTGTTTGATGTGTGTATTAGCCTGTGGCTAAGGTGTGCGGGCGCCCGCCTGAACGCAATGAGCTGCTTAACCAATTAATAAATGAACCAATTAATCAGTTTTCAATTGGCAATTTGCTGTTAACGATTAAACAATTGTAGCACCAATACAATTAACCAATGACAAATGAACTAATTCTTCTTCAGCCCTTCGTACTTACCAATATTTGCCGGGTCGATTTCAGCCAGCATGTTATAGGCTTTCATGCGTTCTTGTCCATTAAGTTTTGAAAGTACATTGGTTACCTCTTCTGCTTTTGCCGCAAAGTAAACATTAGGGAAAATAGAACCCAGTTTCTGCTTATCCATTTGCTGTAGTGCGGGTAGGGCAGCAACAATCTGTGTTACGCCTTTATCATGATCCGTTAGCTGGTCCAGTCCGCTTAAATGGTAACTGTAAATGAAATTGCGGAGCTCGGCAAAAACTGGATTTAAAACATTTTCATTGAACCAAAAACGGTTACGTAAGCCATCGGCCGCTCTCCAGCCGGTATTGCCCGAGGCTTGTGCCAGGTTAAGAATGTTTTGTGCTTTCTTATAAAAAGGAGTTCCGCCCATTTTGCTAAAGCTATCTTTATCCATTCCGATGATGGTATAGGCATAGTAGGTGAGGAGGGCACTAATGTTGGAAATGTAATTTTGATCAGAGAAGTCGATTGTAGCCCCGTCATTGAAATTAAAATCGAAATTCTTATCACTCATATTTAACAAGGTGCTATTGTAAGAGCTGTTAAAAACCGGGCGACTGCTTTGAATCTGCGCCTCGGCAGTGTAACCAGAACCACCATCCCATGAATTGATGGTGATGACGAAACTACAATCTATACGTTCCTGCGGTTTATAACTCTCATTGCTGAATTTGTTATTGTTCAGAAAATCACGGATTGTTTTTTGCAAAGCATCTAATGTGGGTTTGTTGATGTTCGAAACCTGGGGAGCCAGCAAAGTTACCCTTGCATTTAACTCTTGCGCCTGTAGCTTTCCAAAACCAACCAATAACAATATCCAAACAATTTTTTTTATCATTTTGCAATTTTTAAAATGGCAGTACAAATATCTTTGGCAACAGCTGTTTTCGATTTCATTTCAAATACCGTCCGTTCTAAAGCTTTGTTAAAAATAGTAATTTTATTGGTATCAGATTTAAAACCTGCGCCGTTATCATTCAAAGAATTTAACACCACCAGATCTAGATTTTTCTTTTCCAGTTTGCCTTTTGCGTAATTCTCTTCATCATTGGTTTCTAAGGCGAAACCAACCAAAACCTGGTTCGGTTTTTTGTTTGCACCTAGAAAAGCAAGTATATCTGCTGTTTTTTCCAACTCCAAAAACAATGTGCTATCCTGTTTTTTGATTTTTTGCATGGCAACCTGTTTGGGGCGATAATCGGCTACAGCCGCGCACATTACGGTGATATCAGTTTCAGCAAATGCAGCAGTACAGGCATCAAACATTTCCTGTGCACTCACTACATCAATTCTTTGTAAAGTTTGATCGGCCATTTGTGCGGTTGGTCCGGCAATTAAAGTTACATCTGCACCCAGTTTGGCCAACTCATCAGCCAGGGCGAAGCCCATTTTACCTGATGAATGGTTGCCGATAAAACGTACCGGATCAATAGCTTCGTAAGTAGGACCAGCCGTAACCATTACCTTTTTGCCATATAGGGGCAACGATTTTTTAATAGCATGATCCAGAAAGGAAACAATTTCTTCCGGTTCAGCCATCCGGCCTTCCCCCCAGAGCCCACTGGCCAGTTCGCCATTGGCTGGAGCAATAACCGTATTCCCAAAACTGATCAAGCGTTCAATATTATTTTGGGTGCTTTCGTGTTTCCACATATCCAGATCCATAGCGGGAGCAACATAAACCGGGCATTTGGCCGAAAGATAAACAGCTGTTAATAAATTATCGCAGATTCCCGTTGATAGTTTAGCCAGGGTATTGGCACTTATTGGTGCAATGATGATCAAATCAGCCCATAAGCCCAGTTCAACGTGATTGCTCCATACGCCGGTTTCTTCTTCGAAATATTGCGTGTAAACCGGGTTTTTAGAAAGCGTAGCAAGGGTAAGTGGTGTAATGAAATTAGCACCATCAGGGGTAAGAATAACCTTTACGTTTGCGCCAGCTTTTACGAGCAGCCGAACCAAAAATGCCGACTTATAAGCCGCGATGCTACCGCAAACGCCAAGGATTATATTTTTATTATTTAGCATAATGCATGGGGCTTTAAGCATAGAGCGTAGTGCTAACGCTTTGCCCTAAACGCTATACGCTAAGCTAGTTACTTTTGTTCTTTAGCAGGATTTCTGTGATAAACTTTCTCGTTCAAAAATTCATCAATAGCAACCAAAACAGGCTTCGGCATACGCTCGTAATGCTTGCTGATTTCAATTTGCTCACGGTTTTCGAAAATTTCTTCCAAATTATCGTTGCTAGAAGCAAATTCTGCCAATTTACCGTGTAACTCTTCTTTAACGTTGTTCGAGATCTGATTTGCTCTTTTAGCAATTACCACTAATGATTCATATAAGTTATCAGTAGTTTTATCTAAATCGTGTACGTTTCTGGTTACTGTAGTATTTGGTACAGCAGGTTTGTTAGTATTCATCTATTACTTGTTTTTAATATTCGTATTATCGGCGTTAGTTGGTTTTTGGGAAACGGTATCTTTCAATTTACCGGTTCTGATCAACATCTGCTTATATTTTTCCTGATCGGCAGCATATAATGCCAGTTCCTGTTTAGTCGTTACAATCCCCGCCTCAGCATCACCTTTAAGATCCTTTGCATCTTTTGCAAATTTACTGTCTGGGTGATTTTCAGTGAATTCGGTATATAAAGCAATTGCTTCATTATAACGGTCTTCCTGACGCATGATGTAACTGTTTTTTGCATATAAGTATTGAGCCTTAATCATCAAAAAATCCATTTCCTCAGCATATTTAATATCCGGGTAGTCTCTTTGCGCATTTCTTAAAGCAATAACAGCTGCTCTGTAGTTATCTACATTACTAGGCCCTGTCGTTAAATACATTTTAGCATTTTCAAAGGCTTTATCCTCTAATTTTCCCCTTAATGTAGCAATGTATTTGCTGGCAGCTGCCGCACGATCACTGGTAGGGTATAGGTTGATGAATAATTGCAATGCATCAATAGCTTTATAGGTGTTTTCCTGGTCTAACGAAAAACTTGGCGATTCTAAATAATAGCAATAAGCTGCCATATAGCGAGCTTCTTCTGCATTTTTACTCGCCGGGTAGGTATCGGCAAAACTCTTAAACTGGTATCTCGCCGTAGTATAATCACTTAATCTATATAGTGTATAAGCATAATAATAGTTAAGATCCTCAGCTTCTGCACGGCCACGATATTTCTGAGAAAGGTCTTCAAAAAGTACTAGTGCCTTACTGTAATCGCGTTTATTATACAAACGAAGTGCCTCCTGGTATTTTTTTGCAACGTCATTGCTCGCCCTCAATTTCTCGAAACGACTTTTACAACCCGCAATACCCAAAGCGGCAATAAATACTAAAATAATGAAGTGTTTAACTTTAAACATGCTGCAAAGATAATTAATAATACGATAACATCAATAAAAACAATTGGCCGCTAAGCTATGCAAAGCAATTCAGTACAAATATACAGTTAACAAATTTTAACATATATTAGGTACCATGTATATGCTATTGCGTATATACTATATAGTATAGCACGGTTATTTTCAGCAAAGCAGATTCCGTGCTGCTATATAAGTATGTTCCCGCTTTTCATTTCAAGTCCTCGCTTCGCTGTGGGCTTTCCATTTCAATCGGGTTTAGGTGGCCCGGTCTTCCGAAGTTTCAAAGGAGCAGAGCGGGGGCGAGCTTCGGAAGTTTGGCGGGTTTCTCGGCTCCCGGTCGTGCAGCTGAACTTCCGCCCGGCCGGTCGGAGGGGGGCAGGATGTGTTTTTATCTTTTAACCTATCAGGTTTTCAAAACATGATAGGTTTATAATTGGTCCCAAACACCTGATCTGTTAAAAAGTTTTGCTTCCGCACAAAATTTTTCCTGCTGTAAACCATGAACTTACGGTAAAACATCCGGCTGATCATAAATATCCTTTGCTGGGAAAGATATTTTTCCTACTTTTGCATCCCGCTTCGGAGGAAGGGTTTTAGTTGAAAGGATGGTTTAGAGAGATGGAGAGCGTATTTATTTTAAAATAAATATTGCAGAAGAGAAAAAGATTGCTACCTTTGCAGCCCGGTTCGGAAGGACGGAAAGCTGAACAAGATCAGCGTATTGAAATAAAGGA
>Ga0182008_10001931_pt1 | contig 13387 bp, 6 predicted proteins | sample Sormic07211129_1_FD_120482 | JGI IMG/M metagenome (GOLD analysis project Ga0182008, IMG submission 120482) | Rhizosphere microbial communities from Sorghum bicolor, Mead, Nebraska, USA - 072115-129_1 metaG | ecosystem: Host-associated > Plants > Roots > Rhizosphere | place: USA: Nebraska...
AACCCGGTGACTTCTGAGTTTTTGTCTGTGGATTTTAAACAGGCGTTTCATAATTTAGGGGGAGTTCACCGGGCAGGTTATAACGGATGATTTTCTGGAGAAAATATTTAATAAGTTTTGTATTAGGAAGTAAATCCACTTTCTCTTTTTTAGTTGACTATCAGCGAATTACATAAAATAGTTCTTTCTTTATTATACCGGCTAGTGAAAAAAGAAAAATAATAAGGAAAACCTTGACCTGGCTCAAGACATTCTCTCCATTCGCAAAGCCGACTTTGCACAAGGGAAGGACGGTTTAAAAAACAATATAAAAGCCAAAAGGCCATTTTCTGGGTATTTTTCAATAATTTTTGAAATAGGCAATCCTACGACTTAGTCTTGTATAATGCTGAGAAGAACATTTTTATCGATGAATTTCAGAGCAGAGCCCTTTACAGGGAAATAGAAAACTTCTTGTTCCATAATTGATTTTAAGAAATAAAAGAAGGTGAGGTATACAATTTGAATATAATGGATGTTCATTTGGGGTCTAATATTCAAATATAATTAAACCACCTCCACGGCATGTAGATTTTTTATTTTTAATTGTTGCCTTACATTAAAATAGAGAATTTCTTTTTTAATTGGAAGGTTAAATGTAATTTTATCGACATATAATGCAGATTAATATGAAAAAAAAAGCAATTAATAGATTAAAGGCTGTATTAGCTGAACAAGGCATGACAAATAAGTGGCTTGCAGAGCAATTAAAGAAGAACGAAACTACTATTTCTCGTTGGTGTACAAATGAAGTACAACCATCTATGGAGAACTTAATTACGATCGCTACTTTATTAAAAGTAGATGTGAGGGAATTAATTAACCCTACTAAATGACAAGATAATTATGCAATTAGAGATAAATAATAATAAAATTAAGGTGCCGTTGAAAGGCGAAAATGTGTGGTTGCTGTGTAAACCTGAAGAAAAGGTACGTCAAGAGTATATTTGCAGACTTGTAAATAATTACGGCTTTGACCTGGATCAAATGGCTCAAGAAGTTCAAGTAAGCAATTCACAAAGGGGTCAAGGTCGTGCAATGGCTGATATTGTGGTTTGGAAAAGCGCCGAAGATAAAAGGGAGAACAATAGTCCAATTATTGTTATAGAATGTAAAGCCGAACACATTACAGTTCATGAAGAAGATTATTTTCAAGGTTATAACTACGCTTCATGGGCAGGTGCAGACTTTTTTGTTACTACAAATTTAAAAGAAACAAGAATTTTTAAGGTTATAAAAGGTAAAATACCAAAGAAGCTCGAAGAAGTAGTTAATATTCCTGATGCGAAAATTGCTAGAGATAAGAAAAAAATAAATGTTTTATTAAAACAAACGAAAGCGTTTACTAGAGATGAGTTTTCTAAACTTCTTTTCAAGTGCCATAATATTATTCGTAATAACGACAAACTTTCACCAGAAGCAGCTTTTGACGAGATCAGTAAAATTCTCTTTATAAAAATCAGATACGAAAGAAGTAATTCAGAAAATCAAATTTTTTCAAAAGAAGCTTTTAAAAACGATAAAGCCAGTTACGAGAAGTACAAGCCAAAAGATGGTAAGGATTTTTATCAATTTTTGTTTGAACAAACAAAAGATGACTTTAAAGACGACGACTTATTCGAACCGAATGAGATGATTAGAATTCGGGAAAATAGTTTTGAAGCAATTGTGGGAGAATTAGAAATATATAATTTATCCACAACTTCAGATGATGTTAAGGGAATTGCATTTGAACAATTTCTTGGGAAAACGTTTAGAGGCGAACTGGGACAATTCTTTACCCCTCGAACAATAGTTGATTTTATTGTTGATGTGTTAGACCCTCAAGAAAGTGAAATTATTTGTGACCCTTGTTGCGGTAGTGGTGGCTTCTTAATTAAAGCTTTTGAGTATGTAAGAACGAAAATTGAAAATGAAATACATTTAGCAAAAGAACAAATTAAGTTTGATTACTATACTGACACATACGAAAAACTAAGCGACAAAAAGAAGGCAGATGTTGATGAAGTAGTGAACGATTTGTTCTCTAAACTTAATGCTGAATTAGAGATTAATAATCCCAAAAGTAGAATCAGGGAATTGAGCTATGATTGTATTTTTGGCACAGATGCCAACTCTAGAATGAGCCGTACAGCGAAGATGAACATGATTATGCATGGTGACGGCCATGGAGGGGTACATCACAATGATGGACTCTTAAATGTAAATGGAATATTTGAAGATCGTTTCGACATTATTTTAACGAATCCACCTTTTGGAAGTAGAGTTGAAAAATCTGCAAAGATTACGGAAGCAGATAAATACACAGACATCGAAAGAATAAGAAAGTACCGTGAAAGATATGGAAATGCCTACGATGAAGCTATGAAACAGGTAAATGATAATATTAATAAACCTCTATTAGACTTGTACAAAACCGGAAGTATGAGTACGTTGACTGAGGTTTTATTTATCGAACGTTGTTTGAATTTGTTGAAACCAGGTGGAAGGATGGGGATAGTACTACCGGAAGGGGTTTTAAATAATACGAATTTGCAAAAGATTAGAGATTTTGTAGAAAGCAGAGCAAAAATATTACTCATTGTTTCCATTCCCCAGGATGTATTTATTGCTAGCGGTGCAACTGTTAAACCTAGTTTGTTATTTTTAAAAAAATTCACAGAAGAAGAAGCCAAACATTTTGAGTCGATTTCTTTAAAAGCAGAATTAGAAATAAATAAAAAATACCAACCGATAACAAGGCCACTTCTTGCAAAGCTTAGTTTAAAAGGTAAAGCGTCTCCAAGTGTAGAAGAGAAAAGGAAAATACGCGCAGATTTAAAAGTAATATCTGATGCTATTTCTTTCGAAATTAAGGGACAAATTAAAAAGGAATTTAATTACCAAATACCCATAGCAGAAATCGAAAAAGCAGGTATAAGCAGCACAGGTGCTAAAATAGAGAATGAGTTAGAACATTTAGCTGAAGAGTTTAAGACCTATAAAGAGTTACACGAACCTTGGGTTAATCCAATCAAGAAAATAAACTACCAAGTTTTTGAAGAAGAAATCAGTAGAGTGAGGATTGTTGATGGCATAACTTCTGAACCCGAAATTTTTTACAATAAATCAAAGTATTAATGCAAAAAATAGCAAGTACTTTCATAAAATATATTGACTTAGCATTGTTAGAGAATTGGAGTGTACAAAGCCTGCTAGATGCACAATTTAACTACTCGAACAAATACAAACTAGCAAGAATTGGAGACTTTCTACTTAAGAGCAGAAACGTTATCGATATTGAAGATGATAAAGTATATAATCGTGTGACCATTAAAATTAATAATAATGGGGTTGTAAGAAGAGATACTGAAAAGGGGGCAAATATCGGAACAAAGAAACAATATTTGGCTAAAGAAGGGCAATTTATTATTTCCAAAATTGATGCAAGAAATGGAGCGTTTGGTATTATCCCCAAAGAGTTAGATCAAGCTATCGTAACAAACGATTTTCCCTTGTTTGATGTAAAAATTGACAAGATAAACCCGCAGTTTTTGTTATTGATTACCACTACAAAAGTATTTATCAAGTTCGCTCAAAGTTGTAGTAGTGGCACCACAAATAGGCAAAGAATGGATATTGATATGTTCCTAAATCAAAAAATTCCGTTACCAACTTTGGAGGAGCAAAATCAAATAGTATACAATTACTTTGATAAAATTAATCAAGCACAAAGTCTTTCAACGCAAGCAAGTGATTTGAAAGAAGAGATTGAACAATATTTATTTAATTCTTTGGGTTTAATAAAAGTGAAATGTAAAACAAAAAAGAAAACTGGTCTGCAATTAGTGAATTTTATTGAAGTTCAGGAATGGGGGCTCGATAAAATACTTTCATTTTCAAACAAATCATCCTCAAAGTATCCCCTAGTTAGCATTGAAGAGCAACCATTATTAGCACTTAGTTTATTTCGTGGCAAAAGCCCCAAATATAAAATAGGCACTACGTCTTTTATTCTAAATCAAAAATGTAATAGATGGAATAATATCGATTTGTCATTCGTAAAATCTGTTGATAAAGTATGGTTAGACTCAACAGACGTAGACAATTTAACAAAGGAAGGTGATGTTTTGATAAACTCAACTGGTGAAGGAACAATTGGAAGAGCTAGCTTCATTACTAAAGATTTTGAAGGATTACTTTATGATAGTCATCTTTTATTGTTAAGATTTAATCGAACGTTATTTAATCCCGAACTGTTCGTTGAGATATTCAATAGTGAATATGGTCAAAACCAAGTTAATGACATTAAGTCTGCGCAAGCGACCAAGCAGACAGAATTAGGAGTTTCTAATTTAAAAAAAATTAAGTTCCCAATACCTGAGGATATTGCTATTCAAAATGCAATTGTAACAAATATTAAAGCACTGAGAATTTCTCAAATAAAGTATCTCAAACAGTCAGTATTTCTTACTGAAAAAGCGGAACAGGAATTTGAAAAAGAGATATTTAATTAAAGGAATGAAAATAACGTCACTTAATATATATAATTACAAGAACCTAAGTATCGAACTTGATAATAGCTCAAGCATTATTGCTCTTATAGGTAACAATGGTAGCGGGAAGAGTAATATTTTGGAAGCAATTAGTAGTGTTTTTTTTTATTTATATAATAAAAAGGAAAAAGATATCCCTTTTAATTTTAGAATTGAATATACAATAGGAGGGAATCAAAAGGTTCTAATTGAAAAGAAAAATTCAACCATTAACTTTATTGTCGACGGAAAATATTACGCAGATATTCAGCAATTTCTGCCAAAGCAGATTATTGCAATTTATAGCGGTGAGGAAAATAGGTTATGGTTGAAATCTTATCAACCCTTGTATTTGGCTTATATAAGTAATATTAATAAGTCTGAGATGAGTGGTTTAGGTGATTATTCTATAGTCCCAAAAATGCTTTATTTTAATAAATTTTACTGGCACATATCATTATTATGTTTACTTCTTTCTGATGCACCAGATACTAAACTTTTCTGTGCACAGACCTTGGGAATTAATAAAGTTAATTCTATAAAATTTTCGTTTAACACATATAATTACGCTAATTATAGCGATAGTGCAGTTAAATCTTTTATTAACTTAATTGATGGTAGAGATGATTATGCATTAGATGAATTAAAGGCTATAATTTCCGATAGTCCGTATTCACTTGATTTAGTGTTCAAATATCTGTATTTAGCATTTACCCCCGACAAAAAGAAAATGTTAGATGATATTACCATTAAATACAATGATGAAAATTTGGATATAGAAGATTTTAGTGAGGGCGAAAAGAAAATGTTACTTATTAAAGCCGCACTTGAGTTCGCCGGATTAGAAGATAGTTTATTCTTACTAGATGAACCAGATGCTCACATCCATCTCAGCAACAAAATTCAAATAAAAAATGTTTTCAAAGAGTATTTAAATACAAGGCAGGTAATTCTTACGACGCATTCTCCAACACTTACCGATACTTTTGAAGATGAGTGTCTGTTTATGTTAAATACGGGGAAATTAGTACAACATGAAAAGCAAGAGATATTGGAGAATGTTTCTGGGGATTTTTGGAATAAATTTCAACAGAATGCCTTTATCGCGTCAAAGAAACCAATAATCCTTTTGCTTGAAGGGAAACACGATAAAGCACATATAATCAATGCTTTTGAAATGCTAAAAAATGATTATAAGTATTTGGATTTTCAATGTTTTGTACTCAACGGTGAAACTAAAATACAGCCTTTTTTAAGCGGTTTGTACGAAAGCGACTTTCACACAGATAAACTGTATATAGGGATTTACGACAACGATAATGCAGGCAATCAATCTTATGGTAAAGGCTTTGAAAAAGTAAATGACAACTTTAAAAAATTATTAGAAAGCAATAAGAAAGCTAACAATAGTTATTTTGCGTTTAGGCTACCTAAGCCTGAAGGTATTACATGTGAATGTACAATTGAAAGCTTATACGAATTAGAAAAGTTTGAAGATGCCATCAAAACGGCTACATATAATGCGCTTGGACATTTAAAAAATAAGTCAATTGACGAAATTACCAAAGGTATCAAAGAACAAGCAAAAAATATTCTTAGTGAAAATTCAAAGGAATTTTCTAAAGAGGATTTTAAGCATTTCACTCCTCTATTGGATCTTATTTCTGAAATCCAAGAGCATAGGAATCAACTTTTAAAAGAAGCAAAAGATGAACCTATTAAGAATATACCAAACAGTGATACCATAGAAATAACACCAACAACTCCTGACGTAAATAATTTTATTGAAATATATACTACCCGTCGAGGTACAGATGTTAAGGCAGAGTATTATAATGAAAAGAAAGTAATTATCAAAGAAGGGAGTAGACTTTCAATAGATACAGTGGATAGCTATCCATCGAGAGATGATCGAAATAAAGAATTGGAGAAACTTGCAGAATTGCAAGGAGGTCATTGGGTTTTAAAATCTGACAAGACTTTCAGTTCTGCATCAGGAGCAATTAATTTTGCGACTGGGGCGAGTATTAATGGATGGGAATCGTGGTTTATTTCATCTACTGATAAAAATCTAGATTCACTGAGAAATAAACCCTTATAAGCTGACTTCATCTATATCAATCCAATTGGGTCGTGGACTTCAAGTATAATTTTAGCGATAGCGAAAGAACTCCACCCCCCAATACTGGTTGTCTCAGGTGATCTGGAGTAAAGGTGTATTGTACGCTCAGAACTAATACATTCAGAAGAATAGAATTCGTTTTTATATTTGCCATCAAAATATGTACACCTTAATACATATTTAACGATTTAAATACCTGTTTATCATTGTGATAGTAGATGTTGTATTTGGAAGTAAATGGCCGTATTAAGAATAATTTAACAACGGATTGCTTTTGTACAATTATCAGCGATTATTGAAGAATATTGTTTCTTATTATGATTTTTAAGACTTAATGATTGGTTTTGTTCGAACAGACAACTAAAACAGGTTTTGGTTTATATACTTGCAGGAAAAATTAAATTTGTGATACGCTGGTTATATTATGATGCTCTTTGAGATGTGTTTCAAATCCTAAGATTGTTAGATTTATTCAAATTCTGAAATTACACATGAAAAAAGAGAAAGCTAAAAGACTTGCCCCCGAGAAAGAAACCTTAAGTCTCCTTTTTAGTTTCTCAGGCAATGTTTGCGCATTTCCAGGATGTGATCATCCTATATTCAATGAAAAGAACAAACTAATCGCTCAGGTATGCCATATAGAAGCTGCCCTCGAAGGCGGTGAGCGGCATAATGGGAATAGCAGTAATGATGATCGTCGTCAGTTTAAAAATCTACTAGTTTTATGCTATGCTCATCATATCGAGACAGACGATGTTGATCTTTATACAGTTGAAAAGATGCAAGAGCTTAAATTGAATCATGAAAATCAATTCCGTGGTCAATTCAAGCCTACCCAACAACAGATTGATATTGCTTATGACATAGAACTAAAAAACACACTTGGCCGTATTGAGGCAAATACAGAGAAGATTATTCAAAGTCAAGGTTTGCAAACTGGAGACATCGGTGATATTAAAAGTACTTTAGCAATGTTGACAGCAAAGCTTGACATTTCTTTACTATTAACTGGTGATTTTAATAAAGAGTTGGATGAAATATTTGAATACAAGTCCAAGGGGCAACAACGTACTGGTCTCATATTATTTGCCAAGTTCAAAGAGAAAAATTGGGATAGGCTGTCAGACCACGAGAAGTATCGCGTTTGCGCATTAATGGGTCTATGCCACATAGATTTACTGGAAAATGAAGAAGCATCGAAGTTGTTCCTGGAAGGTTTAAGATATCAGCCGGATAATCCTAAAGCTATTGATTTTGCGATTGTAGGCTACAATATCGTAGAAGATTTTGATGCTTCGAGGACGTTGATAGAAAAGGGGCTCGCAATAGATCCTAATAACGTTGGTACGATAGCATCAATGATTCGTTTGAATCAGCATAAAACTTTGGAAGTGTTACTGGAATCTGTCCCAGTTCAACTACATAATGATCCGGAGATTGCCTTCAATATTGCTTTATCTTTTAAGAAAAAGGGCAATTATGAGAATTCAATTACATGGGCACAAATTGCATTAAAGAATACAGTAGGTTCATTCTACGAAATTAAAGGTATACTGGCTACTTTCATATTAGAGTCTATATTCGATAAGGATATGGTTTTTACTGGCCAAATCAGCCAGAACGTGGAAACCCGTGCACAGTACATCATTGAATTATATACTGATGCCTGGAATGAAGTTTCTCAAACTGATCTGAGACTTTCTCGTACTTGGTACCTGTTGAACAGAGGTATTGCTAAGAAATTGACGGGTGACATGGAAGGTTATTACGAGGATTCTTTTGCAGCACAACAAGTTAACCCAGGTTACCAAAATTTAATGCACTTTCTACGGGTTGCGCTTGAATTAAATAAAATCAAGATAGGCACTGAGACCATTTCAACACTACGTTCAATTGCTAAAGCTGAGGATATGCACGAGCTGGATCTTTTTGAATCCCAGTTTTTAACTGCCGATGAGAAGTACGAGGAAGCTATTCAAAAGTTAGAGAATTTGCTAACTGAAGTCTTGACTGCAAGATTGAGGAGATTTGTGTTATTAGATCTGGTCAGTATTTATAACGGGTTGGAGAAATTCGATCTGGCTTACGAAACTTTAAAGTTGTTTGATCAGGACTTCTCAAATGAAATTTCCTATTTGATTCTTAAAGCGCGTGTGGATGATAAATTGGGTATAAATTCTTTGCTGGAAGGACTTTCATTTGCTAAGACAAAAGTTGGATTACATACTAATAAATATGAAATTGGAATTTTAGCTACAGAATTTGCAAAGCAGAATCGACATTGTGAGGCTATCGAACTTTATGAAATGGTTACAGATCTGGAGGTATATTCTGATCGTTCTGGTAGGCTGTTACATGCATATTATTTAGCTGGCGAAAATCAGAAGTTACTCACTGCTGCTTCAAAGCTATTGGAAATTTATGGGCCGATCAGGCAATGTACTGAACTGGTTTTTTACGTTTACGAAAAGATAAAGGATTTTAAAAGGGCGATTGCAACATGCAGAGATTATCTGGTAGTATATCCAAATGATCAGCAAATTCGTTATAGATTAGTCTGCCTTTTGGAGAAAAACAACAAACGCGACGAGCTTAAAAAGGAGCTTTTACAATTTGATTATCTTGATGAGAATCTGAACATGAATATGCAATATCATCTAGTGGTATTGATTCACCAAAGTGGGCAGTATGAAAAGGCCTATAATATTGCTTATGAGACTAGGAGGCGATTTTTTGAAAGCTCAGAAGCACACGATAAATTCATTGGTCTTAGCATTCACTTGGAGCAGAATAATAAACACCCGATCAATCCAGAGGTGGTAAGCAACGATTGCGTTGTCTGTATAATTGCTGAAAAAGAGATCATTTATTTAATTATTGAGGATAGGGATGATTATGTCCGTTCAAGGGGGGAAATATCTCATTCATCTTTCGAGGCTAAACAACTAGTTGGTCGCAAAATTGGCGATAAAGTATGCATCTCAAAAAATCACCCCGATCGAGTTGTAGAGATTAAAGCTGTGCTGCATAAATTCAATTACGGATTCAAAGATAGTATGCAATTGATTGGTGAAACATTTGCGAATGAGTCATCCTTAAGACAATTTACAATAGGCAATACAGGTGATTTTAAAACTGATTTTAAAGCACTTTTTGATGGATTAGATGCTGCTGAAGAAAATAACACACTCGTAGAACAGTATTATCTATCTGGAACCTTTCCTATAGGAGCAATTGCGGAAATAAAGTCTGTTAACCCAATTAATATATGGCGCCATTTTATTTCTGATTCAAAATTTGGCATTAACACCTTTGGAGATCTTTCTGAACTTCCCAAAGCTAATGAACTACTCATTAATGGAGTCCCAGTTATTTTAGATATTTTAGCACTCTGTACAATTTTTGAAACTGGATTGTCAGAGATACTAGTAAATTCAGAGACTGAATTAATTATTGTGCAGTCTACGATGGATCTCATTCGTAACCTTTTAGATGACCTTGAGAAGTCAAAATATAGTGGCACAATGACTTTAGGGAAAGGAAATGGAAATTATATTCGTCACATTGAGACTCCGGAACATGTTCAAAGCCAAATCCTTTATTTTGAAAAGTTGGAAAATTGGGTTATATCAAATTGTCAAGTTGTTTCATGCGAGGCATCTCTCTCTATCAATTCCCACAAAAAAGAAGAATATGATGATTTATTGGGAGAAAGTTTCGTAGACTCGGCCTTGGCAGCAAAGGAAAGAAATGGGCTTTTATATTCTGAGGAAGGCAGCATGCGGCATTTAGCGCTTCATGAATTTCAGGTTCCAGGTATTGCATCATTTATGATTGCGATTCTTTTACAACAAAATGAAATAATTGACACCATTAAATATCGAGAAATTACCATAAAGCTCTTTGGTATGAATTATTGCTCCATACCAATTGGTCCTCTGGTTGTCTTTGAAGCCGCGAAAATGACAAAATATCAGTTAGTATCACCTTTAATTAATGTGATAGAAGGTATAATCTGCGAATTCTTCACTGGCGATCAGTCCGTCAAAATAATGTCCAATTTTATAATATTGATTTATGCCAGTCCGATTGAATTTATCACTTTAACTGATATTAAAAATCTTCAAAGTGGCATTTTAATTAAATCCTTGGAAGTTCTTGCCAAGAAGTTCATACCAGATAGTTTTCAAGGCCCGCTGATCAACCTAGTAATGCAAAGTTCGTTGATAAATCAAGAGCACAAGTTAGATATCATAAAAATTATTAAGGATTTTTGTGCTTAAAAATCTCTTCGTCTAATAAGCACAGAAGTTTTCTGTCCTGGAGAAGTGGTAGTATTTTGTTAGCGATGTGAAGAGTTGTGCCTATTAATTATCACAAAAAAAAGAACGATCTAGAGCCACCTAATGGTTGTTAAGTGCTTGGTGCCCTTAAAAAATTACAAAAATGCGTTTGGACATACCTATACGCCTTATTTGGTAATTTAAAATCCAATAGTGAGGTGTAGTATTTGTACCTAATAGCTTTAATAAACTGATAATTAATTCAAAGTACTTTTTGTATCGGGAAGTAGTCCTGCATAATATCATGTGAAAATCGCGTAGAATCCCAAATTAAACAGTTAATATTTAGTTGATTCTGATAATTCTTGGTGTCCATATTCAAGACTGTGGAGAATATCATCGCCCACGCAAGCGACTGCTTGTTTATAACAGATTATAGGTCAATCGCTATCGGAAACCTGAACTTACATTTGGAAGCCGCTAATACTTCTCTGGAAAATTGTAATGAAGTGATGGAAAAAATATAATTGGTTTTCGTTTACGAGTTACCGGTAAGCTTTATTTCATAAAATCCATTTTTGTTTGACGGTCAACACTTTGATAGTGTTTTACTTGGTGAAAGTTCGATCAATAATTATCAAGACATCAAAAAAACTCAGGATTAACGTAGTGGTTCGTGTTGCTAAACGATGCAGTACTTATTGCTTTCCAGTTAGGCTCAGCTTCTTTCGGCTTGTATAGAAAGGTATAATATGTATCTTGAAGGCTTAACTTATTAGCAAGGTCAATGGTAGATAATTCGATAGCATATAATAGCGCATACATTAGCATGAATTTGCTGGACGAACTGGATTTCTGTCTTGGCGGATACGGTAAGCCAAACTTCGAATTTCTTTTTTCCCTAAACACTTTTGTGGAAACGTTTATCGGCTCTTCAAGTTTTTATACTTCACTTAATGAACTAAATCACTTAAACTTAACCACTACAGCATTATTTCCTAATGGGAGGCCGATTTTGAATATGGTGGTAAGGGAAGGAGGATTAAAATTTGTTAACGGTGTGCTTGATAAAGAAGGAGAGGAGATTTACAGATCTTATTCTTATGAGAGGACGAGAAAGGAATTGCAGGAAGATTTTGTCAAAGAATATGGAAAGTGCATATATCAGTCTATAGTGGGCCACCTGTATCGGTGATACTGGGCCAGTCCTATCGGTGATACCGGGCCAATTTAAACAAAGCAGTATTTTACAGTAAACAAAACTGTAGAAGATGGCCGGCCACCGAAAAGACATGTTAGATATTCAACGTATTATTCAATTAAAAGCCCGTGGCGAAAGTAACCGTTCGATCGCCAGATTATTAGGGATTAATCGTAAAACGGTTAATGAGTATGTTCTGAACCTGGGTGGTTCAGGCAAAGATTTCTCAGAATTAAGCCGACTTGATGAAGAATCATTGGCTTCTATCTTGCCTGAGCCAAAAGTATTCAACAAGCCACAGGCTTATCTGGATCTACAGGCGTTGGTTCCCGCGTACAAAAAAGCCCTTAAGCAATCCGGATTTACTTACTTAAACATCTTCGAAGAATACCGCAAGAAATATCCTGATGGATATGGTTACACGCAGTTTAAAGAGCATATACAAAAGGCCTTTGCCATTCAGCAGGCATCTTTTCATATGGAACAGATCATGGGCGAGAAATTACTGATCGACTATGCTGGTGACAGGTTCATCCTCACCGACCGGGAAACAGGTGTAACACGGCCTGCAGAACTTTTTATTGCTATTCTTGCTGGTAGTGGTTACACATATGTCGAGGCAAGTGAAAGCCAGCAAAAGGCTTCCTTTCTAAATAGCATGAGGCGAAGCCTTGAGTTTATTGGCGGTGTACCTAAGCTGATCGTAACAGACAACATGAAATCGGCAGTCACACAGGCTCATCGCTACGAACCGGAACTCAATAAGGACTTTAAAGCTTTTGCCCTGCATTACGGCACAGCGGTTTTAGCCACCCGTGCACGCAAACCAAAGGATAAGGCATTGGTTGAAAATGCGGTCAGGCTGGTCTATCAGCGGATCTGCTTTGCTTTAAAAGACCAGGTGTTCTTTGACCTGCATACACTCAATGCAGCCATCAGGCCATTATTAGATCTTTATAACCAAAGAATGTATCAGCAAAGGCAGACCAGCCGCACAAGGCTATTTCTGGAACAAGAACAGCCGCTACTTTCTCCATTACCTGCCCAGACCTTCACTTTAATCACTTATAAACAGGCTACGGTCCAAAAGAACTACCATGTGTTCATCAGCGAAGACAAACATTATTACAGCGTTCCTCACCAGTATATCGGTAAAAAAGTGGAACTCCGTTATAACCAAATACTCCTTGAAGTTTATTCTTCCGGTTCCAGAATAGCCACTCATCCC
>Ga0182008_10001934_pt1 | contig 13365 bp, 9 predicted proteins | sample Sormic07211129_1_FD_120482 | JGI IMG/M metagenome (GOLD analysis project Ga0182008, IMG submission 120482) | Rhizosphere microbial communities from Sorghum bicolor, Mead, Nebraska, USA - 072115-129_1 metaG | ecosystem: Host-associated > Plants > Roots > Rhizosphere | place: USA: Nebraska...
CAAGACCAGATCTCCAAAAGCCCGGGTCAGTTTGGTGCAATATTAAGACCGGGGGACATTAAATACAAAGACGTGAACGGCGATGGTGTGGTAGACAGCTATGACAGAATATTTACTGGTAAATCTGATGTTCCTACCATTTTGTATGGTGCAGGTTTTACTGTAGGCTACAAAGGTATAGATCTTTCCCTTTTCTTCCAGGGCATTTCCGGTGCAACCTTTATGGCTAATGGATCTGCGGTAACTGGCGACGGGGCACAGGGTGCCGGTATCGTTCCTTTTACAGGAATGGGCTTGTACCCTTCCGGAATGCTGGCCAACCTGGAAAACAGATGGACTACTGAAAATCCAAGCCAGAATGTAGATTATCCGAGACTGGGCATTGCCAATCAAAACAGCAACAACTACCAGCCAAGTACCTGGTGGTCAAAAGATGCCAGTTTTGTCCGCCTGAAACAGGCCACTTTGGGGTATAGATTTTCAGATGCATTTCTAACAAAATCAGGTATTAAGTCGGTATACTTTTATTTGACAGGTCAAAACCTGCTCACCTTCTCCAAATTTAAATTATGGGATCCGGAATTGGGTGCGAATGCCGCAGGATATCCACCTTTAAGAACATTTGCATTGGGACTGAAAGTATCGTTTTAACCAGAGCTATGGATCAATTACAAGCATTAAAAAATAAAGAGATGAAAAAATATATATTCATTATCGCAATAGGGTCATGCTTATTGACAGGCATTTTGTTCTCCTGTAAACATCTGGATGAAAAACCGGATAATTTGCTCACCTCAGATATCCTGTGGAGCAACAGAGCCAATGCAGAATCCTATTTATACAATATCTATGGTGCCATACTGGAGATCGACTATCCACACCAGGGTACCAGCGACGAAGCTTCCATATCCATACCAAACACCAGTGCAAGACGGATGGCCGCCGGAGACTGGAGCCCGGTGAATGCCCATTATGACCACTGGGACAATTATTATAAGGGTATCCGGTCTTCCTTTATTTTTGAGGCCAATGTAGACAAAGTCCCGGAATCACAGTTAAGTTCTGCCCTGAAAGCGCAGTATAAAGCAGAATCCAAATTCCTGAGGGGATGGTTTTACTGGCAGTTGATCAAACAATATGGACCGGTTGTAAAACTTACCGGCCCATTGGCGCTGGATGCCGATTTCAACTCCTATCCAAGGGCTACATTTGATGACTGCAAAAACTATATTAATCAGTTGATGGACGAAGCTGCAGCGGTACTACCTGCAAGCTGGTCGGCATCCAGTAATTATGGCCGCCCATCCAAAGGCTCCTGCCTTGCTGTTAAATCACAGCTGGCCTTATGGGCAGCCAGCCCGTTATGGAACGGAAACCCGGCCTTCGCCTCATTTAAAAATCAGGACGGAACTGCTCTGGCCCCTGCAAGCTATGACGCCAATAAATGGAAAATCGCCGCAGATGCTGCAAAGGTAGTAATCGACCTTAATGCCTATAAATTGTTCACTAATCTGGATAACGGTGGTACCCAGTTTGACCCTTACCTATCTGTACGCGATTTGTTTCTGACCAACTGGAACAGCGAAATCCTGTTCTCCAGAAATTCATGGAATTATTGGGGCTATGTTAAGGCCTCCTCACCCAACCCCGGGGGTATCAACCTGTACAATGCCACCCAAAACGTAGTTGACGCCTTTTATATGGACAACGGCCGCAGTATTGATGATCCTCTGTCGCAGTATAATGAAACAGGATTTGCAGGAACCGACGGCGCACATTACTGGGCGCATAAAAAAGGTCAATGGAACATGTATGCCAATCGTGAACCACGTTTTTATGCTTACGTACAGTATAATGCCCGTCCGGTATTGCCCGCCCCTACTGTCGATGATAAAAACTTTTTCTCTTCAACAGGCAATGTTGATGGCACAGGTCGCATAGAATTCTACTATACAGGCAAAGCAGGTGCCAAAGCATCCGGGATCACCAATAACATTACAGGTTATGATTTTCTGAAAAATGTAGGCCCTGCCGATAACATCAGACAGGATGCAACCAATTACAGGCCATTTATCCTTATCCGTTATGCTGAAATACTCCTGAACTATGCAGAAGCCCTGAATGAGTACGATCCCTCCAATGCCGACATTGTCAAAACACTGAACCTGGTCAGATCAAGGGCCGGGCTTCCGGGTATAGAAACTGTATATCCTGCAGCCCCTGGAAATAAGGAGCTGATGAGAAAATATATTTTGAAAGAAAGACAGGTAGAACTTTGCTTTGAAGGCGACAGGTACTTTACGCTTGTCAGACGGTTGATGCTGGGTTCTACGGAAAATCAAACCATCTATGGCATGAATGTCAATGAAGATGATGGAGGTCAGGGTTTTGCTTTTACCCGGTTTTATAACCGCACTCTTTTTCAAAAAAGAGCCTGGAACAACAAGATGTATCTCTTTCCAATCTCTCAATACCAGATGGACAGAGACAGAGCCCTTGTGCAGAATCCAGGTTGGTAAAATCAGACATCAATATGCATTTAACAAAGTAATCCATGAAACAATTCATCAATATAAAGGCAGAACGTATTCATCTAATATACTTCGCCATTGGCCTGCTGCTTTTTTTTGCAGGTTGTAAAAAAGATAAGGACAATACTTACAATCCTTCCTCGCCCATTACTGTTTCAGATTTCATTCCGAAAAAAGGCTCAGGTGGTACCGAAGTACTCATTACCGGAAGTAACTTTTCTTCCGACATCTCCAAAGTTTCTGTAACATTGAACGGCCGGCCACTCAAAGTAATAGGCGCTAATGCAACGCAGATTATGGCAGTTGTGCCTAAAAGATCAAAGACAGGACCAATAAAAGTAAAAATAGAAAACGGAGAAGGATCCAGCCAGGCCGTTTTCAATTATGAATATACCAGAACGGTAACTACCCTGGCAGGTTCCGGCAAACCTGGCTTTGCCAATGGCAAGGGAACAGATGCTTCTTTTAACCTTGGCGGCCAGAACTGGTACAGGAGTTCCGGTATCGTAGTAGACGACAACCTCAATGTTTATGTCGCCGATCCTGGCAACCACTGCATCCGAAAAATTGATTCTACAGGAAACGTAAGCACACTTGCCGGGAATCCCAATCTTTCCGGCTATGCTGATGGCAAAGGAGCTTCAGCAAATTTCTCTTTACCTTATGACCTGGCTATTGATACCCACGGAAATCTATATTGTGTGGATCCGGGCAATTGGGATATAAGAATGATTACACCAGACGGCCAAGCCACCACATGGGGTTTTGGAAGCCAGGCACCATGGAGCGTCGCCTTTGATAAAACAAGCGGCAATGTTTACTACGCAAGTTGTTCGAGCCCGGGAAGTATATATCAGATCAACGCCCAGGGCAACAGTAAGGAAATCATCTCCGGACTCAATTACCCCGCAGGAATCAAATTTGACAACACCGGCAATTTATTTGTATCCGTTCATGGCGACCAGGTGATCAGAAAATTCACTGCCGGCACCTGGCAGAGCAGTATCGTTGCAGGTCAATTGGGAAATGCAGGTTACGTCAACGGAGCAGCTACATCCGCATTATTCTCCTTTCCATGGGGAATCGCAATAGACAGCAATAATAATATATATGTGGCCGGCAACGGGACAGGTGGTGGAAGCACGACCAATCCGGACCAAAGCATCCGCTATATTCAGGCTGGTACATATGAAGTAAGCACATTTGCCGGAAGCAGCAGCGCTGGTTTCTCAGATGGAGTGGGCGGACAGGCTTCCTTCAGTGCCCCTACCGGAGTCGCAGTAGACAAAAACGGAACTGTGTATGTATTGGACAAGAACAACAACAGGATCAGAAAGATCGTTTCCGAATAATTCAAAGCCCTGCAAATACCTAATTTTAATTAAAACATGAAACCATCTGCTTTTTTAAGCCTGGTATTCGTAGTACAAACCTTGGTTTGTACTACGAATACTTTTGCGACATTATTTCAAACTAAAGAAAAAACCCATACCTATTATGTATCAGTTAAGGGCTCCGATACCAATACCGGAAGTATCACCGCCCCTTTTCAAAGCATCAATAAGGCACTGAGCCATGCTGCACCTGGCGATCAGGTAATCGTTAGAGGAGGCACCTATCATCAGGAAGTGAGATTTCCAAAATCAGGCCATCCTGGTAAATACATCAGTCTAAAAAACTATCCTGGAGAAAAACCCGTCATTGACGGCAGCAAAACTGTGGTTTCCGGATGGATGGCTCTGGTTACAGTAAGTAATGTAAGCTATGTATCTATAGAGGGTTTAGATATTTGCAACCTGACCAGTTCAGGTATCAATGCAGACCCCGAAGGCATCACTATCAATGGGAATGCGCAGCACATTTCGGTCAAAAACTGCAATATTTACAATATCAAAAGTACGGCTACCCTTGAACAAGGACGAAGCGGTCACGCTATATTGGTTATTGGAAGTGACAACACACCAATATCTAACCTCTTAATCACTGGCTGTACAGTACACAATACGCAAACCGGAACAAGCGAAAATGTAACCCTCGCTGGAAATATTGATGGCTTCATTTTTAGTCACAATAAAGTATATGATACAGAGAATATCGGTGTTATCGTAGCCGGAGGCGATGGTTTAAACCCTCATGGAGCGGTTAAAACCAATTATGCCCGCAACGGCGTAATCAGCGACAACATTTTCCATCACAACACAATGACCAAAACACCCGAGACATGGGGGGCGGATAGGTTCGGTGCCATTTCCATTTATGTTTGTGGCGGAGCGAATACCATTATTGAAAGAAACATTGTTTACGAAAGCGACAGAGGTATTGGCCTGGTCAGTGAAAGCAATATCTATCCAACAAGAACCACTACAGTAAGAAACAACCTGGTCTTTAACTGCTACAGGGCAGGCATTTATATGGGAGATTATTTAAATTACACCATCGCCGGCACAAAGAACTGCAGCATTTTGAACAATACCTTATTTCAGAATAACCGTGTTCCAGGGGCATTTGGAGAAATTGAAGGAGAACTCAGACTAACGGAGCATTGCGACAGCAATGTAATAAAGAACAACATCGTATATGCCGGACCTAAGGACCTGCTGATCCATAAATACACCCTGACCGGAAGTCACAATACCATTGATCACAACAGCTATTTTACCACAACACAGCCTCAATGGATCTGGAACAGCACCAATGGCAACCCGATTACCGATTTCCAGATCTGGAAAAAAACCAGCGGTCAGGATGCCAATTCCACCCTGAAAATAGTTAGCCCTAAGTTTTACTCAAATTTAAGCAGAAAATGGAAAAGATACCCACAATCAAAGATATAGCCAAACGACTCAAGATCGATCCATCAACAGTATCCAGAGCACTTCGGGGACATCCAAGTATCGGTCTGGTGACCACCATGCGGGTCAACAAAATAGCTAAAGAATTAAACTACCACCCCAACCAAAATGCAGTATTCCTTAAGCAGGGAAAAACCTTTACTATAGGTGTTGTTTTACCGGATATCGCAGAAAATTCTTATTGTTCAATCCTACGTGAAATAGAGTGCTGCGCTCATAATAAGAACTATAATGTAATTTTCGGCCAGTCTTTTGAAAAACCAGACCGGGAAAAACAGATTTTGGAAAACATGAAGAACCTGAGGGTTGACGGCGTTCTGATTGCTGTGACCAAATCCACTATAGATACAGAGCAGTTTGAACAGCTCAGAAGATACAATATTCCTGTTGTCACCTTAGACAACAGGAATATCGCAGGAAACAAATCCGGTCAGGCTATTGAACACCTGTTTTCAATGTTAGAATTTCAGCAGTTATCTGATCTAAAGGCTTAACCTGACTTTCGGGTTTAACCTCCAGGTTGTGCTCTACCCATGCACGCTCCCACATAAAAAAGTCGGGAGCCTGCGTGTTTTTGCCCTCCAGATTATCATGCAAATAAGCTATGTACATTTTCCACCTGACCAGATAAAAGTCCTTGATCAAGCCTCCCCATTCTTTGTAAGCGTACTCATGCAAGTTATCCTCGGTCCTGATGTTTTCACCCCAATAGGTAATCAGCATCATGGCATTCTTGATATTAAGTGCCTTTTCCTCTTTGGTTTTCCCCAGACTCAAGGCCTGGGCCTTATAAGTATTTAACTGATAATAAGGATGGCTGGACAGCAAGTCATCTGTTAAACGGATCATATCCAGAAATTGACCAGAAAGCCTGGTAAATTCATCCGTATTCTTTTCCTGGTAGGCTTTTCCCATAGCCTGAAAAACCAGCTCGCCATCGTTTGCCAGCACCTGCCTTAACATATTAATCAGATCGATCTGATAAGTATCTGAATTTTTAAATTCAGGAGCCGCTTTTGCAAACTCCAGAACAGCCTCTTTAAATTTTGCGCCGTCATAATTTCTTTCCCGGGTACCCCAACGTGAGGCCGGTTTGGAATCCAGCGCCGGGCGGATACAAAATACAGACTCACTCGCCCCCTCCTGGTAACCTGGAAGGCTTTGATATATCGTTTCCAGGAACCCCTGCCAGGCCACATCGATAAATTTGTTTGTACTTCCGTACCGATACTGGGTATAGTCCTTTATCCATTTTTTAACATCAACATGATCTTTTCTCCAGCCAAGTTCCAACATCAGATCATAAACGGGTGGATTGTTATTGAGTCCTTCAGGCATAATACCTACCCCTTTAAATAAATCTTTATACGGGCTTTTACCTATCCGGTCAACTTCATCTGCGAAACGCTGTAATTTACCGTACAAACCAGGTCTTTCTCCAAAATTATTTACTACACACCAAATAAATGGTGTCGAGTCATAACCATTTCGTTTTTCCCAATTATTGGTGAACTCACCAAACAATTCCTGCACCAGCACATGGGATTTATCGAGTCCCTCCAGCATTTTCTGTTTAGGATTATCCTGCCACCCCTGTAACACCCAGGCAGATCCGGGAAAACTCCTTTGCATTTCGGTTTGAATAGACCTACCCGCCTCCTTTAAATCTATACCATCTGTAATTCCTCCCTCATGAAAAGGGTCTCCTGCAAAAAAACGGATGTTTTTGCCATAAGCTTTTTTTAATTCCTTATAGTATATCCCCGCTATCCTGGAAAAGTCAGGATGACCGGGAATTAAAATATCCGGGCGTTTAAATGCTCCCCACGTTTTCTGATCGATAATAGGCGCCTTGGTCTTGTCTTTTAAAGAGCTCGGCACCATTCCATAAAAACCTTGCAACACCGGCTCTATTCCGAATTCTTTCATCCGCTCCATCATCCGTTGCTGCAACATTTTCCGGCCATCGATCTGACTTTGAGGCATTGGCCCGCCCCAACCCTGTATATTCCCCATTAACCACCATGCCGTATAGGCAGGACCAACTAAAAAATCGTTAATTTCCTGATCAGAATAACCAATTTGCTTCAATGTATTTTGCCACACCGCTTCCATTCCATTTACAGTGAGCATTAAGTTTACACCATTTAAAGCCATCCAGTCCAGTTCATGTTCCCAGTCTTTCCAATCGTAAAAACTCATGGTATAGTTATAAGTGCAATAATTCAAAGCATAACGGTATTTGGCCGGTGCCTCTATACGTACAAGTTCTTTTACTACTGGAATCGAAGACACCGGAGCAAGATGATCTCCCATATGCGACATGGAACGATGGCAGTAGTACTTTAAATACCAATTCAATCCTACTGCGGCTGCATTAGGACCTGAAGCGCTAATAACCACTTTGTTTCCCTGGCTCTGCAATTCAGCTATATCCTTCTCCCCGCTTTTCAACGATTTGAAAACAACCTGATTTTCTAACCAGGGAACCCTCCTTTTAATCAGGTCTTGTACAGGTTTAAATTGCTGGGCTAAAAGATCTAATGGAATTAAGAACAAGAGCAGACAGGTAAATTTTCGCATAAATTAAGGTTGATTTTCGATTTCTAATGACCCGAATCTAACTAAAACCTGGAATAAAATATCCGCTGCAACTGGGTGTTCATAGCAGTAAAAACTACACAATCGGTTGCAATGGATGGCACAATCGATTGTGTAATTTTCAATTAACATGCGCAATTTTTCTTACTTTCGTACCACACCACAAATTATGCGCACATGAAACAGGATTCACAGAATGTAACAGACTATACCAACAACAACACCATATTTATGGTATGGAATTTCAAGGATAATTCAGAGCTTAGGTCTGTGTTTAACCAGCTTTGCAAGCTCGTGATCAACCTGAACAATTCTGTTAACGTTCGCTTTCCGGTTTCCAGGGCCAGTTGTGTAATGGGAATCGGATATGATGCCTGGCATCAGCTCAACCTTCCACTCCCACTCCCAAGAGAATTGGCAAATTTTGCACCCATTACCGGCGAAAAACATACAGCCGTTTCTTCCAAAGGAGATTTACATTTCCATATAAGGGCCGATAACACCAGCATCTGTTACGATATGGCAGCCACAATAACCAATATTTTAGAACCAGTAGCCACCAGTGCAGAAGAAATCCATGGTTTCAGATACTGGGACAGCCGTTCCATTTTAGGCTTTGTAGATGGCACCGAAAACCCACAGGGACAAGACCGGGAATTTTTCAGTATGATCGGAGACGAAGATGCCGTTTATAAAGGAGGAAGCTATCTTTTCGTACAAAAATATATCCATAATTTATCTGCCTGGAAGGCGCTTTCTACAGAGCAGCAGGAAAAAGTAATTGGAAGATACAAATCTAATGATGTAGAAATGCCAGACGATGTTAAACCTGCAAATGCCCACATCGCCCTGGCCAATGTGGGTGATGATTTTAAAATCGTACGTGACAATATGCCCTTTGGTAACATTTCTACAAATGAAATGGGCACCTATTTTATAGCCTATGCAAGTACCTTCAGCACGGTAGAGAAAATGCTGAACAACATGTTTATTGGTTCTCCGGCAGGAAATTATGATAGAATTTTAGATTTCAGCACCCCAAAAACGGGTAGCTTGTTTTTTGTACCCACATTTAACATGCTGGATGAACTTTCATCTGATTGAGCTAGAAACTATAATCAACCCCCAATGCGATATAACGTGGCAACAGACGATATTCTGTTATAGCCTGGTAGGTATCTGTAATGACTGCATTCTTAAATTGACGATTATTGAAAAGGTTCTTTGCGGTGATCTCAAATCTGGTCTTCATTTTTTTTACGTCGTATGACAGCGAAAAATCTGAAAAATAATACGTTTTTGAAGCGGCAAAAAAGTCGCCAAAATGGTACGCCTCATTTTTCAAATTGGCCTGAACACCATCAGCAACATTAACGAACAGGTTTAGAAAACTATAGGTGTTCTTCAACCGGCTCTTGCTCTCGCTGTTAAAAGAGGTGAACTGCATACGGGTTCCGGTGTGTAGGTTTAATCTCCATTTCCAAACGCTCCTGAAGGATAAGCCATAATCCTGCGATCCGGATTGTATCTTTCGGTTTCCCAGCCCCGCTATACCAGCTTCGTAATCAGAGAAATCAGCATTTATATCCAATTTTAAATTCCCTCTCAGCGGCTGTATATAGTAGTTGAACTGTGCTTTATAAAAAGCCACTTTTTTATTCTTTAACAGCACTTGCTGGGCGAGGTTAAAGTTTGCATTTAGCACGCTTTGATTACTCATATAATCGAACAGCGTTTTATAGCCTATCGATAAACTGGCAAAAAATTTATCCAGCATATTGCCGTGCGTATAGGTCAATATCATTCCCGAACTGTTCAGAGTGGCCATATCGTCCAAGCCCTTTGCAAAATTCCGGATGCCGGTATTATAATAGCCGGGAATGACGTCCATCAGTTCGGTATTGGTCTGCTGGAACGAAAGTTCTGTCTCCAGCTTTCCCTTTCGGTATGGCTCCCACTTTACGGATAACCGAGAGGAAATCAACCAGTTATTCCGGTCTCGGGCCAGTCCGTTCGTTTGTAGGTCACTCTGTATAAAACCAGCATTCAACTGCGGTGTCCATTCCCATTTTTTACGCTTCAACGTGTATTTAGCCAGGAGACGGGACTGATTGGTAAGGAGACGCACCTGGTTTGAAAAGCCGGAAGGGCGAATCTGGTCGCCATTACCACCCTGCAAAATGAAATCCGTCACCAGCTCCTGGTTCTTATATTCGTTGGCCAGGGCAATCTCCATAAAATCACCACCTTTTTGCCTGCGTACATAGTGTGAAGTTACCCCCAGGTACTGCAGATTATTCTGGACATGCTGATGTACATCTGAAATGCCGCCGACCTGGAACAGATCTTCATAATAGTATTGGTCAATGCTGTAATCCAGGGGAGATCGCTGCATGATCCAGCGGGCGGAACTCACGAGGGCTTCCCGGTCTGATAACTTGTAGGTATGTGTAAGGTTGTGATTGGTTACATAGCCCTGGGTAGAGGTCAGCTCTGTAGCGCTGGCTCCATTGAACAACAGGTTTCCAGTATCCTGCCTGCCAAGTGAACCCAGATTTCCTGTGTAGAGGAGCGTTGACCGGTTATTGATCTCATACTGCAATTCCAATCTCGAAAAATAATTGTCAATGCGTTTGTTAAATTCATAAACCTCTGTATTGGCAAACTGAATATCCTTAATATGATATTCCTGCAATATATTCTGATAGAACGATTTTTTTGTAGGGTTCGCAAAGCCCAGCCACTTTACTTTAAGCTGCTTGGTCGGGTTTAATATGGTATTGAATGACAACAGCCTGTCGCGATTGAAATTTGTTCTTTTATAATCAAAACCTGGGAGATCAGGTGTATAATCGATAATCGTAGGCGTAACCACGCCCAGGCCGATCTGTCCAGGTTCGTCAGATTTGCCAGGATACAGCAGATGGTTGATGCTGCTCACGGCATCCACTCCATTGTTATTGGCGGTGCCCAACAAATAGTATTTGTTTTTTTTTCCAAAATTCATCAGGTTGACACTGCCGTAGTAGAATGCCGGTGCTATCGGCGTACCGGAAACAGATACCGAACCCAGCCATTGGCTTTTGCTGTCTTCTTTCAATTGAAGGTTCAGGGCTACCTTGTTTGAATTTTCAATCCCTTTCAGATGCTTATTATTAGAATAACGCTGCAAGACCTGTATCTTTTCCAAGGGCTGGACAGACATATTTTGTGTGAGCAGACGGTAACCCTTTTCAAAAAAGTCATCGCCCTCTATCATTACCTTTTCCACCTCTTTATCACCTACTTTAATACTCCCGTCGGTACCGATATTTAATCCAGGAATCTTTTTCAGCAAATCCTCTACAGTCCGTTCGTCACCTTGCAGAAACGATTGTACATTCAGCTCGATCGTATCCTTACCCAGCCTGTATGGCCGCTTCGAATGGATCACAACTTCCTGTAAACGCTCCACACCACCTGCATTCAGCTGTACATCCACAGTCATATTTGCCTGACCCGGTTTAATTTCTTTGAGTACAGACTCATAGCTCAGTGCCTTAAAATATAAGTTCATTTTGCCGGCATAGGTAGTTTGTACATGGTACTTTCCCTCGCCATCTGTAAATGTATACGCCAAAAGACCAGAAATGCTATCCCGATGGAGGTCTACCCGAACACCGCCAACAGGGCGGCCTCCGGAAGTCACTTTTCCGCCGATCGATACCTGTGCCCGGACAGGAAAAACAACAGACCATAAGCAAAGTAACACCCATCCACAGCACCAAAATCTACTTTTCACGCAGACCTTTTTCTTCCCATTCATAGACCTGCTCCACAGTGCCCCTCACCTTTTTCCTTTCGATCGTCAGACCTTCCATCGCCGGCATTTTACTTTCCATAATGCGCATCTGTTCCTCTACCAATGCATCATTTTTCTTGATGTAGTTCTCTAAGGATAATTTAGGCAAGGAATAGATATAGCCTTGATCTACAGGAATGCTACCCTCATACGGATAGGAAACTTCTTTGAGCGTCCAATAGTTCGGATTTGCGCTCTCATTGTAGAGCATCACGATCAGACCTGGCAGTCCGCCGAATTTGTAAGGACCTGCCGGTACCGGAATATCATCCGTGTAATACGCAATAAGCTTGGTACCACGATAACTGGCAGTCGCTTTATGACAGACGTATTTGCCTATGGTATCCCGACTGTTATAGTCAGTATTCCACTGCAATTTGGGAAATTTGTCGGTCACCTGATAATTCTTTCCCTGAATCGACCGTATTTCTAAAAGATCATTTTCATTGTTTTTCTGAATAACAATGTTCCTGTAATTTTTATCGGTATGGAGTACCAAAGAAAAACTGGTAAACATTTCACCATCCTGACTTTTCCCTTCTCCCTTATCCGCTGCCACCGGCACTGAATCGCGGACAGCCATTTTGACACCGTCTCCGAAATAGACATGCTCCCGGAAGGTCGCCACAGCAGAAGGTATATATTCATATACCGCATGTAATTTTTGTGCCTGCACGCTCCACGAAGCACACAGCAGCAAACCAAATAGTAAATACTGTTTCATGGATCTTAAAAACCAACAAAGTGAACCTTTCGGTTCACTTTGTTGTTGTTCATAGGTGCAACTTAATTATGGTTCGGGTTTCCGTAATAATTTTGATAATTTTGTATAGTGGCGCTAAAGTATTCACCACAATTGCTGTAGAACATGTCGTTGGCTCCATAACACATATAGGTTAAAACCTGAGTGTCTATCAGCTGACCGCTCGTGTTGTAAATACTCATAGTCAATCTGCATAGTGTCTTGAAGTTCCCTTTCTTGATTTCTTTAGCCTCTCCAACTATTTTAACATTGGACTTACCGGCAACAGCTGTGTATACCTTTGTTTTTTCAACTGTTTTCTCTGCTGGCTTTACTTCACCAGTCTTTGCAAAAACCGCAGATGACATCAATGCCACTGCTACCAAACTCATTAATAATTTTTTCATAGTTATTTATTTTTATTAAACCATTGCATACGTTTGTCGTATGCGTTAATTCAGTGTAAAAATAAAAGTCATCCTACTTAAATTATCAAGCCATTTATGATTCGCAATTCCCATTTACAATTCGCAAATTTATCCATACACTACTGGAATCTGCAGGCTTACAATTGTGCCGCCATCTGTATTACGGGTTATAGATACGCCTGCCTTTTTACCCAGTAAATCCATTCGCTCCCGGCTGATGGTGCCCGACAATGAACGGTGCGTTGTATCTGACTGATGGCCCTGAGCGTTACCGGTATCGGTAACTGTTACATGCAGCACATCTTCTTCAAGGTAAAAGCAAACATCAATATTGCCATTGCCCGAATCCAGTTCTATGCCATGCAGGATC
>Ga0182008_10001935_pt1 | contig 13364 bp, 10 predicted proteins | sample Sormic07211129_1_FD_120482 | JGI IMG/M metagenome (GOLD analysis project Ga0182008, IMG submission 120482) | Rhizosphere microbial communities from Sorghum bicolor, Mead, Nebraska, USA - 072115-129_1 metaG | ecosystem: Host-associated > Plants > Roots > Rhizosphere | place: USA: Nebraska...
GGACCACTCGGTGTCCCACAGGTCCATGCGGCGGCGCTCCAGGCGGCCGCAGAGGACACGGCCGCCCACGAAGGGGACCGCGGCGGCGCTGATGCCGACCAGGACGCCGATCAGGGCGGCCCGCAGACGGGCCTGGGAGGCGGTGGCGGGTTTGGTGACCAGATGGCCCTGCGAGTCCGACCAGATGGGGACCGTACTGCCGGCCGCGCTGCCGGAGGCGACCCGTACCTGGCCGGTGTGGCGGGAGCCGTCCGGAGCGATCCAGCGCACGTTGCCCCACACCTGGTCGCCGCTCACCGTCGAGGTGTCGGCGGTGGCCTTGCCGGGAGCCTTCGCGGTCAGCCGTGCCTCGACGCGCTGCCACTCGGCCCGCTCCCGGGCCAGCCCGTGCTCCACGGACTGGGTCGCCGCGAGACCGGCGAGCACCCCCACCACCACGGTGACCAGCCAGGCGCCGAGCACGACCCAGGCCTCCACCATGTCGGCCCGGCGCTTCAGCGGATTGCGGCGCCAGCGCCAGAGCCACACCTTCGGACCACGGAACGCCATCGAGGGCTTCCTCCTCATGAGCACCTGACCATCCCCGATCTCCATCCCATACGGGCCCGGATCCCCGGATGCTCAGGCCGGGTACCCCCACTTCGACGGTCGCACGAGTCCCGGCATCGCGCAGGAGACTTCGGGAAACCAGCCGGAAGATCACCGTCGCCGACCGCCGGCACCGCGCTGACCAGCGGCGATGCGAGTTCCAGGGGTGACTGTCAGTGGTGGGGTGCAAACTGGCCAATGTCTGGGACGAAGAGGTCGCGGAGGTGATCGGGATGACCGAGGTACTGCTCGCCGTAGGAACACGAAAAGGCCTGTTCATCGGGCGCCGAAGGGGTGGCGCCTGGGAGTTCGACGAGAGTCCGTATTTCAACGCGCAGGCCATGTACTCGGTGGCCATCGACACCCGGGGCGACCGGCCGCGGCTGCTGGCCGGGGGTGACAGTTCTCACTGGGGACCGTCCGTGTTCCACTCCGACGACCTGGGTCGTACATGGACCGAGCCGCCGCAGCCGGCGGTCAAGTTCCCCAAGGACACCGGCGCTTCGCTGGAGCGGGTGTGGCAGCTGCACCCGGCGGCCGCGGAGGAGGACGTGGTGTACGCGGGCACCGAGCCGGCCGCGCTCTACCGCTCGGAGGACCGCGGGGAGACCTTCGAGCTGGTCCGTCCGCTGTGGGAGCACCCCACGCGCTCGAAGTGGGTGCCGGGAGGCGGTGGCGAGGGGCTGCACACCGTGCTCACCGACAAGCGCGACCCTCGGGCGGTGACGGTGGCCGTCTCGACGGCGGGAGTGTTCAAGACCTCGGACGGCGGGGCGAGTTGGGTGCCGTCCAACTCCGGTGTCTCCGCGGTGTTCCTGCCCGATCCCAACCCGGAGTTCGGGCAGTGCGTGCACAAGGTCGCGCGGGACGCGGCGAACCCGGACCGCCTCTATCTGCAGAACCACTGGGGTGTGTACAGAAGCGACGACGCCGGCGCGCACTGGATGGACATCGGCGACGGGCTGCCGTCCACCTTCGGTTTCGCGGCGGTGGCCCACCCCAGTAGGGGCGACACGGCGTATGTGTTCCCGATCAACGCCGACGCGGACCGGGTGCCCGCCGACCACCGGTGCCGGGTCTTCCGGACGGCGGACGCGGGCAAGAGCTGGGAGCCGCTGTCGGCGGGGCTGCCCCAGGAGGACCACTACGGCACGGTGCTGCGGGACGCCATGTGCACGGACGACGCCGACCCGGCGGGCGTGTACTTCGGCAACCGCAACGGCGAGGTGTTCGCCTCGGCCGACGACGGTGACAGCTGGCAGCAGTTGGCCTCGCATCTGCCGGACGTGCTGTGTGTGCGGGCGGCGGTGGTGGGATGACCCGGGTGGGGGGATCGGGGGGTCTTGGCCACCGGTTGATTCCCGCTGCCCGTACGGCAGTAGGGTGACGCCCGTGGCACCACGACCGTTGCATGAAATCGTCGAAGCGGGCTGGGCGAAGGCCCTCGAACCCGTCGCCGGGCGGATCTCCGGGATGGGGGACTTCCTCCGGGGGGAGATCGCCGAGGGGCGCACCTATCTGCCGGCGGGGGCGAACGTCCTACGGGCCTTCCAGCAACCCTTCGACGACGTACGGGTCCTGATCGTCGGGCAGGACCCGTATCCGACACCCGGGCACGCGGTGGGGCTGTCCTTCTCGGTGGCCCCGGACGTGCGTCCCTTGCCGGGCAGCCTCATCAACATCTACCGCGAGCTGCACACCGACCTGGGTCTGCCCCAGCCGTCCAACGGCGACCTCACTCCGTGGACCCAGCAGGGTGTGCTGCTGCTCAACAGAGCGCTGACGACCGCCCCTCGCAAGCCCGGCGCCCATCGCGGCAAGGGCTGGGAGGAGGTCACCGAGCAGGCGATACGCGCGCTGGCCGCCCGCGGCAAGCCCCTGGTGTCCGTCCTGTGGGGCCGAGACGCCCGCAACCTGCGCCCGCTCCTCGGCGACCTCCCCTCCGTCGAGTCGGCCCACCCCTCCCCCATGTCCGCGGACCGCGGCTTCTTCGGCTCCCGCCCCTTCAGCCGGGCCAACGACCTCCTGATCCGCCAGGGCGGCCAGCCGGTGGACTGGCGCCTGCCGTGAACACCGGAGCCGCCGAAGGCCCGCAACCCAGCCGGAACGGGGGCCGCACCGCCGCTCCGGGCGCGGACCCCGGCGGCAGGACGGCCCACGGACCGCAACCGGTCGGTCCGGGCGGCGGGGACACCGTTCCTCCGGGGGCGAATCCCGGCGGCCGGGTCGCCCACGGGCCTCGACCGTTCGTCCGCGGCGGCGCTGGTGGGAGCGGGGCCGTCGACGGGCCGGGCGGCGGCGGAGACAGCCTGGATCGGGCGGGCTCTGTCCGGCCCCGTGCGGGCGAAGGCAGCCGGGCGGGTGGTGGCGTCGGGGTCGGTGTTCTTGCCGTGGACTCCGGAGGGTCCGGGGTGCGGGTCGTCGTCGCCGATGTTCACGGGGATGTCCTGGCTCGGTGCGAGTCGTCGGAGCCCGTGCGTACCGGGGCGCGGGGAATCGACGCCGGGCATCTGATGGAGCAACTGGTGCCCATGGTGCGGGTGTTGCTCGCCGACGGCGGGGTGACCGAGTTGCGGGCCGCGGCTGTCGGGGCCGCTGGTCTGGCCAGCCTCGGGGACGCTCTGCGTGCCGAGCTCCCGGGCGCGCTCGGGCGGGAGTTCGGGGTGTCGACGGTGGCCCTCGCGGCCGATGCCGTCACCGCCTACGTGGGTGCGCTCGGTGCGCGGCCCGGGGCCGTGGTCGCCGCCGGTACGGGGTTGATCGCCGTCGGCACCGACCTGGACCGCTGGCACCGTGCCGACGGCTGGGGCCATCTGCTGGGCGACTGCGGCGGCGGTGCCTGGATCGGGCGGGCCGGGCTGGAGGCGGCGGTCAGGGCCCATGACGGGCGGCCCGGGGGGTCGGCGGCGCTGCTGGCGTGCGTCGAGGAGCAGTTCGGGCCCGTGGCGGGGCTGCCGGGGCAGCTCTACCCGCGTCCCGACCGGGCCGCAGTCCTCGCCTCCTTCGCACCCCGGGTCGCCGCCTGCGCCGGACACGACCCGGTCGCCACGGGCATCCTGCGTACGGCGGCCCGGCACATGGTCGAGTCCGCCGCCGCGGTGTGCCCCACCGGGGGTGAGCCCCGAGTGGCCTTCACCGGAGGCCTCTTGAAGATGGGCGAGCCACTGCTCGTACCGGTCGCGGAGGAGCTGGCGATACAGCTCCCGCACGCCCGGCGCGTGACGGCCGCCGGGGACCCCCTGGCGGGCGCCCTGCGCATCGCCGCCGACCTAGCGGCGGGCACGCTCACCCTCCCGGGTGACACGGCGATGTTGTCCGTGATGACCGGTTGAGGGACGGGTCCCATGCTTCGCAAAAGCACTCGGTTCGTCAGCGATCGCTTCTGATCCGTACGTAACTCATCAGACAAAACAGGACGGATACCGCTCACCTGCACCCTCCCCGAACAGGGGAGCCCAGGAAGCCAGTAACATGCGTCGCCATGAGCTCCCCCACTGGGCCCGCGTCCGGCCTGCCAGTACGAATGCCGCGACCTCGCCAGCCCGGGCGGCACCGCCGACCCGAGCCGCTGGCGGCTCCCGAGGGCGCGCCCGCGCTCGTCCTCGCGGTGCCGGGCACCCCCGCCTCCGCCACGCGCAGCCTCGCCGAGGAGGTCGTGAGCATCGCCCGCTCCGAACTCCCCGGTCTCGACGCGCGCATCGGCTATCTGGACGGGGACGACCAGGAGTTCCCCACGCTCCAGGCCGTGCTCGTGCATGCCGCGGAGGAGCGTACGGCCCGCTTCGAGCAGGCCAAGGCCGCCGGCCTCGACGTCAAGGAGCCGGACGGCCCCGTGGCCGTCGTCGTGCCGCTGCTGGCCGGTCCGGACAGCGCGCTGCTGCGGGTCGTCCGCCAGGCCGTGATGGACAGCCGTGTCGCGGCCGACCTGACGGACGTGCTGGGCCCGCACCCGCTGCTCGCCGAGGCGCTGCACGTGCGGCTGTCGGAGGCGGGTCTGGCCCGCGCCGACCGCGCCCGTCTGTTCACCGTGGCGACCGCGGCGGACGGCATCATCCTGGCGTCGGTGGGCGGTGACGAGGCGGTGCAGGCGGCCGGGATCACCGGCATGCTGCTCGCCGCGCGGCTGGCCGTGCCGGTGATGGCGGCGGCCCTGGACCAGGAGGGCTCGATCGCGTCCGTCGCCGAGCAGCTGCGTGGCTCGGGCTCGCAGCAGCTGGCCCTGGCGCCGTACCTGATAGGGCCCGAGATCGACCCGGGTCTGATCGAGGAGGCCGCCCGGGAGGCGGGCTGTTCCGCCGCCGAGGCGCTGGGCCCGTACCCCGCGATCGGCAAGCTCGCCCTCGCCAAGTACACGACGGCCCTGGGCATCGCCCCGCAGCAGCCGCAGGGCACACCGGTCCGCTGACGCCGACCCGCGCGGCACGACCGTAGAAACGCCGAAGGGCCCGCTCCGCGACTCGGAGCGGGCCCTCGGCGTGTGGCCAGGCAGGGTATCGGGCTCGGCGGTGTGCGCCGCGCCCAGCGGTCGCCTCAGGGCTCGGGCTCAGCGGGGCGCCCCGCTGAGCCTCAACGGTCGGCCTCGGGTGACCACGGTCCGCGCTGTTGCAGGCGCTCGGAGCTTCTCGATCCGCCCCGGGCCTTCTCGATCCGCCCCGGCGCGCACCCGTCTGCCCAGGCGCGCAACGGTGCGCCCCACGCGCCCGCCGGTCTGCCCCGGCGCACACAGGAGCCGTCGGGCTCAGTCGAAGATCACGCAGGAGACGGCCGGGACCTCGACCGAGCCCTCGTAGCGCGGCCGGCCGGTGGTCGCGTCGATGGCGAACCAGGTGATGTCGCCGGAGCGCTCGTTGGCGGCGTACAGGAAGCCGTGGGACTCGGTGAGGGCGCGGGGCCAGTGGCCGCCGCAGGGGACCGTGCCGAGCAGGCGGAGGTCGTCGCCCTCCACGGCGAAGGTGGACAGGACGTCCTCGCCCCGGGTGGCGATCCAGACGAAGCGGCCGTCGGGTGAGGCGACGATGCCGGACGGGTAGGCGTCGCCCGTCGGGGCGGCGGGCAGCACCTGGGTCTCGGTGAGGGGCTTGAGGGTGCCGTCCTCGGCGTCCCAGTGGCAGGCGGTGACGGTCGGGGTGAGTTCGTTGACCACGTACGCGCGCGTGCCGTCCGGGTGGAAGGCGAGGTGGCGCGGGCCGGAGCCGGGGCGCAGGGCGATCTCGCGGTGCACGGAGAGGGTGCCGCCGGTCAGGGCGCAGACGCGGACCGAGTCGGTGCCGAGGTCGACGCTGACCGCCCAGCGGCCGCTGGGGTCGGCCTGGACCTGGTGGGCGTGCGGGCCCTGCTGGCGGCGCGTGTGCGGGCCGGAGCCGGTGTGCCGGAGCACTCCGGAGGGGGCGTCGGCAAGGGTGCCGTCGGGGCGGACGGGCACGACGGTGACGCTGCCGGAGCCGTAGTTGGCGGTCAGGACGTGACCGGCGAACAGGCCGAGGTGGGTGGGTCCGTCGCCGTCGACCGGCACCGGTGCGCCGGCCCGCTCCAGCCGGTCCCCCGCCACTCGGTACGCCGCCACCGCGCCCTCGGTCGTCTCGCTGACCGCGTAGAGCGTGGCCGCGCCGGGTGCCAGGGCCAGGTACGAGGGGTCGGGGACGCCGTTCACGCTGCTGAGGAGGGTCAGGGCGCCACTGTCGGCGGAGACGGCCGCCGTCACGATCCCGGGGCCTCCCGCCGCCGTGAACGACCCGATGAAGGCCCGCCGTGGCCGCCCGCCGCCATCTGTCACCGCAGTCCCCTCTCGGTTCTGTGCCGTCGCGGTGACCGTAGCAGTCGATCACGTGCGGTCTAGACCATACGAGGTGAATTCACGGGGCCGCAACAGCGGTCCGCAGCGGGGTCCCCAACTCCGCGAGGGCCCGCTCCAGACCGTGCAGATGCGTCAGCGCCGGGCCGGCCGGGGGCGCGACCGGTGTGACGGCCGGGGAGTGCGCGCCGTCGGATCGGGGCGCGTCCGGCGTGGGGGTCGCGCGGCGGGTGTGTCCACCACCCGTGAGCGCTTCGACCGCCCCCTCCACGCGCCAGCACGCGGCGGCCAGGCGGGCGTCGTGGGAGGCCTCCGGGTCGGCGGCGACGGAGACCAGGCCGCGGATCTCGCGGGCGCAGTCGTCGAGGAGCGCCAGCACACGCCGGGCGCGCTTCTTGCGGCCGAGCATCGGGTTGAGCGGGTGGACGAGGGGCGCGACCGACAGCCGTACCCGGCCCAGCAGCTGCTCCAGCTCGGTCGCGCGGGAGGCCGGGTCGGCGTCCGGGGCGCCGGCCAGCCGGGCCGCCGCCTCGGCGGTGCACGCGTGCACGCAGCGCAGGGCCCGCTGGATCCAGGCGTCGGTCGTCAGATGCGTGGTGACCGGCAGGACGAGCAGCACGGCGAGGGCGGCGCCCGACGCGCCCACGGCGGTCTCGGCGAGCCGTAGGGCGAGCAGGCCGGGGGTGAGGACGCCGAGGAGGCCGTAGAGGAGCTCGGCGAGGAGGGTCACGAAGAGCATCATCCAGGTGTAGGAGACCGCGGCCGTGTAGAAGATGCCGAAGACGCAGGCGGCGAGGAGGACGGCCGTGGGCAGTCCCGCCCCGTTCACCGGTACGGCGACCAGCAGGCCGAGCCCGATGCCGATCACCGTGCCGAGGAGCCGCCGGAAGCCGCGGACCAGGGTCTCGCCGCGGGAGGCGGTGTTGACGAAGATCCACCAGGTGGCGCCGACGGCCCAGTACCAGCGCTGGCCGGAGACCAGGTGGCCCACGACGAGGGCGAAGCCCGCGCCGGCGGTCGCCTGGACGGCCTGGCGGGTGGTGACGCGGGCGAGGCCGGTGCCGGCGGACGGGGCGGGCACCGGGGCCGGGGGCAGCCGGGTCTCGTAGCACCACAGGCCGAAGCGCACCGCCGCCGCGGTGAGCAGGGACAGTACGACGGCGACGCAGAGCTCGGGCAGGTGCTCCGTCGTCGCGTGCAGGAACTGCGCCACGAAGAAGGTCATGAACACGAAGACGCCGAGGCTGTGCCCGCGCGGGCCCCAGCGGCGGGCGTAGACGCCGGCGCCGATGACGGCGAGGAAGGTCAGGTCGCGGGCCACGGGGTGGTCGTGCAGTGCGGCCGCGGCGGCGAGCACCGGCAGGCCGACGGCCGGCAGCAGGGCGGTGGTGACGGCCTGTCCGCGGACCGTGGTGTCGGTGACGGTGAACAGGGCGAGCAGCGCGGCCAGCCCGCCGGTGACGGTGCCGGCGAGAGAGACCCCGGCCAGAGCGCACAGCACCACGGCCGACCCGATCCCGACCACGGCACGCGCGGCGAACCGCAGCCGCAGCCGCCCCGGGTCCGGAGCCACGAACACCCTCTTCAGCACTGCTACCCCGCCCCCTTGGACACCGGCATGAAAAAGGCGCCGCGGAGTCCGCAGCGCCATCGACACCGACATTGCAGCACTGCAGCCGCGACTGGCTCAAGTGACGTCTAATATGCTGGACCATTGGCACAGTCAAATGGGCTCGCGGTCGTCCACCGACGGGCCAACGGACCATGTACGAGGAGGCCGCGCACCATGGCCGTGGACGAACTCGACACCCGCATCCTGCGTCTGCTGCTGGAGCAGCCCCGGACGAGCGTGCGGGAGTACGCCCGGATCCTGGGCGTCGCCCGCGGCACCCTGCAGGCCCGGCTGGACCGCCTGGAGCGGGAGGGTGTGATCACCGGCACGGCCCCGACGCTCTCCCCCGCCGCGCTCGGGCATCCGGTGCTGGCGTTCGTGCACATCGAGGTCACTCAGGGGCATCTGGACGACATCGGCGACGCGCTGGCGGCCGTGCCGGAGATCGTCGAGGCCTTCTCGATCACGGGCGGCGGGGATCTGCTCACCCGTGTGGTGGCGCGGGACAACGCCCATCTGGAGGACGTCATCCAGAAGCTGATCAGCCTGCCCGGCGTCGTGCGCACCCGGACCGAGGTGGCGCTGCGCGAGCGCGTACCGCAGCGGCTGCTGCCGCTCGTCGAGTCGATCGGACGGGCGGCCCGTAAATGACCTTTGCCATGCTGGGTCCATGAGCAAGCTCGGCACCCTTTCGGTCATCTTCGATCTCGACGGAACGCTCGTGGACAGCGAGCCCAACTACTACGAGGCGGGCCGGCAGACCCTGGCCGAGCACGGCGTCCCTGACTTCACCTGGGCCGAGCACGAGCGGTACGTCGGCGTCAGCACCAGGGAGACGGCCGAGCTGTGGAAGCGGGAGTACGGCCTCGCCGCCTCCGTCGAGGCACTCCTCGCCGACGCCGACCGCCGCTACCTCCGGCTGGCCCGCACGGCCACGCAGGCGTACCCGGAGATGCGGAAGTTCGTCGAACTGCTGGCCACGGAGGGCGTGCCGATGGCCGTGGCGTCGGGGTCGTCACGGGCGGCCATCGACGCGATCCTGGCGGGGACCGGCCTGGACGCCTGGCTCCGCACGGTCGTCGCGACCGACGAGGTGCCCCGCGGCAAGCCCGCGCCCGACGTCTTCCTGGAGGCGGCACGCCGGCTCGGCACGGCCCCGGCCGACTGTGTGGTCCTGGAGGACGCCGCTCCGGGCGCCGCCGCCGCGCACGCGGCCGGGATGCGCTGTATCGCGATCCCGTACGTCGCCGCACAGGCCGACGCTCCGGAGTTCGCCACCGCCGCTCTGCTCCTGCGCGGCGGTCAGGCGGAGTTCACCGCGCGGGCGGCCCACGACTGGCTGCTGCGGTCGGCCGGATCCGCCTGAGATCATGACCGGGCCGGTCGACGATGTCCGTGTCCTGGAGGGCTCCATGGGTTCTGCCGCCGTGCTGGTCGCCAACCGCGGGGAGGTCGCCGTACGCGTCCTGCGGGCCGCCGCGGAAGCCGGACTGCGTACGGTCGCGGTCTACGAGGACGGCGACACCGCGCACACGCAACTCGCCGACGAGGCCGTGCCGTTGAGCGGCTATCCGGACGGTGACGCGCTGATCGCCGCCGCGCTCCGCACCGGGTGCGACTTCCTCCATCCGGGCTACGGCTTTCTGAGCGAGGACGCGGGGTTCGCACGGCGGTGCGGACAAGCGGGTGTGGTCTTCGTCGGGCCGTCGCCGGAGGTGCTGGCCGTCTTCGGGGACAAGACACGGGCCCGTGGGCTGGCCGTCGAGGTGGGGGTTCCCGTGCTCGCCGGGGCCGACGGCCTCGACGGGGCACGGGAGTTGCTGGCGGGCGGGCCGGTGATGGTCAAGGCGGTCGGTGGCGGCGGTGGGCGCGGGATGCGGGTCGTGCGGCACGCGGAGGATTTGGCCGAGGCGTGGGAGCGGTGCCGTTCGGAGGCCGAACAGGGCTTCGGGCGGGGCGAGTTGTACGCGGAGCGGCTGCTGGAGGGGGCCCGGCACATCGAGGTGCAGGTGGTCGGGGACGCGACCGGCGCCGTCACCCATCTGTGGGACCGGGACTGCAGTGCGCAGCGGCGCCATCAGAAGCTGATCGAGATCGCGCCCGCGCCCGAACTCCCCGACTCGGTGCGGGAGAAGCTCCTCGACTGCGCTCTGCGGATGGCCCGTGCCGCGCGCTGCTCCAGTCTGGTCACCTTCGAATTCCTGCTCCGGGGCGAGGAGTTCTGGTTCATCGAGGCGAACCCGAGGCTTCAGGTGGAGCACACGGTCACCGAGGAGGTGACCGGCGTCGACCTGGTCGCCGCACAACTGCAGGTCGCGGGTGGGGCCACGCTGGAGGAGTTGGGGCTGTCGGGGCCGCCCACCGCTCCGCGCGGGTTCGCCGTGCAGGCGCGGGTCGCCGCCGAGGGGGCGGGGCGGGTCACCCGCTTCGACGTGCCGACCGGACCGGGTGTGCGGGTCGACACGGCCGTGCGGACGGGCGCTCAAGTCGGTCTGCGTTATGACCCGTTGCTGGCGAAGGTGGTCACGCATGTGCCGTCCGGCGGTGTCGAGGCGGCGTGCGCGCGGGCCCGGCGGGCGCTGGGCGAGTTCGGCGTGGAAGGAGTGCGGACGGGGATACCGCTGCTGCGGGAGGTGCTCGCCGAGCCGCGCTTCTGGGCGCACACGGGTGTGGTGGCCGAACTCGCCGTTCCCGGGGCCGGGCCGGCGGACGGCTCGGTGCGCGCGCCGATGAGCGGGACCGTCCTGTCCGTGGACGTCTCCCCGGGCGAACCGGTGGGCGCCGGGCAGCAGTTGCTGGTGCTCGAGGCGATGAAGATGGAGCACGTGGTACGGGCGTCCGGTTCCGGGGTGGTGCGCTCGCTGCACGCCCGGGTGGGCCAAACGGTCGGCGAAGGCACCCTGTTGGCCTTTCTGGAAGAGGGGTCCGGCGCCCAGCAGGCCGTCTCCGCCGAGGAGTTCAGGGACCCCGACGCCATCCGTCCCGACCTCGCCGAGGCCGTTCGCAGGCACGCGTTCGGGCTGGACGAGAACCGGCCCGAGGCGGTCGCGAAGCGGCACGCGGCAGGTCGGCGCACCGCCCGCGAGAACATCGAGGACCTCTGCGACCCCGGTACCTTCACCGAGTTCGGCGCGCTGGCGATCGCCGCGCAGCGGCTTCGGCGGTCGCTGGACGACCTGATCCGCTCGACGCCGGCCGACGGCCTGGTCACCGGCACGGCGAGCGTCGGCGGCCGGCCGTGCGTGGTGATGTCGTACGACTACACCGTCCTGGCCGGCACCCAGGGGCTGCAGAACCATCGCAAGACCGACCGGATGCTGGAGCTGGCCGAGCAACGGCGGCTGCCCGTCGTGCTGTTCGCGGAGGGTGGCGGCGGCCGGCCCGGGGACACGGACACCACGGCCGTGGCCGGGCTCGATGTGACCACCTTCGGACGGATGGGGCGGCTGAGCGGGACGGTTCCCCTGGTGGGGATCGCGTCGGGCCGGTGCTTCGCGGGGAACGCGGCCCTGCTGGGCTGCTGTGACGTCGTGATCGCCACGCCCGACGCGACGATCGGGATGGGCGGGCCCGCGATGATCGAGGGCGGTGGGCTCGGGGTGTACCGGCCGGAGGAGGTCGGGCCGCTGTCGGTGCAGGTGCCCAACGGGGTGGTGGATGTCGCCGTCGCGGACGAGGCGGAGGCCGTCCGGGTCGCCCGGCGGTATCTGGCGTACTTCCAGGGGCCGCTGGGGAGTTGGGAGGCACCGGACCCCCGGCTGCTACGGCAGGTCGTGCCGGAGAACCGGCGGCGGGCGTACGACATGCGGGCGGCGGTCACGGGGCTCGCGGACACGGACTCGGTGCTGGAGCTCCGGCCGGAGTTCGGGATCGGGGTGCTGACCTGCCTGGTGCGGATCGAGGGGCGGCCGCCTCGCGGTGGGCGCCGGTCGACGCCGCGTCCCGGGCGGCGTCGGGGCCGTAGCGGGCGATGGCGTCGCGGTCGCCGGCCCGGGCGGCGTGGTGGACGATGCGGGCGGCGTCCGAGCCGGGCTTGGCGACCAGTGCCGCGAGGACGCCCCGGTCGAGGTCGATACGGCGGGCGGCGGGCACGGAGTCGGCGATGGCCCGTCGGATCAACTCATGCCGGAACGCCACCCGTTCCGGGGTGACGGCGAGCAGCCCGCGCTGCTCGGCCTCGGCCAGGATGGCGACTCGCTCGCTCAACAGCGCGTCGACGAGGGGCCGTTCGACCGCCGAGGGAACGACGGCGAGCTGCTCCAAGGCGTCCACGGTGGCCGGCTCCAGGCCCCGCAGCCGCGCGAGTACGGCGTCCACGACCGTCGGCGGGACTCCCCCGGTGCCGCCCGCGGCCAGGACCTCGGTCACGAAGAAGGGGTTGCCGGAGGTCACCTCGTACACCTGCCGCGGGTCGAGCCGGCCGGCCGCGCTGAGCTTGCGTACGGCGCCGAGGGAGAACCGGGCCAGGGGCAGTCGGTGCACCCGGGGCCCGCGGGACACCTGCCCCAGGAGGTGACGCAAGGGGTGGCCGCGGCTCAACTCGTCGTCGCGGTAGGTGAGAACGAGGAGTGCGGGCAGCCGGTCGACGCGCCGGACGAGAAAGCGCAGAGCGTCCAGGGACGCCTCGTCCGCCCAGTGCACGTCCTCGACGACGAGTACCGCAGGATGCGGAGCGACGGCCAGCTCTCCGTGGAGGGCCTCGTAGACGCGGTGCCGGTCACCGCCGTCCGTGACGGCTCGGGCCAGCTCGGCACCGACACTGCCGACGAGGTCGCGGAACGGCCCCAACGGGCGCCGAGTGGCGAGATCATCGCACTGGCCGACCAGGATCCGAGCACGCCCGGGAAGCCGGTCGGGCAGCGCCCTGACCAGGCTCGACTTGCCGATTCCGGCCTCACCGAAGACGAGCGCCACCGCACCGGCCCCGTCCGCCGCCTCCCGCGCGGCCGAGACCAACAGCGCCAACTCGCGCTCACGTTCGAGGATCCCCCAATCCACCCGCCGATTGTGCCACTGGGGGGGCGGAGGGTGGGGGGTGCGACGGCCGTGCCTCGGCAGCTCGCGTGGAGAGCAGGCCGGCCACCCCTGGAACTGGAAACCGCCGGGTCGTCCAGGAAGGCGATCTAGGAGTGGCGGCGGGGCTTTCCGCGGTTGGCGTTCTTCGCACCCTTCGTGCCCTTGGTGCCCTTGACTGTGCCCTTGGCCGCGCCCTTGGTGCCGCTCGCGCCGCCCCTGCGGCCGCCGCCGCCCTGTGTCTTCGGCGGTGTCGGCTTGCCGCGGGGCGTGGGCTTGTTCGCCGGTTTCTCCTGGGGCTGCGGCTTGCGGCCTCGGGAGCTGTTCGCCGTGCGGCCGCGGACGATGCCGATGAAGTCC
>Ga0182008_10001937_pt1 | contig 13361 bp, 14 predicted proteins | sample Sormic07211129_1_FD_120482 | JGI IMG/M metagenome (GOLD analysis project Ga0182008, IMG submission 120482) | Rhizosphere microbial communities from Sorghum bicolor, Mead, Nebraska, USA - 072115-129_1 metaG | ecosystem: Host-associated > Plants > Roots > Rhizosphere | place: USA: Nebraska...
CACCGCCGCCCGACTCTTACGGCAAAACACGACCCGCCGCGCAACTCAACCCCGAATCGCTATAGGCACTACCGTTGACTACGATCACGCGGCCGCTAAGGCAGCGCTCACTTCCCGAAATCGCACGGCTTCGTCCACGATTGGCCTGGCGCGCATGGGCCTCTGTCACGAGGCGCGGGTCAACCGATGGTGATGGAGTCGCAACCGCCCCAGACTGGGCGAACTCGCCTAGCCCTTTAATGACCTCAGCAGCCTCTCGGCGATCGCGGAAATGCTCATATTCACCCCGGATTCATCGCCGAAAAAAGGGTGGCGTAGGTGCCATCTCGTTCAGCCCACCGGCGCGCATGATCGCGCTCCAACAGAAGCTCGCCCGCGGGGTGGTCTCCTTGCTCGAGCATATGCATCACCTGCGCGGCGTAATCATGTACCGGCATGGCGCGAGGGTCCGTGGCTTGCCCGGCTCCCGTCAGCTCCGTCTGTACGTAAGGCGGCGACAGCTCCAAAACCTCGACGCTGGTTCTGCGCAGTTGATGCCTCAGTGAGGTAAGCCAGGAGTGTAAGAACGCTTTAGTTGCGCAATAAGTGGGAAAGCTGGCGAGCGGCACGAATGCCAGCGCCGAGGAGGTAGCCATGAGCGTTGAATCCTGCTGCCTTCTCAACATTGGCAGGAAAGCAGCTGTTGCACGCAAGACGCCAAGGATGTTGGTCTCGATCATCACCTCAGCGTCCGAGCTCTTCCAGCTGTCCGACGCGAAGTCTTCCGGCCGTGACACGCCGGCATTGGCGATGAGGACATTGAGCTCAGGACATTGGACGTAAACGGCGTCCGTCACGCGTGACAGCGACGTGGGGTCCATAAGGTCCAGTCTCAGCCCAATGATTCCTGGGCGGCTCTCAGTGATCTGGTCAAGCATGGCTTGGCTTCGTCCGGTGACGATGACGCGGTTGCCGCGGTCATGGAGTGCCTCGGCGAGCGCGCGACCGATACCGCTGGTGCCGCCGATAACAAGAACGGTGTTTCCAGCCATTTTCATGAGTGTTGCCTTTCCATCAGCCTGTTCAAGGAAAGACTACGGCCCTGCGCGGAATACTAAGTCCGGGATATCCGTCAATGAGGAAATGCAGGTCAAGAGCCATACCGTAGCGCCGGTGTCCGAGTTCCCTCTGCTGAGGCCCTCTCGGTATTGGGCGCGTTGGATGACGATAACGCCTGCGGCAGCGCCATGAACATGGCTGCAAATAAATGCTACTGCCCTGCCCGACTGGACGTCAATCTGTCGCACCCATTAGCGATCACGGAACGCCCGTACCAAATCACCCGGCCCGTCATGCAGGTGCTCCACAGCTCTTAACCGACCCTGCCGTGACGACTTCGGGCGAAAAGGGTTAATTGCCAGCTGTGGTCGTCTGACACAAAGCCGTCGATGGCATTCCCGTCGAAGTGGGGAACCCCGTGCGCGGCCGTCGGACGATGCGCTCGTCTTCGTCATCGAAGTCGGTCTTCAGGCCCATGCCGCACTGGCGAGCCTCGCTGCCAGGTTAAACGGTGTCTCCAGACGTGACGGGGGTCGTCTCCCTTTCTCGTGCGCCCTGCTAAAAGTGCGCTTTGGAAACCCGGTAACCCGCCATGGAAAGTCTCCAGCAACACAGACGCACCAATTTGCGCGGTCTCCTGTTTGAACTGGCAAGCGAAGGGTTGCGTGGCCTCAATGCGCAGGCGGCGTTTTTGACCACCCGGGCCGCGCCACTCAAGGGCATGCTGGAGCACGATTTCATCACCGCACCGTTCGCCCGCAACGTCGAGTGGACAATGCATCGGCGCGACGGCTGGCTGGACGAAGACCACGGCGCCGACCCGTTCTGACAGCAACGGGGCAAGAGCGCTCTTTCACCCGGTCACTCTGGATGTAGCCTCGGCCATGTCGAGCGCTTCCGGGTCATGGGCCTCACTCATCCAGTCGCGAGGCTTGAAGATGCCCTCACCCTGTCCCTTGTTGCAAGGGCTCACGGACAAGGGTGCCGATGACGTTCGCGAGCTGAAGCATCAACTCACCGTAGCCATGTCTGGGTGTCGTTCCCGGTTCACCGAGCGCTTCAACAATGCGTGCCGCTATCGCTGCCACCCCGAAGCATCCCTCCCCGTAAGCCTTGCCGACCACCATCCGGGCTCGGAACCGCGCTTCGTCAAAGTCCCGTTGCAAGGCGGCCTCATTCATGGCCAGGGCCTCGGCAGCAACGTCAGTGGCAAAAAGGGTTTGGTCGTCTTGAGGCCTCATCGAAAAATTCTAGCCTGTCGCAAACGGAGCTGTGAAGCGTGCCGTGGCAATGCCCTGACTCAATGAACGAGACGCCCGACCGTTACTTTTTCGGCGCTCAGGGCCAAACCCTGACCCATTGCCCCCCGGCGTTTCCTGGCGAACTTCGACAACCTGACCTTTCGCACCAAGTTGTGAGCCATGTCACGCGCAGCACGGACGGCTGACTCCTCGTCTTTGAAAGATTCGCACTCGCTGCCGTTGATTGACACATGCCAGGTCCAGCGGGACCGAGGGGTCTCATCACATAAATCCGGGTGGGTGGCATGACGGCTCCTCACTGCAGACGCGCGTTGGAACTGCCGTCCAGTTCAGCAAATGGGCGGGCCCTTCGATGGACACGGATGGGCATGATGAGCGGACTCGCGTGCACCTATACGGCACGCTCACCCCTACAAAGTGCATGCTCCATGCACAGGAGATGGCATACCTCCTGACCCAACCGCCGCCGTGGCCGATAATGCCTACACATACGCTGCAAGGCGGTATGGGTAAGTGCCCCCTGTCGGCAGCGCTTCATTTGGAGCGTGTGATGAGCATCAGTACGACTGCGCTTGATACCGGCAAAATCACCGGAAAACGGACCCCGCCCCGCTACATGGTCTTGTACGACTGCACACCCCTGGCTGGCAATGCCGTGTTGCGGACGTTCGGGTACGCGGCCAGTTGTCGGGCCTCGGTGTTCATTGCGGGCCTGCTGATTCCGGACCCGGCAAGTGCGTCACCAGCGCCAGATCTGCAAGATGAGCTCGACGCTTTGGTCCGGACCGGCAAACGGGCGGGGCTCAAGGTCACCGCCAAAATCGTGATGCCTCCCACCATGGAAGCCATCGCAGACAGGGCCGATGGCGAGGACGTGACCCATGTCATCTGCATGCATCCGCCCCATGCGCTGCATGAGGTGTTTGGCAAACGCGGCATCCTGCTCACCCTGCGTGACTGAAGCCGCGCTTGCGCCTCATCCTCCCCGATGCCGGACTTGAGGACGCCGTTGATCACGCGTTCATCGGCGAGGCCGCTAGCAGCGACAGCCTTTTCCCGGAGACCGATCCCCACGCTTCCAATGACCAGCGTCGTGTCTAACTCGCGGATCGAGGCGCCGATCGCCCGGAGCGTCGCTATCCTCTCATCGCTTGCCAGGGAGGTGCCATCGACTGTCACGAGGACGAAGTCGCGCTCCAGTTTCGCCATGTCGGCGGGATCGGACATCACCGAATAGCCCGTGAAACCAACCCCTGCATCAAGTCCCCAATAAATTCAGCCGGACCAGACTCTCTGCCGTTGCGACGATCGCATCCTCGGCCGAGCGTGGGTTCCAGCCCAACATGCGCTTTGCCTTCGCGCTCGTTGCGTTCATGTTGACCCCCAACAAGGGCAGGATGGCCTTCATCTGAGGGTTCTTCCGAGCGCCAAGTCGAATGAGCCAGTTAGGTAAGACACGTGTCGACACCTTGCTGCCTGCCGGTCCCATGTGCCCGCGCACGATCCTGGCGACATCCGCCAACCACAGGCTGTCACCAGCGATCGCGAGGAAGCGCTGCCCGTTAGCCGTCGCCGAAGACATGGCGCGTACGTGCAAGTCTGCGACATCGCGTACATCGACGAACCCCGAATTGATCTTGGGCGTACCGGGTTGGCCTTCCATCATGTTCTTGATCATCCGGATAGAATGCGAATAGTCGGCCCCAAGGGCGGGACCGAGGACGGTTGTCGGATTGACCGCCGCCATCTCCAGCCCCTTGCCTTCCCTTCTTATAAAATTCCAGGCTGCAAGTTCGGCAAGGGTCTTGGATCTTTGATAGGGGGCGAGGTTGCTCTGCAGATTGCTCCAGTCGCTCTCGTTGAAAGGCCTGTCCATAGGTTCGTGGCCACAGCCGACGGCGCCGAACGCAGAGGTAAGGACGAGACGTTTGACACCGGCATCGCGCGACGCCCTGAGGACGCGCAGGTTGCCTTCGACGGCAGGCTTGTTCCAGTCATCTTCCGTGGTGTAGCTACCTGACGGCGTCGAAGAGGCGCAGTGAATGACATACTTACAGCCAAGGACAGCTTCGTCCCATCCCACGTCGGAACCGAGCTCCGCTACAACGAACGATAAGAGATCACCTGGATCCGCACCGCCCGCCCTGAGGTTCTCCCGCACTTCCATTTCCCGCGACATGTCGCGGACGGTCGTTCGAATTCGAAAGCCCTGGCTCAGCAAGGCCATGATGCAGTGCTGGGCGATAAATCCCGTGCCGCCGGTGACGAGCACCAGAGGGCGTTGGGTAGCGCTCGTCGTGGGGTCCGTCATGCCTGCCTCCGTCAGCGGTCGATCGTCGCAAGAACCCAGTCCGCGTACCGGTTTCCCGATACGGTTCCCGATGCCAGCGCGGCGTCGAGGCGGGCAACCTCAGCCGCGTCCAGTCGAAAGGATGCGGCCGCGAGATTTTCTTCCAGGTAGGTCCGGCGCTTGGTGCCGGGAATCGGAACGATGTCGTCGCCCTTGCCTAGCAACCACGCGAGTGCGATCTGAGCCGGTGTAGCATCCTTTTCTGCCGAAATATCGAACACGACACGCGCGGCCTGCATATTGGCCTCGTAGTTCGCTCCCTGATAGCGCGGATCGTTGCGGCGAGTGTCACCTTCTGGATACTCCTCCGCACGCTTGACGCCACCGGCTAGAAAGCCTCTCCCCAGCGGGCAGAAAGGCACCAGTCCGATGCCGAGTTCGCGCAGGACAGGAATGATTTCAGGCTCAAGATTCCGCTCCCAAAGGGAGTACTCGCTCTGCAGGGCCGAGACCGGGTGCACGTTGTGGGCACTGCGCAGGTTCGCCACACCCACTTCCGAGAGTCCGAAGAAGCGCACCTTGCCTTGCTCGACGAGCTGGCCGACGGTACCCGCCACGTCTTCGATAGGTACGGAGCGATCGAGACGGTGCTGGTAAAGCAGGTCGATATGATCGCTCTTCAGTCTATGCAGGCAGCCCTCCACAACGCGGATGATATTCTCCGGGCGGCTATCCATCCCGACGATCTTGTCGCCGTCGAACCGAGAACCAAACTTCGTGGCAATCACGACTTTGTCGCGTCGATCCATGAACGCCTTACCCAACAGCGCTTCGTTGGTAAACGGTCCGTAGTTCTCCGCCGTATCGAAGAAATTGCAGCCCAGCTCGACCGCCCGGTGCAGAGTTGCAATGGACTCCCTCTCATCGGCGGGCCCATACGATTGGCTCATGCCCATGCAGCCCAATCCGATCGCCCCGACTTGCAGACCCTGGGAGCCCAGGTTGCGCTTCTGCAGCAACATATGCGCGCTCACTTCGATATTGTGGTGGCCGAGATTCTAGGCATTGGTATTTGTATGCTGAATGCTTGAGCGTGCGTATTACTTGCGTGATAGTACGGGCATGACCACCGATCCCGCGTCCGACATCCTTCATTTCACTCGAGCCCAGACGTTGTGCACCGGCGGATTCAGGGCGGGAGGGTCCTGGGCATTGCAGTTCCCGGCGCCCAAGTCGATCAAGTTTTTCGCGGTGGTGCGAGGGCGTTGCTGGGTTCGTGTCGACGGGCTTGTCGAACCGGTGGCCTTCGGCCCCGGCGATGTCGGCCTGCTGGCCGCGCCGCGCGCCTTTGTTCTCGCCAGTGACCTCGACATTACGCCGCAAGACGCCATGGAAGTCTTTGGTGGCTTCGGCAAAACAGAGGTAAAACTCGGCGACGGTGCTGACTTTGAGCATATCGGCGGCCACGTCCTGCTGGATCCCGTCAGCGGGCGCTTCCTCGCCGATGTATTGCCGCCGTGGATCCACATTGCTGCTGACCGCCCCGACGCGGCGGTGTTTCGCTGGTTGCTCGAACAGTTGCGCGCGGAACGTCTTTCATCGGCCTTCGGCGCACAGCTTGCCTCGGCCCAGCTCGCGCAGCTGCTTTTCATCCATGTCCTGAGGACGCATCTCGCGACGGCCGACATGCTCCCGACGGGATGGCTCCGTGCATTGACCGACCCGAAACTCGCCGCCGCGTTGCGACTGATGCACAGCGAGCCCGCACGGGCCTGGGGACTCGAGGAGCTGGCGCACGCGGCGTCCATGTCCAGAACGTCGTTCGCTGTTCGTTTCAAGGCGTTTACGGGGACGACGCCCGCGGCATATCTGACGTCGTGGCGGATGCGGCTCGCGGAGCGTGCGCTGCGTGAGGAAAGATCGCCCGTGGCGGCGATCGCTCAGATGCTGGGGTATACGTCGGAAAGCGCATTCAGTAATGCGTTCAAGCGAGAAATTGGGGTCTCGCCCAGAAGGTTCCGGTCGCTTTCAGCATCCTTGACGACGTAGCCAAGGAAGGAAATGGGGACTGAACGGTCGCGAAGCGACTCAGGCCAAGACGCTCAGAATGGCCGAGCGCCTTGACCAGCTCGGTCCGAAGCCGGCGCAGACTAGCGTCCAATGCACGGTGCACATGCAGTCGCGAGTGGCAATGCCCGCGACTCAGAGGGCTGTTCTGCACTCACCAGGGCGCTGTTGGCTACTCGGATTAAATCTCGGACTTTAGGCGTTCAAACGCCTCGTCGAGGACTTCGCCGGCGGCCCGTGCACCTTCGTGATCACCCCATGCCTTGACGGCAAGCCGCATCGCGCCGACAGAGACCATCGCTACCATGCGAAGGCCGAACCGCCGCTGTGGCTGCCGCCATACCTCGCATAACACGGCGTAAAGGGCCTCCTCCTGAGAGGCATAGGCCGCTTGCTTGCGCGCCACCAACGTCTCGCTGGACCGCATCAGGCGATCAATAGCCTTCATCTGGTCAGGCTCATAGCGAGATACATGACGAACCAGCGTCCGGCGGACTGCGTCCAGGGGCGCTTCGTCAGGCGAGATCGTCAGCAGCTCTGCCAGGATCGCGTCCCACGCGGCTTCCTGCCACGCGCCCACGATCTCATCCTTGGATTTGAAATGCAGGAAGAAGGTGCGCCGGGAAATCCCCGCCTCAGCAGCGATGGCATCCAGGGTCGTTCCTTCGTAGCCATGGGCAAGAAACAGCCTCAGTCCGACTTCGGCAATTCGTCGCCGTGTGTCCCGGCGTTTTTGACTCCGCGCGCCGTCTGGCGCCGGAGAGCCCGCATGAATTTCAGTCACAGGAAAAGATCCGTTGTAAAACTGCACTTAGTGCATTATGTTTATACATCCAGTGCATATATTTGCGCAACATAGGATAAGGTCATGAGTGGTTCCAAGACTACAGACATTCCCGCACAAGGCGGCCGCACGGCCGTTATCACCGGCACGGGTGGCTTGGGTTACGAAGCCGCATTGGTGCTTGCGCAAGCGGGTGCTGACGTCATCATCGCCGGACGTAACCCGAGCAAGGGCGAGGAAGCAGTCGCACGCGTACAGCGTTTGGCACCGAACGCCTCCATACAGTTCGAGCAGCTTGATCTCGCCAACCTGCAGTCGATCGAAGCCTTTGGCACGCGTCTGCGAGCCGAGCGCGGTAGTTTGGACCTACTGATCAACAATGCGGCCGTCATGGCGCCGCCCAAGCGCAAGACCACCGACGACGGCTTCGAGCTGCAATTCGGCACCAACTACCTCGGCCACTTTGCACTGACGGCGCAACTTCTTCCGCTTCTGCGTAAGTCCCGCGACGCCCGTGTGGTCACCTTGTCGAGCATTGCCAGTCGAGATGGGAAGATCAACTTCGAAGATCTGCAGGCCGAGCGCGGATACAAGCCGATGGCTGCATACAGCCAGTCAAAGCTCGCTTGCCTGATGTTTGCGCTGGAGCTTCAACGCAGAAGCGAGGCGGACCACTGGGGCCTCACCAGCGTGTCCGCCCATCCCGGGGTGTCCCGCACCGATCTGCTCCACAACGGTGCGGGACCGAAAAGCACGATGGGTCTAATGCGCACCTATCTTTGGTTCTTATTCCAGCCCGCGGCACACGGCGCATGGCCCATCTTGCATGCGGCCACCTCTTCCGAGGCCAAAGCTGGCGCCTACTACGGCCCCAACGGGTTTGCTGAAACGCGCGGACTACCAGCCCTGGCGAAGATCCCGACACAGGCAAAAGACACCGCGACCGCCGCGCGTCTTTGGGATCTATCGGAGCGACTCTGTGGCGCACCCTTTCAGGTCGCTCAGCGCGGTGGATTTAACGAGGCCGCTTCTTTGAATCTGACCTAAGAGCGAGGGCCCCCGCTGCAAATCGCAGCGCTATGTGTCGCAACGGACATGCTGATCCTGCTTCCGTGCGTCGCTACGACTTCCGAAGAATGCGCCCCACTGCTGCGGCTGCGCGAAAGATTCCTGGTCCATATTGCAGAGTGGCGATCGAGTAAAAAAGGTCGTCATCCGTTCTAACCTTTCAATGGGTTACGGATAAGTCGGCCATAACATCGTTAGTGACGCCACCTGCCATATGACCGCAGCCGTTATGACGCCCCCGAAAGCTACCGTATCCTGCGCGGCGCAGTTATGGCTTGTAAGGCAATCGACACAGCCGACCGTCGGCCCGCCGCAAAATTTGCCTGCTTGGTCCGCGCCGAGCAACGGACATCGTGCGATCGGACTCTTTTCCCTTACTTTTCGTGGTCGAACTTAGATTGCTTAATTTCCTCCAGATCTATGACCGACTCGTCTGGGTCTTGACGAGACGCTCTCATCGTACCTACAACTTCGACCTTGGCCGAGATGTTGCAGACAAAAGGAGACCTACGCGATGTACATATTTTTTTGATTTCAGCATCGAACCGAGCTACGGATTCGGAGAGGCCATGCTTGCCAATATTAATCAAGAATTTGCCGCCGTCGCATGAGGCGGATTTTATAAACTCGTTGTCAAAATTGTCTGTCTTGTAGGTGCCATGGAGAATGACAGTTACCCCGTGGTAGTCCGCCGGGCGCTGTGCGACGGCACAGAAAGGCACGGCCACAGGCTCTGGCGACGCATTCACTTCGCCCGTCGAAACGCCACTCGCGGAAAGAAAAGCGATCACGCAACCGAGCCCAGCAATCGAAAACGAGCGCATCACTTTGCCTTCGTTGGTTTGGACTCATCCAAATCGCATCTGCGTCAATTGGTCCTGTATGCCCACCACGTTCGGAAATTCGACATTTCCTTCCCCGACACCCAGTGTCCGCTACGGGTCGGAAGCGGACCTTTACACCATCGAATACACGCCAAGAGCCACGGCGATGCAACTCAACTCGACTCCGATTACCCCTGAGTAAAAGCGAACCCTCCGATTGGGTTTCTCCGCTATTCCCAGCGCCCTGAAAGCCACCCCATAGAGGAATGTATAGATCAAGGTGGCGATGACAAACAGCGATAAGCCGACCACGGCGCTATGCCCGAGGGTGGCAACCCAGGTAGCCATCAGAACTGGTACTCCAAAGAGCATCATCAGCCGCTCTTCAGCCTTACTCATCTCGCGAACTCTGAACGCTAACATCGGGCTTGCCTATTCCTTCGTGGGAAATCTTGTCATACCCCATATCTCCGCTACGGATCGAAGGCGGACATTTCAGCGGACCATAGCCCGCTCCGCCAGCTTCGAGTCAGGTCGGCCGCCAGCGAGCTGATGCCACCGGCATTCTAAGCCCATCCGCCCTTCCCAACCCACGGCAGATGGCGCGCGCACCTGCCATGTCATACCCGGGTGTATTTTCGAAGGTGAGCGTCGCAGGCGACGAGAATCCGTTTGGGTATCGTACGTGCGCGATTCGGCCGTTCCGGGAAATCACCCGGCTCAACCGTACTAATGTTCACTCAACGTATATGGAGACCATCGTGATCTCACCTCATATGATTGACATATCCGATGAACGCCTCGCCGCGATCAAAGCGAAGGTCCACGCTTATGATTGGGGTCACCTTCCCGACGCAGGCGGCTGGTCAGCGGGCGTCGGGATCGACGACCTCAAACGACTTATCGCTTACTGGCGCGACATCTACGACTGGCGCGTGGTCGAGCGACGGCTCAACGCACTCCCCAATTTCACGATCGATATCGAAGGCGAGCGGCTCCACTTCGTTCATGTGAAAGGCAACGGCTCCAAGCCACCGATCCTCTTGCTCCACGGCTGGCCGGGATCGTATCTCGAGTTCGAGCGGTTGATATGGCCCTTGGCTGCAGATGGCCATGATGTCGTCGTACCCTCGCTACCCGGCTTTGCCTTCTCCAATCCGATCACTGGGATCATAGGTCCGCGACGGGCTGCCGCACTCATGCACTCCCTAATGAGCCGCCTGTTCGATCGGCGGCGTTACATTGTTCAGGGGGGCGACTGGGGGGCGCACATCGCCAGTTGGATGGCCCATCTGCAACCGGACGCGCTGCTCGGCTTTCACATCAACATGGCTTACATCTTCGCCGAGGATGCGGCGCCCACGACCGAAGAGGAAGAGGAATGGTTTGCGCGCCGGAACTCAAATCTTGATCGCGAGGGTGCCTACAGCCAGGAACAGGAGACGCGTCCCCAGACGCTGGGTGTGGCCATGGCCGACAGCCCTGTCGGCGCGGCAGCTTGGATCATGGAGAAATTCGGCATGTGGGCCGATCTGCCGAGAACCGCCGACGGGACGCCGGACATCTGGAGCAAATTCTCGGAGGAGCAGTTGCTCACCAACATCATGCTCTACGTCGCACCTTCCGCGATGGTGACCGCGACGTGGATCTATCGCGGAAAGCGTCTGGAAGGTTCGGATCATTTTCCTGCAGGCACTCGTATCCGTGTGCCAACGGGCGTCGCGGCATTTCCTGATCCCGTATTCCTGCCGCCGCCGCGCTCGCTCCTTGAGAAAACCTACGACATAGTGCACTGGACCGACATGGAAAGCGGAGGCCATTTCGCCGCTCTCGAAGAGCCGGACCTGATGCTCGCCGACCTACGGGCGTTCATTGCGACCGTATCGGGAGCGAACTCCTGAAGTCGGACATCTCCCTTTCCGATGCCCGACGCAACACGCTGACAGCGCAGAGCTTCAGCGGCCACCTTCGTTACGGCGCCCCTGGAGCGGTGCACCTACGGCGAGGGATCCCGCATGGCGGAGACCGCCCGGTGTCGTTACATTTGGAGACGATTCCCTATGAGTGACTGGCACGTAAGATGCGTCGAGACAGAGACACTGCGCATCGCCTATGTCGAATACGGCCCCGCAGATGGCTGGCCGGTGATCCTGTCGCACGGCTTTCCCTACGACGTTCATGCCTTCGACGGGGTTGCGCCGATCCTTGTAGAAGCCGGCGCGAAGGTCGTCATGCCCTACACGCGCGGGTTCGGCCCGACCCGCTTCCTTTCCGATGCGGACATGCGGAGCGGACAGCAGGCCGCGCGTGGACGCGATATCGTGCAGCTTGCCGACGCCCTCGATCTGGAACGCCCGATCCTGGGTGGCTTCGACTGGGGTGGAAATGCGTCCTGCGTCGTGGCTGCACTATGGCCGGAGCGGATCGGCGGCCTCGTTTCCTACGCCGGTTACGACATCATCGATATCGGCACGCAATCACAGCCCTCGCCTCCCGCGCTGGAGCGTGTCTGCTGGTATCAGCATCTGTTCCAGACCGAGCGCGGACGCGCATGCCTGGCCCAGCATCGCCGCGAGCTGTGCCGCCAGCTATGGGAGGAATGGTCTCCAGGCTGGCAATTCGATGAAAGGACCTTCGATCGGACCTCGACGTCGTTCGACAATCCGGACTTCGTGGATGTCGTGGTTCACTGTTACCGCCATGCCTTCGGCGCAGCCGCCGGGGATTCGGCTTTGCAGTCTCTGGAGGACCGGCTCGCGCGAAAGCCGACCATATCCGTCCCTGCAGTGACGCTCGACGGTACGAAAGACCCACTCAAGCCCGGAGGTACGGCAGATCATGCTGGCATGTTCACTGCCTCTTATGAGCATCTGGTGGTGGACACGGGACATAACGTGGCTCAGGAAATGCCTCAGGCGTTCGCCGACGCTGTCGTTAAGGTTCGAGAGTGGGCTCGATGTCAAGGTTTCTAATGTTGAAACTTCAACGCATATGGAATGAACTTACGAGATCGCCTGCCATCAAGTGCACTATGGCCACCTAGGACCACGTCCCTCGCTGTCTATTACGTGGCAGCGGAAAGCACAACCTTCTGCACCAGGCCCTGCCCAGGCACTCCCACGCAGCCGCTGAGCGTATTTGTTGACTTCCGTCGAGTCGACGGCTATACCTGACTACACGTGTAGTCATGGGGGTGTTCGAATGATGAAGGTTGTCACGGGGGCACTGATTTGCCTCGCTAGCATCACTTGCGTCCGATCGGCAAAGAGCGACTCCGCCACCATCGCGCCACCGTCCGCCGACCAAGCGACGCGCATCGACGGCGTAGTGACCACCGAGATGACTAGACGCGCGATCCCGGGGCTTCAAGCGGTCGTCATAAGACATGGTCGCGTGGTGTACGACCGTGCCTTCGGCGTCGCCGATTTGGAATCGAACCGTCCTGTGCTGCCGACAACGATCTTCACGTTAAACTCCTCTACGAAGGCATTCACCGGGGTGGCGATCATGCAGCTCGTAGAGCGAGGCAAGCTATCGCTCACCGCCCCAGCGTCTCGCTATCTGCCGGAGCTTCCCCAGGCATGGCAGAGCGTCACCATTACCCAATTGCTGACGCACGTTTCCGGCCTGCCTGATGTACTCAATCAACCCAAAGGACAGGGAACGGGCTCGCTCGTCGGTGATGGGACTGAAGACTCTGCCTGGCAGACGGTCACAAAGCTTCCGGTCGAAGCCCCTGCGGGACAGTCTTATCATTACAACCAGACGAACTACGTCATCCTGGGGAAAATCATTCAGCGTGTGTCGGGAGTTCCCTTCGATCAGTTCATGCGCACCTACCAATTCGCTCCGGCCGCCATGCGCTCCGCCGCCTTTGGGGATTCCCGGACGATCATGCCCGGTCGATCCAGGCTATATCGGTACGCAGGCGGCTCTGTAGATGCTGCGGAAGGAGCGCGTTCGCTGGAGCATGCCTTCGATGAATTCTCACCGTTTATTCGCACCGCGGGCGGACTGAATGCCTCTGC
>Ga0182008_10001939_pt1 | contig 13357 bp, 12 predicted proteins | sample Sormic07211129_1_FD_120482 | JGI IMG/M metagenome (GOLD analysis project Ga0182008, IMG submission 120482) | Rhizosphere microbial communities from Sorghum bicolor, Mead, Nebraska, USA - 072115-129_1 metaG | ecosystem: Host-associated > Plants > Roots > Rhizosphere | place: USA: Nebraska...
CCTGTGTGCGGCGCTGAGCCTCGCCCTCGGTGCCCGCTCGGTGCCCCTGTCCACGGTGGCCGACGCGCTGTTCGGCCACGCCCGGGGACGGGACGCCACGGTGGTGACCGGGCTGCGCCTGCCGCGCACGCTCATCGGACTGGCGGTCGGGGCGGCGCTCGGCGTGGCCGGGGCCGTGGCACAGGGCATCACCCGCAATCCGCTCGCCTCGCCGACGACCCTCGGCATCAACGCGGGCGCCGGCTTCGCGGTCGTGGTGGCGATCTTCGCGCTGAAGCTCGACAGCCCCGTCGAGTATGTGTGGTTCGCGTTCGCGGGAGCCGCGGGCGCGGCACTCTTCGCCCAGGCGCTCGCCCGCCGCTCCGGGGACATCGACCCCGTCCGCCTGGCCCTGGGCGGCACCGTGCTCCAACTGGTCCTGCTCTCCTGGACGTCGGCGGTGATGCTGCTGAACCAGCGCACCCTGGACGAGGCCCGCTTCTGGCTGGCCGGCTCCCTGTCGGACCGACCGCTGGACGTCCTGTGGCCGGTGCTGCCGACCCTGCTGCTCGGGCTGGTGGTGGCGCTCGCCGTCTCCCCCGCGCTCAACGCCCTCGCCCTGGGCGACGATTCGGCGCAGGCGCTCGGTGTTCCGGTGGCCCGTATCCGGCTGGCCGGGGGCGCGGCGGTCGTGCTGCTCGCCGGATCCGCGGTCGCGATGGCCGGGCCGGTCGCCTTCATCGGTCTCGCCGCACCCCATCTCGTACGTCCCCTGCTGGGCAACGACCACCGGCTGCTGGTCCCGGGCTGTCTGATCGCCGGTCCGCTGCTGCTGCTCGCGGCCGATGTGCTCGGCCGGATGGTGTTCCGCCCCTCGGAACTGGAGGTCGGCATCGTGACGGCGTTCCTGGGCGCCCCGCTGCTGGCACTGCTGGCCCGGAGGGTGGCCCGATGACCGGCGCCGCCGTCCTTCCGCGTACGCGGTCGTCGTCCAGGACACGGGTGCGTCGCCGGGTCCTGCTGTTCACCGGGTCCGGCCTGGTCGCGCTGTTCGTGCTGCTCACCGTCTCCCTGACGGTCGGCGAGATGCCCATGTCCGCCGGCACGGCGCTGCGTGCGCTGGTCGGGCTCGGGGACGCGGGGGACGTGCTGGTGGTGCAGCAGTTCCGGGCGCCACGCGCCGTGGCGGCGGTCGTCGCCGGTGCCGGGCTGGGGACGGCCGGGTGTGTGCTGCAACGGCTGTTCCGCAATCCGCTGGCCTCTCCTGATGTCATGGGCGTGACAGGCGGGGCCTCGCTGGGGGCGGTCGCGCTGCTCGCCGCCGGGGCCTCGCAGCTGCTGATCCCGGTCGGCGCGCTGGGCGGAGGGCTGCTCGCGGCGCTGCTGCTGGGGGCGTTCGCCTGGCGCTCGGGGCTGGCCGTGACCCGCCTCGTGCTCACCGGGCTCGCCGTCCAGGCGGGACTCGCGGCCGCCGTCAACCTGATGATCGTGCGCTTCCCGGCCGAGCTCGCCGGATCGGCGCTGCAGTGGACGACCGGTTCGGTCTACGGGCGGACGTGGACGGAGGTGTGGGGCGCCGGCGGTGCCATGGTGGTCGTCCTGACCGTCGCCCTCGTCCTGCACCGCGCGCTGGCCGTGCTCGATCTGGGGGACGACTCGGCGGGCGCCCTCGGCCTGAGGACATCCGCCACGCGTCTCCAACTCCTCTTCCTCGCCGTGGCGTTGGCGTCCCTGGCCGCCGCGCTCGCCGGTCCGGTGACCTTCGTGGCACTCGCCGTGCCGCACATCGTCCGGTTCGTCACCGGGCCCCCGACGGCCGCCTCACTGGCGCTCGCCGGACTGACCGGTGCGGTGCTGCTGCTCGGCTCCGACCTGGTGGTCCAGCACCTGCTGCCGGTCGAGGGGCTGCCGGTGGGCGCGGTCACCGCGACGCTCGGGGCGCCCTGGCTGCTGGTGCTGATGCTCCGGCAGAGCTCCCCCGTCCGGCGGAGGCAGCCATGACCGCCGTACCCCCAAGACCGCTTCAGGAGCCGCACATGACCCATCAGCTTCGGACCGAGGGCCTGGATCTGCGCTACGGCGACCGGCTCGTCGTCGGCGGGCTCGACCTGACGCTCCCCGGCGGGGCGGTCACGGCGATCGTCGGCCCCAACGCGTGCGGGAAATCAACCCTGTTGAGGGGCCTGAGCCGACTGCTCGCGCCTGCCGCCGGGACCGTCACGCTGGACGGCGCGGACATTCACCGCATGTCCGCGCGGACCCTCGCCCGCCGGATGGGGCTGCTGCCGCAGCAGCCCGTCACCCCGGAGGCGATCACCGTCGAGGCGCTCGTCCGGCTCGGCCGCTATCCGCACCAGCGGCTGCTGAGCCCCTGGTCGGCCGCCGACCAGCGGGCCGTGGAGGAGGCCCTGGAGCGGACCGGCACCACGGTCCTGCGCGACCTGCCGGTGGACCAGCTCTCCGGCGGTCAGCGTCAACGCGCCTGGATCGCCCTGGCGTTGGCGCAGGACACCGAGCTGCTCCTGCTCGACGAACCGACCACCTTCCTCGACCTGCGTCACCAACTCGACGTCCTCGACCTGGTGGCCGCCCTGCACGCCGAGGCGGGCCGCACCGTGGTGATGGTGCTGCACGACCTCGGCCAGGCCGCCCGCTATGCCGACCACATGGTGGTCCTCAAGGACGGCCGCCTCGCCGCCGCCGGCACCCCGGCCGAGGTGCTCGACGCGGACCTGGTCAGGTCCGTGTTCGACGTGGACTGCCGGGTCATCCCCGACCCGGAGACCGGCACCCCGCTGGTCGTCCCGAAGGCGAGTGCGGCGCGGCACGCGGCCACGACCGCCTGATCCGCCCGCGACTGCCTACCCGTCACTCCCTACGAGAAAGATCAACCCCCCATGTTCAAGCGCTCTCCCCTGCGCGGAATCGGCCGGCTGCTCGCCGTGCTGCTGTCCGTCGTGCTCGGTACGGCCCTGCTGGCCGCCTGTGGCAGCGAGAAGTCCGACGACTCCGACACGGCGATGGCCGCCGGTTCCTCGTCGGCCGGCTTCCCGCGCACCCTCAAGACCGTGATGGGCGACGTCACGATCCCCTCCCGGCCCAAGCGGGTCGTCGTCCTCGACACCGGTGAGCTGGACGACGTCACCCTGCTCGGCATCGACCCGGTCGGCGCGGTCGCCCCGCACTTCAAGACCGAGGGCGGCTTCCCGACGTACCTCAAGGGCGAGCTGAGCGGCACCGCCGACGTCGGGCCGCTCCTGGAGCCCAACCTGGAGAAGATCGCCTCGCTCCGGCCCGACCTGATCCTGTCCTCCAAGATCCGGCACGAGAAGATCTACGACAAGCTCAGCGCGATCGCCCCGACCGTGTTCACCGAGACCACCGGCGGTGTCTGGAAGGACAACCTGAAGGTCCACGCCGAGGCGCTGGGGCTGGAGAAGGAGGCCGCGGCGAAGCTCAAGGAGTACGAGACACGGGCCCACGCGCTGGGCGCCGCCATCAGGAAGAGGGACGGCGGCACCATGCCGACCGCGTCCGTGGTCCGCTTCATCGCCGGTCCGACCCGTCTCTACCAGACCAACTCCTACAGCGGTGTGGTCCTCGGCGACATCGGCCTCGCCCGGCCGAAGTCGCAGATCTCCCACGACCCGAACGTCACGATGAAGGACGTCAGCCCGGAGGAGATCGACCAGGCCGACGCCGACCTGATCTTCGTCACCACGGCCGACACCCCCGACAAGACCCAGCAGAAGCAGGTCACCTCCAACCCGGTGTGGAAGTCCCTGCCGGCCGTCAAGGACGGCAAGGTCTACGAGGTCCCGGACGAGACCTGGATGTCCGGCATCGGCGTCCAGGCCGCCGACGAGATGCTCAAGGACGTGGCGAAGGCCACCGGTGTGGAGCTCCCGGAGAAGTAACTCCCGCTCCCGCGGGGCGGGTCGCGTGTCGCACGCGGCCCACCCCCGACCCCCCACCCTCCAGCGGAAGTCGTGGCCCACCCATGCGCCTGTACCTGCTCGCCCTCAACCCGACCGACTCCGTCACCGAAGGCTTCCTGCCCGCCGCCGCCCGGCTCGGCCTGGACGTCACCGTCCTGACCGACCGGCCCGAGGCCCACCGCGGCACCCATCCGGACATCGAGGTCCTGGAGTGCGACGTCCGCGACCACCGCGCCGTCATCACCCGTATCTCGACACACCACCGACCGGACGCCGTCTTCACCAACAGCGACCACCTCCAGACCCAGGCCGCCCTGGCCGCCGCCTACTTCGACCTGCCCGGCAAGGACTGGCGGGCCGCCCTGCGCACCAAGGACAAGGCCGAGATGCGCCGCCGGCTCGCCGCGGCCGGCGTGGACACCGTGTGGTCCACCGAGCTCACCGAGCCGGTCGCGCCCGCCGGGGCGCCGTACCCCTGTGTGCTCAAGCCCCGCGAGGGTGTGGCCAGCGAGGACGTCGTCCTCGTCGACGGCCCCGACGACCTCGTCGTACAGGCCAAGGAGATCCTGGCCCGGCGCCCCGGTGCCGTCCTGGTCGTCGAGGAGTACCTTCCCGGCGAGCTGTACACCCTGGAGACGCTCGGCGACGGACGGCTCCGTCATGTCCTGGGCGGTTTCCACACCGAGCTGTCGCCGCCGCCCTTCTTCGTCGAGGAACGGCTCACCTTCGTCCCCGAGCACCCCGAGCCGGTCCTCACGCAGGTCCTCGCCCAACTGGACGCGCTGGGCGTCGGATTCGGGGCCTGTCACACCGAGTTCGTGGTGCACGCGGGGCGGGCGCGGATCATCGAGGTCAACTACCGAGCCATCGGCGACCAGTGCGACCTGCTGCTGGCTCGGCTGCTGGAGATACCGCTCTTCGAGCACATTCTCCGCACCCACCTGGGCGAGCCGCTCCCGGCCGACCTGGGCGCCCGCCGGGACGGCGCCGCACGCCTGGAGTACCCGTACGCGCAGCGCGCCGGAACCCTGCTGGAAGCACCGTCGGCCGCGGAACTCACCGTCGACGGCGTCGATCTGACGTACCGTCCGTTGCGCGGAGTCGGCGAACGGCACGACTTCTACGGCACCAACCGCGACTACCTCGGAGTCCTCCGCGCCATCGGCACCGACCAGCCGACGGTGGAGCGGGTGTCGGCCGGGTTCCTGGCCGAACGGCGCTGGGAGATCCAGCCGTGACCGCGCCGACCGCCACCGACACCTGCGAGGCCGAACTGCTCACGCGTGTTCTCAACGCCTTGGTGCGCGAGGACGTGGTCGGACTGCGCAGCCGCAGCAGCCTCGTGGAGCGGCCGGACGGCAGGTGGCTCAGGCTGCCCGCCGAGGGGGACGCGCTGCTGCTGCCGGTCGCCGAGGACGGCTACCAGTGCGCGTACGCGGCCCGGTCACCGCTCCTCGTACGCGAGTCGGACGGCGCGGAAATGACCTCGTACGCCAGTGTCCTGGACGCGCTGCGGGCGCTGGCCGACCCGGCGGACCGGGACGGCTTCGACGCGTTCGCCGAGGAGTGCCGGCAGACGCTGGAGACGATGCGGCTGCACGACCGGACGCGGAGCGACGTCGAGGAGCTGCTGGTCTCCCGGTACGGCGTCGATCCGGGCCGCTGGAGCGACTTGGCGTACGACACCCTCGCCGCCCGCCTCGACCACCCGGTCTACCCGACCGCGCGCGGCCGCTCCGGGCTCATCGAACCTCAACTGCGCTCCTACGCACCCGAGTTCCATCCCAGGTTCGCCCTGCGCTGGCTGGCCGTGCCCCGCGACGCGGTCACCGTGACCGGCCCCCTTCCGGTGCTGTGGCCCACGCCCGCGCAGCTCGGTCTCGCCGAGCTGGAGCACACCCATCTGGCGCTTCCCGTCCATCCGCTGACCGTCGGCGCACCGCTCGACGAGGCCCTGCGCAGCAGCGGCCTGGAGGGCCGTGCCCGACTCGCCGAGCGGGCCCACCTCGACGTCGTGCCGACTCTGTCGATGCGCACCGTCGCGACCACCGCGGACCCCGCCCTGCACCTCAAACTCCCCCTGGCCACCTCGACGTTGGGCCTGCGCAACAAGCGGTCGATCAAGCCCGGCACCCTCGTCGACGGTGCCGCCGGGCAGCGGCTGCTGGAGGCGGTGATCGCACGCGAGCCCCGCTTCCGCGAGACCGTCCTGCACGCCGACGAGTCCACTCACGCACACGCCGGACACGAACTGCTCGCCGTGCTGTGCCGCCGCCAACCGGCGGGCCTCGACGACAGCGTGGTCGTACCGCTGGCCGCGCTCCTCGCCGAGACGCCGGGCGGTCGGCCGGTCCTCGACCATCTCGCCGACCGCTTCTACGGCGGTGATCCGCTCGCCTTTCTGGACGCCTACCTCACGCTCCTCCTCGACTGGCAGACCAGCCTCTTCGGCTACGGCATCGCGCTGGAGTCGCACCAGCAGAACCTGTCACTGGTCCTGCGACCCGGCAGCCTGGGGCTGTTGCTCAAGGACAACGACGGCCCGCGCGTCAACACCACGCGGCTGCGACCGCTGCTCCCCGGCCCCTGGGGCTTCGACGACCCTCGCACCTTCACCACCGACGACGGCCCGATCGCCGACGTGTTCGCCACCATCACCGTCCATCTGTGCGCGGGCGCCTACGCCTTCGGACTCGGACGGCACCGCAACGCCCTGCTGCGACTCGTACGGGCACGGCTCACGGAGGCGATCGACCGGCTCGGCGGGCAGGCGGCCGCCGTACTGCGCGAGCGCGTCCTCGATGCCGACCAGTTGCCGGTCAAGGCGATGGTCACCGCCGGCACCCTGCTGTCCAAGGAGCGCTCGGGCGCGGCGGACGTCAACAAGCACTACACGACCGGGCCCAACTACCTTCTGCCCCACGGGGGTTCGGCATGAGTGCCGAAACCCTGCGGATGCCCGGTACCGCCTTCGGCCGCGGGCATGTCCACGCGGTGGCGGGATGCTACTTCGTCGCCTCCTTCGCCGCGCTCGGGCTGCCGCCGTATCTCACCCAGATCCTGCCGGAGTTGGGCGATCGGCAGGCGCACTGGGCCGGAGTGCTGTACGTCGTGCCGACGGTGTTCGGTGCGCTTGGTGCCCCGCTGTGGGGGCGGCTCGCCGACCGGTACGGCCGTAAACGGCTGCTGCTGCGCGCCCAGTTGGGCCTCGCCGTCGCCTTCCTGCTCGCCGGTCTGGCGGACTCGCTCGCCGCCTTCACGGTGGCACTCGTCCTGCAGGGCATCCTGGGCGGCACGTTCGCCGCGTCCAACGGCTACCTGGGCGCCGCCCTCGAAGGCGCCGCGCTGTCCAGGGCGCTCACCCTGATGCAGGGCAGCGCCCGGGCCGCGCTGGTCGTGGCACCCGTCCTCGTCGGCTCGCTGTCCGGCGTGCTCTCACCCCACCGCCAGTACGCCCTGCTCGCCGTACTCCCGCTCACGGCCGCCCTGTTGCTCGCCGCGCTGCCCGAACCGGCGCCTGCCGCACAGACGTCGGAGCGGGCCTCCGCCGCGGTCGATCCGACACCGCCGGTCGTCTCCCTCAGGGCCCTCTACGCCCTGGAGTTCGCGTTCGTCTTCTCCACCGTCGTCTCCTTCCCCTATCTGATCGCCCTCGTGGACGACCGGCTCCCGGGCACCTCGCCGACGCTCGCCGGTGTGCTGTTCGCCCTGCCCCACCTCTGCTACCTGGTGACGGCGCTGGCCGTGCACTCCGCCTTCCACCGGCGCCCGCGCCTCGGGATAGCGCTCGGCTTCACATGCATCGCGCTCGCTCTCGCCGGGCACGCGACGGCGAGTTCACTGCCGACCCTGATCGCCGTACGACTGCTGCTCGGCGCCGGTCTGACGCTCGGCCTGGTCTGTCTGTCGGTGCTGGCCGCCGACTGCGCCAAGGGTCGCGCGCCCGGCGGGATGTTCGGCTCGCTGGAGTTCTTCTCCAAGGCCGGGGCCGTCGCCGCCGGTCTGGCCGCGGCGGCGGGCAGTGCCCGCTTCGGGCCCGCCGCCCCCGTTCTCACCGGCGGCGCGGCCGCCGCCGTCACCGTCCTCGCCGTTCTCCTTCCCCCGCTCGACCACCGCACCCGCAGGAGCCGTTGATGCCCTCGCTGACCTATTCGCCCGGGGGCGCCCCCGAGCGTTCGGCGTCGCCGGAGCCGGGATCCGCCCCCTCCGAGCCCGCCGTACTGCCCACCGCCGACGACGCGGTCGCCCACACCCTGCTCAACTGCCTGCTGCGCGAGGTGTCCGGCCCCGAGCACCAGAGCGTCGTGGCCGACGGACACCTGCTGCTGCGGCTGCCCCGTCGCGGCGTGCTGCTCCGGGTCGCGCTGCGCCGTACCTCACTGCTCGGCGCGCACCGATTCGCCGGGCCCGTGAGCGAGCAGGCCGACGGCGGCTGGGCGGAGGTGGACTGGCGGCGGCTGGCGCAGTACACGCACGACGAACTGGCCCTGCGCACCGGAGTGCGCAACGAGGAGTTCCTGGAGCAGATCGCCTCCAGCCATGACGCCGTCAGCAGCGCGCTCGCCGCCTCACGCCCGGCCGGCGCCACCCTCCCCGCCGGCCCGCCCGGGGACCGGCTCTCCGCCTACCTCGCCTCCGAGCAGTCCCTGCTGTTCGGGCACCGCTTCCACCCCACGCCCAAGGCCCGCACCGGCGACCCGCGCGCCTGGTCCGCCTACGCCCCCGAGGTCGGCGCCGCCTTCCCGCTGCGCCATCTCGCCGTACGCGAGCATCTGATCGCCGAGGAGTCCGCGGAGCCGTCGGCCACCGCCGCGCTGGACGGCCTGCGCCCGGACGTGCCGGACGGCTACCGCCTGCTGCCCGCCCACCCCTGGCAGTTCGAGTCGCTCCACGCGCATCCGGCGCTGCGCGCCGCCCTCGACCGCGGCGATGTCCTCGACCTCGGCCCGGGCGGGCGTCCCTTCGCCGCCACCGCCTCGGTACGGACCCTGTACGACGGGGAGACCTTCCTCAAGTTCAGCCTGAACGTCCGCATCACCAACTGCCTCCGCAAGAACAGCAGTTACGAACTGACGGGCGCCGTCGCCCTCACCCGCGCGCTGGCCCCCGCCCTCGCCGACCTGGCGGACCGCTTCCCCGCGAGCGCCGTGCTGCGCGAGCCGGCCTACCGCACGCTGGCCCTGCCCGGCCCGGACGGCGGCGCCGACCGCGAGCTGTTCGAGGGCTTCGGTGTGATCGTCCGCGAGGGCCTGCCCCGACGGCTCACCCCGGGTGCCACCCCCCTGCTCGCGGCGGCCGTCGCCGACGAGTACCCGACCGGTGCCGCCCACATCTCCCGCCTGCTGGAGGGCGCGGAGGTGCGTGACGCGCTCGCCTGGTGGTCGTCGTACCTCGACCTGCTCGTCCCGCCCGTGCTGGCCGCCTACTTCGACCATGGTCTGGTCCTCGAACCCCATCTCCAGAACGTTCTGATCTGCGTCGACGCCGACGGCCGCCCCGCCCAGGTCCTCTTCCGCGACCTGGAGGGCACCAAGCTGGTCCCCGAGCACCACACCGACACCCTGGCCGCGCTGCCTCCCGAGGTCGCGGCGCCGATGACCTACGACGCCCAGCGCGGCTGGGACCGGGTCGTCTACTGCCTGCTGGTCAACCACGTGGCCGAACTGCTGGCCGCCCTCGCCGACCTGTATCCGCAGGCGGAGGCCGCGCTGTGGGCGCGGGTCGCCGACACCGTCCGGGCGTACGCCGACAGCTCCGGCTGCCCGCCGCGCCTCGCCGCCCTGCTCGCCGGGGTACCGCTCCCGGCCAAGGCGAACCTCCTCACCCGCTGGGAACGCAAGGCCGACCGCGAGGCCGGATACGTCCGGCTGCCCTCCCCACTCGCCGCCGACCTCCCGCGCGACTTCACCGGGGGCACCCGATGACCGACCCGACACCCGCGGTCCGCGACCGCGCCCTGTCCCTGCCGTCGAGCGAACTGCCCGCCTACCTCTACGACTTGGCGGCGCTGCGCGCGCACGCCGCCACCGTCCGCGACGCCCTGCCCGAGCAGGTCGAGCTGTACTACGCGGCCAAGGCCAACCCGGAGCCCGAGATCCTGGGCGCGCTCGGGCCGTACGTCGACGGGTACGAGGTCGCCTCGGGCGGTGAACTCGCCCATGTCGCCAAGGCGGTGCCGGGGCGGCCGCTCGCCTTCGGCGGCCCCGGCAAGACGCCGGACGAGGTGACGGCCGCGCTGGAGCTGGGCGTCGAGCGGTTCCACGTGGAGAGCGAGCACGAGCTGCGCATGCTGGCGGAGCTGGCGCGCAGGGTGGTGCCGGGGCGGCCGGTGGCCGTGCTGCTGCGCGTCAACCTGCCGGTCGCGGACGGGTCGTTGGCGGGCAGCTCGCTGGCGATGGGAGGCCGCCCGACGCCGTTCGGGCTTGACCCGGCGCGCGCTGCCGAGATGGCCCGCGCCCTGGCCGAGGGAATGCTTCCCCCTCTCGAACTGCGGGGCGTGCACGCCCACTTGGCCAGTGGGCTGGAGGCGGCGGAGCTGGTGGCGGTGGCCGAGTCGGTGGTGAACTGGGCCGTGGGGCTGGGGGTTTCGCTCGCCGAGGTCAATGTCGGCGGCGGGATGCACGTCGACTACACCGCACCGGAACGCCGCTTCGACTGGACGGCGTACGGCACGGGTCTCGCCCGGCTGGCGGCTGCGCACCCCGGGCTGCGGCTGCGGATCGAGCCGGGGCGGGCGCTGACGGCGTACTGCGGCTGGTACGCGACCGAGGTGCTGGACGTGAAGCGGAGTCACGGCGAGGAGTTCGCGGTGGTCCGGGGCGGCACTCACCATCTGCGCACCCCGGCGACGAAGGGGCACGACCAGCCCTGCGCGGTCCTCCCGGTCGACACCTGGCCGCACCCGTGGCCGCGGCCGGCCGCCCAGGGCGACCGGGTCACCCTGGCCGGGCAGCTGTGCACCCCGAAGGACGTCCTGGCCCGCCGCGCGCCCGCCCCCGGGCTCAGAGCCGGCGACCGGGTGGCGTTCTCACTGGCCGGGGCCTACGCGTGGAACATCTCGCACCACGACTTCCTGATGCATCCCCGGCCTGGCTTCCACTTCCTGGACGTTCCTGGACGCATGAACGCCGGAACGCCTGAACGCCTGAACGCCTGAACGCCTGAACCCATGAACGCCGGTGTCTGAACGGCGGTGCCTGATGCCGGGCGCGGACGCCGGTGCGTGAAATTCTCTTCACTCCGGCCCGGGACAGCGTCGAGGGCCGCCCGGTCCGGGCGGCCCTCGACGGTGACGTGGCCTATTCGAAGGCTCCGAGCAGCGGGTACAGGGGCGCGGCGACGTCGGTGACCTGGTGCAGCTGATTCAGGTCGTTCAGCCGGTTCAGCTGCTGCAGCTGGGCGGACGGCCGCGGAATCTCGGCCTTGTGCGCCTCGGGGAGGTCGCTCACGGTGAGCGAGTCCAGCGTGGAGATCGGGTTGATCCTGCCCTCGTCCGGGGCGGCCGCGGTGGCTGCGTCCGCCATCGGCGCGGCGAGGCCGGTGAGGCCCGCGGCGAGACCAACGGCGGCGACGATACGTCGTGTTGAGATCATGCTTTCAGCAACGCCACCGGGCACCCGCCGGACACGGGCACAGCGCACCGCTCACCCGTCAGGCTCATCCCCACGGCTGCGCTTGCCGAGCCTGCCGGGTCGGAGGAGTCTCGAAGGTGACGAAGGAGGTCACCATGGGCACTGCGGCACGCCCCACCTTCGACACCGACACACTGCGCCGGGGCATCGAAGGACAAACTGCGGAAACACTGCTGTCTCTCTACACGGACGACGCCGAGATACGTCTCGTCAACCGCAACGCCACACCCAGCCATCCCCAGGTCCTGCACGGCCGTGACGAGATCGGCGAGATGCTCACCGACGTCTACAGCCGCGACATGACACACAAACTGGAGGGATGCGTGGTCCAGGGCGACAACGCGGCCTACAGCGAGTCGTGCCAGTACCCGGACGGGATGCGCGTCCTGTCCGAGTCGATGCTCACTCTGCGCGACGGCAAGATCTCACAGCAGATCATCATCGAGGCATGGGACGAGTAGGCGGCAGAACCGGGAGGGTCCAGGTCACCTCCCGGTCGACCTGGACCTTCTCGGCCCGCCTGGGCCGGACTCGGCAGCCACGACCAGCTTCCGCAGCAGGTCGGCGAGTGTCCGTCGCTCTGCTTCGGTCAGTGCTGAGAGCAGTGCGGTCTCGTCCGCTTCCTCCGACTCCGCCTGCTGTTCGAAGGCGGCATGTCCTGCGTCGGTGAGCCGCACCAGGACACGCCGGCGGTCGGCCTGCACATGCGTCCGGCTGATCAGACCCGCCTCCTCCAGCGGACCCAGCCGTGCCGACAGCGCGCCTCTGGTCAGCTGGAGGAGATCGGCCAGCTGCGAGGGGCTCGTGGTGTACGGCGGCCCGAGGCGGCGCAGGGTCAGCAGCACCTTGTACTGCCAGTGGCGCAGCCCGTCGGCGTCCAGCGTCTCGCGACGCGTCCGGGAGGCGTGCCGGTCCAGGATGTGCAGCCGCATGAAGATCGCCTCCTGCCGCAGGGCCGGCATCGAGTCCCGGCACGTGGCCCTGCCCGCCACCACGACCACCGAGGAACTCGTGGGAGAACTCCGGCGGTTGTCGCAGGATCCCGGTGTGCACGGCATCCTGCTCCAGCACCCGATGGGCGAACACATCGACGAGCGGGCCGCGTTCGAGGCGATCGCCCCCGAGAAGGACGTCGACGGCGTCACCTTCGCCTCGTTCGCGTCGATGAGCTTCGGGCTGCCGGGCTTCGTGTCGTGCACGCCCGGCGGAATCCTGCGGCTGCTCGACGAGTACGACGTCGACCTGGCCGGCCGGCGAGCCGTGGTCGTGGGCCGCAGCGCCATCCTCGGCAAGCCGGTCGGCATGCTCCTGCTCGCCCGGGACGCGACGGTGACCTACTGCCACTCCCGCACCCGGGACCTGTCCTCGGTGGTGCGCGAGGCGGACATCGTGGTGGCCGCGGTGGGACGGCCGCGCCTGATCCGGGGCGAGGACATCAAGCCCGGCGCCGTGGTGATCGACGCCGGGTACAACCCGGGCAACGTCGGCGACGTCGACTTCGACTCCGCCGCCGAGCGCGCCTCGCTCATCACCCCGGTGCCGGGCGGCGTCGGCCCGATGACGATCGCCACGCTACGGCGGCTCACGACCGACACCCTCAGCTCGGCCCTCACACGGGCCACCCGCGACCCGGCTTTCGGGCGCCGCGCGACGGAGTTGGGGACGCGGGTACGGGCAGAGAACGGGGTGGCCCAGGTGCTGGCCATGGTGGATCGGCTGGGCGGGTAGGGCATGGATCGGCCGAGCGGTCGGGGAGGCTCGGGGTAGAACGGGCAGGGGGCTCGGGGTGAGGGCGGCAGGGCGGGCAAG
>Ga0182008_10001944_pt1 | contig 13339 bp, 13 predicted proteins | sample Sormic07211129_1_FD_120482 | JGI IMG/M metagenome (GOLD analysis project Ga0182008, IMG submission 120482) | Rhizosphere microbial communities from Sorghum bicolor, Mead, Nebraska, USA - 072115-129_1 metaG | ecosystem: Host-associated > Plants > Roots > Rhizosphere | place: USA: Nebraska...
AGCCGTCGGTCGCGGCCACCAAGCTGCCCGGGTCCGAAGTCGCCGGTCAGGCCAGCGTGTTGATCTTCCCGGACCTCAACACCGGCAACAACACCTACAAGGCCGTGCAGCGTTCGGCCGGCGCGATCGCCGTCGGACCGGTGCTGCAGGGTCTGCGCAAGCCGGTCAACGACCTCTCCCGGGGCGCTCTCGTCTCGGACATCGTCAACACGGTCGCCATCACGGCGATCCAGGCCCAGTCCCCTCAGTCGACCCAGTCACCTCAGTCGACCCAGTCCCCCCAGTCACCTCAGTCCCCCCAGTCACCTCAGTCACCTCAGTCACCTCAGTCACCTCAGTCACCTCAGTCTGCGAGCGAGAAGGCACCCCTCCTGTGACCGCGTCCCGCGTCCTCGTCCTCAACTCCGGCTCCTCGTCGGTGAAGTACCAGTTGCTCGACATGCGCGACAGCGGCCGGCTCGCGGTGGGCCTCGTCGAGCGGATCGGTGAGGAGACCTCGCGGCTGCGGCACACACCGCTCGCCTCGGGCGGCGCCACGCGGGAGTGGAACGGACCGATCGCCGACCACGAGGCCGCCCTGAAGGCCGTGTCGGAGGAACTGGCGAAGGACGGACTCGGCCTCGACTCGCCGGAGCTGGCCGCCATCGGGCACCGGGTCGTGCACGGCGGCAGGTCGTTCACCGAGCCGACCGTGATCGACGACGCGGTGCTCGCCGAGATCGAGCGGCTGATCCCCGTCGCCCCGCTGCACAACCCGGCCAACCTCACCGGTATCCGCACCGCCCGGGCCCTGCGCCCCGACCTCCCCCAGGTCGCCGTCTTCGACACCGCCTTCCACACCACGATGCCGGAGGCCGCCGCCCGCTACGCCGTCGACGTGCGGACCGCCGACGCGTACCGGATCCGGCGCTACGGGTTCCACGGGACCTCGCACGCCTTCGTGTCCCGGGCCACGGCCGAGCTGCTGGGCAAGGCACCGGAGGAGGTCAACGTGATCGTGCTGCACCTGGGCAACGGCGCCTCGGCGTCGGCCGTCCGGGCGGGCCGGTGCGTGGACACCTCCATGGGGCTGACCCCGCTGGAAGGGCTCGTCATGGGGACGCGTTCCGGGGACCTGGACCCGGCCGTCATCTTCCATTTGGCGCGCGTTGGCGGAATGTCCACGGACGAGATCGACACTCTTCTCAACAGGAAGAGCGGCTTGATCGGCCTGTGCGGGGACAACGACATGCGGGAGATCAGTCGCCGGATCGACGAGGGCGACGAACAGGCGCGACTCGCCTTCGACATCTACATTCACCGGCTGAAGAAGTACATCGGCGCCTATTACGCGGTGCTCGGCCGGGTGGACGCGATCGCGTTCACGGCCGGGGTCGGGGAGAACTCGGCGCCGGTGCGGGAGGCCGCGGTGGCGGGCCTGGAGGAGCTGGGCCTGTCGCTCGACGCGGAGCTGAACGCGGCCCGCGCGAACGGCCCGCGGCTGATCTCGCGGCCGAACTCACGAGTAGCGATCGCGGTGGTGCCGACGGACGAGGAATTGGAAATCGCGGCACAGACTTACGCACTGGTCGAAAGGAACAACTGAGCACCCCTTCCCTCATTTGTATCTTCCGCCAGACGGAATATTCCGCAGGGAAACAAACCGATAGGATCGTCCCATGCGCCGTTCGAAAATCGTCTGCACTCTCGGCCCCGCGGTCGACACCCACGAAATGCTGGTCTCGATGATCGAGGCCGGAATGAACGTGGCCCGGTTCAACTTCAGCCATGGCACGCACGCCGAGCACCAGGGGCGGTACGACCGCGTCCGTGCCGCCTCCAAGGAGACCGGCCGGGCCATCGGTGTCCTGGCCGACCTGCAGGGGCCGAAGATCCGTCTGGAGACCTTCGCCGAGGGTCCGGTGGAGCTGGAGCGGGGTGACGAGTTCGTCATCACGACCGAGGACGTCCCCGGCGACAAGCAGATCTGCGGGACGACGTACAAGGGACTGCCGGGTGACGTCTCCGGCGGCGACCAGATCCTGATCAACGACGGCAACGTCGAGCTGAAGGTCCTGGACGTCGAGGGCCCGCGGGTCAGGACGATCGTCGTCGAGGGCGGTGTCGTCTCCGACCACAAGGGCATCAACCTGCCCGGCGCGGCCGTGAACGTGCCGGCGCTGTCCGAGAAGGACGTCGAGGACCTGCGCTTCGCGCTCCGCATGGGCGCCGACATGGTCGCGCTGTCCTTCGTCCGGGACGCCAAGGACGTGGCCGACGTCCACCGGGTGATGGACGAGGAGGGCCGCCGGGTCCCGGTCATCGCCAAGGTGGAGAAGCCGCAGGCGGTGGACAACATGGAGGACGTCGTGATGGCGTTCGACGCCGTCATGGTGGCCCGTGGCGACCTGGCCGTCGAGTACCCGCTCGAGAAGGTCCCCATGGTGCAGAAGCGCCTCATCGAGCTGTGCCGCCGCAACGCCAAGCCGGTGATCGTGGCGACCCAGATGATGGAGTCGATGATCACCAACTCCCGCCCCACCCGCGCCGAGGCCTCCGACGTCGCCAACGCGATCCTGGACGGCGCGGACGCGGTCATGCTCTCGGCGGAGTCCTCCGTCGGCGCGTACCCGGTCGAGACCGTGAAGACGATGTCGAAGATCGTCACCGCGGCCGAGCAGGAGCTGCTGAGCAAGGGCCTGCAGCCCCTCGTCCCCGGCAAGAAGCCGCGTACGCAGGGTGGTTCGGTCGCGCGTGCCGCGTGCGAGATCGCCGACTTCCTCGGCGGCCGCGGTCTGGTCGCCTTCACGCAGTCCGGTGACACGGCCCGCCGGCTGTCGCGCTACCGCGCGCAGCAGCCGATCATCGCCTTCACCACCGACGAGAACACCCGCAACCAGCTCACCCTCAGCTGGGGCGTCGAGTCGCACGTGGTCCCGTTCGTGAACAGCACCGACGAGATGGTCGACATGGTCGACCAGGAGATCGCCACGATCAACCGCTTCAACCCGGGCGACATCGTCATCATCACGGCCGGCTCGCCCCCCGGCGTCCCCGGCACCACCAACATGCTCCGCGTCCACCACATCGGCGGCAACCCCGGCAACTGACGGGCGCGCGAAGGGCCTTGAAGGCTCCTGTACGGCGCTGAGGGCGCCCCCTGGATCAAGGGGGCGCCCTCAGTTTGTGCGCGGCTCCCGGAAGGGCTTGTGGCGGCGGTCAGTCGATACCGTCGGTCGTGTAGAGGTGCATCCCGGACACGTGCAGGGAGCCGCCGAACTGGGCGGCCTGGACGATCTTGACGTTGGTGAAGTAGATCAGCGGGATGTTCAGCGGCGGCGGGTTGTCGGGGCTGAACGTGATCGGGATCAGACCGAACAGGTTCCCGGAGATGGACTGCGTGTACATCGTGGTGACGCCGTCGCGGATGGTGGACGTCGACCCCTTGGAGGCCTGGACGTGGTACGTCTTGCCCTGCTGCCTGTCCTTGACCGTCTGGTTCAGGTCGCCGATGTCGGTGCCGCCGGAGACGACGTACTTCAGCACCCTCTTGGTGGCGCCGCTCGCCGTCCTCACCTCCACGACGCCCTGGTAGTCGGCGCCCTTGAGGAGCAGTGAACTGGCGGTCAGGTACCAGGAGTCGTCCGCCACCGGCACCTTGTTGTCGACGCCGCTGACGTCGTCGGTGGCCGCCGGGCAGTCCGTCGCGGAAGTGCTCGGGCTCGCCGACGGGCTCGGGGAGGACGTGGCGTCCGCCGCGGCCTTCCCGGCGGCCCCGGTGGCGCTCTGCGCCGCCTTGGTCGCGGTGTCGGTCGTGTCCTTCACGGCCTTGGTCGCCGTGTCGGTGATCTTCTTCGTCGTGTCCTTGACGGTGCCGGACACGCCGGAGCCGGAGGAGTCGCCCGACGGCGACGCGGAGGCGGACGGCGACGCGGAGGCGGACGGCGACGCGGAGGCGGACGGCGTGGTGGAGCCGGAGTTCGACGAGCCGCCGGTGAGGATGCCGGAGATCGCGTTGCCGATGTCGTCGAGCAGACCGCCGACGCCCGTGCTGCTCTCGGACGCCGAGGGGGTCGGCGTGGCGGTCCCGCCGCTCGACTTGCTCTCGGACGCGGACGGCGTGGGCGTCGCCTTGTCGCCGGAACCTGAACCCGACGAACCCGACGAACCCGACGATCCCGATGAACCCGTCTTGCCGGAGTCCGAGCCGGTCGAGGAGTCCTTGGACGTGCCCGCGGACGCCGAGGGCGAGGGCGTCGCCTTGGCGGCCGAGCCGTCGGACGCCGAGGCGGACGGCGACGGCGAGGCCGAGGAGCCGTCCAGGGCCGTGACACAGTCCTTGTACTCGTCGGCGGTCAGGCTCTTCGCGGGGGAGGAGCCGCCGCTGTCGGCGAGCGCGAGCGTGGACGTGAAGCCCATGCCCATGAGGACCGCCGTCGGCATCGCGACCGTGGCTATCGCCTTGCCGGCCGGCATGTGGAACCGGGTGAAGAGCGGCTTCTTGGGTGCCGCATGGCGCGGCCCGGTTCTCACACGGGACGCGTCCACATCAGTCCCGTGGGTCACCTCGTCAGCCGGCACTGTGCCTCCCGTTCGCCCCGTTGTTGGCCGGGCTCGTTCCTGACAGATCGTTCGGCTGGTCCACCACGGGCTTGAGGATCGCGGTGTCCGGGTCGGCGCCCGCGGGGGCGTCACCCGTGCCGGTGGTGTCCTGCTCGGCCGGTTCCTCGGCGGACGGTACGCCCGGGGCCCAGGCCACGGCCATCGCGCCGCCCACGAGGGCGAACAGGAAGCCGATCAGGAAGCCGCCGAGGTTGGACACCGGGATGGACACGAGGCCCAGCAGGATGGCCGCGATGCCGGCGAAGGTCCGCACGTGCTTCTGGTACCAGAGGCTGAACCCCAGAACGACGAGCAGCACACCGATGATCAGGGATCCGGCGCCCGCGGTCGTCGCCATCGCCAGCGTCAGGTGGCCCACCTGAAGATGGGCGTACGGGAAGTACGCGATGGGAAGTCCGGCGATCATGACGAACAGACCGGCCCAGAATGGCCGTGTGCCCCGCCAGGCGCGGAACTGCGCCCTGCGGCGGCTGAACTGGCCGACAGGGGCGGCAGAAGTCTCGGCGCTCATGGAAAACAGCTCCCTGGTGCGGCGTTGCTGTGGTGATGGTGCTGTGTTGGTGCTGTGTTGGTGCCTTGCGTTGCCTGTGAAGAGGGCTCGTGAAGGTGCACGGGCGGGGGCGCCTTCAGCTCCCCCGCCCGTTCACCGAGTGCCTAGTAGCACTCGTGGGTGCCGGCCTGCACGGACATCTTCAGTCCGCTCAGCTTGAAGGTTCCGGCAGTGGTGGCCCACGCCGTCTGCTTCACGCCGGTCAGCGAGGCGTGCTCGGCCTGCTGCGCGAATCCGTACGGGTTCGCGGTCTCACCGCTCTTCATGCCCGGACCCTTGCTGGTGTCCTTGGCGGCCACACCGATGTCGATGTTCGTGAACGTCGCGTCGGCGCTCAGGTCGTCGACGTCGATGTACAGGTTGCTGGCCTCGACCGACTGGCTGCCGCCACCGGCCTTCAGGACCAGGCTGACACTGCCCAGAATCGGGATGTTCGGGGTCACGACCGACTGGCACAGGCCCTTGATGCTCGCGGACTTGAAGGCCGAGACCGCGACCGGGTGGACCGTCTTGCTGCCGTCGAGGTTGTACCCCGAGTCGAGGGCTCCGTACTGGGAGAAGCCGTCACCCTCGATCTGGTCGGCCGACACCTTGAACTGCTGGCCGGACACGCTGAACGACGCGGCGAGAGCGCCCTGCGCGAGGGCGACACCTATCGCGGCCGTAGCGGCGACGCTGGGCACCATGACCACAGCGAACCGCTTCCATCTGGTCCCGCCACGCACCTGGGACTCCATATTTCCTCCTTCTCGGACGTACATCTCCTGACCCTGGCTGCCCCCAGTCGGCGGCTCAGCCGGGCAGGGATGGGAGAAGTGCTACGTCCTCGGGAAGGGGAGCGCCCGCACTCGGAGGCGCTGAAACCGCGCACCGATCGCCGACGATCACCCCCGAGCGACAACCACTGGTCGCGCCTGACACGCATCACGCACAACCTTGCTGGACAGGCTTCGCCGAGTGGGCGAAGACCCCCCTGTCCAAGAGCCGGCACCAGTGGCGCCGTCTCTGCTCGGTGGGGACCCAGGAACTCCCGCGGCCCGACCGGCTGTCGGGGTACGGGAATGGACCGAGCGTCGCCGATCGTGGTGCATTCTCGCCGCCGACACAAGGGGCTCGTTACCGGGTAGTAACGGCCGGATAACCGAAGCACGACCCACAGGTCTCGGACGGCGACTCAGGGTGCGGAAACAGGGGTGGACAAAGCTGTTGATCGTTGGACAGAAACCGACAGATCAACGGCCGAAACCTACTCCCAGTAACAGCGGCCGCGATTACCAAGCTTTGGTAAAGCGCGGCCGCAGTGAAGCTACGTCGGCAAATCCTTCACTTGGGCATCACATGCCGTGATGTTTAGCGACTGGTCAGAACAAGGCCCGCGCGAGCGCCCGTCGGGCCGCCGCCACACGCGGATCATCCGCCCCGACGACCTCGAAGAGCTCCAGCAGTCGCAGACGTACCGCGTCCCGGTCGTCACCCGTGGTGCGCTGGACGGTGTCGATGAGCCGCCCGAAGGCGTCCTCGACATGACCGCCGACCAGATCCAGGTCCGCCGCGACGATCTGCGCCTGCACATCGGCCGGCTTCTCGGCCGCGTCCCGGCGCACCTGCTGCGGGTCGAGCCCCTGCACCCGCTGCAGCAACTCGGCCTGCGCCAGCCCGAGGCGGGCCTCCGGGTTGCCCGGGTCGTCGCTCAGCACGTTCTTGTACGCCTGTACGGCACCGGCGAAGTCCCCCGAGTCCAGGGCGCGTACGGCCGCCTCCAGCAGGGCGTCGTACGGCCCGGCCGGCACCGCCTCGGTGTCCGAAGGGCCGGCGCCCGGCTCGGCGTCCGGGTCGACCGTCAGGCCGGTGAGGCCGAAGCGCTGCTCGGCGACCTGCACGAGCTGGTCGAGGGTCTGCCGGATCTGCGCCTCGCCGGCGGCCCCCTGGAAGAGCGGCAGCGCCTGCCCCGCGACGACCGCGAACACGGCCGGGATCCCCTGGATGCCGAACTGCTGCATCAGCATCTGGTTGGCGTCGACATCGATCTTGGCGAGCAGGAAGCGTCCGTCGTACTCGACGGCGAGCCGCTCCAGCACGGGGCTCAACTGCTTGCAGGGCTCGCACCACTCGGCCCAGAAGTCGATGACGACGGGCACCTCGGTGGACCGCTGCAGGACATCGCGCTCGAAGGAGGCCTCGTCGACGTCGATCACCAGGTCGGCCGGGGAGACGGCCGACGGGCCGCCGCCCTGCCGGGCCGCCTCGGCCCGCGCCTGCTCCGCCTTCGCCTTGGCCTCCTGGGCCGCCTTCACCGCGCCGAGGTCGACGACTCCGCTCATGGACATGTTCCGTGGCTGCATGCGTCTATCCTCCCCCGTGAGCGCGCGTGCGCGAAAAGCGTCGTGAAAGTCGGTCCTACTGTTCGGCGCCGGGTCCCCACCCACGCCTCAGTGGTTTCGCTACGAGTCGTAGCGTAATGGCACCGAGTGCCTCCCGGACACCACCCCCCGGTGATCTCCCTCACTGCCTCACAGGAACTGGCGGTTATGGTCGTGGGATGCAGAGCAGCAGCCCCGCACCCCGTGCCACCGGACGCCCCCGCAGCACCGAGGCGGACGCCGCGATCCTGGCGGCCACCCGGCAGGCTCTGGTCGAACTGGGCTGGTCCAAGCTCACCCTGGGAGACGTCGCGGCGCGGGCCGGGGTTGCGAAGACCACGCTCTACCGCCGCTGGTCCGGGAAGAACGAACTGGTCGTCGACGCGGTCGCCGAGCTCTTCGACGAGCTGACCCTCCCCGACCGCGGCAGCCTCTTCGACGACATCGAGGGTGCGGTCCTCCAGTTCGCGGCGATCCTGGCCCGCCCCGAGGCCGCGAGCGGACTGATGGCGGTGGTGGCGGAGTCCACCCGCGACGAGGCCCTGCGTGAACGCATCCGCGCCTCGATCGTGGAGCGCCAGAAGCGCCTGGTCCTGGAGGGCCGCCGCCGCGCGGAGGAACGCGGTGAACTCCACCCTCAGGCGGACCCGTTCGAGTCCGCCCGCACGGTCGACCTCATCTTCGACGTGATCGCGGGTGCGGTGGTGCACCGCGCCCTGGTGAGCGGCCACCCCGCGGACGAGGACTGGGTGCACGACTTCACGGCGCTGCTGCTGGGGGGCCTCGGCGCGGGTACCCAGGAACCGTGACGGCGGCCATCACGACCGCCCCGCGGTGCTACGACGTCGGGTTCGCGGGCGGAGCGCCGGAGACCGCGTCGCCGTAGAGGTCCCGCACGTTCTTGCCGAAGTAGGCGCTGTAGGAGACCTGCGGGGTGTAACCGCCGGTGTGGTAGCCGCCGATGATCCCGATCACCGCCCAGCCGCCCGGCCAGGGCACGAGCATCGGTCCGCCGCTGGTGCCGCCCACGAACGCGTCGCAGGCGATGCGCGGGTAGCTGCCCGGCTCGGCGGGGTCGTCGCTGTCCCAGCGGGTGGTCCGGCTCCAGCACTCCACCGGCTTCTCGGCCCCTCCGGGGTAACCGATCATCCGGACGGGAGCGTGCCAGTACCCGGTGCCGGTCAGCAGCTGTACGCCGCCGGTCGCCTCCTCCAGCCGCTTGCCGTCCTGGTTGGTCTCGGTGACGGCGAAGCCGTAGTCGTACTCGGCGCCCTCGTGCTCGCCGTGGTCGTAGTACTCCTGGGGGACGTAGACGCCGTTCACCCGGACCGGGAAGACCCCGAAGGGCTTCTGTCCGTCGTGGTACTGGGGCACGAAGGCCAGATTGCGGCGCGGGGAGTTGCCGGAGTAGCCCCGCAGACAGTGGCCGGCGCTGAGCACCAGGTCGTGCCCGGGGCTGCGCACCACGGAGCCGCTGCAGGTGCGCCCGGCGCCGCTGCCGTCGGTCCAGAAGAACGTGCCGGCCTGGGGCATGCCGTCGAAGCTGTGGCTGGGCGGGATGAACTCACCCGGCCGGGGTCCGTCCACCTCGGTGGAGGCCGCGGCGAGCGAGGTCCCGTGTCCCGAGGACGAGGTCCCCTGTCCCGAGGAGGCGGAGTCCGCCTCCGGGCCGGCGTCGACCGGCAGTGCGGCCGTCAGCCGGTCCGCGCTCCAGTAGGCGTCGAGCCGTACGGCGACCGGGTTGGCCGGGGTCAGACCGCCATGGGCGGCCGCGACCGGCGCGAGCACGGCGCACGGCAGCAGGGCCGCCGCGATGGCGGCGGCGGCCCGGGCCGCCCTGGGTCTGAAAAGGCTACGCACCGTCAGTTCCCCTAGGGATTCGGCGGAGTCGACGGGCCGATGGTATGCACGGGAACGATCGCGGAGAAGGGCGCAGGTCACATTTCTGTCACGCTCTTTCGCCGGGAGGCTAGAATCCCGCCGGTTCGGTGTAAACGCCCCACTCGTCCCGCAATACCCCGCAGATCTCCCCGAGAGTCGCCTCGGCGCGTACGGCGTCCAGCATGGGCTCGATGATGTTGGCGCCCGAGCGGGCGGCGCCGAGCATGGCGTCCAGGGCGACCCGGACAGCGGCCTCGTCCCGTGCGGCCTTACGGGTGCCGAGCGCCCGTACCTGCTCCCGCTCGACCTCGTGGCTGACCCGCAGGATCTCCAGGTCGCCGGTGACGGAGCCGTGGTGGACGTTCACGCCCACGACCCTCTTGTCCCCCTTCTCCAGGGCCCGCTGGTACTGGAAGGCCGACTCGGCGATCTCGCCGGTGAACCAGCCGTCCTCGATCCCGCGCAGGATGCCGGAGGTGACGGGACCGATGGGGTGCTTCCCGTCGGGGTGCGCCCGCAGCCCCCGCTCCTTGATCTGCTCGAAGATCTTCTCCGCGTCGGCCTCGATCCGGTCCGTCAGCTGCTCCACGAACCACGAGCCGCCCAGCGGATCGGCCACGTTGGCGACGCCGGTCTCCTCCATGAGCACCTGCTGGGTGCGCAGCGCGATCTCCGCGGCCTGCTCGGAGGGGAGCGCGAGGGTCTCGTCGAGGGCGTTGGTGTGCAGCGAGTTGGTCCCGCCGAGCACGGCCGCCAGCGCCTCCACCGCCGTACGCACCACGTTGTTGTACGGCTGCTGGGCGGTCAGCGAGACCCCGGCGGTCTGGGTGTGGAAGCGCAGCCACTGCGCCTTCTCGGACCGCGCGCCGTAGACGTCCCGCATCCAGCGCGCCCAGATGCGCCGGGCCGCGCGGAACTTGGCGATCTCCTCGAAGAAGTCGACGTGCGCGTCGAAGAAGAAGGACAGACCGGGGGCGAACACGTCCACGTCGAGTCCGCGGCTGAGGCCCAGTTCCACGTATCCGAAGCCGTCGGCCAGCGTGTAGGCCAGCTCCTGGGCGGCCGTGGCTCCGGCCTCACGGATGTGGTAGCCGGAGACGGACAGCGGCTTGTACGCGGGGATGCCGGCCGCGCAGTACTCCATCAGGTCGCCGATCAGCCGCAGATGGGGCTCCGGCTGGAAGAGCCACTCCTTCTGGGCGATGTACTCCTTGAAGATGTCGGTCTGGAGCGTGCCGTTGAGCACGCGCGGATCGACGCCCTGCCGCTCGGCGGCGACCAGATACATGCAGAAGACGGGGACGGCGGGCCCGCTGATGGTCATCGAGGTGGTGACGTCCCCGAGCGGGATGTCCTTGAAGAGCACCTCCATGTCGGCGGCGGAGTCGATGGCGACGCCGCAGTGCCCGACCTCGCCGAGCGAGCGCGGGTCGTCGGAGTCCCGCCCCATGAGGGTCGGCATGTCGAAGGCGACGGACAGCCCGCCACCGCCGTTGCCGAGGATCATCTTGTAGCGCTCGTTGGTCTGCTCGGCGTTCCCGAACCCGGCGAACTGCCGGATGGTCCACGTCCGCCCCCGGTAGCCGGTCGGGTACAGCCCGCGGGTGAAGGGGTACTCCCCCGGCCACCCGATCCGCTCGAACCCGTCGTAGGTGTCCCCCGGCCGGGGCCCGTACACCGGCTCCACCGGATCCCCGGAGAGCGTGGTGAAGTCGGCGTCGCGCTTGCGCGAACTGTCGTAACGGGCCTGCCAGCGACGGCGGCCCTCCTCGATGGCGTCAGCGTCCATACCTTCGAATTTACTAGGACGTCCTAGTAAATGTCGATGGGACACCGCCGCACACATACCGGTGCGGCGGTTTGTTACGCCTCGACCACCGCCGGTGACTCCTCGGCGACCTTGGCCTCCAGCTCGTGGGTGACCTTGCGCTCGACGAAGAAGGCGGCCGTGGGGATCGTCCCGGCGAGCAGGACCCACAGCTGCTTGCCGACCGGCCACTTCGCCTTGGAGCCCAGGTCGAAGGCGACGACCAGGTAGACGACGTAGAGCCAGCCGTGCGCGATGGCGACGACGCGGGTGAAGTCCGCGGCGCCGTGGATGTCCAGGCCGTACTTGGCGATCATGCTCAGGCACAGCAGGACCAGCAGCACGCCGGTGGTGTAGGCCAGGACGCGGTAGCGGGTCAGCACGCTCTTGTTCATGGCGTCGAGCGTAACCGCACGTTCCAGGAGATCTTGGGCGGGGTCGGCCTCATGGGCCGCTCCCGGCTCACTCCTCGTCGAAGTCGCTCGCCGCCACCCGCAGCGGCCGCAGCATCGCGAAGATCTCGCCGCACTCCTCGGCGTCGTAGACCCCGAGCCCGAAGTCCATCGCCATCAGGTCCCTGGTCGCCGCCTCGACCACCTCGCGGCCCTTGTCGGTGATGGAGGCGAGCGTCCCGCGGCCGTCGTTGGGGTTCGGGCGCTTGGCCACCAGGCCCGACTTCACCAGGCGGTCGACGGTGTTGGTCACGGAGGTCGGGTGGACCATCAGCCGCTCGCCGATCTTGGACATCGTCAGCTCGCCCTCCTTGGAGAAGGTGAGCAGCACCAGCGCCTCGTACCGCGCGAACGTGAGCTCGTACGGCTTGACGACCGCGTCGACCTCGGCGAGCAGGATCTGGTGCGCGCGCATGATCGAGGTGATGGCCGCCATGGACGGCACGTTTCCCCAGCGCTGCTTCCAGAGTTCGTCGGCGCGGGCGATGGGATCGAAGGGGAGACTGAGCGGCTTCGGCACGCCTTCGACCTTACCGGCCGGTCATATGCCGGTCAGCCCCGTCTCGCCTTTCGGGCCGATTCGCCTTCGCGGGTTCGCCACCAGGGGCCCCGACCGCGCGCGGCCGGTTGACGGTCGGTGGGTGAAACACCAGTTCACAGGGGTTTCCCTGATGCCCCGCGGACGGGCAACAGGAAACCCGTCGACCCCGGGCACGGTCCGGCTGTGGGACGTCCGCCTTGGCCTCCCTGACTGGTCACGCCGGATCGGTCCGCGGCATCGCCTTCTCACCGGACGGCCGACTCCTCGCGAGCAGCGGCAGCGACCGTACGGTTCGGCTCTGGGACGTGCCCGGACGGCGGCCCTGGGCCACCCTCACCGGGCACACCAACGCGGTGTGGGGCGTCGCGTTCGCCCCGGACGGACGGACGGTGGCCAGCAGCAGCGACGACGGGACCGTACGCCTGTGGGACCTCGACCCCGGTGCCCGGCTCCGCCGGATCTGCCGGCTGCGCGCGACGATCGGTCCGCGGGAGCGCCGGGCACTGGTGCCGGGGCTGCCCGACGCGGGGTGCTAGTCGGCGAGGTGGCGCTCGATCGTCTCCACCTTCGAGGTGAGGCCGTCGGTCACGCCGGGGCGGATGTCCGCCTTGAGGACCAGGGAGACGCGGGGGGCTTTCTCCTCCACGGCGGCCACGGCGCGCCGTACGACCTCCATGACCTGGTCCCAGTCGCCCTCGATGGAGGTGAACATCGCGTCGGTGCGGTTGGGCAGGCCCGACTCGCGGACCACGCGGACCGCGTCGGCGACGTACTCGCCGACGTCCTCACCGACCCCGAGCGGGGTCACGGAGAAGGCGACGATCATGCGTTGACCACGCCTTCCTTGCGGGCGCGGGAGGCGATGACCTCGTCCTCGGCGGCGCGCTTGAGCTTGCGCTCGGCGAAGAAGCCGCCGGTCGGCAGGACCGAGAGGACGAAGTAGAGGGCCGCCGTCCGCAGGGGCCACTTGGTGCGGTTCCAGGCGTCCGCCCAGAAGATCACGTAGAGGATGAACAGGACGCCGTGGACCATGCCCATCACCGGCACCGCGTTGAAGTCCGTGGTCCGCTTCAGGACCGAGCAGACCAGCAGGAGCAGGAACGATACGGCCTCGGGGGCCGAGACAAGGCGGAGGCGTCGGAGGGC
>Ga0182008_10001946_pt1 | contig 13313 bp, 14 predicted proteins | sample Sormic07211129_1_FD_120482 | JGI IMG/M metagenome (GOLD analysis project Ga0182008, IMG submission 120482) | Rhizosphere microbial communities from Sorghum bicolor, Mead, Nebraska, USA - 072115-129_1 metaG | ecosystem: Host-associated > Plants > Roots > Rhizosphere | place: USA: Nebraska...
CACTCTCTTTAGTTGCAAAATCCTCACTGCCATTTATTAACAGTTTATTTACCATGAATTTCATGGTAGCTGGATTTGGAGTCTGTTCTGTATATACGTTAATCGTCATGTCTTAATCAATTTGAATAAACAAAATTAACAATTACTCGTTAATAAACCTTTACCGGCTGTCTGCCGAAAGTCAATTTAATTAACTAAAAAACGCCAGTATAATTAAATGGTGTAATGGCTCGTAATTGTACTTTTATCGTTTCCGAAATGGCTAAACCTTCAATAAATTCGGCAATACTTGCTGCATTGATTTTCGTATTTGTTCTCGTTAATTCTTTCAGGGCTTCGTAAGGGTTGGGATAGTTCTCTCTTCTTAAAACAGTTTGAATAGCCTCAGCAACAACAGCCCAGTTCTCATCTAAATCAGCATGTAGGGCAGCTTCATTTAATAAAATTTTGTTTAATCCACGTAAGGTTGCATTTATGGCAATTAAGGTATGTCCAAAAGGAACACCAATATTTCTTAAAACCGTAGAATCGGTTAAATCCCGCTGTAAACGCGAAATTGGCAATTTCGCGGCAAAGAACTCGAAAAGCGCATTCGCAATCCCTGCATTACCTTCTGCATTTTCAAAATCAATCGGGTTAACCTTATGCGGCATTGCTGATGAACCGATTTCTCCAGCTTTGATCTTCTGCTTGAAATAGTTTTTTGAAATATAAGTCCAGATATCTCTATCCAAATCGATAATGATGTTGTTGATCCTTTTTAAGGCATCACACTGTGCTGCGAACTGGTCGTAATGTTCGATCTGGGTAGTGTGCTGTGCACGGGATAAACCCAGTGTTTCGTTTACAAATTGGTTGGAAAAATCAACCCAGTTTACCTGAGGGTAAGCAATGTGGTGCGCATTGAAATTGCCGGTTGCACCACCAAATTTAGCACTGTTTGGAATGTTTTTTAAGCTGTCTAACTGAATAGCCAGGCGCTCGGCGAAAACCAAAAACTCTTTGCCCAGCTTGGTAGGAGAGGCTGGTTGCCCGTGTGTATGGGCCAACATCGGAATATCTTTCCATTCAGTTGCCAGCGCATTTATCTTTTCGATTAAGGAATCAATAGCCGGGTAATAACTTTCATTTAATGCCAGTTTAATGGAATAGGGGATGGCTGTATTATTGATGTCCTGAGAGGTTAAACCAAAATGGATAAACTCTTTATAGTCTTGAAGAGCTAAAGCATCAAATTTATTTTTGATAAAATATTCTACTGCTTTAACATCATGATTGGTTACTTTTTCAGTTTCTTTAATCTCTAAAGCATCAGCTTCTGAGAAATTTTCGTGGATTTTTCGTAATTCAGCGTAAAGATTTCGATCAAAATTTGCTAAGCCCGGTAAGTTGATTTCGCAGAGCGCGATAAAATATTCGATTTCTACAAAAACACGGTATTTGATTAAGGCTTCTTCAGAAAAGTAAGCGGCTAAACCTTCTGTAGTTTTTCTGTAACGGCCATCAACAGGTGAAATAGCTTGTAGTGATGTTAAATTCATTATGCGGATTATATTTTTGCCGCAAATTTACTACAATTGATGGATTTTAAGGCCTTGATGTCTAAAATAAAAAAGCCCTGGTTTACCAAAGCTTTTTCAAATGGTTTGGTAAACCTAATTTTGGTCGTACCAGCTTTTACAATCTCTTTTGCTGAAGTGTCTATAACGAAAGTCTCAACTTTGAGTGAATTGCTTCGGTCGCCTTTCTTTTCCGGTTTATGGTCTATGATAGCTAGCTGTTTTTCTTAAATAAGAAAAGGTCGCAGTTTATAACCGCGACCTTCTGCTGTAATAAGTTGATTAAACTAGTGTTTCACTTCAGTTTTTTCTGTTGTAGCTTTAACCGAAGTATCTTTTAAAGTAGAATCTTTTACTACTGTATCAACTTTGGTGGTATCGGTAATAATGGTAGAAGAATCTGTAACTGTGGTGTCGGTACCATCAGCTTTTTTAGTTGACTCGCCGCAAGCAGCTACTGTTAGCGATAAAGCAAGGGCTAAAAAGCCGAATTTGAATGCATTTTTCATCTTGGATATGTTTTAGGTTAAATTATACTATTAATACCAAAAATTTGAAAAGGTAACCTCTTTTTTTTGGCAAATAAAAAAGCCTTTGAAAAATGAATTTCAAAGGCTTTTTTTATAAGTAAGTTAAATTAGTGTTTAACTTCAGTTTTTTCTGTAGTAGTTTTAACAGAAGTATCTTTTACTGTAGAATCTTTAACTACTGTATCTTTTTTAGTAGTGTCAGTGATTACAGTTGAAGAATCAGTAGCTGTAGTATCAGCACCTTCTGCTTTTTTCTCTGAGTTACAAGCAACAACTGATAAAGATAAAGCTAAAGCTAAGAAGCCTAATTTGAATGCATTTTTCATTTTTGAGTATTTTTAAGTAATTAATTAATTTACCTATTAATACCACTTATTTAAAAAGGTAACCCAAAAAAATAAAAAAAAATGAATAAAAACAAAAAAGTGCCTTAAAATTAAATTTAAGGCACTTTTTTATATGGTAAAGTTAGACTAGTGTTTAACTTCAGTTGTAGTAGTTGTAGCTTTTACAGTAGTATCTTTAACTGTAGAATCTTTAACTGTAGTATCTTTTGCAGTAGTATCAGTAACGATTGTAGAAGAATCAGTTAAAGTAGTATCAGCACCTTCAGCTTTTTTTTCTGAGTTACAAGCAACAACTGATAAAGATAAAGCTAAAGCTAAAAAGCCTAATTTGAATGCATTTTTCATTTTTTGATTTTTTTTAGTAATTAATTTCTTATTAATGCCGCAAAGGTAAAAAGGTAACCCGAAAATTTACAGAAAAGTTAAAATATTTTTTTTTCGATACTTGGGTTACCGTTTGCCCGATGTTTGTATTAAGCAAGTATAGTAGCTATAAATATTTTTTTGTCTAATATTGGGTTACTATTTACAGAAAAATGTATTAACTAGTGAATAACAGTTTAAAGAGTTCAGTTCCAACAGATAGAGAGGTTATTTTAGGTATCCTAAATAACTCAGAAGATATACTCAACAAGTTATACAAGGCTTATTATGCGATGGTTTTGCAGTTTATCCTGAACAATAACGGTGATGAAGATGATGCAAAAGATGTTTATCAGGAAGGCATAATTATTTTATATAACAAAATTAAGGCGGGTAACTTTGAACTCAGCAGTAAGCTGAAAACCTATATCTATTCGGTGTGCAGGCGTATCTGGCTGAAGAAACTGAGCTTAAACAGTAAAAAAACCGGAAGTATTACCGATTACGAAGATGTTTTTGCTGTTGAGGACGATCTGGAAAATCATGAGGAGAAAGATGCTTCTTTTGAAAAAATGAAATCCGCGCTTGATCATCTGGGCGAACCTTGTAAAACCATTATTCAGGATTTTTATATCCACAATTTATCGATGCAGGATATCTGCGAAAAGTTTGGTTATACCAATACCGATAACGCAAAAACGCAGAAATATAAATGCCTGCAAAGGTTAAAGAAAATATTTTTTCAACCATAATTTGAAATGAGAAACGATTTGGAGTTAGATGCAATTATTGAAGATTATCTGTTAGGTAAACTTAATGCACAGGAAATGGAAGCTTTTGAACAGTTACGTCTTAACGATGCTACCGTAGATCATAAGGTAGTTTCGCATAAGTTCTTTTTAGCCTCTATAGATACATTTGCAGAACAGTTACGTTTAAAGGAACAGTTAAATCAGATCCATTCAGAAATTGATGTAGAAAGTGTAGCTGCTACACTTAGGCCTCATCCTTCGCGTGTGGTGCAATTGTGGCGGAAACATAAATCTGCCATTGCGGTTGCCGCATCTTTTGTTGTGCTTTCTCTGGTTTCCATCTACTCTATTCAACACAGCACCCAACAGGCTGAACGTTACAGACAGTTGAGCAATAGGGTAAATAATGCCATTAAAACGCAGAACAGCCTCATCAGAAATATCAAGCATAATAATGCTACGTCTGATAAACCAAATAATCAAAATAGTTTTGGGGGTACCGGTTTTGCCATTTCTACAAATGGCTACATCTTAACCAACCTGCATATTATCAATGGTGCAGATTCTTTATATGTACAAAACAGTAAAGGAGAATCATTTAAAGTGAAATCGGTTTACACAGATCCTCAAAATGATATCGCCATTCTAAAAATAAGTGATAAACATTTCAGTAATTTATCTTCTATTCCTTACACCATTAAAAGAAATACCAGTAACATTGGTGAAATTGTATATACTTTAGGTTACCCTAAAGATGATGCGGTACTTGGAGAAGGTTATGTAAGCTCTAAAAACGGTTTCGTAGGCGATACCACTCAGTATCAGGTTGCCATTTCGGTTAATCCGGGTAATAGCGGCGGTCCGGTTTTAGATAATAACGGAAATTTGGTTGGTATTATCAGCGGTAAGCCAGATCAGACTGAGGGTGCAGCCTTTGCTATCAAATCAAAATATATCTTAGAAGCCATGAGGGCTATCCCTCAGGATTCGCTGGGTACTAATAAACTTTCTGCCAACAAAAAAAGTTTGCTGTCTGGTTTAAAACGGACCAAACAGATCGAAAAAATACAGGATTATGTATTTATGATTAAGGCATATTAAAAAAAATAACCCAAACAAATTAATACTTTAAGCCCTGTAGATCAATTCTTCAGGGTTTTTTTATTGAAATTGTAATTTCGAGGTCTTAAATTAATATAAAATCTATGTATTTACTATAGTATTGTTTAGATTTGTTATAGTCAAAATTAAATTAATAAGATCATGAGTATAAGATTAGGCGATACCGCACCGAATTTCAAGGCTGATACATCCATTGGCGAAATAGATTTTTACGATTATTTAGGCGATAGCTGGGGCGTGCTTTTTTCTCACCCTGCCGATTATACGCCGGTTTGTACTACTGAACTAGGTAGGACTGCTGCATTGAAAGATGAGTTTGAAAAAAGAAATGTTAAAGTTTTAGCCCTAAGTGTTGATTCTGCCGATTCGCACAAAGGATGGATCAATGATATCAACGAAACGCAAAATACTTCTGTTGAATTTCCGATCATTGCCGATCCGGATAAAACAGTAGCCAATCTTTATGATATGATCCATCCAAATGCTTCAGAAACATTAACGGTGAGATCATTGTTCGTAATCAGTCCTGATAAGAAGGTTAAATTGATCATAACCTACCCGGCATCTACGGGAAGGAACTTTAATGAAGTGTTGCGTGTAATTGATTCTTTGCAGCTTACTGCAAATTACAGCGTTGCTACTCCGGCTGATTGGAAAGACGGAGAAGATGTAATTGTAGTAAACAGTATCAAAACAGAAGATATTCCGGCTAAGTTTCCTAAAGGACATCAGGTTATTAAGCCCTATTTACGAACAACACCTCAGCCAAATAAATAATAGAGGGGGTTTATTAACGCAACATTCTTGTTGAACAGATCAAAATGGCTTGTGTTAAGTGCGTAAATTATTATATTTGGTAGTTTTGTTTCAATATTAACGCTTAAACTTGTTGTTTTTATTTAAATTAATATACAATTGTTTAATTTAATTGCTGATCAAGGCGTAAAGGGTTTATTTATTTATACAATTTCTATTTTTTTTATGGCAACCGGAAAAGTTAAATGGTTTAATACGCAAAAAGGCTTTGGATTTATTGTGCAAGAAGACAATAAAGACATATTTGTACATTTTAAGGATGTTTTAGGTGGGATTGAAAGTTTAAAAGAAAATGACACCGTAGAATTTGAAGTAGCTGAAGGCCGAAAAGGTTTACAAGCTGTAAACGTTAAAAAAGTTTAAGCAATAATTATAATATTTCTCCAAAATACAAAAAGCCTTTCGAAAGAAGGGCTTTTTGCATTTATAGCATTGTCATTTTTAAAGTTATCGTCATTTCGACTGAAGCGTAGCGCAATGGAGAAATCTACTCATTTAGAATTATCGGCTCCGTTTTACCTCGCTCGAAATGACGATTGGGATATCATATAATTGGTTCTGGCCTATTTCTTTTAAAAAGCAGTGGCTGTGGTTCCTGGGTTCCGATAGTACCGCCATTTGCTTAATCCCGATTAAAATCGGATAAGGAAAAAATATAATACCTAAATCGGGATAACGCTGTCTTTCAGGTTTATTTTTACAAACAATAGCTGTACTATTTAAGCTAGCAAACCCGATCTTCGCGAGATACCGATATTTTAATCGGCAGCAGCGGATCGGGGCTTTGTGATCCTGAAAGCTTCTGAACCTGCTTTCCAAAAAGGTTGACTTTTGATTTAATCTTTTTTTGCTAAAGATTCTTCACTGCGTTCAGAATGACAACCCATTAATTCAGAATGGAAATTAATAATATTGAACGATTGACGCTTTAACAACGATATTTTCTCCGTTACCCAACTTTGTAAAAATCAAAAACTGATTTTGATCGGCTTTGATTTTATATTTCTTGACTAAATCTTCTGGTTTTGCAGGGTAATTACGGACAATTACATTGCCTTTTAAATTTATCTCTTTTTTCAGTTCACCAGTATTTGATACGGACTCAATTTTAAAAATACGGCCGGGAAAATCTGTTTTTAGTAAGTCAGAAGTAAATAGTTGCGTTTGTGGATGTAATTTTAAAAGACCGTAAGTTGTGCCAATTAAATTAAAAGCACCTGATTTTAATAACGCAGCATCGGGCTCGTAGAGGTACCCCCCAGTGTTTAAATGATCCGTATAATGTACTGCAACATTTGATGATGATCTGCAAAAAGTAAAATCCTTTTCAATCTCATGATTTAAAGTTACGGCCTTAATTTTTGTGTCGTTTTCGTAACCTTTATCAATTACCCACAAAAGTTCTTTGCACTCGTTTCTTACACTTACAATATGGATTTCGCTCACCTGCTTCAGTTCTGATAATCCGGCAGAAATATCAAGTAATGGAGCGGTTTTTACGATTATTCTGGAAGATTTCTCCAGCAACAGGTCAAGATTGCCTACAATATCCGGCGTACAATCCTTGAGCATAAAAACTTTGCCCTTTTCGGCTCTTCGTGCGGGATCTACATAAATGGTATCAAAGGCGGTATCACTTTTCTGGATATAAGCAATGCCATCTTCTGCTTTAAATTCAATACGGTTAGCCTCTAAGGTCTGTGCATTATGCCGCGCTATTGCAGACAGTTCATCATTAATTTCGCAATGTGTTACTTTTTTTACTTTTTGGGCAAAATAGTAGCTGTCAATCCCGAGTCCGCCGGTAATATCAATTAAAGTATCACCTTTGGCCAGTCTTGATTTGTATTTTGCCGTAGTTTCAGAAGAGGTTTGTTCGATGGATAGTACGGGGGGATAATAAATGTTTTTGGTATGAAACCAGGTTGGTAATTTCTTCTCTGATTTTTTTTTCGCGGTAATCTGTGTAGCTAATTCTGCAGAGCTAACGCCTTCGAACGGACTTTTTGCCAAAGCAATCTGATTTACGTCGGCATTTAAATTTGCATTGATGTAATCTTGTACAGCTTTAGCTAAAAGTTTATGGTTCATAATAGTATCAATACCAGGTAGCGAGTATCCAGAATCAAAGGGGGTATTCAATCTTGATTCTTGACACTAATTATTTGCTGCTAATTTATTCTTCATTACCATCTGGCAGGTGTACCGGCTCTTCACTTCTAATAAAATATCTTTATCAACGGTTACGCGATCAATGGTTTGCTGGTTATAATAGCGGATGGTGACCAGTTCCAGGCCTTTGTTGTATTTTACCGTAAATTCATCTGATAAATCTTTAATCAATTTTTCAATCTGAACAGGATGATCATCAACACTCACCGAAAAGCTAATGGCAGAGTTAAGCATGGTATTGATTTTGATCCTGTGCATATGGAAAAGTTCGAAAATATTGCTCAGGTTTTCTTCAATGATAAAAGAATAATCTTTTGGAAAAATGGAAATCAGCGCCTGGTTAACCTTAAAAATAAAAGAGGGGATAGGCAAGGGATTGTTATCTTTTGTAATTGCTGTACCGGAGCCATCTGGCTGGATAAATGACCTTACAAAAAGCGGAATTCCTTTGTTTTGAAGTGGTTTTATTGTTTTTGGGTGTATTACTGTCGCACCATAATAAGTAAGTTCAATGGCATCATGATAAGAAAGCTGAGCAATCAATGCTGTCTCATCAAACCATTTTGGATCGGCATTTAAAACCCCAGGAACATCCTTCCAGATGGTTAGGGCGGCGGCATCCAGACAGAAAGCAAATATCGCTGCGGAATAATCAGAACCTTCGCGACCCAATGTTGTGGTATAGTTTTCACTTGTTCCACCAATAAATCCTTGAGTTACAATGATGTTATCATTTAGCAGCGGCGCTAAATCTTTCTGTATAATCTGGTTTGTCCTGGCCCAGTCTACTTTACCCTCTTTATACGTATTATCAGTCTGGATGTAGTTGCGTGCATCTGCCCAAAGGGTTTTGTTATCCGTTTCATTTAACCAGGCGGCTACAATTTTAGTTGAAACGATCTCACCGATAGATACAATCTGATCGTAGATGTAATCATGATTATTGTCCGGCTCATCCTCAATCAACCAATCAATTTCGACGAACGTATTCGCCACATCATCATAAACCGGATGGTGTTTGCCTTCAAAAAGTTCATCTATAATGCCAAAATGGAAATGTTTAATTTCGTCAAAAATTGCGTGTGCCTCATCATTTTGTGAGAGAAAGGCATGGGTTAAGTCTTCCAGTCTGTTGGTTATTTTGCCCATGGCAGAAATAACGATCAACAGCTTCCCTTTTTTATAATCGCGTACAATATTGGCCAGGTTTTTTACTCCTGCCGCATCTTTTACCGAGGCACCTCCAAACTTAAAAATATCCATACTAAAATGCCTTGATCTGTTCTTTTGAGAAAGCTGCATTTAACCAACCACTTTCTAGATGAGCTTTATATTTATTGTAAAAATTAATTGCTGGTTCGTTCCAATCCAATACTTGCCAAACCATGCCATTGTAGTGGCCATTTTTAGCCTCCTCAATTACTTTTTCAAATAATACTTTACCTATTCCTTTTCCTCTAAATTCTTCTGTTACGATAAAATCTTCGAGGTATAACCTGCATCCTTTCCAGGTAGAATAACGTGTATAGTATAAGGCGAAGCCTACAATGGTATGGTTTACTTCGGCTACATAAGCCTTCCAAACTGGTTTTTCGCCAAAGCCGGCATCAATAAAATGGTCCAGTGTAACCGTCACCTCTTCGGGGGCCTGCTCATAAACGGCAAGCTCATTGATTAACTCCAATAATCTTGGACAATCTTCTGCCGTTGCAAATCTGATATTAAAATCCATATTAGTTAGCGGAAACATCGTTTTTGAAATGTTTGATTATTCTTTTGCCGAAAATACTGCTACCAATACGCACCATCGTACTGCCTTCTTCAATGGCGATTTTATAATCGGCACTCATTCCGGTCGATATTTCTTTAAAAGCATCGTCTTTACGGAAAAAACTTACTTTAATACCCTCAAAAAACACCTTTAATTCGTTAAACTCCATTGTAATCTGTTTTTCATTCTTGGTATTGGTTGCAATTCCCATTAAACCTACAATACGGATGTTTTTCAACTCGGCTAACGCATCAGCGCGGAGCAGTTCGATTACTTCGTCAAAGGCAAGTCCAAACTTAGTATCTTCGTCTGCGATGTAAACCTGTAATAAGCAATCGATTACGCGCTTGTTTTTAGCCGCCTGTTTATTGATTTCCTGAAGCAATTTCAGGCTATCCACTCCATGAATCAATTTTACAAAAGGCGCAATATATTTTACTTTATTGGTTTGCAGGTGACCGATCAGGTGCCATTCGATATCTTTTGGAAGTTGTGCCTCCTTATCAACCATTTCCTGTACATGGTTTTCCCCAAAAATACGTTGTCCGGCGTTATATGCTTCTAAAATTGATTCTACAGATTGTGTTTTCGAAACCGCAATGAGTTTAACCCCGTCTGATTCAACTTCGCTTTTATATTGTTTTAGATTATCAGCTATGCTCATTTATAACTATTTTTGGTAAAATTAATAACCTTGTCGCAATTTGGGCAAAAAATAATATTTAAATTAAGCATGAAGAGATTAATATGGGTTTTAATGACAGCTATATTATGGTTCGGCTGTAAGCCAGGTGTACCTGATGACGTGATTAAACCTGATAAAATGGAAAAGATCTTATACGATATGCATATTGTAGACGGATACCTTTCCGGCATTTACGTAGTCGATTCGGCGAAGAAGGTGGCTGCAGCATATTATAAAGGGATTTATAAAAAATTTGGGACGGATTCTGCCCAGTATAATAAAAGTTTGCTTTGGTATAATACCAACCCTGTAGCGCTGGAAGCCGTGTATAAAAACATACAGAAAATGCTGGCTAAACAAAAAAAAGGAACAGAGTTAGCCGATTTAATGATTAAGAAAAAACAGTTTAAAGCGGATTCACTGGTGATAGCAAAGAAATTTAAGGCCGATTCTCTTGCCATCAGAAAAAAAATGAAACCAGATTCTTTATCAAAGGTCAAAGCTGTGGCGGCAATTGCCAAAAAGAAAAAACAGGCCGATTCACTTATAAATATAAAAAAAGCCGGAATGGCGAGCGTAATGCCCACCCCGGCTGCAGTACAATAATATGTTATATCCAGATAATTGTTTAGAACGTTTAGGTTTTGTAGAAATCAGGCAACTGATCAGCAAACATTGTCTGAGCCCTATGGGCCAGGCAATGGTGGAAAAGATGCAGGTGATGAATCGTTTTGATCAAATTGATAAATTTTTACGTCAGACAGATGAATTTAAGCGTATCCTCCAAAATCAGGAACCCTTACAGATCAATACTTTTTTTGACATTAAATCGCTCGTTGAAAAAATCAGGGTGGAAGGTACTTACCTTTTAGAAGAGGAATGGTTTCAGGTATATACTTCATTGCAGACTGTTTTTTCAGTACTCCGTTTTTTTGAGGAACGTGCAGAAGTATACCCAACACTTGAAGCTTTATTTGAGCACCTGCCCATCGAAAAAATCATCCTGCGTAAGATAGAAGCCGTAATTGATGCTAAAGGAAAGATTAAACCCAATGCATCAAAAGAACTGCAGGAGATTACCGCTGCTATTTCGAAAGCCGAGCAAGATGTGCGTAAACGCATGGATGCTATATACAAGCAGGCTATAGCCAATAATTGGGTTGCCGATGGTAGTTTAACCATTCGTGACGGGAGAATGTGTATCCCGGTTTTGGCAGAGAATAAACGCAAACTAAAAGGCTTTGTGCATGATGAATCGGCTACAGGGCAAACAGTTTATATTGAGCCTGAAGAGGTTTTTACTTTAAACAATAAGTTACGCGATTTAGAATTTGATAAACGCCGTGAAATTATCAAAATTTTAATTGCCTTAACGGATGATCTGCGACCGTATTCGCCACTATTACTTTCTTACCATGGTTTCTTAACCAAACTGGATTTTGTGCGTGCTAAAGCACTTTTCGCTATGGATATTGAAGCCGAAATGCCAGGTTTGTTGAAAGAGCCTAAAACCAAGCTGATTAATGCACGGCACCCGTTGCTATCAATCTCATTTGCGGCTGAAAAGAAAACGGTCACCCCCTTAAACATCCATATCGATGCTGACACGCGTGTGGTACTCGTATCGGGTCCAAATGCAGGTGGAAAATCGGTTTGCATGAAAACGGTTGGCCTTTTGCAGATTATGTTACAGGCCGGCCTGTTAATTCCGGTTGACGCCAATAGTGAAGTAGGGATTTTTGAAAATATTTTCGCTGATATTGGCGACGATCAGTCCATAGAAAGTGATTTGAGTACCTATAGTGCGCATTTGAAGAAAATGCGCTATTTTGTAGAACATGCTTCGCCAAAAACGATGGTGCTGATCGATGAATTTGGAACGGGTACCGATCCGCAGTTTGGCGGACCAATGGCCGAAGCCGTTTTAGAAGTATTAAATAATAAAAAGGTTCGAGGTGTAATCACTACGCACTATTCTAATTTAAAATTATTTGCAGGTAATACACCAGGTTTGGAAAATGCGTCCATGCTTTTTGATAATGCCAAAATGAAGCCCTTGTATATTTTGGAAATGGGTAAACCAGGTAGTTCTTATGCATTTGAGATCGCACAGAATATTGGTTTGCCGAGGGAGGTTATTCAGCTTGCGAGAGAAAAAACAGGCTCAAACCAGAATCGGGTAGATACGATGCTTGTTGATCTGGAGCGCGAGAAGAAAAATGTTTACGATGCCAAAGTGAGTTTGGCCAATCAGCAGAATAAAGCCAAAAATCTGGTTGCCGAAAATGAAAAGTTAAAAAGTTTTTTAGAAGAGAATAGAAAGGTATTGATTAGAGAGGCCAAACAAGAGGCGCAGAACATCATAAAAAATGCTAATAAACTGGTAGAAAATACAATAGCTGAGATTAAAGAAAAACAGGCTGATAAAGAAATAACCAAAGAGTTGCGCCAGAATTTACAAAAGGAACTCGTTAAAAATACCTTACCCAAAGAGCGGCCGAAGCCGGCACCGGTAGTGGTGGGCGGTGAAATTGAAATTGGTGATTTAGTGAAATTTACAGATAGTGAAACCATCGGTCAGGTTTTAGAAATTAACCGCAATGAACTGGTTTTGGCTATTGGCGATTTACGATCTACCGTTAAAAAGAACCGTGTGCAAAAAGTGAGTAACCGTGAAGCTAAAAAGGTAATTCAAAGCAGTGCCAATTCTTTTGCAGGGCGAATGAATGATGCAGTTTCTGGCTTTAGGGCTGAACTCGACCTGAGGGGGAAACGTACAGAGGATGCGCTGTTCGAAGTAGAGAAATATTTAGACAAAGCCATTATGCTCGGTTTCCCATCGATTAAATTAATTCATGGCAAAGGTGATGGGATTTTGAGAAAGATGATCAGGGAATATCTCCGCAAATATAGTCAGGTAAATAGGATGGAGGATGAACATGCGGATAGAGGTGGAGATGGGATTACTTATGTATATTTGAATTGATTCGGATGGGTAATGTAAGATGTAAAATGGATGATGGAGATTTTGAATTTCATTCGCCTATTCCATTATTGCGAGGCACGAAATAATCTTAACACAATGGGGGATGGCGAAGGCCTTAACATTGCTTCTACGTTTCTTCTCTCAATGAATACTATTATCATTTGCGATAAAATCGCAGATCTATTTTTGCGCTCGTTAGAAACGAGCGCA
>Ga0182008_10001950_pt1 | contig 13284 bp, 11 predicted proteins | sample Sormic07211129_1_FD_120482 | JGI IMG/M metagenome (GOLD analysis project Ga0182008, IMG submission 120482) | Rhizosphere microbial communities from Sorghum bicolor, Mead, Nebraska, USA - 072115-129_1 metaG | ecosystem: Host-associated > Plants > Roots > Rhizosphere | place: USA: Nebraska...
CACGACTCGCGAAAGCGCAGGTAGCAGCGATGACGCAGGCGTGCCCGGCCCACGTTTGGATGGTGTGTACAGCGAGAGAGAGCTGTTCAGGGAGGTCTTGATTCGCAAAGGCTTTGACGAGCTTGAAGGGCTTCCATCTCTCTTGGACAAGCTGCTGCAGACCACAGCTTTCAACTCCGACTATATGGGGTTCTCCAGAGAGCTGACCCGCCACATTCGAACTGATCTTGCCGACACCTTACGTTCTTGGATTGAAGAGGCAGGAACGACGTTCAGGTCTGACTTGGCTTTGTTCTATTACTACCTGTGGGAAAATGACGTTGCTTTCCCCAATGTTCAATTCAATCCCCAGGCGGATTCTACATCTGGTGTTCCACTCCTCCCGATACAGGTTTTTCGTAATGGCCTGAGCCTTTGCGAGGAGATTTATTTCGATATTCTCGTCGAGCGCCTGGGATCTCAGCTGGAGCATTTCAATCCTAACCAGTTCATCACCATGTACCTAGTGGACGCTATGGACGGATTTCAGTTTGAAGCCTTCCTGGTTGAAATATTCCAAACCATTGGATACGACGTTAAAGAGACCAAGAAGACGGCTGACCAAGGGGCTGATCTTTTCGTCAGCCGCTTCGGCAAAAACATGGTGATCCAGGCAAAGAACTACTCGGGCTCCGTAGGCAATGCGGCTGTGCAGCAAGCCATCTCCGCAAAAGCCTTTTATGGGTGCGACGAGGCCATGGTAGTCACGAACTCCTACTACACGAAATCAGCTAAAGAGCTGGCCAGCACAGCAGGCGTCCGGCTGATCGACAGGGACGGGCTTCAGAGCTATCTGGATGACTACAACCAGAAGCTCATCGAGGTTTTCCAGGCCGAGGAAGAAAGTGCTTAAAAGTTGGCGCCCTTCGAGGCAAAAACCTTAGCCCCGCGACGTCGGTGGGGTTTCGAGATCCGTGACAATAAAAGACGATGCTCAACCGATTGAACAGCAAGCGGAGCGCGCAAGCCGATACGGCTGGAGGCGTGAGGATGGAAGCCCGGCAGGGTCGAGACTTGGCTCCGCCAGGCTCGGTTCACGACAGCCATTCCCGCAGGGGCACGCACAAAGCCAAGCCGGTAACCCCCCAATCGCTATCTCCTCAGCAAGGATTTACACGGTTTCCGGCCCGTAATGATCACCCATCCATGATGAAGGTCTCGCAGAGCCGATTGCACAGAGCAGAGGCGGGAAATCATACGTCATTTCTCGAGAGGTCAGTAAGTGCTGAGGCTAACGCGGTCGCCTGCTTAGGCGTGAACCTAAAGCGCGACTCATCGATTTTGATAGAAATTACGCCATTGGATTCTGTATCCAGGAGAACTGCGTAGCTGTTGTCATCGTCTATGACTTCACCCTCGGCAATGCCGGGCCGAGTGAAGATGGCGAGCCTAACTTCGTCCAACTCGCCCTCGGGCGAACCATCCTTGAACGTGAAGAATCTGTTCGGCGGCAGTTTTGTACTCATGGTCTCGATAGTCCTCAGAAAATATGTCGCATGACTATTTAAACGGAGGCGAAATTCGAAACTTGAGTGGTGGGATTAAAAAGACATCTGCCTGAAAAGTAATTTTGCGCAGCGCTAAAGTTTTGCTCGAAAAAATCCGTTTAAGTTTGTATTTCACGGAAAAGGGCTGTGTTGGAAATGATGAAAGAGCATGATTCTGCAGAAACTATTAGATTCAGGGCCGAGCGCGAATTTTTATCTCATGAAGACGAAGGTGAAGGTGAAGGTGAAGGTGAAGGTGAGGAAGCTAGGTGGTTCGAAGCATCTGTTGAACTCGCAAATAGCCACATAAAGCTCGTCCTAGACGGGTCTGAATATGACTTCACTGCTCAGCAATGCGGGGAGCTAGCTGATGGGCTGTCGACCTTGGTCAAAACGCTCTATCAACGGAGCGCAATCCTCACTGGTATCCCTAATCCGCTGATATTGGATTTTGGTAAGCTATTTCACCAACTGATTGTGTCTCGTACTCAGTCCACACAGCAGGATTGGTTGTGCAATCACGGGTACGACTTGGACGGAATGTTCTTTGGAGCATCTGGATCGTTTCGCTATCCAGATTCGCAAAGCTATTTTCAGCTTTTCATAGGGGTGAACGGCGAGCTATTCGTACCGATCTTGGGGATCGAAGATAGGGTATTCAAGTTCAGCGTTGAGGACGCTTCGTGGTTGTTTGAGCAGCTGTGCGTGGGAGGATACTTGCTAGCTCGGATTGAGAGTTCGTGAGAGGAGTAGCCTACTTCTGCATGGATAACCGAGCATGGCTCATGCTCACGTTTGAAAAACCATCAACCTCTGGGTGGAGCAGAGCAGTTGCAACTGTCGGCTAAATGGGTGCAGTCAGGTTCAGCCTCCACTCGACAATACTGTGGGCTGTGGGGCAAGCGAGGCGCGCAGGTGTATCGGACGAACACCCATAGGGCCAATGTCATTCTAACGACGGTTTTCACCAGATACGTAACTAGGCTAACATGATGGCGATTTGGAATTGCCAGTTAGACCTGTGAGCATCCATACCCGTTGCTCAAGGACTAAGAACCGATGTCAAAAGGCCGTGTCACCCATTTGGGCCGTTGCGAATTCAGACTTTGCAACCTCACCCCCTTGTTGGGGACGCTCCGATTGCACTTCGAGAGCGCGCACAATCCACCGCGTAGACACTGAGAAATCAGATTCAGGCTGCAGTGGTCTCGAACGAACGATTCAGGACGAAAGTGTATGGATAAGGAAAGCATCACGGTAGTGAGAGAAAATCCCTCTCTGAAATCGAGCAGACCTGGCTCTTACCTTGGGTACTCACTGCAGTCCACCCGGATGTGCCTACATCTGTGCGAGGCGCCACGGGGCTCGTTCGTTGCGTTAGAAGTTTTAGACGACGTTGACGTTGAATATGCTGACGGCAAGAAAATGGTTGAGCAATCCAAGAGCGGTATTGCTACTAACCCCATTGCCAATTTCTCTAAAGATTTGTGGAAGACTTTTTCTAACTGGATCGATGCTATTGAGGCGGGTGTAATCGACCTTGGAAAAACTCGCTTCCGTCTCTATGTATTGCAAAGGAAAGAGGGTGCGTTCGCGCACGATCTGCATTACGCGCATACCAAGCCTCAGGTCGAGCACGTGGTACGCGAGATTCGTCAATCCTTTCAAGACGAGCAGCCAGCGGGCTGCAAGCCATATATCGAGAAATTCTTAAGCTACGATCCTGACAAGCGTGCGAATTTGGTCATGGCGTTTGAGCTCGAAACAGGGAATGACCAACTGGTTGAAGGGATCAAGGGCTACCTATCTCTAGCCGTGCCAGATGACCTTCTGGAAGATGCCTGTCATGCAGCAATCGGGTGGGTGAAAAACACCTCAGACGTACTGATTGCAGGCGGTCAGCTAGCAGTGCTCGCTCGTTCGCAGTTCAGCGATTGGATGTCGACCTACAATAGCCGTTTCTCGTTTAACCATCTTCTGAAATACACGCTGCCTCCACCGACAGCCCAGGAGATCGAAGAGGGTCGGCCGTACGCCCTTACGCTGATTCGTCAGCTTGAGCTGATTGAAATGGAACAGGACAGCGCCGATGCCATGTCGGACTACTTGCAGTCGACAACCAATAAGGTGCGGTGGGGGGAACGAGGTCTGGTCTACGAGCCGGAGTTCAACGACTTCAAAAAAAGCTTGCTGAAAAAGTGGCAGTTTTTCAGTAAGGAAATTCGTCTGCTCTCCATCTACGCTACCGCTTCGGACGTCGACAAAGGCCAGCTGCTGCACCTCAGATGCATGGTGGACAACGCCAAACTTAACGACGTCGACTCCCCGGGTTTTTTCGTTCGCGGGACTTACCACGATTTTTCAAACCGTAAAGACATTGGATGGCACCCCCAATTCAATGATTTGATCGATGACTGATTTTCGATATGTGCTGGACTGAGCCGCTTCTGTCGAACCCGCAGGCGAAGCAAATACATTGAATATGCATATGCACTTCGCGCCCCCCCTAAAGGTCGCCGTTTGCGCAGTGCGACCAACCACAATAAGTCCAACAGGTTGACCAGGATGGAGCCTACAAAACTATACGGCAAGGCGAACAATAGCCTTGATGAGGTGTACTTGGTGCAGAACCCTGCACTCGGTGCGATTCTGATGTGGGAGTTTGTTAAAGGGTTCGTCCGTCAGAGCGCCGGTCGTTTGCCGGAGCTGCCTTTACTCTTCGCTGTGTTACCGATTGTGTTTAACGAAACGCTCAGGACAGTAATGTCAGGGACAAATCCCTCTTCCGGATTGCGACTGTTCGCATCGAAATTCTCCAGGGATCAAGAGGTGCTTCTGACATTGCAACGAAGGATGCTGATGCTGCGACCCACGTCCCTGTCCAGTTTGTCTATCGCACTTGAGTGCGGTTTGCTGACACTCAACGTAACTTCCGCTTCAGTTGACTGCACGACCAAGCGATATCCCTCAAGGACTCCACTGGCTGTCAGGGAGCTTGGGAAGCACGCTGACAAGCTAGGCGGGTGGTGTGGTTCGCTAACTCTTCAGGAAGTCCAGGCTGCACTACGGATAGGTTTTTAATGAAACTCCAGATCATAAAATTGATTTTGTGGCCAAAAAACGGCCTTCAGTATCGAGAGTTGACGTTCACGCCCGGAGCAGTGAACGTGATCAGCGGTTCGTCAAAGGCAGGGAAGTCGGCGGTTATTCCGATTATCGATTACTGCCTAGCGTCGGAAAAATGTGGGATTCCTGTTGGAACTATTCGCAATACCTGCGGGTGGTTTGGTCTGCTCGTGGATACGGACGAAGGACTCAAGCTTTTCGCACGTGCTGAACCGGGCAAGCAACGATCAACGGATGATATGTTCGCCCTGGAAGGTGATCAGATTTCTATACCTGAAAGGATTGAGGGCAAAAACACAAACCGAAGCAGTGTGAAGGACATCCTGAACAGGTTGTCGGGCCTGCCGAATCTTGGTTTTGGAGACGACGTTCGCTACGGATTCAAAACCCGTCCGAGCTTCCGAGATTTGATGGCGTTCACCTTCCAGCCGCAAAACATAGTGGCTAACCCTGACGTCCTTTTCTACAAGGCTGATACCACAGGCCACCGTGAGAAGCTCAAGGACATTTTTCCGTTCATTCTGGGTGCCGTCACCTCTCAAACGCTGGTTGCATCTTGGGAAATGAAAGATCTTGAGCGTCAGCAGAAGCAGCTGCAGTCAGAGCTCAAAACGCTCGCTGATGCATCTGCGCGGTTGCGCTCCGAGGCTCGCAGTTGGTATTACCAAGCTCGAGAGTACGGGCTAGTACCGAACAATGCGGTGCTCTCGGAGGATTGGACTACCGCGATTCAGCAGCTCAGTTCGATCCTGCAGAAAACCTCTCGCGATGCAGCACCCAAGTTCGAGGCGCTTCAGGCTTCGATCACGACCATAGGCGAATTGAGAAAGCGGGAAGACGTCATCGCCGCGAACCTGTTTACCGGTCGTCAAAAGCTTAACGAGCTGACCCGCATTCGGGGGGATGCCAACGCTTACCTCAAGGCGCTTGATACCATGAAAGAGCGGCTGTCGCTCTCGACGTGGCTGAAAGACTTAGTTGTCGAGCAATCGTCCCCCTGTATTCTGGGATCACAAACTTTGTCAGCGTCTAGTGAATTAGACGCATTGTGTAAGGCACTGCATGGCATAGAGACGCTCTCGGAACAAACGCCCGTAGTATCTGCTTCGGTTGAAAGTGAGCTCGTCCGGCTACGCAGCGCGGTGCGCATCGATGCTGAGGAGCTCGAAGCAATTAAAACAGAGATCAAGGCCATTGAAGCCCTCGACACTCAGGCCAAAGGTCAGGCTCTGCGCCAGTCCGACATCGATCGATATCTTGGTCGGCTCCAGGAGGCTGTTCGGAATTATGAAACGGCGCAACAGGACGAGGGCTTGGCAAAACGGCTGAATGAGGTTGAGAACAAGATAGCAGCCCTAGCACCATCGATTTCTGTTGACCAAGTGCGAGATAAAACTCGCAAGATCTTGAACACACTGAGTGATTACTGCGCCCAGATAACGCCGGTTCTTGATGCCGAGTGGAAGGATGCCCGAATCGGTCTATCGATCACTGACCTTGCGATCAAGGTGCGCCATGATGGGCGTGATGATTTTCTATGGGAGATCGGTAGTGGCGCAAACTGGCTCGCATACCATGTCGCGATGCTGCTGGCCTTGCAGAAACTGTTCTTGGCTAAGAAAACCGTTGAGCATCCAGTACCTCACTTTCTGATTTTCGACCAGCCTAGTCAGGTGTACTTTCCAGTAAAGCGCGCCGCCCAGACTGACGAGGAGCATGAGCTTGACGACGAAGACCGAATAGCCGTGCGCAAGGTTTTCAGGGCCTTGGCTACAGCAGTCAACAGCTCGGAAGGTCGCCTACAAATTATCGTTCTCGATCATGCCGATGAAGGTGTTTGGGGCGGAATTCCTAACGTGGTACTCACTGAAGAATGGCGCGATAAGAAGCTCGTACCGCCTTGGTTTGAGTTACCTAGCTCCTAAGTTGTAAGTAGCCGCAAGAATGTTGGTTTTCGCATGCATTTGAGAACCTTGAGCCCATGAAGTTGAGTCCCTTTTAGCATGTCTATTGATATCGATAAATCTCAGGCAGATCTCGTCAGACGTTTCGTCCTGAGTGTGACTATCCCCATCCTCCATGAGATAGGGCATTCCGCTGCAGTTGTGGCTACGGGAACACTTTTCAAAATTGCAAATCGCTCGTTCATCATCACAGTAAGGCACCTCTTCGACCAAGTCAGTGATCTGACTTTATTGGCTTATCCAGAGAATCCATTGAAAGGTGCACTGCGTACCTTCGGTGATATGAAATTGTATAAGCCTGACGATGACAAGATCGACGTAGCAGTCATTGAGCTGCACTCCCAGGAGACAATCGCTCGCTTGGAGGCAAGATGGCAGTTCCTGACGCTTCAGAACGTTGCCTCGCCTTCGGCCAACCCCGAAAATGGGGCGGTCTTCGTCGCGGGATATCCCGTCGCTCTTACAGGCGAAAATAATGGCTGGACTCATGGTAGCTTTCTGACTGCATACACGCAGCGGCGCCCTGACGTTCCAACTGATTTAAAGGAGCCTTACATTGAGGGATTGGACTTATTTTTCGACTATGGCCGTGAGGCCCAGGCGTTGGACGGTCAATCAGTATTTACTCCTGATTTGGAAGGTGTAAGTGGTGGCTCCGTTTGGGAGCTCGTTGAGTCTCAGTCCATTATTTGGTCGGCGGTAGACAATGTACGTGTTGTGGGAGTCCAGTCCTCTTTCCGCCACTCCGACTTCACTCGGGCTAAGAACTGGTGGGCCGTTGCAAAAGTGCTTGAGCAGATAGACGAAAGGCTGGCTAGCGAAGTCCGAGCAAGGCTTGATAGCAATCTTTCTTGACTATCGCCCTAACAACTTCGATCGATAAATGACTTCGTTGTACGCTTACCCTGGATGGAGAGCTAAGGTCGGGATGGACGATTAGTTGTAAAGTGCTGCCATGGCACGCAGGTCTTTGTAAACATATCTTCGTGCAGCAGAAACATGGAAGTTGCAGCCGGGGCAGGCGTCAGGGGTGACTCAATTGTGTTGCCCCTGGCCGCACTGCAAACCCTCCAAACGACATGCCAGCGTCAACGTACCGGAGAGCTGACTTCATATCCTTCCAGCCCACATAGCTCATCAGCCCTTTGATGTCCCACCCATTGGCGGACGCCCAGGTCGCAAAGCCTCGCCGCATTGAGTGGCTGCTATACAGTTCCGCTGGCAATCCTGCCTCTTTGAAAATGCGGCGTAGCACGGGTATCAGGCTATGCGGCTGCATAGCTTTGCCTGACAGGTTGCCCCAGCGATCAATCCGCTGGAACACCGGGCCTTTAGCGATCCCGGCAACCGTTATCCAATTGATATAGGCCTCCACGGGGCAAAGCATTGTGAGCGCCGGCGTCTGGAACGTAGTTCCTTCATGCTGTCGGTCACCCTTGGTGTAGGGCAGGAAAAAGGTAATGCCTTGACCACTTATGGCATGGGTAGCCAACGATCCCTGCGCAGTTCGTGAGGAGGGGCGCTAATGTACCCAAGAGTTAGTCAAGCAGCAGACTTGCGTACCCTTATTTCCGCTTTGAAAAGAGCGCTAAAGCCCAATCACCTCGTAGGCCCCGATAGCCAACCGGTGTAACGTATTGCCAATTCGCAGCCAAGGGTCGTTCATCGAGGCCTGCGCTATCCAGTCGCGGTCTCTGCCTGCCAGCGGATGACTCTAAACAGAAGGGATTCTCATGTATCTGCGTGCTTTGAACGTTAGAGGTTTCAAGTGCTTTGGTGAACCCTTCACTATCGAACTTCACGACGGGCTGAACGTGTTGGTGGGCGAAAACGGCGCAGGCAAGACCGGTGTAATTAGCGCGGTGCGTCAGCTATTCAATGACTCGGAGTCGGGGAAACGAATCATCGGTGAGCAGGATTTCTACAAGGGTTTTGAGGCAGGTGCTTTCGCCTCGGTGGAGCTCCAGATCCAGGCCACGTTTTCCGACCTTGATGATAAGGATGCCACTGCCTTTAATGAATGGTGCGGGAACCATGACGAAGCGAAGCTCACTTTCATTGCCAAAAACCAAGAGTCACGTGGACGCTTCAAGTATCACACTTATGGTGGGCACGAATTCACCCAGCCCCTAGACCCTGAAACACTCGACTTGATTCACTGTGTTTATCTGCCGCCACTACGTGACGCAGAGAGCAAGCTCCGAGAGGGGCGCCAATCACGCTTGGCCAGACTGTTGAAGGCCCTATGTCGGAAAGAGTTGGACGCTGCCAGAAAGGCCGGTACTCAAACTGCGCTGGAGCAGCGCGTTGGCGACTTCAACCGCGAGCTTTCTCAGAGCGACGACTTTGCCATCAAACTGGCCAACCAACGCATCGGTGAAAGCCTGAAGGCCGCGCTCGGAATGCATCTGTCCCAAAGCACATTGATCCAATTCTCCGAGGTGAGCTTCTCCCGTATCGTTGAAGGTTTGAGACTGCTTTATTTCCCCGACCTCACAAATGCCGACCCCACCCAGTTCCGATCTCTAGGGGAGAACAGCCTGGGGTACAACAACTTATTGTACATTGCATCCATCCTCGCGGAGCTCGTCCTCGAGGTAGAGGAGGGGCGTGGTGAAGAGACCTACCTGCGGCTGCTGCTCATCGAGGAACCGGAGGCGCACCTACACCCGCAGCTCCAACTACGGTTGCTACGACACCTCAAAACGGAGGCAGAAGCGCGAGGTATCCAGGTCATCATCACAACCCACTCAACTGTGATTTCGGCTGCGGTGTCTGTGGAGCACCTGATTCACCTCTCCAATGAAGGCATGCCAATAGCCGTTCCTCTGAGAAAAACAGGGCTTCCTGAGCAGAGCCGGCGTTTTGTAGATCGCTGGCTCGACGTCACCAAGTCAAATCTTCTTTTCTCAAAAGGCGCGATCCTCGTCGAAGGAATTGCAGAGGCAATCGTTGTCCCCGAGCTGGCTAGGATCGTCTTGCATGCTCAAGGGAGGGGCAGGGACTCTTTGGACGATTACGGCGTGTCCGTCATCAACCTTGGCGGTATCTACTTCAAGCATTTCATGCAGCTGTTCTGCGATGTCACGGGCGCCCAGCCTGGTGGTAATGTGCCTATCAGGTGCGCCGGACTCACGGACAATGACCCTTCAAAATCTCTCTCGATCATTGACGATGGCGAAGGCGGGGAAAAACCAATTCCATTCCTTCCGCATGCCGAAGATCACCGGCTGGGAAACAATCCGGCATTGGAGCTTCAGGGGCCGATCAATCAGTCTCAATTCGCACGGTTGTTCGCCGGCAAGTACAAGACCTTCGAGTACGACATTGCGCTGGAGGGCGGCAACCTTACGACCATGCTGAATGTGGCAGCAGATCTCTGGCCCGTTCAGGATGGCAAGGTGGCCGGGAATTTGAGGGAAGATGCAAAACGGGATTTCGCCTCCATGTCCTCTGCTGACAAAGCCCCTTTTGCTGGCGCTTTGCTCGCCAGGCTCGACTCCGAAGAGATCGGCAAGGGGTTGTACGCCCAAGCGCTCGCGGACGCGCTCTTGGCGCGCCCAGCTGATTTCGTCGTGCCGGAGTACATCCGACTGGGCATCCTTTGGGCCTGTGGACTGGAAGATGGACAGGCATGATCGCTCGAGTTGCTGAAGAACCCCCACGCAGGGTGCTCCCCCAATGAACTTCACCCAGGAACAGTTGGATTATCTCGCCTCACCGCTCGATAGGCACGTTTACCTCAAGGCCTGCCCGGGCAGCGGAAAGACGGAAGTGGTTGCCGCGATGGTGGCCAAAATAGTCCAAGAATGGTCTCGGTCACCATCGGGCATCGCAGTCCTGACGTTCTCCAACAGTGCCACGGACGAACTCAGGAACAGGGTTCATAGGTACCTGGGGGAGCCGATCGGCAAACCTCATCTAATCGCTACGTTCGACAGCTTTGTGCTGAACCGGCTGGTGGCGAGCATTGCCAGTGAGATGACGGGATATACCGGCAGGGAGGGTGACTTTCGCATTCGGATTCTGGACAAAGCAGCGAACATCTATCGCACGCGAAATAGCATTTGCAATCGTTGGATCTCTGCGTGCAAATACGACTACGACCTTGGAACGACCAAGTTCGTATTTTCCACTGGCGAACGCGGCCTCGATAAGCAACTGAACGCCGAAACCCTTAATCATGATACCTGCAAAGATCTTATTGCCACTAAGAAGCGGCTGTGGCGAGGAGGTTTTGCCACTTTTGGTGACATCGACATGCTTGCCCTGAAGGCATTCAAGGATAGGAAATTCGACCCCTATTTTTCGCGGATCGCGCGCCGGTTTCCTCTGCTCATCGTGGACGAATGCCAGGATCTCTCTACAGAGCAACTGCGAATCGTGGAGCATCTCGCACGGTTCGGTATGGCGTTCCATTTCGTGGGTGATCTGAACCAGTCAATCTATGGCTTTCGCAAGTCAAACCCAGAGAATGTCACCGACCTCATGGTCAAGCTGAAATTCGACCCGTATGAGCTCAAGTCGAACTGGCGGAGTGGACAGGTCATAGTCGATCTGTGTACCAACATCCTTGGCGGCGAACGGATCATGGGCAATGCAGATATTCCTTCCCTGCAACCACGGATACTCGAATATGAAGTGTGCCCCTCTGAGCTGCTGCCTACGATTCGCACCATGACACAGGGGTACACCAAAGTGGTACTGGTGGCCCGAGGTCATACGACCCTGCAGCGTTTACGTAATGGTGAGACCTTCGAAGGCATCGAACTATTGGCAGTCGCGTGCATCAGCGCCAACACAGGTAACCTTAAGGACATCAAGCAAAGCCTGAGGACGTTTGCAAAGTGGCTGGCCGAAAAGCTCGAGCTGCAGGTCACCAAAGTCGGCCCCTATTGCCCCATTGTCATGGAGTCCAAGCTTGTTTGGCGGAAATTCCTCCATGAAAGCCTGAAATTCATGGTCGCCAATGGTGCTGGCAAGTCCGATCAGACTTGGTCTGCTTGGGTGCGCACTGCAAAGCTGGCGATCCGACGGCTCCCGAATCAACCTTTCGTACCTGTGGAGTTACTGGAGGAGCTGGATGTCCTGAAAAACTTGAACCTTGTGGCTCGCAAAGGGCAGGGTGATAAGCCAGTCTCCGTGCGAGTGTTGAGCCAAGAGGTACTGGAGGGGCCACCAGACACGTTGCGCTACGAAACTATTCACCAGGTGAAGGGCGAAACTCACGATGTCACTGTGGTGGTTTCGTCCCAACAGCCCGGGCCGCACCAGTCTCATTGGCAAGACTGGTTGCGAGATCGCGGATCGGAAGCCGCAAGGTTCGCTTATGTGGCGAGTTCCAGGCCCCAGCATATGTTGATTTGGGCGGTAAAAAAGCTCAAAGAAGAGGATCGACCTGTACTGGCACAATTGGGTTTTGAAGTACCGCCCCCCCCCGATAACCGTCCCTAAACGAGCACATTTGCGATCCCCTCGTTAAATCTAATCACCATTTAGGTCGTTCACTCATGCTGGGCGCGCTGTGCAAAACTTCTGGGGCATGCTTTCGTCAACTTGGCCTTTTGATCTAAATCAGTAGGGTGAGACGATGAGTTTTCAAATGTACATGGAGGTCTCCTGTGTATGAACCGTTCCTCGGCGCCCTCCGTGTATGCTTAAGGCCTCACGGCTAACCGGAGGCAGGGTGCATGCAGCCAGAGCAACCAACCCTGACCCAGTGGTCACGTGGCTCAGAGCATAGCCTTGATTTTTTGCGCTTAGCATCCCGCAGCCCACACTTACAATTTTTGACTAATCGATAAGGGAGCATTCATGGGTAAGCCTTTTAAAGACCGAATTCATGCCATGAATCAGATGTACAAGCTGCCGATCAACGGCACGCCCACGCTACTGACCGATCCTGCGGACAAGCTCAAGAAGTTCAAAGCCACGCTGATGGCTGAAGTTCATGAGATCGATGAAATCGTCGAAAAGATCGAAAAAGGCGATGCTGAAATCGATATAAAGGCCGCCATTGCCGACTTGTTGGGCGACGTGATTGTTTACTGCAGGTCTGAGGCGCTGAAGTACGGCTTACCGCTCGAGGAGGTGCTGGACATCATCATGGACAGCAACGAGAGCAAGCTCGGGGCGGATGGAAAGCCGATCTACGATGAAAATGGCAAGTTCCTCAAAGGCCCGAATTACTGGAAACCGGAGCCCAAGATCAAAAACTTGCTTCTTGGTGCTAACGGCAAAGCGGACGCTTGATCGGAGAAACAGGCTTGAAATCCATCAACATTGGCAAGACGCGTACGCTCAAAGACATCGAGGCGGCCATTCGCAAGATCTGCGATCGTCCGGGGGAGAAATTCCTCATTCAGGCAGACATGCTCAGCGCCCGGCGTGGCGCCATGCATGATGCCGCACGCCTCCAACTGATCGTCACCCTGGCCCGACAGCAGCTGCAGAGCGACTACCTGGATTTTAACCCGCAGGCAGATGTTAAAACGCTCTTACACAACCTCGCTAACTGTTCGCCAGGTATCGCAGCTTTACGTCTTTCCAAGGGTATCCGGCTAGGCGAACTGACATTCAATCGCCGAGAGGTCTTCCAAGAGTCGGTAGAACGAATGCAGGCCATGGATGCAGGTCGGTACGAGGACGTCGTAAATGGCCGGGCCGTC
>Ga0182008_10001953_pt1 | contig 13261 bp, 13 predicted proteins | sample Sormic07211129_1_FD_120482 | JGI IMG/M metagenome (GOLD analysis project Ga0182008, IMG submission 120482) | Rhizosphere microbial communities from Sorghum bicolor, Mead, Nebraska, USA - 072115-129_1 metaG | ecosystem: Host-associated > Plants > Roots > Rhizosphere | place: USA: Nebraska...
CGATGGTCACGTTCAACCCGTCGACGTACGATTTCGGCGCTGTTGCGGTGGCCTCGACAGTTTTGAAGACGTTCACGCTCACGAATGCGGGCGGAAAGACAACCGGGACGGTCAACGTCACGCTGAGTGATGCGCGCCCGGACCTTCCGACGACATTCTCGAAGACCGCGGATAGCTGCACCGGCACAAAGCTCGCGCCGCGAAAGAGCTGCAGCGTGACCGTTCGGTATGCGCCGACGGCCTCAGGCGTCCACAATGCCGCGCAACTCTTGGCCTTCGACACCAAGCCCACAACCGGGCTGAACGCCACCGCGAACATCACGGGCGGAGCTTCGACCGGATGCGCGCTGATCAACTCGACTGGACAAGGTCTCTACGAAAGGGATAGTGGCGAGGAAACCTTCAGGCAAGGGGAGACACTGACCGTGTCCGCCGCCGACCCGAATCAGGGCGTCACGCCGACCGGGATCAGCCTCACGGTCACGCCCGCGGGGACCACCAGCTCGGTCCCCACCGACACCGACGGCTATCCGGGCACCGTGCAGTACACGTTCCCGGCAAGCGGCACGTACGACTGGCACTGGGAGGCCGAACCGGCCGGCAGCGGTGCGACGTGGACGGCGACCTGCGGCTAACGCGCGAAGCGGCATCTTCCCGCGGGTAGAAGATCGCGGTAGAGGAAACGGCCCAACCGCTTGGTTGGGCCGTTTCCGTTTCATCCAGCGCCTATAGCCAAAGAGCCGGTTTCGCACTGGGGCACGGTTCGTTCCTCGACGGGCATCGGCGACACGCCTGACCCGCGTAACTCCTGGGAATTACGCGACTGGCGTGAGTAGAAAGGCGCATACGGGATTCGAACCCGTGCCGCCGCCGTGAGAGGGCGGTGTCCTAGGCCACTAGACGAATGCGCCCCGGACGGCGGTTAGTGTAGCCGCGGACGGGAAAGACCGAGGGCGTGCTCCGGTGGCTCGCCAGGCTGTTCCAGTCGCCGCGCGACGACGCCGAGAAGCAACAGGGCGACATGCACGCGCTCGACCGCACGGACGATCCACGCGGCGGCGTGCAGAGCGACGCCTACCGGCACGGGTCGCCCGTCGAGGTCGTCGAGGACGGCAACATCGCGATGGGAGGGCCCGGCGGCGCCGTGCCCGACGACTCAACGCCGGACGAACGCCGCGAGCGCGATCGCGCCGACGGCGGCAGCTGAGCCGAGCATCGCCCACGCGAGTCCGCCGCCGAGCGACGTCGCAGCGACGACGAGCACGAGCGAGGCGGCGGCGAGCCCCGAGAAGACGAGGAGCCCGACCGCGCGCACTCGCTGCAGGCGCAACGCCGGCTCTAGCGAGACGCGGAAGCGCAGCTCGAGCGACCACGTCGCGAGCTCCGCGCAGAGGAGCAAGCCCGCGCCGACGAGCGGCGCCGCCTCGTCGAGGGAGTGGTGCCCGACCAGCAGTCCCAGGACGTACGCCGCCGCGAGCACGAGCAGGGCGGACCCGAGCAGCTCGTCGTGCCCCCGGCTGAGCACGAGCCCGAGCAGGAGCGCGCCCCCGCCGCCGAGGAACAGGGTCAGCGGCAGAACCCGCGTCGAGAGCAGGCACGACCACGCGAGCACACTGCCGTAGGCGGCCGCCGAGAGCGCAGCGACCGTCACGCGCGCACGGGCCTCGCGTAGCGCCGAAATGCTCTCACCTCCTCGAGCACCGCATCGAGCGCCTCGCCGTCCGTCCACGACACGATCGGGATGCCTGCCCACTCGAACTGCGCACGCTGCGCCTCGCGCGACAGCGACCACAGCCGGTAGGACAGCGCCGACAAGTCGTCGCCGAACGGCTTCACGAACGGCACGGGTGATACCTCGACGACGACGAGGTCGAAGCCGCGCGCACGGAGGTCGAGCAGCGCCGCGGTCGAGCGCGAGTCGAGCAGCGGCGTCAGGGCGAGCACGAGCGCGCGCGGCGGCAGTGTCCGCCGCGGGAGCACGTCGAGGTTCTTCGTCGCGAAGCTCAGGACGATCCCCATCTGCAGCAGCGAGTCGACGATCCGGTAGAGCTGCCGCGTGCCGGAGGCGGGCAGCAGCCACGACACGAAGCCGCCGTAGCTGACGACGCCGACGCGGTCCTTGCGCTGCAGGTACCGGTGGGCGAGCGACGCTGCGGCGCGCACCGTCAGGTCGAGCGTTCCCCGCGTCCCGAGCCGAGCGTCCGTGAACGTGTCGAGGAAGAGGACGATGTCCGTGTTCCGCTCCGGGTGCTGCTCGTTCACCCAGAGCTCGCCGCGCCGCGCGCTCGCCCGCCAGTTGACGCGCCGCAGCCGGTCGCCCGGATGCCACTCGCGAATGTCCGCGAACTCGATTCCGTCGCCGCGCGTGCGCGAGACCTGGTTGCCGACGTAGACCTGCGTCTCGAGCGGCTCGAGCAGCGAGCGCATGGTCTCGACGCTCGGGTACACGCGCAGCGGCAGGCCGGCGCCGAGCGTCGCCTCCCAGGTGTGGAAGGCGAGAGCGTCGCGCACCCGGACGAGCGCGGGGCCGATGCGGAATGCCCCCCAACGATCGCAGCGGAGCGCGAGCTCGACCTGCCCGGCGCTCGCGCGCACCCCCGCCGGATTCCGCCGGTCACGTTCGCTCAGCTCGTCGGGGAGGGGGAGGAGGACGTCGACGCGCGACGCGCTCTCGCCGCCCGACACCTCGACGGTTGCGCGGACGTCTTCGCCTTCGAGCGCCCGCTCGCGGTCGAGCACGAGCGTGCCGCGGAGCTGCGGGTCGCGCGCGAGCGAGGCGCCGACGGCGGCTGCGAGGGCGAACGGTGCGGCGAGCGCGACAAGCTCGACGCGTCCCACTGCCAGGCCGGCGATGAGCCCGATCGCGGCGAGGCCCGCGTACACCACGAGCCGCGGCGAGTCGGTGCGCGTCATCCCGCTGCGCGCAGGGCGTCCTCGGCGGGCGGCGTCGGAACGCTCTCGAGCGCCTCCGCAATGACGTCCTCACCGCGCACGCGCTGCACCCAGAGCTCGGGCCGCAGCGTGAGCCGGTGCGCGAGCGCAGGGGCCGCCACGGCCTTCACGTCCTCTGGAACGACGAAATCGCGGCCGCCGATTGCGGCCTTGGCCCGGGCCAGCTTGAGCACGGCGAGCGTGCCGCGCGGGCTCGCGCCGACCGCGAGTCGCGGCGACGACCGCGTCGCCGTCACGAGGTCGACGATGTAGCCCTCGATCGACGGCGACACGTGCACGTGCTCGAGTGCACGCTGCATCGCGATCAGCGTCGCCGCATCGACGATCGGCCGAAGCGCGATCTCGTCCTCGCCGCGCGAGAGCCGGCGCGTCAGAAGCTCGATCTCGTCGTCTCTGGTCGGGTAGCCGATTCCCGTCCGGACGAGGAAGCGGTCGAGCTGCGCCTCGGGGAGCGGGTAGGTGCCCTCGTACTCGATCGGGTTCTGGGTCGCGAGGACGAGAAACGGCGCGTCGAGCCGGCGCGTCTCGCGCTCGGTCGTGACCTGGCGCTCCTGCATCGCCTCGAGGAGCGCGGCCTGCGTCTTCGGCGGAGCACGGTTGATCTCGTCCGCGAGGAGGAGGTTCGTGAAGACCGGCCCGGGCAGGAAGCGGAAGGCCGCGTCGCGCTGGTCGAAGATCGAAGAGCCGGTGACGTCGGACGGCATCAAATCCGGCGTGAACTGGATCCGCGCGAACTGCAGCGACGTCGCCTGCGCGAACGAGCGCGCAATCAGCGTCTTCGCGAGGCCCGGAAAGTCCTCGAGCAGGACGTGCCCGTCGCAGAGGAGCGCGAGGAGGATCAGCTCGAGGGCGTCGCGCTTGCCGACGATTGCGCGCTCGACCTCGTCGAGGACGGCGCCCGCGCGATCGCGAAGCTCTGCGAGCTCCATCAGAGCGCCTCGATCTGCTCGACGAGGCGCCGCACCGCGCGAACGCTCGGTCCCGCGGCGTAGAGATCGGCGGCCTCCTCGCGGTCCGGTCGCACGAACGTCCAGAGCTCGTCGCCGAGCAGCCGGCGCGCTGCGTCGGGCTGGCGTGCGAGGTCGACGCCGTGGTGGGCGAGCCGGGCGGCGGCGGCGCCGCGGAGGAGCGGCAGCAGGCGCGCGTGGAAGTGCCCGGCGTTCTCGCTCCCGAGGAGGAGATCGCGCTCGACCCGGATGAGCTCGTTCGGCCGGGTCGGCGGAATGCGCTCGCGCGTCAACGCTTGTTGGAACGGGGACGGATCGTCGAAGCGCGAGTCGCGCATCGCGCGGGTCACTGCCGCCATGCCGATCGCCGCGACGACGATCGCGTAGCCGGCGAGGATCGACTCACGCGAGATCGGGCGTGCGCCCAGCAGCGCGACGAGCGCAATCGTCGCGACCGTGAGCGAGACCGCCGACTGCCGCAGGTGGGTCACGCTGTCACCGGCACGGGGTCCGGGCGTCGCAGCTCGTCGCGGACGGCGACGAGCGCGTCGATCGCCTCGTCCCTCATCGATTCCGCCGGCTCATGCTGGCTGAACTTTGCCCGCTCGAAGAGATCGGTCAAGTGTCGCGCGGCATCGGCGCTCGCGTCGAGCCCGACGAGCGAACGCTCGAGGTACTCGTACGGAGCCTCGGACGGCGTCCTCGGGAGGCCGGCGTACGCGAGCGCCCGTTCCATCCGCGCATAGGCGGCGATGATCGCGCGCCGGACGTCGGGATCGCGGCGCAGGTCGTCGAGCGACTCGTCGAGGGCCGCGGCAAGCGCGCGGCGGCTTCGCCGGATCCCTCGGAGCGCGCGCCGCTCCGGGCGCGAGAGGAGGAGGTAGACGGCGATCCCTCCGACGATGACGAGCACGATCCCGACTTCGTCCCAGCGGATGCGCGCGTCGCGCAGGTTCTTGGGCGGCGTCGGTGCCGGCCGGGATGTGCCGGGCTGCGCCTGGGTCGGGTGCGTTTGCTGGATCGCCCGCTGAAAGCGGTGGAGGAACGTGTTCGTCGAGATGAGATAGGCGAGCAGCACCGACGCGAAGAAGTAGAGGAGGGCGCCGATGAGGTTCCAGCGGCCGCGGCGCGGCGGACCCGAGCCGGCGCGGACGGCGCGCAGCGCGATCACGACGGTCACGGCCATCGCGATCGCGAAGAGGAGCGTTGTCGTCGCGACGAAGTCGAAGAATGTCGCGGTCGGGCCGGTGCCGGAGCCGGCCCGTAGCGGCCGGCCGTGGCTCGCCGCGCCCGCGAGGACGAGGAGCACGGTGACTGCGATGCCGATCGGGATCAGCCGGCGGCCGTCCATCCCCGAGAGTGTCGCATCGTCAGGCGAGCGTGACGTCCGCGGAGCGGCCGAGCACCGCCCCGTGAGCATCGAGCGCGACGACCGAGGCGCGCCTGGCCGCGCTCGTCGGACGCAGCTGCGTCTCGAAGCCGGTCCGCTGCACCGTCTGCGTCGTGCGGCCGTCCTCGACGACCTGCCACGAGGCGATCTCGGTCGCACCGTTCCAGCTCGCGTGGAGCATGCCGTTCGCCGCCACCAGCGCGGGCGCCCCCGTCGGCCGTCCGGTCCAGGGAAACCTGAAGGCGCGATAGCTCTGACCCGCCTTCGGCAGCCGCGCGTCGAAGCGGATCGACCCGTTCGGGTCGAACTCGGTGACGAACGGCGCGCCGCCCCAGCCGACGAACACGTTGTCGTCGGCGAGCAGCTGCGTGTTGCCCATGAAATGCGCGAGCACAGGTTCCGGCCGGTGCGTGTACGCGTGCAGGAGGGACACGCGGCGCCGCCGCTCGTCGAGGTGGAGGAGGAGCGCGCGCGACTGCAGCTCCTCCGCCGGCGCTGCGCCGTTGTCGAACACGCTCACGATCCCGTTTCCGTGCACGCGGACGTCGTGCTGCCAGTAGAAGCGCGCGCCGGTCGCGAGCGCGAAGTCGCTCCGCTTGCCGCCGAGCCGCCAGAGGATCCGTCCGCTCGGCCAGGCGAGCTTGTATGCAGCCCAGGTGTTGCGGGCCGACACGATCAGGTTCCCACTTGGGTCCTCGTCGACGGAGTTGATGTGGAAGTAGTCGAACCGTGGGCCCGGCCGCGCCCGGATCGCCGTCTCGTCGGGCTCGACGTGCTGCACGCTCTGCCACTCGTGCAGCAGCCGTCCGCTCGGGAGCTCGAGCTCCTGCAGCACGCCGCCGACGAGCTGCCCGTGACGCCACGGGACGAGCTCGTTCGCGAGACCGAGTCCGGTTCCGCGCGGTGTCAGCTGGAAGTCGTGGAGGTCGGCCGCCAGCCCATGCGCTCCGCGGACGCGCGCGACGACGCGATACGCCGAGTCGACGACGACCCACTCTCCTTCGCCGAGCCCGTGGCGCGACTTTCCCTCCCACCAGGTGAGAACCGGCCTGCCACGGAGCTGCTGCACCTTGAAGTCGGTGACGACCTTGTCCGTGACCGGGTGGAACCAGACGAGCTGGCCCCGGCTGTCGAGGATCATCGCGCCGCGCTGACCGGGGCCTGACGACGGTGCGAGAAAGACGAAGTCCGTCGTCGTGCCGCGCGCGGTGACGCGCGGCGGCTTCAGGTCGGGCCGCGAAACGAAGTGCTGAAGGTCGTCGCCGGCGGCGAGCGCGACGCTCGGGAAGCGCGCCGCGAGCGCCGCGCCCGCTGCGGCGGAGAGGAACTGCGCGCGGTTCACGCGCGCCGCTCGGCCGCTCCGATCAACTGCGCGCAGAGCTCGAGGGCCTCGAAGTTCGGCACCTGCTTCTCCTTCAGGCCGCCGAGGATCTGCACCTCGGCACCGAGGAAGAGCTGCGCGACGGCGGTGGCGAGCACGCGAGACGAGACGGGGAGGTCGAGCTCGCGCTCGGCAGCCCAGTCAGCTGCAACGCCGTCGAGGAGGTCGATCCAGCCGAGCACAGCCGCTCGCCACCGCTCTGCGAGCTCGGGCTCGGCAAGGCCGACCGACCAGAGCTCCCACAGCACACGCACGTAGCCCGATCGCAGGTCGTCGCGGAGGTACTTGCACGCGCGCAGCCACTTCTCGGCGAGCGGCTCGTCGCCGGCGAAGAGCGCGCGCTGTCGGACGAGCAACTGCGCGTTCTCGTGCTCGAGCAGCTCCGCGAAGAGCCGCCGCTTGCCGCCGAAGTGGTAGTGGACGAGGGAGAGGCGTACCCCGGCCGCATCTGCGACGGCGCGCATCGTGGCCCCGCCGTAGCCGGCCTCGCGAAGTACCTCCCGCGCCGCGTCGAGGATCTGGTCGCGCGTCGCGCGGCCGCGGAGGCGCCGCTGGTCGACCTTCTCTGCGGCGCTTGACATCCGCCCCAGCATATCACAATATTGTTCGGTCGAACGACCAACTACTTTGAAAGGAGAGGATCGTATGGCCGTTGACACCGCACCGACGCTCGCGGAGAACGCGACGTCGTACACGATCGAGGGGCGGCTGCTCGAGGTCTGCAGCTGCGGGGCGCCCTGCCCGTGCTGGGTCGGCGAGGACCCGGACGGCGGCAGCTGCGACTCCGTTCTCGGCTGGCGCGTCGACCGCGGCATCGTCGAGGGCGTCGACGTCTCCGGGCTGACGCTCGCACTCTCGGTGTTCATCCCGGGCAACGTGCTCGCGGGGAACTGGAAGGCGGTCGTCTACGTCGACGACAACGCGTCGCCGGAGCAGCAGGAGGCGTTGCTCAAAGTGTTCACGGGGCAGCTCGGAGGCGCGATCGCCGACCTCGCGTCGTTGATCGGCGAGGTCGTGTCGGTCGAGCGCGTGCCGATTCGCTTCGACGTCGAGGAAGGCGCCGGCGCGTTCACCATCGGCGACGTCGCCGAGGCGGACCTTGTGTCGTTCCGCGGTCTCACGGGCAAGGCGACCGCGCTCTACGACACCGTCTTCACGACGATCCCGGGCTCGCCCGCCTACGTCGGCAAGGCGAAGCGGTTCCGCCGCTCCGCGGCGAAGTACGGCATGCGCGACGTCGAGCTCGAGGGAATGAACGCGATCCAGGGCGCGTTCCACTTCGCCGCCTGAGATGCGCGCGCTCGCCGCTCTCACACTCGGAGCCTGGGCGACGCTCGTCGTGGGCGACCTGATGGGCTACGCCTGGCTCGTCCAGCACGACGTGCTGTTCGAGACCGGGACGCTCTCGCTGCCCGTTGCGATCCCGCTCTTCCTCGCGGCGTGGCAGCTCATGACCGCCGCGATGATGCTGCCGACGGCGCTGCCGACGGCGACGCTGTTCACGAGGGCGAGCCGGAGCCAGGATCGGCGCCGGCTCGCCCTCGCAGCATTCCTCGCCGCGTACTTCACGGTCTGGACGGGCTTCGCCGTCGTCGCGCTCAGCGGCGACAAGGCCGTGCACACGGTGGTCGATCTGTGGCCGTGGCTCGACCAGCGCCCGCACGTGGTGACCGGCGGGGTGCTGATCACGGCCGGGATCGGCCAGCTGAGTGGGCTGACCGAGCGGTGCCTCGACGCCTGCCGCAACCCGTTGCACTCGCTCCTGCGCTTCTACGAGCGCGGCGTCGGTGCCGCGTGGCGGCTCGGGCTCCGGCACGGCGCCTCCTGCCTCGGATGCTGCTGGCCCCTGATGCTCGTGTTGTTCGGCGTCGGCGTCGGCAGCATCCCCTTGATGCTCGGCTTCGCGGCGATCATGCTCGGGACGAAGACGGCTCCGGGCGGGCAGCGGCTTTTGCGGCCGATCGGGGTCGGACTGATCGCGGGAGGAGTGGTCCTACTGGCGACGGCGCTTGCAGCATGACGGCCGACGAGCAGGTCACCACCGTTCGCGACGTCACCACAGCCCTCCGCGAGCAGTCGCGTGCCCGCTATCCGGATCAGGAGGGATTCGTCGAGCGCGCCGGCGTCCGCACCTTTTACGAGGTGTACGGCGCCGGCGAGCCGACGTTTCTCCTGCTCCCGACATGGTCGATCGTCCATTCGCGCTTCTGGAAGGCGCAGATCCCGTACCTCGCCCGGCACACGCGCGTCGTGACGTTCGACGGCCGCGGCAACGGGCGCTCCGACCGGCCGGAGTCGGTCGAGGCATACGACGAGCGGGAGTACGCAGCGGATGCGCTCGCGGTGCTCGATGCCGTCGGCGTCGACCGTGCGATCCTCGTCTCGCTGTCGATCGGCGCGCAGCGTGCGCTCCTGCTTGCGGCGGAGCATCCCGAACGCGTCGCCGGCGCCGTGTTCATCGGCGCGACGGTGCCCGTCGCACCCGGCTACGAGGAGCGCGTCGTCGGCGACTTCGACGAGCTGCTCGACACCGACGAGGGCTGGGCGAAGTACAACGCGGACTTCTGGCGCCGCGACTATCGGGGCTTCCTCGAGTTCTTCTTCGCGCAGTGCCTCCCCGAGCCGCACTCGACGAAGCAGCTCGAGGACTGCGTGGGGTGGGGGCTGGAAACCGAGCCGGAGACACTGATCCGCACGCATCTCGGACCCGGGCTCCACGAGGCGGAGGCGCGCGCGTTGTGCGAACAGGTCCGCTGTCCCGTGCTCGTCATCCACGGTGATCGGGACCGGATCTCGCCGCCCGCGCGCGGCGCGGTGCTCGCGGAGGCGACCGGAGGAACGCTCGTCACGCTCGAGGGAAGCGGCCATCTGCCGCAATCCCGGGATCCCGTCGCCGTCAACCACCTGCTCCGCGACTTCGCCGGTCTCAACCGGCCGCCGACGGCCTGGCGACGCGGCCGGTCGCGGCGGCGGCGCGCGCTCTTCGTCACCTCGCCGATCGGGCTCGGCCATGCGATGCGCGACGTCGGCATCGCCGACGAGCTCCGGCGCCTCCAGCCGGACCTCGAGATCGACTGGCTGGCCCAGCACCCGGTAACCGCCGTGCTCGAGGCGCGGGGCGAGCGGATCCATCCGGCGAGCGTCGCGCTCGCGAGTGAGTCAGCGCACATGGAATCCGAGTCGGCAGAGCACGACCTTCACTGCTTCCAGGCATGGCGGCGGATGGACGAGATCCTCGTCGCGAACTACATGGTCTTCGACGACGTCGTCACCGAGACGCAGTACGACCTCTGGGTCGGCGACGAGGCGTGGGACGTCGACTACTACCTGCACGAGAACCCGGAGCTGAAGCGCACGGCGTACGTCTGGCTGACCGACTTCGTCGGCTGGCTGCCGATGCCGGACCGCGGCGAGCACGAGACGTTCCTGACCGCGGATTACAACGCCGAGATGATCGAGCACATCGAGCGCTTCCCACGCATCCGCGACCGCGCGATCTTCGTCGGCGATCCCGACGACGTGATCGGCGAGCGGTTCGGTCCAGGGCTGCCGGCGATCCGGGACTGGACCGAGCGCCACTACGACTTCCCGGGCTATGTCACCGGCTTCGATCCGAGCGAGTTCGCCGATCGCGAGCGTCTCCGCCGGGAGCTCGGCTACCGCGACGGCGAGCTCGTCTGCATCGTCACCGTCGGCGGTTCCGGCGTCGGCGGCGACCTCCTTCGTCGCGTCATCGCGGCGTTCCCGGAGGCAAAGGAGCTCGTTCCGTCGCTGCGCATGATCGTGGTCGCCGGGCCGCGCATCGACCCCGCGTCGCTGCCTGCGCACGACGGCTTCGAGGTGCGTGCGTACGTCCACGAGCTCTACCGCCACCTTGCAGCGTGCGACCTCGCGGTTGTCCAGGGCGGCCTCACCACGGGAATGGAGCTGACGGCGAACGGTCGACCCTTCCTCTATTTCCCGCTCGGGCATCACTTCGAGCAGAACTTCCACGTCGCGCACCGGCTCGAGCGCTACGGCGCCGGCCGACGGATGGACTTCACGCGGGACGACGCGCACGAGATCGCCGTCGCGATTGCGGAGGAGATCGGACGGACGACGGACTATCGCCCCGTGGACGGCGGTGGCGCGCGGCGCGCTGCGGAGCTGATCGCAGAACTGCTCTGATTGGGCCGTGGCGACGGTCGGCCTGCTGTGGCGGCGGGAGTGGGACCCGGTCGAGGATCCGGCGTCGTCGAAGCTCCCCGGCGTCTTCGCGGCGTTCGCCGAGCTCGGCGTGCCCGCGGCGCCGGTCGTGTACGACGACGTCCGCGTCGAGGCGGTGCGCGCACAGCTGTTCGCGCTCGACGGCGTCCTCGTGTGGGTCAATCCGATCGAGCACGGCCTCGACCGCTCGCTGCTCGATCCGCTGCTGCGCGAGGTCGCCGACGCAGGCGTGTTCGTGAGCGCACATCCCGAGGTGATCCTCCGCATGGGGACGAAACAGGTGCTCGCCGACACGCAAGGCATGAGCTGGGGCACGCCCACGCGCGTCTTTCGGAGCGTCGACGAGCTCCGCGCGGGCCTCGATCACGATCGCGTCGTCGTCCTCAAGCAGTACCGGGGCATGGGCGGCGACGGCGTGTGGAAGGTCGAGCGAGTCGGCCGCGGCACGCTCGAGGTGCAGCACGCCTCCCGCGACGCGCGGCCCGAGCACGTGACGGTCGAGGCCTTCGTCACCCGCTGCGCCCCGTACTTCGACGACGACGGACGAATGGTCGAGCAGCCGTACCAGCCCCGGCTCGCCGATGGGATGACCCGCGTCTACTGCTCGCACGACGCCGTCGTCGGCTTCGCTCATCAGTATCCGCGCGGCCTCCTGCCGTCGACCGTCGATCCCGATTCGTTGCCGACGGCGAAGCGCTTCGAGCGCGCCGATGCCCCCGAGTTCGCGGAGCTGCGCGAGCGAATGGAAGAGGAGTGGCTGCCGGAGCTGCAGCGCATCCTCGGCCTGGCGCGCGGCGAGCTGCCGGTGATCTGGGACGCGGACTTCCTCCGCGCGGACGATGGGCGGCCGGTGCTGTGCGAGATCAACGTCAGCTCGACCTTCGCGTTCCCCGAGCACGCGTATTCGGCCGTGGCGCAGGCGGCGCTGGAGCGGATAGCCGAGCGAAGGTTTTCCGCGCCCCCGGCATCTCAGTCGTAGGAAGCGATGCGCAGGATCGTGATCGGAGCAGCCATCGGCGCCGGCGTCGTCGTCGCAAGTGCGATCGGGCTGACGCTGGACGCGCTGCGGAAGCTCGACGCCTAGGAGCCGCAGACGGGATGCTCGGCGCCGGGAGCGGCACGAGAGACACCGCATCGCCTCACGTGCCGGCCCCGGTACGAAGACAGATGCGCGCGCAGGCGTCGTACCGGCGCCGTGCTCGGCCGGCTTTACGGCGCCTTTACCGCCGGTCACTCGCAGCAGGGGAAGAAAAGCGCCCGACGGCCCGCGGAGTGGGCTCGCGAGCCGTCCGGGCGATGCGGGGGATGTGGCTCTGGGCGAGCGTCCGGCATCGCTGGGCTGCGGCTCCCGCGACACCGGCACAGTCTCCGCATCGCGAACCGTAGGCCGATCGTGAGCCACTCGGCCTACCCCGATAGAGGGATTTGCTGCCGACCGGGCCTGGAACGTCCACGGCCCGGTGGAGACCGGGCCGTGGACGGAAAAGCGGTACCTAGGCGCTCTTGGCGAGCTATGTGCGGCAGAAGCTCTCATCCCCGAGACTTCCCCGTTGACAGTGTTGTCGGGAGGAAAGTCCTCGCAACCTACCCCCAAAAGAGGTGATTTTCGCGTGAGCGGCCACCGCCGCAGCGGCCGCTCACGCGTGTCAGCCGTTGCCGGGGAGTCCGCGGGCGGCAAGACTCCTCGACCATCCCCCACGAGAGAGCAGGAGCACACAGCTCACTCGTTCGACCCGATCCGTGCCCGCCTGCCCTCCGCCGAAACGCGGCGACCGCGAGCTCAGGGCCAGAGCGTCGTCCCGGGTGCCCGGACGTCCAGCGGGCCGCCGGGCATGCAATCCATCGACCAGTACGGGTGCTGGATCGAGTACGGGTCGTCCGGGTGGGCCTCGCCCGGATACGTGAGCAGCCAGAGGTAGTCCGCGACCGCCTCGGCGTCGTCCGGCGTGTCGCCGAGCTGCTGCGCCACGAGCGCCGTGCGCTGCATCCCGGAGCACTCGGCCTGTGCCTCGACGAGCGTGTCCGGGGGCACGACGTTGCCCTTCGTTTCCTGGATCACGTGGATCGACTCGTGCGCGAGCGTGATCAGCGCCTGCGCGTAGTCGTCGTACTGCCGGTAGTAGTCGTCCGACCAGTCGTTGGCGGTCGAGTAGCACGTCGTCTCCGACGAGTCGGTGCAGATCCCCGGTGCGGCCGTCGTCGGCGCGCCGACGAAGCACGGACCGCCGCACTTGGTCGGCTTCGGCGATGCCTCGGCGAACCGCTGGAGCGGTCCGCAGACCTGCGGCGAGAGCTCGATCGTGTCGGCCGACGCGGTGAAGGAGTCGGCGTGCGTCACGACCGTCGTGTACGGCACCTTGCGCCGGTACCGCACGCGCTTGTGGC
>Ga0182008_10001954_pt1 | contig 13257 bp, 13 predicted proteins | sample Sormic07211129_1_FD_120482 | JGI IMG/M metagenome (GOLD analysis project Ga0182008, IMG submission 120482) | Rhizosphere microbial communities from Sorghum bicolor, Mead, Nebraska, USA - 072115-129_1 metaG | ecosystem: Host-associated > Plants > Roots > Rhizosphere | place: USA: Nebraska...
CACGGCTTGCTGGGCCGGCGCACCTTCTTGCATCCGACCGTGGTGTCGGCGGGCCTGTTCACGCAGCGCGTCGACGCCTATGCGGGCGCGCCGCAGACGATTTATTCCGACCATTTCCTGCACACGGCGCCCATCGATGGCCCCATCGGCTACAAGCTCGAAGCGCCGCCTTTGCACCCGCTGCTGATGGCCACCACCATGGGCGGCTTCGGCGACGAGCATGCGCGCACCATGCGCGAATTTCCCCATGCGCACGCCTTGCTGGCCCTGCTGCGCGACGGCTTTCACCATGACTCGGCGGGCGGCAGCGTGTCCATCGACAGCTTCGGCGCGCCCGTGCTCGACTATCCGCTCACGCCGTTCATCTGGGATGGCGTGCGGCGCGCGCTGCTGTCGATGGCGGAAATCCAGTTCGCCGCCGGCGCCAAGACCGTGTACCCCGTGCATGAACTGGCCAGCCATTACACGAGCTGGACGCAGGCGAAGCAGGCCATCGGCGCTTTGCCGATGAAGGCGCTGCTGGCGCGCGTGGTGTCGGCCCACGTGATGGGCGGCTGCGCCATGTCCGACGATACGCGCCTGGGCGTGACGGGCGCCGACGGCCGCTACCACGGCGTGCGCAACCTGTCCGTGCACGACGGCTCGCTGTTTCCCACGTCGATCGGCGCCAATCCCCAACTGACGATCTATGCGCTGGCCGCGCGCCTGGCCAGCGGGCTGGCGCGGGAGCTGACGGGCAAGCCTGCCCCCGTTCCCGTTTCTGCTGCGACGATGGCATGATCGCGCGCATCCTCAAATGGCTGATGCTGCTGCAGGTGCTGGCCGTGCTGGGGCTGGCGTACCTGGCCATGCAGGCGTGGGGCGTCGCCTCGCCCGCCATGGCCCTGCTGCTGGCGGCCGCCATGCTGCTGGCCGTGCGCGCGCTGATCGTGGCACGCAATTTCCGGCAGAGCCGGCGCCTGGGCAGTCCCGTGCCAGCGCAATACCAGCTGGGCGCCATGGGCGCCGCGCGCCTGTTTTTCGGCGAGCTGCGCGCCACCCTGCGGTCCTCGTCGTGGGACATGCTGCATCCGCGCCTGCATGCGGCCGACAACGTCGCTGGCCAGGGTCTGCCGGTGCTGCTGGTGCACGGCTATGTGTGCAACCGCGGCTACTGGGCGCAGCTGAGCCGCCAGCTGGCACGCGCCGGCATTGCGCACGACGGCGTCGACCTGGAGCCGATAGGCGCCGACATCGAAGACTTCGTGCCGCAGGTGGAGCAGGCCATCGGGGCGCTGTGCGCGCGCACGGGCAGCGACCGCGTCATCATCGTCGCCCACAGCATGGGCGGCCTGGTGGCGCGCGCCTGGCTGCGCCGTTACGGCGCGGCCCGCGTGGCGCGCATCGTCACCATCGGCACGCCGCACCACGGCACGGCGCTGGCCAACCTGGCGGCGGGCGCGAATGCGCGGCAGATGAGCCGTATCGATGGCGCGCCCAGCGCCTGGCTGGCGCAGCTGGCCGCCAGCGAGACGCCGGAGACGCGCGCGCTGATCACGTCGATGTATTCGCATCACGACAATATCGTCGCGCCGCAAGCGTCCGCGCAGTTGCCCGGCGCACGCAATCTCGCCTTCGGCGGCATCGGCCACGTGGCGCTGGCCAGCGACGCGCGCGTGCTGCGCCGGCTGCTGGCAGAAATCACTATCAAGAACGAAGTCACTCAGCCCCCTTCGGCCCCCCATTTCGCCTGAGTCCTGTTGTGTTTTGTCTGCATGGCAAGACTGTCTCTTTTGACTCTGCTGTTGCCCCTGTTTAACAACGCCAGGGGCAGATAATGCTGTTTTCCACTGGCGTACTGTATTAAGCTAACGTCGAAAGACAGGCGGTGAAAAATTGTTCTTGAGGCCGCTTGCCCCGCTCCGCAGACATCCGGCGGCCACCTATTTCTCTGAATATATGGCAAGATGTTGTAGGATTGTTATGATGGTCGCGCAAGCGGAAAGTTGAACGCAGGCAGAAAATGAGTCCATGCAGTTTTTATTGGGGGCGCTAATTGTCCGCACGTATACTGATTATCGAAGATAACGCCACCAATATGGAATTGATGGTGTACTTGCTGCGTGCCTTCGGGTACACGCCGCTGGCCGCCTACGACGGCGAAGAGGGCGTGCGCATGGCGCGCAGCGAATTGCCGGACTTGATCATTTGCGACGTGCATTTGCCCAAGCTGGACGGCTATGGCGTGGTGGCGGAACTGAAAAAAGACCCGCTGCTGCGCAAGATCCCGGCCCTGGCCGTGACGGCGCTGGCCATGGTGGGCGACCGCGAACGCCTGCTCGAAGCGGGCTTCAATGGCTACATCGGCAAGCCGATCGAGCCCGACCTGTTCGTCGCGGAGCTGGAGTCTTTTTTACCCGGGGCGCCGTCGACGCCAGTTAAAAACGACATAGCCACCATCCTGATCGTCGACGATCATGTGCTGAACCGCGAATTCCTGACCGCGCTGCTGGGCTACGGCGGCCACCGGCTGCTGGAGGCGGCCAATGGCGCCGACGCGCTGGAAATCCTGCGCACCGAGCGGCCGGACCTGATCATCTCCGACATCCTCATGCCGAACATGGACGGCTACGAATTCGTCACGCGCGTGCATGCCGATCCCGCGCTGACCGACGTACCCATCATCTTTTATACGGCCACCTACCGCGAGCAGGAAGCGATCCTGCTGGCGCAGGCCTGCGGCGTGCGCTGGGTGCTGCCCAAACCATCCGATCCCGAAGTCATCGTACGCACCGTCAACGAGGCGCTGGGACTGATGCCGCCGGCGGCGCAGGTACCGGCCGCGCCGGGCGCCGGCGGCAGTGCGGCGCCTCCCGTCACGGGCAAGCTGGCCGGCATCGAGCACCAGGTCAGCGGCTATATCGACGAACTCGAATCGAGCAGCCAGCAGATTTCGCAGCTGGCCAGCCAGCGCGAGGGCCAGGCCGCCATCCCCGAAGACCTGGGCGTCATGACGGAGCGCCTGTCGCGCTCGCTGTCCAGCCTGCAGGCGGTGAGCCTGCGCCTGACGGCCCTGATCGAACTCGGCATCGAGCTGGGCGCCGAACGCGATCCGCGCGCCCTGATCGAGGCGGGCTGCAAGGTGGCGCAGAATATCTGCGTCTCCAAGTACGCCTGCATCGGCGTGCTGGAAGAGGGCGCCGAAAAGCTCAGCTATTTTTCCTCGTGCGGCGCCGAGAAGAACCTCGAGCGCATCGCCAGCGCACCGCGCACGGGCATCCTGAACCGCTTGCTGGAACAGCGCCAGCCCTACCGGGTCAATGGCTTGAAGGGCGACCCCGGCGCGCTGGGCCTGCCCGACACGCACCCGCCCGTGCATTCCTTCCTGGGAGTGGCGATCGCTTCGCGCGAGCGCAGCCACGGCTGGCTGTACCTGGTCGACAAGCTGGGGGCGAACGAGTTTTCCGAAGTCGACGAGCGGGTCGCCGCCACGGTGGCGGCGCAGATCGCCGTCGCCTACGACAACCTGCTGCTGTACGACGAAATCAAGCGCCACCACGAGCAGCTGACCCTGGACATGGCGGCGCGCATCCGCCTCGATGAAGACTTGCGCCGCTTCCGCCTGGCAATGGACGCCACGGCCGACGCGATTTTCCTCGTCGATCGCGCCGGCATGTGCTTCGTCGACGTCAACCAGACCGCTTGCCGCATGCTCGGTTTCGAGCGCGAGGATTTCCTGCGCGTGGGACCGGGCCGCGCGCACGAGGGCGAAGCCCAGCTGGAAGAGCTGTACAACAAGCTGCTGGCCGGCGACCAGGGCGGCCCGATGGCGGAATTGCAGCTGCAGCGCAAGGATGGCTCGCCACTGTCGGTGGAAGTGCAGCGCCGTACCCTGCGCTCGGGGCAGAGCTGGATCCTGGTGGCCGTCGCGCGCGACATCACCGAGCGCAAGGATGCCGAACAGCGCCTGATGAAGCTGGCCCATTTCGACACCCTGACCGGGCTGCCGAACCGCAGCCAGTTCTACGCCTCGCTGACCCATTCGCTGGCCCAGGCGGCCGAACACCAGTGGGCCGTGGCCGTGCTGTTCATGGATATCGACCGCTTCAAGAACGTCAACGATACGCTGGGCCACACCATCGGCGACGACCTGCTGCGCCAGTTTTCCAGCCGTCTCGTCGACTGCCTGCGCGTGCGCGATACCATCGGCCGTTTTGGCGGCGATGAATTTGCCACCATCCTGCTGCTGCCCGAGGGCGCCCAGCATGCCGTGGGCGTGGTCGACAAGATCCGCGAGGCGATGCGCAAGCCCTTCGACCTGCAGGGCCACGAGGTGACGGTGACCGTCAGCATCGGCATTTCCGTGTTCCCCGATGACGCGGCCGATGCGGATACCCTGATCCAATATGCCGACACGGCCATGTACCGCGCCAAGGAGGCGGGCCGCGACGCCTTCCGCTTCTTCACGGCGGAAATGAACGCGCAATCGATGGCGCGGCTGGACATGGAAAATGCCCTGCGGCGTGCCATCGACAACGAGGAATTCGTGCTGTTCTTCCAGCCCAAGGTGAATATCATCTCGGGGCGCATCAGCGGCGCCGAAGCCTTGATACGCTGGCGCCGTCCCGGCCACGGCATGGTGTCGCCGGCCCTGTTCATCCCGCTGCTGGAAGAGACGGGGCTCATCGTGCGCGTCGGTAACTGGGTGCTCGACGAGGCGTGCAAGAAGATCAGCGAGTGGGGCGCCAGCAGCATCGGCCCCGTGCACCTGTCGGTGAACGTGTCGGGCATCCAGTTCTTTGTCGGCGGCCTGGAAGAAGAGGTGCTCAAGGCCATCCGCAAGTACGATATCGCGCCCGACCTGCTGGAACTGGAGCTGACGGAAAGCTCGCTGATGTCGAATGCCGAGGAAACCATCGCCGTGCTGCGCAACCTGAAGGCGCTGGGCATCCAGATATCGATCGACGATTTCGGCACCGGCTATTCCAGCCTGGCCTACCTGAAGCGCTTTCCCATCGACAAGCTGAAGATCGACATCGCCTTCGTGCGCGAAGTGACCAGCAATCCGGACGACGCAGCCATCGTGCTGGCCATCATCAGCATGGCCCACAGCATGAAACTGGACGTGATCGCCGAAGGCGTGGAAAACGATGCGCAGCTGGCCTATCTGCGGCGCCACGGCTGCGACGAGATGCAGGGCTATTATTTCAGCCGCCCCGTGCCGCAGGAAGAATTCGAGCAGATGCTGATGGGCGGCAAGCTGCTGCAGGCGCCGCAGGATGATGGCAGCGAAGAGCAGCAAACCTTGCTGATCGTCGACGACGATGTCTTCATGCTCGACGTGCTCAGCGACTTCCTGGCGCAGGACGGCTACCGCATCCTGACGGCGCAGACGGCCGCCGAGGGCTTCGACATCCTGGCGCGCCACAAGGTGCAGGTGATCCTGTGCGACCAGTGCATGCCGCTCATGAGCGGTACCGAATTCATGGAGCGGGTCAAGCACCTGTGCCCCGACACCTTCCGCATCATGCTGTCGGCCTTTGCCGACCTGACGCCCATCATGGCGGCCATCAACCGCGGCGCCGTCGACCGCTTCTATACCAAGCCGTGGAAAGGCGCCGTGCTGCGCGAGAATATCCGCGAAGGCTTCCGCCTGCACAAGCTGCTGCATGGCCCTGTGAAAGCGGCGGCCTAGGCACTGGCGGCACAGGCCACGGGCCGCCGCGTGCGCTGGCGCACCTTGGGAAGCAGTTTTCCGGCGAATTAGACTCCCGTCTCTAGTTTTGCTCACTAGAATAAAAATATCCATGAAGTGGCATGGCCTTTCACATGACGGGAGCTGGCGATGGTGAAGAAATTGAAGGAACTGGCGGAAGACACGGAATTGGCGAGCGCCGTGCGCTCGTCCGCGCAGCAGATCTGGCAAGCGGGCCTGGGCGCCTTCGCCAAGGCGCAGGAAGAGGGCGGACGCGTGTTTTCCAAGCTGGTCAAGGAAGGCACGGAATTCCAGAAGCGCGCCGAAGACAAGGTGGCCGATGTCAGCGGCAGCGTCAGCAAGCTGGCCGATGGCGTGGGCAAGCAGGCCAGCGGTTCCTGGGACAAGCTGGAACAGGTGTTTGAAGAGCGCGTGGCGCGGGCGCTGGCCACCATCGGCGTGCCCATGCAACACGACATCGCCGCGCTGCACGCCAGGATCGATGCCTTGAGCGCGCAGGTGGCGGCGCTGCCGGGCAAGGCCGCGCCGGCGGCCAAGCCGAAGGCCGTGGCCAACAAGCCTGCCGCGAAGGCTGCGCCGAAAACGGCACCGAAGGCCGCACCTAAAGCCGCACCGAAAGCGGCCGTCGCCAAGGCGCCGGCCAAGCCGGCGGCCAGGACGACAGCCAGGGCGGCGCCGCGCGCCGCAGCCAAGCCCGTGAGCAAGCCCGCCGCCAGGCCGGCGGCAAAGAAAAAAGCGCCTCCGGCCTGAGCCGGCGCAGCATTCCTCCAGCCTGCGCGAGCAGGCTTTTTTTTGCCTGCCTTATTCGCCGGTGCCGTGGGGCGGAGTGTTTCATTACGGCTATCTTAGGTGGTATGCTTGAGGCAGAACACAGAGAGATTGCCCGCCATGCTACAAAAAGCACCACGCCGTACCCGCGAACGCATCCTGGAGTTATCGCTGCGCCTGTTCAATGAGTTTGGTGAGCCGAATATCACGACGACCGTGATTGCGGAAGAGATGAACATTTCGCCGGGAAACCTGTATTACCACTTCCGTAACAAGGACGACATCGTCAATTCGATCTTCGTCCAGTTCGAGGCGGAAATCGAACGCATCCTGACCGTGCCTGACGGTCGCCGCTCGAATATCGAGGACGTCTGGCTGTACCTGCACCTGATGTTCGAATTGATCTGGCGCTACCGCTTTTTCTATCGCGACCTCAATGATTTGTTGTCGCGCAACCGCAAGCTGGAATTGCACTTCAAACTGATCCTGGCGCACAAGATCAAGGTGGCCACGCAGCTGTGCGAAGATTTGCGCAGCGAACAGTCGCTCGAGGCGTCGGACATGGAAGTGGCCGCCATGGCGACGAATATGGTGGTCGTTGCCACCTACTGGCTGTCGTACGAGTACGTGCGCAATCCGCGCAAGTACAGCGAGCAGCAATCGATGTCCGATGCGCTGGCGCGCGGCTGTTACCAGGTGCTGTCCCTGATCGGCCCCTATTTACGCAACGAAACGCATTTGCTGTTTCGCAAACTGTCGGAAGAGTATGTGACCAAACTCAAGAACGACTGACGCGGCTGCTGGCGCCGCGTCGTCATTTACAGGAGAGAGAGATGGCCTGGAAACAATTCCCCTATCCGGACGCAGCGTATGTCTACACGCCGCAAACCCTGGAAGCGGCCTGGTCGCGCCTGCATGCGGGCGATGTGGAACCATTTCCCACCCACCCGGCGCTGGTGCAAGCCTGGCTGGCCTTCCATGCGGGCGACTTCGAGCGCGCCGTGAAGCTGGGCCTGGCCGTCGGCGTGCCCGGCTATGCGGTCGCGCACAAGGCGACCTGCATCTATGCCACGCACCTGGAAGTGGACGACAGCCAGAAACTCGACATGTACGAGGAAGTGGCCGAGCGCTGCGAGCGCCAGCAGAGCGAGCAGCCGGACAATCCGGCCGGCTACTACTGGCATGCCTACAGCCTGGGCCGCTACGCGCTGGGCACGTCCGTCGTCAAGGCGCTGGCGCAAGGCATGGGCGCGCGCGTGCGCAACAGCCTGGACCGCACGATGACGATCGCGCCCATGCATGCGGAAGCGCATATCGCGTTTGGGATTTATCATACGGAAATTATCGACAAGGTCGGCGCGATGATCGGCGGCCTGACCTACGGCGCCAACAAGGAAGACGGCTACCAGCACTTCAAGACGGCGCTGGCCCTGACACCATATTCGGCGCTGGCGCACAGCGAATATGCGCGCGCGTTGAACATGCTCGACGGGAAGAAAAAGCTGGCGGAAGCGCTGGCACTGTATGAAAAGGCGGCCGAGTGTGTGGCACTGGACGCCAAGGAACGCCTCGAGGTCGAGGCGGCGATCGATGAATTGAAAGGGTAGGATTACTGTGATCAAGGCTTTATGTGTGTATTGCGGCGCCAATGCGGGCGTCTCGCCGGACTATGCGGTGGCGGCGCGCGAACTGGCGCGCGTGCTGGTGGCGGAAAATATCTCGCTCGTGTACGGCGGCGGCAAGGTGGGCCTGATGGGCGTGATCGCCGATGAAGTGCTGCGCCTGGGTGGCGAGGTGACGGGCGTGATTCCCACCCAGCTGGTGGAGCGCGAAGTGGGGCACATGGGCTTGACGCGTCAGTTCATCGTGAAGGATATGCATGAGCGCAAGGCGATGATGGCCAGCCTGTCCGATGCCTTCATCGCCATGCCCGGCGGCTATGGCACGCTGGAAGAACTGTTCGAGATGCTGACCTGGGCCCAGCTGGGCTTGCATGCCAAGCCCATCGGCTTGCTCAATGTCGACCGTTTCTATGACGGTTTGATTGCTTTTGTGCAAAATGGCAAGGAGCAGGGCTTCATCCGCCCGCAGCACGCGGCGTTCCTGAATGCCGACGCCGATCCTGCCGCGCTGGTGCAGCGCCTGAAGGAGTGCGCGCCGTAACGCCGTTGTTGCCTGGCAGTGCGGTCTTTGCCGGTCAACACTTGTTCCTGTCGCTTGAAGAGAGCCATGCACTGTGCACTGCATGGCTTTTTTTTTATTTCCGCACGGGAAAATTGATCGGGCTTGGCGGCTTCATTAATAAAAATATAGCCATAATATTGCACTGCTAGCATGTTTTTTTGAAAATGAAGATGCTTTTTAAGCATGGCTGTGGTCTACTGGCAGGGTTCAAAAGTTAGGAATTTCGGACACCGACGAGCGTAGTACAGACTCCCAAAAAAAGGTGCCGATCCGTTTCAAGTTGCCACAACCACGCTACTTCATCATCTCGAAAGGATGCTATTTTGAAACCTATGACCTTCTTGCGAGCGACCGCTGTCGCTGCCATTCTCGCTGCCTCCGCTGGTGCGCAGGCACAAAGCACCACGATCACCTTCGATGCGCTGGAACAACCCGGCCACTTTGCTTCCTTCTTCAAATCCTATTCCGAAGGCGGCTACAACTTCGACAGCAACTGGTTAGGCTTGCTGAGCTCGGCACACCAGGACAGCCTCGCCTATGCCGGCTCGGCCGGTCTCGGCGCGACGCCCCTGTCGACGACGACTCTGAGCCGTGCCGATGGCGCCGCTTTCTCGCTGAGCTCGATCAGCCTGGCCGACTTCGTGAGCTTGCCCGGTTCCTTTGACGTGACGTTCGTCGGCCACCAGGTGGGCGGCAGCACGGTGACCCAGACCTTCAGCCTCGGCGGCGGCCACACCTTTGCCGATTACACGTTTACGGGTTTCAGCAATCTGCTGTCGGCCTCGTGGAAAGAGGGCGCCTTGCACACCTTCCAGGTCGATAATATCGCCGCCAGCGTGAGCGCCGTGCCGGAACCGACCACCTACGGCATGCTGCTGGGCGGACTGGGCCTGCTGGGCTTCATGCTTCGCCGCAAGAACGCCGCCTGAGCCTGATCATGACGCCGGCGATGCCGGCGCATCAATAAAAATGCCGCCCAGTGTATGCCGGGTGGCATTTTTACGTGGATGTCATGACCAGAGGGATGTCATGACCAGGATGTCATGACCACAGGCGCTGGCCTGACAGGTCGAGCTGGGTCAGGTACAGGCGCACGTCGAATTCGTACTGGTGGTATTGCGGTTCCATATACGTGCACAGCTTGTAGAATGCCTTGTCGTGCTGCTTTTCCTTCACGTGCGCCAGTTCGTGCACGGCGATCATGCGCAGGAATTCCAGCGGCACTTCCTTGAACATGGTGGCCACGCGGATTTCATGCTTGGCCTTGAGCTTGCCGCCCTGCACGCGCGAGATCGAGGTATGCAAGCCCAGCGCATGCTGGATCACGTGGATCTTGCTGTCGAACGCCACTTTGTTGATGGGCTCGGCATTGCGCAGGAATTCATTCTTCAAGTCCTGCACATACTGGTATAGCGATTTGTCGTTGCGCACATCATGGGCGTTCGGATAGCGTTTTAACAGGACGTCGCCCAGCTTGTCCTGTGCGATCAGTTGCTGCACTTGCGCTTGCGTTTGTTCGGAATAGGCGCTCAGGTATTTCAGGGATGGCTGCATGCGGGGAAGGGCGGGGCGTGGCGCGGAGGTGTCGGTAAGGAGAGAATGTACCATACCGCCGCGCCCCGCGCTGCGCCGGCCCTTGCACGGGGCCGCCAAGCCCCGTGCCTTCCTGTGTCAAGCCGCGCGCGCTGCCGGGGCAGCCCTGCCTGCCCGGTCAGCCCTTGTCGTCGTCGTCCTTGCCGCCCTGCCGGCCGGTGCGGCCCTGCTCGCTGCCGCCGCTGCGCGCCGCCGTGCTGCTGCGGCTTTCATTGGCGCGTTGGGCCGATTGCCGGCTTTCGCCGCCTTTCCTGCCGATTTCCGCCATGTGTTCGCGGTTGCGGCTGACGGCTTCACCGCCTTTCTGCCCGGCCCGGCGTGCTTCTTCCGAGTCGAATTCATGCGCCGTGCCCTTTTGATGGGCTGCCTGGCCGCCCTTGCTGGCAATTTCGCGTTGCTGTTCCTCGTTCATGGCGGCGAAACCGCGCTTGCTCGTGCCTTTGGCGCTGCCCGATTCGCTGGCTTTCTGGCTACTGCCAGCGCCTTTGCCCTGTTCATTACCTTGATTGCTAGCCATGTCGCTCTCCTTGCTGTCGAGTGGGGGTCAAGTGGTCTGTGCAGGCGCTCAATGCGCCTGATCGGATTGCCTGCTGGTATCGTGGCTGCGGCCCGCGCCGTCGCGGTGGCCCGTGGCGTGCATTTTTTCGATCATTTCACGCTGGCGCTGCGTGGCTTTTTCCGTTTCCTCGGCCGTCTTGCGCACCACTTCGTCAGCGAAGGCCACGGCCGTGCGGCTCGTTTCGGGCAGGTGGTTCTCTGCCGTGCGGTTCATCTCGACATTGGCGTTGGCGACGAGATTGCCGAGCTGCTGCTGGTATTGGTGCAGCTTGTTGCTGCTTGGCTGCAACTGGCCAGCGGCCAGCGACATGAACTCGCCCGTGTCGCGCGCGCCCAGCAGTTGCTGGCTGGCGTTGCTCCACTCCTGCAGCAAGTCTTGCGCCAGCCGCAGATGCAGCTCGCTCAATTGCTGCGCCGTATCGAACATCTTGCGCGATAGTTCCGTGGCGAAATTGCACTGGGCCTCGAGATGGGACTTCAGGGCGGGGCTGAGACTGGGGAAAATACTGTTTGTGAACATGTTCTACCTCAATGAAAAACTGATCCAGAAAACATCCGGTGCACCGGATGCGGCGTATGGTGAAACAAGCAAAGAGATAGACGCCGGATGGCGTGCCAGGTTCCACGCCAGGTACCGGTTTGGCGCGAGAATGGGGCCTGGCAGGCGGAAAAATACGATGACTTTGCGCTAGATCAAATGAACGTCAATCAGCTTGGCGCCACCGGCAGCCATGTTGCTTGTGCGGAAAATGCAGGTTTACAGGCCCGGCCGTGCGACAATAGCCGGCTCGCGGCAGCGCAGCCGATGGCCGGCGCGCGTGGCTGAGCCGAGCATAGCCCTAATTTTTTTGCCTTATTCCGCGACCATGACGCATCCCGAATACATCCTGACCCTGTCCTGCCTGGACCAGCGCGGCATCGTGCACCGCGTCTCCGGCTTCCTGGCCGATCACGGCTGCAACATCCTCGATTCCGCCCAGTTCGGCGACCAGGAATCCCAGCTGTTCTTCATGCGCGTGCATTTCGCGCTGGAAGACGGCGCCGTCAGCGACGCCCAGTTGCGCAGCGACTTCGCCGACTTGTCGCAAGTCATGCAGCTCAATGGCCAATTCCATGGCCAACTGCACGATGCGCGCGTCAAGCCGCGCGTCATGCTGATGGTGTCGAAGATCGGCCATTGCCTCAACGATTTGCTGTTCCGCTACAAGAGCGGCTTGCTGAACGTGGAAATTCCCGCCATCGTGTCGAACCACATGGAGTTCTACCAGCTGGCGGCCAGCTACAATATTCCCTTCCACCACCTGCCGCTGGCGGCCGGCGCACCGGAAGCGGCCAAGCTGGCGCAGGAAGCGAAGATCATCGAGCTGATGGACACGCACAAGATCGACCTGGTGGTGCTGGCGCGCTACATGCAGATCTTGTCGCCCGGCCTGTGCCAGGCGCTCGACGGCCGCGCCATCAATATCCACCATTCTTTCCTGCCCAGCTTCAAGGGCGCCAAACCGTATGCGCAGGCGCATCACCGCGGCGTCAAGCTGATCGGCGCGACGGCCCATTTCGTCACGGGCGACCTGGACGAAGGCCCGATCATCGAGCAGGACGTCGAGCGCGTCGACCATGCGATGGATGCGGAAACCCTGACGGCCATCGGCCGCGACGTCGAGTGCGTGGTGCTGGCGCGCGCCGTGAAATGGTTCGTCGAGCACCGCATCCTGAAAAATGGCGACAAGACGGTAGTTTTCCGCTGATACCGACTTCACTATTCACTTTACCGAGACAGAAACACGATGGCCCTCAAAGCAACAATTTTCAAAGCCGATCTGCAGATCGCCGACATGGACCGCAACTACTACCAGGATCACGCGCTGACCCTGGCGCGCCACCCGTCCGAGACGGACGAGCGCATGATGGTGCGCCTGCTGGCGTTCGCCATCCACGCCGACGAGGCGCTGACCTTCACCAAGGGCTTGTTCGATACGGAAGAACCCGACCTGTGGCAGAAGGATTTGACGGGCGCCATCCAGCTGTGGATCGAAGTGGGCCAGCCGGACGAAAAACGCATCCTGAAGGCCTGCGGCCGTTCGGAGCAGGTCATCGTCTACAGCTATGGCGCAACCAGCCACATCTGGTGGAAGCAGATCGCCAACAAGCTGGAACGGGCGAAGAACCTGACCGTTATCAACCTGCCATCCGAGGCGGCGCAAGACATGAGCAAGCTGGCGCAGCGCAGCATGCAACTGCAATGCACGATCCAGGATGGCCAGATCTGGCTGACGGACAGTGTCAACACGGTCCTGATCGACCGCGAACCGGTGAAGCCGGCACGCTGATGTTGGCTGTCTGAAATGCAAAAAGCCCGGATCGCTCCGGGCTTTTTGCATTGTGATTGATCAATTCGGCGCGCTGCCCAGGCGCTTGATGCTGCTCGAACGCTGCATGCTGCGGCTGATGCGCGGGTC
>Ga0182008_10001955_pt1 | contig 13248 bp, 11 predicted proteins | sample Sormic07211129_1_FD_120482 | JGI IMG/M metagenome (GOLD analysis project Ga0182008, IMG submission 120482) | Rhizosphere microbial communities from Sorghum bicolor, Mead, Nebraska, USA - 072115-129_1 metaG | ecosystem: Host-associated > Plants > Roots > Rhizosphere | place: USA: Nebraska...
AAGAAGATCCCAAAGGTATTCGACACTGGTGCCAGTGTTCGGCTTATAGGAGTTAGGATCAAACCTGGTAATCTGCAATATGGCAATGGAGATCTTGAAATTCATGGCGATGAAGGAACTGTATTGCAATTTCCTGGATCGCAAAAAGAAGTCGAAGTTATACCGCTAAGAGTAATTTCAATTGGAAAAGAAACAGGCAAGGGCAACATAAACTGTCTAGCTGTGGATAGATCTAGTAAATTCTTATCTGTCGTTATTGATAATATGCTTATGACTAATGAAATAACTTCTGATACAATGATAGAATGCATTCCAAGCAGAATCTTTGGTAATTCTATTACTCTGTCCAGAGAGGACTCATATATTAGAATAATGGATAACGATCCCTCCTTTCTAACCTTGTCAAAATTAGAATCAAAAATTAAAGATATCCAGGTTTCAGAAAATCCTTATGTTATAGAGGCAATCGTATTACATGCACCTAATATGACAGAAGTAAACACAAAAAGTGGAGTTGTTCCTGTGACTGATACGCTACTTGGAGATGATACTGGGGAGATTCGCGTAGTAGGATGGCGTGACCAAAGCTCTTCTATAAACAAATTGAATGTGGGTGATAGGATAAAAGTGATAGGTGCTACAGGAAATAACGGAAGAGAGGGTAAGATAGAACTTACACTAAAGCCGTATTCTTCAATTATAAAAATCAGCTAGATCGATTAAATGTTATATTTTTTACAAATAATTTTAACCTAAATTAATGATCTGGATGTCTGGTCAGTAAGTGGAATCCTCCCTAAAACTGCATATCTTTTCCAATTTGTCATCTTTTCCCAAATGCACCACTATTCAATTCTGCCCAATCTTTTTATGGAAAAAACCTACTGGCACTATTAAGGTTCAGATTGGCTCAACTGATTCAATCTTAATTGAGTATGATATAGAATATTAGGAGCAAGTAATAGGGGAGATCAAAAGTAATCTCATAGAAAAGAACCAAGTATGGTTCTTACCGCACTGACAAAACGTGTTTCATCGACTGGCTTCCTTATAAAATCCCTGTGGCTTACATCAGGTAGTATACTTATCAGCTCTCCAGCTGCGTCAAGAGCAGATACAAAAAGTATCTTAACAGACATATTCATTGCTTTCAATCTATAGTATAGTTGAAGTCCGTTTAGACCAGGCATTCTTATATCCATTACTACCAAATTATAGTAGGAAGGCTTTTTTGTTGCAAAGCATTTCAATGCCTGCTGAGGATCTGTAAATGCATCAACATTGTAGCCTTCAGTAGCCAAGAATGTCTTGTAAGTCAAGAGTGCATCTGGTTCGTCATCCACTACCATAATATTAGGCAAATATTTTTGTTGATGTTCTTCGTCAGTAACAGGTGATTTTATTATCCGCTCAGCAGTTAAATGAGGCTGCATTTGGGTAAGTTCTAATTCTGAGACTTGTTTATCAGGGTTCAAAGGATTAATAATATTCTTATTCTTGCTTTCTACGGAATAGATAGGATATTTGTGCTTAAAGTCAATAATTAAGTATCCGCCTAATTCCTTGAAAAGATAATGATCATCAAAATAAGATTTTTTTTTTACAATTTGATATAGATCACCACCTATTACCATCCCATTTGGAGCAGCCTTAGAGTTTATTTTTGCACATAAATTTACTGTAGAACCAAACAAATCATCAGTCTGCGATGTTATTGACTTTGCTATCTCTACCTTACCATAGTCAGCACTAATTCTGTAGTAAAGAGGAGGAAATCCTCCTTCTTCCCTTAACTTTGCATTGATAACATCGTTAGCTGCTAGTGAAGTAATGCCACATTCAAGTACTGCTTTGAAAGCAGATCTGTTGGCAGAATCTGATGTTTTTGGAAAATAATATATCAAACAATCGCCAGTATTCTTAATTATCTTTGCGTCAAAGTCTCTCGCTATGGCTGCCATTGTGTTAATAAATATTGAATAATATATTCTAATTTTTCCTGCGTCAGCAATTTGGGCTGTGATTTTTGTAGAATCTACCATATCAACAAAACAAACACAATAGTTCTGTGAATGACCAGAGAATGATATTTCCTCAGATGGATTATTGAAATAGAAAGGGACAGACTCATTGTTATTCGCATTACCCTTTGAAGAAATCAATAACAGATGTCCTCTAGAATATGTATTCATTGAAACGTATATAAGCTATGATAGTAACTTTTATATATGTTAAATAATTGAAATCATAAATTTATTATCTTTAAATCATGGCTCTAATGGAGAAATAGAAGTTGAAAGATGCGCTAAATATATCGAATAACTAAACATCTTTCTGCTGTTAGATTCTTTACATAAGGATGCAGGCTGCACCCCATCGTTTTCCGATTATCATCTATTCTTCTTTGTACGTCTTTTGAGTTTTCGTGACCATCTCTATGATGGTAACGTGATAAATCTTTTGACAACCATGGCTTTTATTTGAATAGTGCTACGTCTGTTTGAGTTGTTATATGCATATACAAAAATGTCAATTGGCAAATCATCTTGTCGTCGCTATTTTTCAAAAGTCCAACCAATAATTAAGTGGCACTCAAATAGTATAGTATTCACTAAATATTATAAGAGTGGTTTCCTGAACTTGTAATCTTACGGATTTCTCAATGACGATGTCAAATATACTGGTTTAACCAAATCAGCTACATCGACCCAACATCTTGCAATTTTATCCATTGAATAAATTAAATTAAGAACCGCTATAGTTAATTCTGAGTTTTTTGATTCTGTCGTTGCAGACAGCTCCTTTATTGATTTTATGAGTTCGTTAAATTTATTATACATTTTTACAACTTCAATAGATTCTGCTCTATTCTTAGTTGTAAAAGCAGCCACAGACCTTTCATGCATCTTCTCAGTTAATATACTAAGCTCAGTAATTAGGTCAATGAGTTTTGTATGAAAAATATCCGGTACTGCTGATGCAAAGTCCGTAATATAATCACCAGCACTTTCAAGATGGTTAGCAGCAATTCTATAATCTAGAATGTCAATGTTGCTCAAATTGAGCTTACTTGCCAGTTTCTGGTCCACCATGGCACTTCGTATCAACCTTACAAGCAAAAAGTATTGCCGGTCCACCTCATCATCTCTGCTCATTATTAATTTGCCAATATCATTTTCTTTGCTTCGCAGCCACTCAAGGGCGTCTCTATACATTCCTGCTATGATTGAGCTCATTCGTCTGAGGATCTTTTCTGCATCTAATGAATTCGCATCAAGCAAGAATTGTGAAGTAATATTATACCCATCTTCATCAATTATTTCTAAGCCGACAAGTTTTTGCATTGCGTATTTAATGAGTTCTCGATTATCAAAAGATATTTGCGATTTGCCTTTAATATGTATTATATTGTAGCCAAGGAGATATGCACCATAGATCTGATTAACTAGACTATCCATTGATACAGGAGGATAAGGGATCGTTACTTCTTTCACATCTTCGTTACCTATGTCTGATGGAAGCAAAGAGATTGAATTATCCCTATTAATCTCAATTAACACCATATTTCCTTTTTTCAATCTGTGGTTTTTGATCCATTCACTAGGCAATGAAACCAACATGCTGCTGCCTATTTTTTGTAATCTTCTAGCATATCTAGCCATGATTACATTTATACTGATTTATGCTAATTAAACACTATTCTTATATTTTTATTATCTATAAATTCTCTTATGACATCTGTAGTTGCAGAGCCTATTGCTATATCTAGAGCATTCAGCCCAGGTCACATTACTGGCTTTGTTGTGATGAAACCGGCTGCAACTAATAATAATAATAAGGATAATCTTTATGTCGGTTCCAAGGGTGCAGGTTTTTCAATTGACCGCGGGATTACAACTACTGTTGAAATTTATGACCATGAGTCAGTGAATTATCAGATTTCCATTAATGACATTCGAGTTGAGGATGCAGAAGTGTCAAAATGGGTTCTAGAAGAATATCTCAAACTCGTTGATCATCGCTATTATATCAATATCGAACATGAAATCAGCATTCCAGTAGGCTTTGGACTTGGTTCTAGTGGGGCTGCTGCTCTAAGTTTATCTTATGCGCTTAATGAAGCCTTTAATATAGGTCTGAACACGAAGGAAGCAGCGCAGATTGCACATAATGCAGAGATTGCTTGTAAGACAGGTCTGGGAACTGTAATCGCAGAATTTACAGGCGGATTTGAAATGCGAACTAATGCTGGTGCTCCAGGTATTGGTACTGTAGAAAAAATTGAACTCAAAAACCATAAAGCGATCATTTTCTGTATTTCTCCAATTTCTACAAAATCGTTTCTTAGCAATCGCATTCATTTGGCAGATGGAGTTGGTGAGAGTATGTTAAAAAGGTTAAGAGTATCAAGAGACATTGACGACTTTTTAGAGATGTCTTACTGCTTTGCTCATCATCTCGGATTAACTGAAGGCAGATGCAAACTTCCCATTCAAAGCCTAAGATCTCGAGGTTTTAGTTGTGGAGTGGCCTTATTCGGAGAGACATTGTTTACAATAGTCCAGAGTGACCATGTAGAGGAAGCGAAAGAATGCCTTAAGGGTTTCAAAGGCAGTTTAATTGTATGCAATATTGATAATGCTGGAGCAAGGAATGCATAGTTAAAGCGTATATGAATATTCCATCAAACCATCCTCGCGCGAAATCTCTTTATATAAGAGAACTACTTGTTACTGGCTTTAGAAATGGATTGGTTGCTCCAGAGGGCTTGATTGCTTATGGGCGAGGGGAAGCTTTTGATTACCTTTTGGGTGAACATACAACTGAAGTTGCACGCGATGCAGCAAAGGCTGCTTCTTCTACACTTTTACTTGCAAAATATCCTGTAATTTCAATTAATGGTAATGTGGCTGCACTTTGTGCAAAAGAAATTGTAGAATTAAGCCACGTTACTGGTGCAGCAATAGAAGTTAACCTATTTTATCGTACTACAGAACGTGAAATAGCAATTGAAAAAGAATTGAAAAAGAATAAAGCAAAGATTGTCCTTGGAATCGGTTCCAACGCTTCTGTAAGAATTCCCGAACTACAAAGCGAACGAAGACGAGTAGATCCCAATGGGATCTATAAAGCTGATACTGTGCTTGTACCATTGGAAGATGGTGATCGGGCCGAAGCTCTCGTAAATATGGGTAAAACAGTGATCACAATCGATCTAAATCCACTATCAAGAACGGCAAAAGTAGCACATCTCACAATCGTAGATAACATTATCAGGGCCATTCCTGAGATGATTGTTGCTGCAAAGCAGCTGAAAGGGAAAAATGCCTCAGTAATGAAGAACATTGTGGAGCAATTTGATAACAAAGTGAACCTCGTAGAGTCACTCAAAAATATTCAAGGTGGTGGCAGAGTATAATGCAATACGAAAAAACTAATGATTGCAATAACGCAAGAAAAAAAGTGAGCGTAAATGACATCATATCAATGAAACAAAAAAAAGAAAAAGTTTCCGTTCTTACTGCATATGATTATTCTACTGCATCAATTTGTGATAAAGCAAATGTCGATATCTTGCTTGTAGGAGACAGTGCAGGGATGGTAATGCTTGGATATACAAACACAATTTCAGTAAGCATGGAAGAAATGTTACTATTCTGCAAGGCCGTATCACGAGGAACGAAGAGAGCAATGATCATAGCAGATATGCCATTTGGATCATATCAACCTAACATCGATAGTGCAATAAAAAATGCTATTCAATTTGTCAAAGTAGGATGTGATGCTGTAAAACTTGAAGGCGGAGTTGAAGTAGTTCATACAATTAGAGCTATAGTCAATGCAGGAATTCCTGTTATGGGACATATAGGGCTGAAACCCCAGACTTGTACATTATGGGAAGGCTATAAGCTACAAGGAAAGACAAAGTATTCAGCATTAAAACTGATTGCAGATGCAAAAGCATTGGAACAAGCGGGAGTATTTAGGATAGTATTGGAGATGGCTGCAAGTGAAGTTGCACAAGTAATTTCTAAAAATGCCACTGTCCCTATTATTGGAATAGGTTCTGGTCGTTATTGTGATGGTCAGGTGCTTGTCATACATGATATGCTTGGAATTTATGAAGACATCAAACCGAAATTTGTAAAGCGTTATGCAGAACTTTCCAAGTTAATCCTAGAAGCCATTTTGCAATATACCAATGACGTCAAAACAAGTAAATTTCCAGAGGAACAAAATACTTTTCATATGAATCCTAACGAACTTAAGGACTTAGATAAAGCATTAAAGGAAAAAATAGATTTTAAAAATGGATATAAGAAAGAAAAGAACTAGAAGAAGAATAATAATTCATCCATCAAAGGACATTACTGGTTTAGAAGGTAATGAACTAGTAGGAAAGAAAATAGTACTGTGTATAACTGGCAGTATAGCTGCATATAAAGCAATTGATTTAGCTCGTCTGCTTATGCGGCATGGCGCTGATGTTTATTCAGTAATGTCAAAAAAGGTAGCTCCCACGTTGCTTACCCCGGATATGATGAAATGGGCTACGGGTAACTACGTGGTTACAAAGTTAACTGGAGATCTTGAACACATATCTCTTGCTGATTATAATAAGTCGGACCTAATTCTTGTTTATCCGTGCACTGCCAATACAATAGGAAAAATGGCCAATGGAATTGATGATACACCAGTTACATCTGTTTTAAGTGTTGCTCTTGGATCTAAAATCCCAATAATGATTGCACTAGCTATGCATGAGTCAATGTATGACAATTCATTTGTCAAAGAGAATATTTGCAGATTAAAGAATCAAGGTGTCGAATTTTTAGAACCTTTGATCTCTGAAGGAAAAGCCAAAGTTGCTCACTCTGAACAAGTTCTAAAGTCAATTTTAAATAAATTTTATGAATCCCGAAAGGACAGAGTCTCTATGTTAGACGATAAGAAAGTCTTGGTTACTGCAGGCAGCACAATTGAATACATAGATCCAATTCGTGTAATTACAAATTTAAGTTCAGGTAAAATGGGAAATGCAATTGCTGAAGAGGCAAGGAGAATGGGTGCAAATGTTACAATGTTATGTGGCCATATGGCATATGGCACTTTTGGTACTTCAGATCTTAATATCATTAAAGTAACCACAAGTGAGGAAATGTATAACACCGTCATGTCTGAACTATCTTCAAAGAAATACGATATCGTTATTTTAGCCGCAGCAGTGGCAGATTTCACACCAGAACAGAAAAAATTTACAAAGAAAATTGATACTCGGAGAGGTAAGTTGTTGTTATCATTTTCACCTACAAAAAAAATTATCGATCAGGTCAAGCATACCAGCAAGAGTGATATATTCCTAGTTGCATTCAAGGCAGAACATCGTGTATCAAATTCATACATAGTAGAGAGAGCATACCAGAAATTAAAAGAATGTAATGCTGATCTAATTGTTGCCAACGATATTGGCAGAGAAGGCTCTAAAGCAGGTTCTGATAACAATGAAGTGTTCATAATAGATAAACAGAAGAAAGTTATTCATTTACCGCTGCAAAATAAGAGAGCTGTAGCCAGAAAGTTGCTTGATATAATTGGGGAATATATTAATTCCAAAGAAATCAATAAATAATAATAACAATCCCATAAAATGGGTAACTCTTTACATGTGTAAATATCAATATTTATATCAAATTCTCTTCATAGAAGCACTGTTTTTCAAGCGATCGCTGTGAAATAGAATGTTGTGGCTGTAGAATATTTTGATACATCAAATTATCTCTGTCCACCTCACGATCTAATCACAATAATCTATCGGGTAATTGATTTCATTTACTCAAGGATGAGCTTGCTATGTGCTACTAATTGCATCAGATATTGATGCATGGTGGAATACTACTTTGTCAAATGCCTCTTTAGTAAAGCTGTGGCCGGACTTAACGAGGCAAAGAGCGATATGGCAATGGGATTTCCAACATATAGAAGGCGAGATAATAATAACCTCCATATTGAAAGTCCCAAAAATGAATATCTATGCCAAGGGAAGTAGCTAGTAGTCTTTCCCTTCAACAGGATTATTCATATTTGACAACTTTTGAATTAGCCTATTTATCATTCACTGTTGCTGCAATATCAAGACCATAAACAATGATTGAGCTTCGAAAAATTCTCCTTTTGAATAATACTGCAATAGCGAATTGTACTCCTTCACCTCTCCTCCTCTTCCATCTGGCATTCCTTTAGCATTTAGTCAAATATAACCGAGTTTTCTTCTCTTAATGCGTACTTGAATCTATCCCAAGGATGAATGTCTTTATGAAGAAGGTCTTTATCATATCACCGTATATGGTAGATTACTCATAATGGCACCTAAAGAATTACATGTTAAAGCAGAGATTTTAGGCCTAAAAATAGGTTGAATAGCACGGATGTATCTTCAAAGAGTATGGTTAAAATACCATAGTTTGGCATGTCTAGCATGATTTGTCAGGAAATATGCAGAGACCTGATTGGGCAGCATTCAATATGAGTATGTGTTCCCATACTACTAGTTACTGTCTAGGGTATATTTGATTTTATTTGTTAATTCGCTTGGGTCATATCGGTTTTTTAATAAAGCAATTCTCTTCGAGACTGTGATATATCTTCTTAAATTCTTCATAAGTATTCTCGGTAGCAGATAAAAAGCAATCTTTACCTTGCTATCATGTTCTTTTATCTTCTTGTATAATTAAGCCATTCATACATAGCACTCTAACATCAATAACTATCAAATCATACTGATCAGCTTGAAAATTATTCAAAGCTGTAATAGAATCAGTAATACATCAACATTAGTATATCCTCCTTGCGTTCAAGGCCATTTTTATGATTAAGGCATTATCAAACTCATCATCTATGACCAATATTTTTTGTCTAGAAGACATGTATATTGTGTGTATAATAACTGTACGATAAAGTATAAAAAAGCAAATCAATCTTTTCGGAATCTTTAGTATGACTATGAACTAAGTAAAAGAAGATTGTTGTTGTGTTTTTAAAAGTAGGTTAAAGACCTTGTCTGCTACGTTTTCACTGCTCATTGGCTTTAAAGCAAACTTATCTGTACCATAGTCTAATATCCTTGTTTTTATCGCTATCTTCGTCTGCAATTACTAATATTTTAGTATTCTGGTTACTCCTCTTGATATTGAGGATTAGCCTTGCTATCCTGTCTGCTATTCCATCTGACATTACAACTGCATCTACTTTACCGTTAGCTCGTTTGTTATGTTTAAGCAAACATCAGAGTTATTAGCTTTAAAAGTTATCATTCCTTTAAGCCAAAAAGTGCCAGCTGAGAGCATCTGTATCTAGTTAGTCATTATTCTATGTTGTAAATGATCCGCAAATTCAAATTAAAGCAGAATCTGAGACGGCAAATAGCAAGACCTTCTACTATATTATATAAATTACTAATAACGGTCTACCTACCAATATATACAGCTTAATTACTTCGCGGGACAGAGATAGGTTAGGCTCAGTATAGCTAAAAATAAACTTTATTAGGAGTTAGATTAATAATTTGACTTAGAGTCAACCATGTTTGTATCAAGTATGATTAATGCAGTGTAGATTTAATGATTTATATTTCTACTATTCTATATTTTCAGTGGTTTGTTGTGATGGTATCATTATGCGGTTAAGGCCTACCAAAACCCATTCTTCAAGCCATGTACATTTTTCTGGACTATATTGACTTGTCTCATCCTCTGATGAGCATAAATGCTGGTAAGTGCAACTGAAACATGGAGCACCTTCTACACTTGCTATTTCTATAGGTTTTTTAGCAAATTCTGTAACTGCCGGTGATTTTTTTACAATTACTTTGTATGTCCATCGACCATTATACAGCATTTTTTCACGTGATATGAGTGCACGCTTTTCCAAATTACTTACTAATCTGGAGCCATCTCTACTATCCAGAGAAAATACTTTGCATAGTTCTGTCTGAAATATTCCACCTTCACCGCTTTGTAAAATTGTCTCAAAGACCTGTTCAATCAAATTGCTTTTAGTTTTAATTGCTAGTTTTGTTGGGGTAATTATATCTGATGACAAAAGGATACTCTTTTCTTGTTAGTTATTCCTATAAAAATCTTCATATTACTTATTGAAAAACTAGCAACATACGATCGTCTCATCATCCAATTATAAATAATGATATGTGTAATGGCAGGAAATTATTTGATAAAGTGCGGTCACCGGGATTTGAACTCCCGCTCAATCTCATTACAAGATCGAGTCCCGGGTTACGGGCTGACCTCGCATTAATATATGTGTATATATATTGCATGGAAGGCCAGTGTCCTAACCAAACTAGACGATGACCGCATATTCTGTACAGTAGCCGAGCATGAAATGGATATTAAATCTTAGCGATCCACTAAGAAAAGAAAGAAAGGAAAAAGTTATTCCCCTTCAGGAAATATATGGTTAAGCAGAAGATCAATTGCTTTATCTTTTGCCTTTCTTTTGTAGTATCGTGTGCCCTTTTTCGGAATGTTCAACTCCTTTTCCCTCTCGACTTCATCGAAAGGTCTATGATCCAAAGCGCCTTGGAATTGAACTCTATATCCTTTTAGTTTAGAAAACACCATGGAATCGTAAATATCTCTGAGCCAAACAGAACCGACAAAATAAATATATGGTGGATTAATTTTGGTTTTGATACTATTTAGGAGATGATCAAAAGTCTGAGCCATATTTTCTGAAACACAGTCTGCCGCAATTATTTTTTCATCAACGCCTGCTGTCAACAATTTATTTTTAATATTTTGAGTAGATTTTCTATTTGCAACAATGATGATCGTAGTTTTATACTTGTCAGGTTTTGATCGCATAATAATTCTATAAATATCTACACATACCTTTATTCTCTCATTTATATAATCTGGTAAGCCATCTTCGATCGAAGTGCTTCCGTGTATTGCATATAGGATGATTAGATTTCCATCAGTAAAATGGTACTCAGACATATAATATACTGTTGTAGGTCGTCACAGCTTCATATATAGATTCTTTATGCTTAATCGGCTCAGTTCACTTACCTACTCTATTCCCAACAATTTCTTTGATGCATGTCAACTAAGATTTAACCAATTAACTATGTGTTGTAACTTACAATTATCTTTTCTACATGGAAGATAGTCATCAAAACATTCAGTTCTATTTTTTATGTATTGGATTGTTAGTTCAATGATGCTTTTCTCGAGAGAAGATTTAAGATGATGCTCTAGATTTAGAAACCTACACTCTTGTGGATATGGTTTGCCGCTATCAGTTGAAAGTGAATGTTTTCCATTTTTTCTAATTAAATGTTGATAAATGTTGAATGAATTGTTCCGCGATAAGTATATTCATTTCAAAAGATATTCTAATTTCTAAAACTGTCTTATTTGCAGGTTTGACTGCAATCCATAATAACCAGACGTATTCATTGTCAGCCTTGATAAGAGTTTCATCTATTATGAATTCTGCTATTCTCTTTCTGCCTTGAATTATTTTCCTTGGTTTATACCTTTGAATCCAATTCCAGATAGAAATATGACTTCCTTTAATAAGTGGTAATAACCTCTGTGATGTCTTTCGAAGTGAAAGCCCGGAAGAATATGACTGTAAGGAGTAGTCGATATATTCTAAAGGTGTTCTAATTCTTTTGAACATTATCATTTTAAGAAGTAGAATATCTAGCTATGGATTATCGTTAAATGAACAAGGCCGCTTAATCTATGCATGGATGATACAAGATCAACTATAAATAAAACATGATAGTCTTCCAATGTGAAAGATTTGTCTTATGTTCCAGATAACACCACATCGTTGCTATCGTCGCCAATCGAACTTATTTTAAACACAAATGTAATTATTCTAGAAAGTGACAGTCTTGCTAATGAAGCAATCACACTTATGAAAGAAAGAAATGCCCGTAGTGTTCTTGCATCGCATGATGGAGAAGTTATCGGTATAGTAAGCAAAACGGATATCCTTTTTAAGGTAATGTCACAAGGCAGGAATCCAGCAAAAGTTAAGCTTCGGGAAATTATGAATAGTCCTGTATTAGCTGTGGATCCGAAGGCTACAGTTCAAGAAGCACTCTCTATTATGGATAAGCATGTTATAAGACAAATAATCGTTAGTTCAAATGCAGCAGTCCTTGGAACGGTAGCACGAGATGATATCTTTGAAAAGATTCAGATGGCAACGATTTCTGCAGCAGATACGGCCATACGCGGAACACCAGTATGTATTATCAACCCAAAGGCGATTGTTTATATGAAGGATACTGGCACAGCTAAATTGATCTGTCCTTACTGCGAATCATCATTTGAATCGAAAGAGGCTTTATCTATGCATATGTATAGCCATCATACATGAGCAGGCGTGCTAGATGTCATACATATGTTTGAATAGATTATATTATCTTTAAAAAGAATTCTTGCTGCTGAACGTTGCTGAGCTTGCCGGGGTAGCTCAGCCTGGCTAGAGCGTTCGACTCATAATCGAAAGGTCGCGGGCTCGAATCCCGCCTCCGGCACTAATTACGACCGTGAAATTGAAATCTTTGCACATAATGCGCATTTCAATTACTAGTATCTAATTTGGATACTAGATGGGATACACCTAGAATTGGAATAAGGGAATAACGAGAAAATACTTCTATTTGCTGTGTAGCTATAATGTTAAATTGATAAGTTAATGGTACTACGGATATAATATAAAAGAGATATGTCACCCAAATATATATGAGCTCAGTAAACGAGATAATGTCAGAAAAAGAGATTGTTACAATAACTACTGAATCTAGAGAAACTGCTCAAGATGTTGCTGATCTTATGGTGAAGAGGAAGGTCGGTTCGGTAATTGTGATAGATAAAAACGGCCAACATCATGGTATCATTACTGAACGTGATATGGTTAAGCGCGTCTGTCTAAAAAACATCGCTGCAAGCAGAATCAAACTAGAAGAAATCATGTCGTCCCCTCTTATAACAATCATGTCATACGATTCAATAGATACTGCCTCAAGAGTAATGACAAAAAACAAAATCAAACGACTTGCAGTTTTAGAAGAGGATAATAGAATTACAGGCTTGCTTAGCGTTACTGATATTACAAAGCATTTGGCAAAGATCTTGCTAAATGATTATAATAGATATAGGTCACTACGTTTTGCAGTGGATCTAACTTAACTTAAGGGTCCTTGCAATA
>Ga0182008_10001959_pt1 | contig 13231 bp, 13 predicted proteins | sample Sormic07211129_1_FD_120482 | JGI IMG/M metagenome (GOLD analysis project Ga0182008, IMG submission 120482) | Rhizosphere microbial communities from Sorghum bicolor, Mead, Nebraska, USA - 072115-129_1 metaG | ecosystem: Host-associated > Plants > Roots > Rhizosphere | place: USA: Nebraska...
CGATAAACGCTCGGTAAAGCTCATTCACACGCGGCCAGTTATCTTTGTTCTACACATAGATCTGCACGCTCACGAGCGAGCCGATGTCGCTGCCTGCCGCGAGAAGGACTTCTCGCATGTTTGTAAGGGCCTGATGGACCTGCGCGTCGAGACCTTGCGCAAGCGTGAGGTCGGTATCGGTGGTCAGCGGCAGCTGACCAGAGACGAAAACAAAGCCGTTTGCCTTGGTTGCTTGCGCATAGTGACCCCGTGGCACAGGGGCTTTATGAGTGAGGATGTGTTCTATCAAAGCGTTCTCCAGGAATAGACCTACTGAGATTTCCGCTCCGTCGCGCTCGCAACACTGCAAGGTGATCGATGCTCGATGGATTTTTTGTTGTTTCGAAATCGATTTCGATTAAACAGTACCACCGAGATTTTTATACTTCAACTGACTCAATAGATTTTTTCGAAAACGTTTTCTATGCTACTGAAACCCGAATGATCTATAGCCTCAAGGTCGTGCTTTAATACCAATATTTATTGGTTACTAAGCAGATTTAGCTTCTGAGAACGGTTACATTTTCGCCAACAGATTGATTGCCTAAAAGACGAGTGGTCATCAGATTAACGAAATCGTTTTTATTCGGTCGACCACTTGTCATGGTCCTGCCACTGAAACCAATGATAAAATCGTTTTCGACGTATCAAACCCGGCGACTCCAGAGAAAGAGAAATGAATATTCAGGAATTTGCAGCCTCGCTCAGCCTTTCTATCAGCACGGTGTCCAAGGCTTTAAACGGCAAAGAAGACGTCAGCCCGGTGACTCGCCAGCGCGTGCTTGAGGCGGCGACGCTGCTAGGCTTCTCTGCGGACCCTTCAGCTCGGCGCTTGCGTCGTCAAACTGCTGACACCATTGCATTCGTCTTGTCGCCGCCTCAGACGTCATTCGCCCACCCGTTTTTTCTGGATATGCTAATGGGCGTGAATGAAGCGCTGGACAACAGTGGGTATCAGGTCATTGTTGCGTCAGCACGTAGCGTGGAGGCAGAAATGGATCTGTTTAAACGCCTGATCAAACGCCAGCGTGTCAGTGCACTGCTGTTCGCACGCACCCGTCGTCAGGACCAGCGCATCGCCTACCTTCTCGAACAGAACATTCCCTTTGTCGCTTTTGGCAGAAGCGAGACATCCAACGCCTTCCCCTACGTGGATATTGATCATCACGTGGTAGGCCGCGCCGGTTGCGCTCGCTTTATCACCCTGGGTCATAGGCGAATTGCGCTGATTCATGCGCCTGAGTACCTGATGTTCAGTCATCTGGAACGTGCCGGATACTCACAAGCCTTGCGCGCTGCAGGGATTGAGTTCGACGAAGCGCTCTGCGTGCAAGCCGATATCTGCGAGGAAGGCGGAGCTGACGCCGCACGCCGGTTGCTTGCGCTGCCGGACCCACCCACAGCCATCATTTGTGGACACGACTTGATAGCACTGGGCGTATTGAGGGGCATTACCGAAACAGGGAAAACACCGGGACGCGATGTGGGCGTGATCGGTGGAGACAACCACCCGATCGGACGCTTGGTACAGCCGTCGTTGACCACCTTCTCTGCACAAACGCATCGTGCCGGCATGCGGATGGCTGAAATGCTGCTCGATCGATTAGCCGGTCGAGCAGCCTTGGAACTGCAAGAGGTCTGGGCACCGGAATTGATCATTCGAGCCTCCGACGGCCCTCATCGTGATCCGGGGCAACATCCTGCGTCGGGGAGCCTGAAAAAAGGCGCTGAACATCGGGTTTGATGAGCAGGGCAAGGCAATAAGCAGTTCTGCCACCGAACTGTTTATCAGGGAAAACAGAGGCCCGGCACTGGCGCTGCCCCTCTTTCCCTGCACTGACCAACCTGCCCTTCATTCGGACCAGCGATATCCATTGCTTTGAGCAATCAGAGGGCCGCCGTCAACCTCGGCACTACCTCGAACAGATCCCCGACTAGGCCGTAGTCGGCCACCCCGAAGATCGGCGCCTCCGGATCTTTGTTGATCGCCACGATCACTTTGCTGTCCTTCATGCCGGCCAGATGCTGAATCGCCCCTGAAATGCCGATGGCGAAATACACGTCTGGCGCCACGATCTTGCCCGTTTGACCTACTTGATAGTCGTTGGGTACAAAACCGGCATCCACCGCCGCTCGCGAGGCACCCAGCGCAGCCCCCAGCTTGTCCGCCAGCGGCTGCAGAATGGCCTGGTATTGCTCACCGCTGGCCAGGCCCCGTCCGCCCGAAACGACGATCCGCGCGGCCGTCAGTTCTGGCCGATCCATCTTGGTGACCTCGCGGCTCAACAGTGCAGCCAAGCCAAGGTCCGGCGCAGCCTCCATTCGCTCAACCGTCACGTTCGCACCCGTGGCTGCAACCGCTTCAAAACCTGTCGTGCGTACCGTGACGACCTTATGGGCATCTCCGGACTGTACCGTCGCGATCAAACCGCCTGCATAAATCGGCCGCTTGAAGGTGTCCGCGCTTTCGACTGCGATGACATCACTGATTTGCGCGACGTCCAGCGCAGCGGCGATACGCGGCGCAATATTTTTGCCGAACGCAGTCGCCGGGGCAAAGATATGGCTGTAGTTCTTCGCCACTTGCATGACGGTTGCCTGAAGGTTTTCCGCAAGCTGGTCCGCCAGGTGCAGAGCCTCGACAACAAGGACTCGCCCAATACCCTGAATCTTCGACGCGGCATCGATAGCAGGTTGCATCCCATACCCAGCGATCAGCAAATCGATTTCGCCGCCAATCAATCGTGCTGCCGAAATCGTATTCAAAGTGGCTGGTTTGACGGACGAATTGTCGTGCTCTGCGATTACCAGAATCGTCATTTTCTACCCCCGCCCTACAGAACGTTAATTTCGTTTAATTTTTCGACCAATGTCTGCACATCCGGCACCTTTATTCCGACGGCGCGCTCTGCCGGAACCGTGACACGCAATGTTTTGATACGTGGAGTCACCTCCACGCCGAGCATTTCAGGCGTCAGTGTTTCCAACGGTTTTTTCTTGGCTTTCATGATGTTGGGCAGCGTTGCATAGCGTGGTTCATTGAGCCGCAGATCAGTTGTCACTACGGCAGGCAGCGTAAGCAACAAAGTTTCGAGACCGCCGTCGACCTCTCGCATCACTTGAATCTGCCCTCCATCAATCGACAGCCTCGAAGCAAAAGTCGCTTGCGGCAACCCGCCCAAGGCTGCGAGCATCTGGCCGGTCTGATTACTATCGTCGTCAATGGCTTGCTTACCCAACACAATCAATTGCGGTGCCTCGCGGCCGACAAGCGCGTGCAGCAGCTTGGCCACGGCAAGCGGTTGCAATTCAACAGCCGTTTCGACAAGGATGGCCCGATCAGCCCCCATCGCCAACGCCACACGCAGCGTTTCCTGACATTGCGATGCTCCACACGAGACGACCACCACTTCGGTGACCTCGCCCTTCTCCTTGAGCCGAACAGCCTCCTCCACTGCGATCTCGTCGAAGGGATTCATGGACATCTTGACGTTGGCCAATTCCACACCGCTGCCGTCGGCCTTGGGCCGAACTTTCACGTTGTAATCGGCGACACGTTTTACTGAGACTAAAGCTTTCAACACGCTCTCCTCCGCAACATAAGCAACAGATTTGCACCGGTTTGATACCCGTGGGACTACACGTCGATCGACGCTTTTCATGCCATCACAAATCAGGCTGAACCGAGAGCACTCCAGAACCGTTCGAAATCCGGGTCGCGTTTTTCTGTGAACGCGTCCAGCCCTTCCTGCCACTCGGCGCGTGGCACATCAGTGACTGAACGCTGCACCCGTGCCCAGTCATACCCGGCATGGGCATGTAGATTGCGCTTGGCGGTCGACAGTGTCGCGGGAGGGGCCTTCGAGACAATCTCCCGGGCCCATGAAACGGCTCGCTCGACGACCGACTCTCGGGGTACGATCGCGTTGACCAGCCCCCGGGAAACGCCTTCGTTGCTGTCGACCCGTCGGCCACTCATCACCAGCTCCATCGCCACCCGAGACCCCACCATCGATTGCAGCAACGCCAGGCCAGTGTTCGGAATAACTCCGCGCGAAACTTCCGGCAGGCAGAACCAAGCCTCTTCAGCAGCGACGACCAGGTCACACGAAAGCGAGAGCTCGAAACCGCCTCCTAACGCCCCGCCCTGTACTGCTGCGATGACAATACGAGGTTCCTCAACCAACCGTTTGAACAGCAGCGCAGGATCAGTCGCCGGATCAGTGCGCTCCATCCAGCCATCGCGTAAATCGTCGATATTCGCACCGGCGCAGAACGCTGTTCCAGTCGAAGCAATCACGATTGCTCGCGCGGACGCGGCGGTGCTGAGCTCAAGCGCTTCGAACACTTCGCTGACGATACGGCGGGACAGCGCATTGCGCCGCTCCGGGTCGTTAAGCGTGATGACAGCAACGCCGTCACGCATCTCGAAAAGAATTTTCGTGAAATTTCCAGACATTTTTGTTACCTCACAGGTGCAGTGGAAGCTGACGCAGAGCTCACGCTCACTGCCCCTTAAGCAAATGAGCTCGGATTGCGTCCGGAATGGCCGTTGGCTCGCGACGCTCGATGTCGATGAGCACGCAGGTCGCCCGCGCAGACGCGAAGCATTGAGAACCGACGAACAGTCCCTGTGCCAGTTCAAAGGACGTGCGCCCTACTCTGATGGTGGCGGACCCGATCTCAACGAACCCTGGGAAATACACTTCGCTCAAGAAGTCGATCGACAGGTGTGCGACCACCACGATCTTGCCCGCCATCGAAGCTTTCAACGCCTCGCCGGCGAGCATTTCCATTCGCGCCGCTTCGAGCAACGTCGATATCACCGCATTGTTCACGTGGTGAAACTGATCGGTATCGGCGTTGCGAAGCTTCTCCCGGGTCCAGAAACCGCACTCTTCACGAGAGAGAGGCGGGTTCCGAACGGGTGATCCGGCACGGCTCGACGTTGATGAAGGCCCGGTAGACATGCCGTTTACTCCTCGTGCATGTGTACCGTCGCTTCATGCTCGGTTCGCAGATAGAGCGTCTCGGCCATGGGCTGGCGCATCTCTTCCAGCACGTGCCCGACCAATCCAACGGCTCGCGCCGCGACCGCCAGACCACGACAGATTTTCCAGGTGATGCCCATCTCTGAAGCGACGGCGCCCATGGCTCCTGTCACATTCAGGGGCAGTGGACGGCCGGCCTGACGCGTCGCTTCCTCAGCGATCGCGTCCATCAGTGCGACATAAGGCCCGTAATAGCCGGTTTCTTTCGCGACCTCGAACAGCGCCACGCTGCGCGGGTCGATCGGCTTATGGAAGGGGTGTCCGATACCCGGGATGATTTCCTTGCGAGAACGGTACCCAGTGACGATCTCGACCGCCTTTGCCTGTGGATCCGTCAGCGTTGTATTGGCAGGAATCGTTTCCTGCAGCAGCTTGGCGGCATTGTCGAGCGAGCCGACAAAGACTGACCCCAGGCCCAGCAGCCCGGCAGCTACCGCCGCCTGAACGGCCTCTGGTGCGCCGCAATAGGTGAATCGCGTGGCCAGGGACGAAGGCGTGATCCCATGTTCGACCAGAATGACCATCATTGCGTTGAACATCCGCAACTCGCGCTCTTCTGGCAATCGACCGAACAGCTGCAAGAATGTCATCTGGCCAAAATCGATCTTTCCTACAATTTCATTGCACAGATCGAGCCCGTGAATGACCACTTTTGTAGGGGTCGCCCACGCGATATCAGACCTCACTTGAGTGTCTTTCATTATTTCGCTCCTATTGTTGTCGTGATGCAATTAAACGGAAAGTTCGGCCGCTGCCATTTCGCGCAACTTGGTCTTTAGAATTTTCACGCCATTCGGACCAGGCTTCTCCGGAAACTCACTTACAAAAACAATGCGTTTCGGAACTTTGTAATTGGCAATCCCGGCCTTGCAGTAAGCGAGCAACTTTTCTTCCGATAATTCCGTGTCGGTGGAAATAACGAAAGCAACCGCAACATCGCCTGTGCCCTGCTTTTTCACGGCAACCACCTGCGCGCCGAGAACACCCTCGTGCTGAGTCAGGAACCGCTCGATTTCCGATGGATCGACCAGGTAGCCGCCGAGGCGCATGCCATCGTTAAGGCGTGCCAGGTAGATGAAACCATCGGCCGTGCGGCGCACCAGATCTCCGGTCTTGAACCAGCCGTCCGCGGTGAATGCGCCAGCAGAGGCGGCCTCGTTATGCAAATAACCGGACATGATGTTGTAACCCGTTATCTGCAATTCGCCTTGGTCGCCTTCGGCAACTTCGAGGCCAGTGTCACCGTCAATTACACGCAGGCGAATCTCAGGAGATACAGGGGAGCCGCCACCGAGTGCGCGAACGCGCGGGTCGTCCTGTGGATAGCGTGTCGCCGCAATGGCGAGACATTCCGACATGCCATACAAGCCAGTGAGCAACAGATTCAAATCCTGTTCGGCTTTTTTGCAGATCGCTTGGCCAAGGCCCGCAAATTCGGTGAAACCACCGCGCCGCCAGGAAGCCAGCGAATACTGCGTAGTGTCGAAAATCCGCTCAAAAAGCCCATCGGAGCCGAAACTGTGTGTGACGCCGTGTCGCTCGATTGCTTGCGCGGCGTCCTCACCTTTGAAAACCGGCATCAAGACGCAGGCAGCGCCCGCGGCAATGGCGGCGAGTGCCTGCCCAAATCCCAAGACGCCGTACAACGGCAGTGCGCACAGCATTACGTCGCCCGCGCGAACTTCCAGTACGCGTGAGACGTTCAGGGCGTGTTTCGCAATGCCCAGCTGTGTGTGCAGCGCCAGTTTCGGATGCCCGGTAGTTCCTGAGGTGCTGAAGGTGATCAGCGGTAATTGAATCGGCGCCGTCACCGCAGACGGATGCGCCACCGCGTCATCACTCATGAGACCAGCGTTTATATCGACGCAGATAATATGTTCGAGCGTCGAATTGCTCGACTTGAGCGACGCTGCGGCGCTTTGGTAGTCGTAATCAAGAAACTCCGCCGCAATGACCAGACCTTTTGCGCGGCTCTGATCAATCACATGGTTCGCTTCTGCAACCTTGTACCGGGTACTGATCGGTACAACGATCACGCCCAGCGAAGCCGCCGCGAAAAGCAACTGTAACCACGCTGGACTGTCTGGAAGCCAGACAGCCAGTACGTCACCCGACGTGAAACCCAGTGAAGAAAGATAATTAGCGGAATTGGACGCACCCGCGCTGAGTTCAGCGCGGGTTACTGACAATTCGCCGAAATGGCAGGCGGGCAGTTCAGGGTGATGCGCTAGCAGATCACCAAATGCCTGAATCGAAATATCAGTATGGGAGATACCGTCGTACTGAGCCGAAACACTCAACGTTTTCGGTAAAGCCGACTCATTCAAAACAGAAGTCGTTTTCAAGATGATGGCCTTCCACGAAGTCTTAAACGGAAAGCGCATATCGCGCAATTTGAAGGCGTTGCATTTCCGAGGTGCCTTCTCCGATACGGAAGGCTCGAGCATCACGATAAAAACGCTCGATCGGCAGTTCGCACATGTACCCCATACCGCCGAATATCTGTAACGCCCGGTCCGCGACACGACAGCCCATTTCACTCGCATACAACTTGGCCCGGGCGGTCGCAATCCTGGCCTGAGGAACATCGGCCTCGACCAGTTCTGCAGCCCGTTGAATGAGGAGTCGTGCGGCTTCAATCTCTACATCGTTGTCGGCGATCATCAATTGAATCGCTTGATGGTTGGCTATCGCCGTGCCGGAAGCAGTGCGTTCATTTGCGTACTCACAAGACATGGTGTGCGCGCGAGCCGCAAGGCTGGTCGAACGGCATGCCGAAAGAATCCGGTCGTGGTTGATCGATTCCATCATGACCAGGAAGCCGTCCCCCGGCTCGCCGAGTACATCGGCATCGGGCACGAAGCAGTCTTCCAGCGAGAAGCCGTTGAGGTGGTACCCGCGCCATCCCATCTTCTTGTATCGAGTCATGCCGACGATGCCCGGATTGCGCCTGTCGACAATAAACGTCGTCAGCTTGCTCTTGAGAGAGGCGTCGGTATCAGTGACGGCGAGCACGATGATGTAATCCGACGTCTCCGCGTGCGAAATGAAATGTTTGCTGCCCGTAAGCAACCAACCGCCTTCGGTCTTTGTTGCACGCGTACGCAGATTGCTCAGATCAGAGCCCGCGTTTGGCTCGGTCAGCGCGTAGGTCAGGATCTTTTTGCCCGACAGCAGGTCGGGGAGAAGCCGGACCTGCTGCTCGGCATTACATCGCCCCAGCGAGAGTGGAAGATGACCGAAGACTTCGCTCAATGGCACAGACGTGTAGGTCATTTCCTCGAGGACCGCCAGCTTGGCCGCAGCGTTTAGACCAGGACCACCAATCGACTCAGGGAGGTTGAAACCATACAGACCCAACGCCGCGACTTCAGAGCGCAATTGAGCAAGCAGCGCTTCGTCGACATCGTCAGCGGTCTCGATCTGCTCTTCCAGAGGGACCAGGCGCGACCGCACGAAACGGCGCGTGGTTGTGCGGAGCATTTCGATATCTTGACTATCCATTATTATTCTCCAATCGGTTTGACGAAAACGATTTCGAATTAATATAGATAGGTAATAGTTGATTTACAAGAGCCGAGGACCGGTTTTTCGAAAACGTTTTCGATGAACGGTAAAGATCACACATCCATCAGATGCGTGACGAAAGAATCAGCCGTTAGAGGGGGGACAGCGGCATGCCGTGGGACGAGCGAAGAATCAACTCCGGCGTCCAGACTTCCTGCAATTGCTCGGGCGATTGGCCCTGCATCAGCGCCAGTAGCAACTCGACCATGCGTTGCCCGGCGGCAACGGTCGGCGCGGAAAAAGTCGTCAGGGGTGGAGTCAGGTAAGGCCCGAGCGGATGGTCGTCACAGCCGATAATTGCGATGTCATGCCCCGGACGTCGGCCGGTTTCGAGAATGGCCTGAATCGCACCGGCGGCCATCAGGTCGTGTCCACACATGATCGCCGTGGGAGGGTTCTTCAACGCCAGCAGTTGTCGAGCACCGACCAGACCGCCCTCCTCGCTCATGGGCGCCTCGACCACCAGCGCCGGATCGAAGGGAATCCGCGCAGCATCAAGCGCCGCGCGGCTGCCGTCCTGCAAGTGTTTACTCATCATCAATTCTGCGGGCGTGCTCAACAGACCGATGCGCTGATGGCCCATTGCAATAAAACGTGCCGTACCATTGCGCCCGGCCACCGTACGGTCAATGTCCACGTAGGGAAAAGGCTCGCCGGTTTCACTTCTGCCCAAGGTAGCAAAGGGCATTTTGCGCTCTTGAAGGTAACGGATCCGTGGGTCATCACGGCGGGTCCGTCCGAACATCACTGCATCGACCCTATGACGCTCAACCATACGGCGAAAGCTTTCAAGCTCGCCCTCAGGGGTTCTCCCGGAAACGATGACCAACTGGAATGGCGTCTTTTCCAAGGCCTGGTCAATGCCCATGAGCAAGTCTAGAAAGAACGGGTGAGCGAAGTGAGTCTGCGGAGGCGATAATACGAAGCCGATGGTCTCGGAGCTCTGAGTTCGTAATCGTCGGCCGGCGGGGTCGACTACAAAGCCAAATTCCTGCGCGGCTTCAAGCACCCGTTTGCGGGTGGCTTCGCCCACGTCCGGGCGATTATTGAGAGCTTTTGAAACGGTGGATACCGCTATTCCCAAATGACGGGCAAGCCCCGCAATGTTAATTCGTTGTTCCAATGGAGCTCCACCGTAGTCCCGCCGATACGAGGGACCACTCTACCATTGCTGCAACGGCAACGAATTCGTTTTCGAGTAAAAAAACGGGCGTTGCGACGAAACTCAAGGCATATCGTTCATACCCCCCCGTCAGTCGGAACGGCCCGCGAAAGCCGTCGGCGTTTGGCCAGAAGCTGCTAAGTTCCGGGTCGTAATACCGCCCTGAATGTCACCCTCCCCCCCATTACTCTCTCGTACGCTTCTGCCGCACGGGATAGCGGAAACTCCTCGATCATCGGCTTTACGCCAGACAAAAGACTGAAGGCCAAGGTTTCCTGAGATTGCGCCGCTGTTCCTGAGGGCCAGCCGAGAATTGAATTGCGCCGCATCACGAATTGCGGAATTGGCACTTCAACAGGTTCCTGTGACCAGCCCACAAGGATCATTTTGCCGTTGATACCGAGACCGCCAATCGTAGCGCTCATGGCCTTGCCACTTGGAACCGTTGCCAGGATGACCCGAGCGCCACCCAGTCCCAGGAGCACTTGCGCTACGTCCTGCTTGCTGGCATCGATGTAATGGTGGGCACCCAATTGTTTGGCCAGCGGCTCGGTGCGCGGCCCTCGGTCAATAGCCACCGTGACAAATCCCATCTTACGTGCAAATTGCACCGCCAGATGCCCAAGACCTCCGACGCCAAGCACAGCAACTACATCCCCAGGGCGCGCACCACCATTGCGCAATGAGTTAAAAGTCGTGAGGCCAGCACATAGCAGTGGCGCGGCGTCGACATCCGCGAGGTCATCAGGTACGCGTACCAACGCTTCTACGGGGGCCACCATGTACTCGGCGTATCCACCGTCGTAGCTGATGCCCGGGACGCGCAGATCGGCGCACAGCACAAAATCGCCATGCCGGCAGTTCTCACACCGCCCACAGTGCCCACCGTGCCAGCCCACGCCTACCCGATTGCCGCTATGCCACCCTTCGACATCTGGACCAACCCGTTCGATTACCCCGGCGATTTCATGTCCTGGCACTCGAGGATACTGCAGGCCAGGCCATTCACCGTCCACGGTCAATGCGTCGCTGTGACAGATTCCGCACGCCTGCACCCTGATCAAGACATGCCCTTGGGTGGGTTCCGGTATATCGCGCTCAACAAGTTCGAGCGGCCCTCCCGCTGATGAAACCTGAATAACTTTCATCGTTTTCTTGACTGCTGCCTGTTCCGTCATCACTTCAGACTCCTGCCAGTAATAAACAATGCCGGCTTCGCGACCTGGCAGTCGGCGGCCAGCAACGATCAGCGTGCGTCAGTGCAATGCACCTACTCGGCTCTTGGAGACATCTTCGGGTGTGATGTCTTCCTTACTCTGGCCAAAGCGGCGCAACACAAAGGTGCTGATGGCCGCCAACTCGGCATCGTTGTAGCTATGGGCGAAGTCAGGCATGCGCTGGTCAGCGCGCGCGGCGTTAGGTGTATGGCCTTCCAGCAGAGTGGCGATCAAGTTTCTGCCCGCCGGATCATTGACCGTTTTCAGGCCCATCAACCCGCCAGCCGGAGATTGTCTGCCAGTGCCGTCCAGCAGGTGGCACGCCACACAGGTGTCGTTGAACAGCTTCATGCCCTGGCCCTTCTGCAACGCTTCGTAATTCAACGCGAGGGAGGGACGTGCCACCCCTTGCGCTTGCGGCGCGGTGCTTCTGAGGAAGATCGCAATGGCTTTGATGTCCGCGGGTTCTAGATAACGCAGGCTATGTTCGACAGCATCCGCCATCGGCCCGCCCGCACCGCCATATCCGGGGGCATAGCCCTTGGACAAGTAACTAATCAGTGCCTCTTCGGGCCATGCGCCGATGCCGTGCTGGCTGTCGGAGCTGATGTTATAGGCTTGCCAATTACCCAATTCCGCACCAGCCAGAGGCTTATCGGAATCCATGGCCTGGAACAGGTTGCGTGGCGTGTGGCACTCGCCACAGTGACCTGGGCCCTGAACCAGATAGGCACCGCGATTCCACTCGGCAGACTGCTGGCTGTCGGCGACAAAGCGCTCATCCGGCGCGAATATCCAGTTCCAGAACATCATTCCCCAACGTTGGTTGAACGGGAATCCGATGGTGTTTTCCGGGGCGCGCTGGCTGACCGGCTCCAGACTGAACAGATAGGATTTGATCGCCAGAATGTCCTCCCGAGACATCAGGGTGTATGAGGTGTAGGGAAACGCCGGGTAGTAGTGCTTTCCGTCCTTGCCTACGCCTTTTTGCACGGCATTGACGAAATCATCATCGCTCCAACCGCCGATACCGGTGTCCTTGTCGGGGGTGATGTTGGGTGAGTAGAGGCTACCGAATGGCAACTTGAACTCCAGACCTCCCGCATAGGGTTTGCCGCCCGGTACCACGTGGCAGGCCACGCAGTCGGCGGCTCGCGCCAAGTACTCGCCTTTACTGACCACATTCGCTTCGGCCGCAACACTGGGCAGTGCAAAGCAACCGATGAGCAATCCGAACACCGTGTGGAAATGCTTCATGATGTGCTCCTTAAACCGTGAAATAGCCAAAACGGCTCAATGGCAATCGGCGCTCGCGCACGCCCGTCGCGGCGAACAATGCGTTAACCAACGCTGCCGCGGCCGGGACCGCACCGGTTTCGCCCACCCCGCCGGGACGTTCCTCGCTACTGACCACATGCACCTCCACCGGTGGCGCATCGCTCATGCGTATCTGGCGGTACTGATGAAAGTTGGTCTGTTGAACTTGGCCATGCTCAATCAGTATTTCGTTGAACAACGCGGCCGAAAGGCCGAACAAGGTGCCGCCCTCCAATTGCGAGGCCACCGAGGTTGGGTTGTGGGCAAAACCGCAGTCGATCACGCTCACCAAGCGTTTGATGCGCAGCCCCTTTTTACCCTGTGCCTCAAGCTCGACGATCGTTGCGACAAAGCTGCCGAACACAGCTGACACCGCCACGCCCCTACCGGATCCAGCGGGCACCGGGGTATCCCAGCCAATCAATTCCGCGGCCTGGCGCAGCACTGCCTGGGCGCGCGGTTGAGACTGCATGAGGCTCAGGCGGTACTCCATCGGATCGACCTTGGCGTTGTGTGCCAATTCATCGATGAAACTCTCCACCGCGAAGGTACCGCGCAGGGGCCCGACCCCACGCCACCAGGACACAGGGATCACTTCGGGCTCGTGGCGAATGTAGCGAACCTGCAAACTGGCCAAGCTGTAGACAGGGTCTTTCGCGACTTCCACGACGTCGAAGTCGACGCCATCAGGCGGCAGTGATCCGAGGTAAGCCGCCACCACTGAAGCGCCGGCAATTCGATGTTCCCAGCCCACCGGGCGCAAGTCTTCGTCGAGGGCCGCATTCAGGCGGTCGACGTATTGCGGGCGATAGCAATCATGGGTCATGTCTTCTTCACGGCTCCAGATCAACTTGATCGGGTAGCTCAGATGGCGGGCA
>Ga0182008_10001962_pt1 | contig 13209 bp, 13 predicted proteins | sample Sormic07211129_1_FD_120482 | JGI IMG/M metagenome (GOLD analysis project Ga0182008, IMG submission 120482) | Rhizosphere microbial communities from Sorghum bicolor, Mead, Nebraska, USA - 072115-129_1 metaG | ecosystem: Host-associated > Plants > Roots > Rhizosphere | place: USA: Nebraska...
AATTTTTGTCGTTTCCATAATTGAAAAGGTTTAGATTATTACTTTATTAGTTTATGAATGGTATTGGTAAGCAGGTAAATATTTAAATAATGAAGAACAGAAAGAATACATACAATAGCGGCGATCTTTGCAGCCATTACCTCTATTAATTGTTGCGGGGAAATGATGGTCTCCCACCCTACCAATGTCATGGCAGCATAGCCAATATTCACCAGGTAATAAGAAACCAATAGCGATTTATTGATCTGTTGGCAAAGATCCAAATGATCGGGAATGAGTTCTGCTACAAATAGATTTCCGTTGCGGTAACAGATTTTGCCAACCACCACAATAACAAATGAAATAACTGTGATAAAAATGCCATAACCCAATACGTTGTAATCCATAACCATCAGTTTAACTTATTTAACTTTCAGTAAAAATTGAAAGAAAAGATTAAAAAAATACGCCTCGCTAAAGGCATTACTTTAAAATATGATACACTATTTCGCTTTCACGATGTAAAAATATATTAAATTTATTAAACTTTCAAATATTACTGAAAATTTATAAAATAAACTTTAAGAATACCCCAGCTAAAGGATATAATGAAGGATCTTATTCATGATTAGTTTTAAAGATTCTTCACTGCATTCAGAATGACAGCAAAGGAAAAGTAGTTTTAATTTATGGAGTCACTCCATCAAGCTATCTTCATGTCGACCGAAGTGCAACAAAGTCGAGCACCACGAAGTGCTCAGCGATGCTAAATCTATTGAGGCAAATCTCTCCGTCTTACTAAGCTCTGGTTGAGACGACTGCCTCCCGGATTTGATAGATATAATGAAGAAACTTTTTACTATTGATTTTAACTTTACCAAGATTCTTCACTTTGTTCAAACATGACATAAAAGAACCTGGTTTTGATCTACAGCTGTCAAACTTTTTTCATCACCCAACTAATATACCAATTTACCAATGAACCAATGACAAATGACCACTGAACCAATGACCAATGAACCCAATGACCTTTCTAACGCCATTTTTTCAAAGCCTTTTTTACCGCAGCATCCGTCACCTCTTCCATTATTTTGTAACCGGCAAGGTTAGGATGAACACCATCAACTGTCAGCTCGGCACGCTGCCCTTTTCTTCCATCTGCCAGAGGTGTCCAATAATCCAAAATGGTAAAATTACGTTCGTTGGCATAAGCCTCAATCTTTTCGTTCAGATTAACTATGCTATCGGCTGCCTTAACTTGCTTATTCCATGGATATTCGTAAACCGGCAGATATTTACAAAGTATAACCTTAATACGGTGCAACCTTGCCAGTTCAGCCATAGATTTAATGTTATCCATAATCTTATTTATGGTCACGTGACCTGTATTGCCTGCAATATCGTTACTACCCGCCAAAATAATCACCGCTTTTGGCTTAAGGTTAATCACATCCTGTCTAAAACGGATGAGCAACTGCGGCGAAATCTGTCCGCTTATCCCCCTATCCACATAATTGTTCCGGCTAAAATATTCAGGATCTTTCTGCTTCCAGAATTCGAAAATAGAACTTCCCAAAAACACGACCCTTTTTTCATTCTTGACCGGCATTGGTAAAAGTTCATTTTCCTTCTGATACTTTGTTAACGCCGCCCAATCGTCTGTGAAATTTTCTTTTTTAGTCTTTGTACTTAATGAGTCAGCTTTCTGATCTTGTGCGAATACACGAGCAGAAAGCAACAAAATAAAAAGCAGGAATTTATTCATAAGTTAAATGGTATGATGTAAAGAAACACTAAAACTAAATAATCTGATTATAAATATTTAGTCGTCAGCATTAATGTTACTGTTTGACCTGCTATTTTTACTTCCAAACTGGCTTAGGTTATAACTTAATGTTGCTTGTATAAAGCGGCTGATAAATCTCGTTCTGTTTTCAGAAATGGAGTTATTGTTAATACTGGTGCTGAATAATGCGCCCTGATTGAACAAATCGTTTGCCTGGACGGAGAAAAGCAACCTATTTCCTTTCAGAAAAGAAGTATGCATGCCCATATTTACCAGTAAAGGATTCCCGGCATATAAGCTATATCCAAAATTTAAACTTTTAGAGGCCGATGCATTTAGCCTGAAATGTTTGCCAGGAATCCAGCTTGCACTACCGCTTAGGGCCACCACCTGCACGTTTTTGATGTTCTGGTTCATTACCGAGTAGGTATTAGAACTGAAACTATAAGATGCACTGGTATTAAAAGCATATTTTTTCTGGTTGAGGCTAAACTTCAAAGCATTCGAAACGTTAATGCCCTTACTTCGGTTCAATACATTATCAGTATAAAAAACATTGTGGTTGTAGGCAATATTTCCATTTATAGATAGTGAAAGTTTATTATCCAGCATTCTTTTATTCGCTGAGTAATTTGCGCCGATACTATAAATACCGTTTACGTTTTCAAACGTTGTCTGCTGTTTTAAACTATTTAGTGTATCCCTTAGAAAAACCGTATTGCTAACCACACTGTTGATGGCAAAGTTACCCGATAAACCTGCCATGATACTCAAACCGGATTTAACTCCAAATTTATTGTAACTAAAATCAGCCGTGTGACTTGATGTTGCTTTAAGCTCCGGATTACCAATAATCAGGTTCTGTACATCATTATTGTTTCTGATGGGTTGTAGTTTATTAAAATCGGGCGAATTGGTATAGCCGCTGTAGTCAAAACTTAGATTTCCATTGTCTTTAATCTGATAGCTTAAGTTGGCCGAAGGGGAAAAATTCAATTGGTAGTTTTTTAGTTGCTGTCCGGCATTACGGTATTGACCAATAATGATGGTGGGCGAAAAATTAACGCCAAAATTATAACTAAGCTGGTTTTTGTTGGCATTATAACCTATAGTAATGTTCTGGTTGATAAAATTCGAAACATAATCCTGCCCGAGCGAATCGACCACAAAACTGTTCCCCAACGCATTGTTAACCGTGGTGGTTTGCAGGTTACGGCTTGTGCTTACCATAAAGCGATAAGATAGATTGATAAAATTATATCCGGTACTATCGTTCGCTTTTTTTAAAGAATTCGAAAACTGAATATTGCCACCAAAATTAGAACTTGAGGTATTATTATCTACCAATCGATTCAAAATCGAATCTTTAAGCAATACGTTAGTGGTTTCATTATAATAACGGATCATATCATTAATACTGCTATTGGTATTTCCGCCACTGGTACCAAAGCTGAAGCCCATAGATAGTGAACGTTTATTATTAGATAAACGCCGCGACCAGTTGATGCTTCCATTAAGATTGGGATTGCTGTTCCGCGATTCCAAATTAGAACTCAGGTCCTGCCTGATGATGCCGGTTTTACTTGAAGTAGAAAAAGCATCATTGCGGGTATCAGCCAGTGCGCCGGAGAGCATAATATTGAAATAATTCTTTTTGGTGGCCCCGTTTAAACCAAGGTTAATGTTATTGGTTAACGAATTGGAATTATTGATGCTTTCCCTTAAATCGTAAATCGTACCCTGCGGATTAAATGTTTCGAGATAATTGCTCTGAATAGATTTATTGGTTCCATCACTAAAATCGTAACTTCCATTAACAGTAAACTCTTTTGAAATCTTATCTCTGATGTTACCATTTAAGGCTCCATTATTCATTTTGGCAAACTCATTATTGGTAATACCATAACGGCCTCCAAAACCAATCTGTTTTGTTTTCTGCCAAATGTTTCCGTTTCCGGCTAAATTATGTGCATTATTGGTAGCCGTATTCGTGTTCAACCCGCCAAAAATGCCATTAGCCTTCCCTGGCTTCGTCACCAGGTTCAGCATTTTTTGTGGTGTACCGGTTTTAATACCTGTAAAATTGGCTTCATCACCATAATCTTCAATAACCTGTATTTTAGCAATAATATCTGCAGGTAACTGTTTAATATAATCCGCTACATTGTTAGTGAAAAAATCTTCGCCATTAACCCGCAGCTTGGTCATTTTCTTTCCCATAGCAGTAACGGCACCTTTTTCGTCGATCTCAATCCCTTGCAGTTGTTTTAACAGGTCTTCCACTTTATCGTTTTCTCGCACCGTATATGCCCCTGCATTATATTCTATGGTATCTTTTTTGATTTTAATGGGATCTACTTTGACTTTAACCTGCACATCCTCCAGGCGTATGGTTTCGACCTGTAGCATTACAGGATCTAAAACAGCATTTTTTTTCGATGATTCAATTTCGTAGATGGAAGTAAAAGGTTTGTAGCCTAATGCAGTAATGGAAAGATAAAACTTGTTTCGGGTTACTTTTACGAATGCAAAGTTTCCCTTCGCATCAGAACTTGCGCGAAGCGTATCTTGTGCTGTAATCAACCTAATGCTTACACCTTCAACAGGCTTCTTCAAAGAATCGATTACGCGGCCGCTTATTTTAAACTGAGACTGTGCAACAGCGTTAAAGGAAAGTATAATCAGTATAAAAAATAATAAAAAGCATACATCACTGCTTTTTCTCATCCCTGGGACCTCTTTTATAAATGACAAGACCATTTAAAAAATTACGTAGAATCTGATCGCCGCAAGGTTTAAAATTCTCATGATCTTCATTTCTGAAAATATCGCCCAACTCTGCTTTGGTAACCTTAAACCCAACAAGGTCGCAAATGGTTATAATATCTTCTGTTTTAAGTGATAAGGCTACTCTGAGTTTTTTTAATATATCGTTATTGCTCATGTTTTTTAATGCTGTAAAGGTAAAATGTTATATGTTGTAAAGTCGAATACTGACAGGTTTGATGTTTGAAGGATTAAGGTTGCCGGACTTGACTCCGAATGCTCAACTCAAACTTGATTCTAACTCGCGATTTCTAATTTAAGTTTCTTTCCTTTAATTTTTTCACCATTTAGTTTTTTTAACAATTGGGTTATCTTATTTCTTTTTACCGCTACATAACTGGTGGTATCCTTAACTTCTATCAATCCTAAATCATCCTTTGTTAAATCCCCTTTTTGTAGAAACAGGCCAACAATGTCAATTTTATTAATTTTATCTTTTTTACCGTGCGCCAGATATAAGGTTACCCAATCGCTTGCTTCGGGTAAAGCATACTCGTCATCTAAAATTTCTTCCTCAATATCATCAGGCAGATATTTGTAGTTTTCTTCAGTGGTCAAAATTGCGTATGCTGTTCCTTTTGCATGCATCCGTGCAGTACGGCCATTCCGGTGAACATAGGCATCTTCCGTATAGGGCAATTGATAATGTACAATATGCTCCACCTCCGGAATATCGAGCCCCCGGGCAGCGAGATCAGTTGTAATTAAAATCCGATGGCTACCGTTTCTGAATTTCAATAATGCCTTTTCGCGATCGAACTGCTCCATTCCACCATGAAAAACATCGTGACCTAAACCATTTTCAAAAAGCAAATCACTTATCCGGTCTACCGTTTCTCTATGGTTGCAAAATACCAGTGTATTTTTACTGCCTATTTTACTCAATAATCTAAAGAGGTACGCTAACTTATCAGCCGCGGGCACGGTTATTTTTTTAAGCTTTAAATCTGGTTTTGCTTCAACATTTTTTGAAAAATCTACTTCAATAGGGGCATTCAACCTTACAAAGGCGGGAATTTCTTCCATTTTGGTAGCAGAAATAAGTATGCGCTGTTTTAACGACAGCAATGTGCCAATAATGTACGACATGTCATTTTCAAAGCCAAACTCCAGCGCTTTATCAAATTCATCTAAAACCAGGGTTTCGATGAAAGACTCGTCAAAATTTTGATGCTCCAAATGATAGGCTATCCTGCCAGGTGTTCCGATCAGGATGGCTGGTGGATGCGCTAGGTTATTTTTTTCTATCCTTACGGAATGGCCTCCATAACAGCAATTTACCTTAAATGAGGTGCCCATCTGCTTGAAAACTTGCTCAATTTGCAGGGCGAGTTCTCGTGACGGGACTAAAACCAAAGCTTGTACGCCATTCACTCCGGTCTTTAAATTAGAAAGTAATGGTAACAAAAAGGCCAACGTTTTCCCTGAACCCGTTGGCGCTATCAATATGACATCTTTACCAGTCCGGGCTGCTTTTACAGCAGACTCCTGCATTTTATTAAGTGCAGAAATGTTTAATTTTTTTAAGGCATTTTCTATCATTCCGCCATAAAGGTAATCATTTCTCTTCAGGGCAAAAACGGCTCGGTTTGTTAGGGTTTGAAAAATTTTCTCCGCAATTTACGGAGCGTAGAAAAATTAAGTCCGCTATCCAGCAACATTAACATCCTACCACGCTTAGACATAGAAGATAATACCTTTTCATTAACGGCATCAACTGAAGATAGAATTCTATCAGTTAGTTCATCTACAAATTTATTCGCTCTGCTATTTTGTAATAACTGGAGCTCTTGAATCAGTTCCGCTCTCATAATTAACAAATTTTAATGAATGTATTAATATTAACGGACCGGATAATGATTTGTTTCACTTCATTAGCGGTTTATCCAAATTATTTTAACTAACTTGTTGATAACTAAGTTTTTGTTAGCAAATAAACAATCATGACTTAACATTTATTTAATTTTTAGCGCTTATTTTTATAAAAACCTGATTACCATTCATTAACCTCAAAAAACACAGCATATGACGTGGAAAAAATTTAGTGGTGAAATTATTCAGTCTTCAATCCTCGAAGAAATAGAAAAGGCGATTATCAGAGAAAGTGAAAAAGGCTACAAACTTAAGGTTTGCATCGGTACCGATTCGCAGGTTAAAGGTGCAGTTACCGATTTCGCAACAGTAATTGTACTTTTAAGGGAACATCATGGCGGCTTTATGTATATCCACCAGGAAAAGAGTACGCAGCAGGTAAGCATCAAAGAAAGAATGTTGATGGAAGTGCAAAAATCTATTGAAACGGCCTATTCCATTTGCGATTTATTGGATATTTACGATGTGGCGCTGGAAGTACATGCCGATATCAATACAAATCCATCATTCAAATCGAATAAAGCGCTGAATGACGCCATGGGCTATATTTTAAGCATGGGCTTTATTTTCAAAGCCAAACCAGAAGCCTTTGCCAGTTCTACCTGTGCCGATAAAATGGTGCACTAGAATGGAAGATGTAGCATGGAAGAGAGATGATGATTTAGTTTGGAAGTCGGAGGTCCAAGGCCTAAGCCATCCTTTCGAATAATCGTAATTTCGAGCGAAGTACAGCGCAGTCGGGTAATCTGTGAATCAGGCTGATAATCAATGCGCTTGAGAGATCGTTTTTAGGGCAATTCTTTTTTATTTCACACATAGAAATCCGTCATCTCGAGGTACGAAGCAATCCTAATGCTTTTGCTATATTTTAATGTGTATTGGTATACCCATAGTAATAAGATTGCTTCGCACCTTATAATAACATCTAAAACTTACGCTTTATCTTTGCGGCCTTCGTATTAAAAAAGGTGAAAATGTAAAATAGATTTAGCCTATCTAACGCTGAAATCTCTGCGCCTTCACGCTGCGAACTTTGCAGTTAAACCTAAATATCCTCAACAAAACCGCCTGTTGGTTGTTGTGTTTTAAAACAGAAAATTGAAAACGTACAGATTAGAATTCACGCAAAAACTGCCTATTGACCTGGATACAGCCTGGGACTTTTTTTCTTCGCCAATGAACCTGGCCGAAATTACCCCAAAAGATATGACTTTTGATGTTACCTCGCCAAATATGGCCAACACCAAAATGTATCCGGGTTTAATCATTACCTATAAAGTTTCACCTCTGTTTGGAATTAAACTAAGCTGGGTAACAGAGATTACACACGTTCAGGATAAAGCATATTTTATTGATGAACAACGTTTTGGTCCTTTTGCTTTTTGGCACCATCAGCATCATTTTGAAAATATAGATGGCGGTGTATTTATGCGCGATGTTTTACACTACAGCATTGGCTGGGGACCAATTGGTATTGTTGCAAATGCAATGGTGGTGAGCAACAAAATAAATGAAATTTTTAAATTCCGTTATCAAAAGGTTGAGGAATTATTTGGCAAGTTTTAGTTTTACTTACCACTTTTTGGTTGATATGGTTTCGGCCTTCTTTTTGGTTTTCTCTAACCTATTGGTGGCTAAATACTTTTTAAATGCTTCCCCAAATTTTTCGACTTTGGTATAGGTACTGTTTAAAATGTCTTTCCATGCGGCGGCACCAAGTTTACCAGGCGTACGCTCTAAAGGTACGCCAATTGTTGTGGCAGGCACAAAATTACCGTAACGATCCCGCTGATAAGGGATAAACAGCATATCGGTTAACCAAAACCTGTATTTGCCCTGACGGGCCTCGAAAACAAAATTATAACTTACCTCCCCACTGGGATGACCCGCAACCAAAATCGTCTTATCAATAACCATTGTTCCCTTGGCTAAAACGGAAGAGTCAGTACTACCCTCTGGCTTCATGGATTTTTTATACGCCACATCAACAAAAGACCTGGCCCTCTGCACTAAACTATCTTTGCTAACCGACTGAGAATCTACCACCTGATAATAGATAAATTTACCATTATCATGTTTAGAAAACTTTTTTTGCTGTGCGGATAATTTAACTGAAAAAATGGCAAGGAAACCAAAAAGGATATATTTCATGAATATCAATTAATAGATAAAACTTAATGTTAAAGATAAAAAAAGCCGTCCTGATTTTACACCAGGACGGCTTCCTATTTTTCAACTTTATTTCCTTAAAAAGCGTAAACTGCTGCCAGCGAAAACTGCCCTCCATTTGGCGCAGAGGTTCCGCTTTTGTTAAAGAAAGGTTTGTCTTTATTATGGTCTAACCTAACTTCCGGAATAAGGGTTAAACCGCCGGATTTAATGTTCGCAGTAAGCGTAACGGCAGTAAAAGCTGTTTCAGGAACTACGCCTGCTGCTTTAACTTTAAAATATTCGCCCCTTAAACCTAAAGTTACGGCATCAGATACGGCATATTGGGGATACAATGCTGCACCGGCATAACTTCCGGGCACCGAATTATCTTTAATGTCATAATTGGCCGCATTTAAAGCCAATTTAAATTGATCAGTAATCTGATAGGCAGTAGTTAAATCGACGATTGTTCCATACCCACCAAAACCAGCACCAGATAAGGCATTGATATATGCAGTCCAACCCTCTACCGGAGCAACCATTAATTGCCCGCCTACTGCAGATACACCACGAGTTGCACTATAAACATTCCAGTCATTAAATACACCTGCCATTAAACTCACTTTATCAGAAAACTTGTAGGTTGCTTTAATACCAGCATTCTGGAATGGACCATTTGTGAATAAATAAGAAGTAGAGTAGTTGAAGTTTCCAACCGGAGAGATTACTTCATATCCGATAAATGTACCCATATAACCAGCTGTCATACTAAATTCATCAGTAAACTCGTAGTTGACATATAAGTTCTGGATATTAAAAGATGAACCGCCGGCCGCAGCATCGGGTATAGATTGCGATTGTCCTCTCGGGCCAAAAGAAAGCTCGCCCACAAATGAGGCCTTGCCTGTTTTTTTCTTCAGTGCAATATCAATCATTCCAAGAGAAACAGAGTTATGATCGGTTACAAAAGAGGTTTTGGCATTTAAAGGATTTTTCGCAAAATCATATTTAAAATAGGTATCTACCGATCCTGAAATTTCAAGTGGAGATGATGCGGCCTCTTGAGCAAGGGCACACGTAGTGCTTGCCATTGTAAAAATAGCGGTTAAAAGTTTCTTCATGTTTGAGCTTGATTTGAGTTTAGATATATAAGGTATTTAAGAAATGGGTTCCGTAATCGGACTGTTTCTTTCAATATAGATGGCCCTTTCCTCTACCAGTAAAGTACCCTGAGAGTATTTTTCATCATGTTGAGAAGCATCAAGCCCTAGTTCTTCTTCTTCTTCAGAAACCCTGATTGGATTGATCAGGTTTACCAGTTTAAAGATTACAAAGGATACGATAAAACTGAATGCAATTACAATTACAGCGCCTTTTAGTTGGGTGATAAAAAAAGCAGGGTTGCCATAAAACAAACCATCGGCACCGGCAGCGTTAACGGTTTTGGTTGCAAAAACACCAGTTAACAACATACCTACAATACCACCAACACCATGGCAAGGAAAAACATCTAATGTATCATCTAAACTCGTTTTTTGTTTCCATGAAACTACAAGATTGGAAATAACAGCGGCAATAGCACCAATAAATACACTCGAAGAAATACTTACAAAACCGGCACCTGGCGTAATGGCTACCAAACCAACTACTGCTCCGATACAAAAACCCAATACGGATGGCTTTTTGCCTCTCGCAACGTCAAAGAACATCCACGATAAACCAGCAGCCCCTGCAGCGGTATTGGTGGTTAGAAATGCAGAAACAGCCAAACTACCAGCGCTTAATGCAGAACCAGCGTTAAAACCAAACCAACCAAACCATAATAAACCAGTACCGATTAGTACGTAAGGAATATTGGCTGGCGGAACCTCTTTATGCTCTAAGTGCGATTTTCTGCGTTTTAGGACCAATGCGCCCGCTAACGCAGCCATACCTGCAGAAATGTGCACTACAGTACCACCTGCAAAATCCAACACACCCATTTTTAATAAGAAACCTTGCGGATGCCATGTCCAATGTGCCAATGGTGAATAAACAAATATGGCGAATAAGACAATAAACAAAATATAAGAGGTAAAGCGGATACGCTCGGCAACGGCACCAACTACTAAACCTGGCGTAATGATGGCAAACATCAATTGAAACACTGCAAATAAAGATAGCGGAATAGTCAAGTCCGCCCCTCCCTGAAGATGTGGTGCTCCGGAATTTACACCTTTAAAAAACAAAAACGTTGATGGGTTTCCGATAAAACCGCCAATAGTATCTCCGAATGCCAAACTAAAGCCCACTACTGTCCACAACACCGTAATTACGCCCGCTGCCACCACACTTTTAATCATGGTAGACAATACATTTTTACGGTGAACCATTCCACCATAAAAGAACGCAAGGCCTGGAGTCATTAAAAACACAAGCGCAGCTGCGATTAATATAAATGCAATGTCTGGGCCACTGTACTTGCCTTCATCAAAATTAGGCAGAAGTGGAATAAATAGAGCGAAAATTGCGACAATCATCAATATCGCGAAAGGCGCATACTGTTTAAAGGAGAATTTACTCATCGTTTTTAGATTAATTTGTTTGTAAGATTAAAATTATTGTAATATGCTTGATTTATTTTCATAAAAATACGACATATTGTATTTTTTACACCATTTAATTAATTATTTCTAATAAAAATGATGAATTTTTATAAAACAAAACAAAAAATAACCTTTAAAATAAAAATAACGAAAAATAAGAGTGCTTTAAACAGGTGTTTTTAATAAAAATAAAATCAGATATTAACCACATTTGACATTATTTTAGCTAAAATTCAACTAAAATCAATCAAAAAAATGATCCAAAATCAAAAAAACCCATGAAATCTCATGGGTTTTTAATAAAAATATCTAAAAAAATTTCTTTCTAAGAAAGATATGCAGATCCCTGGACAACTCCGCGTTTTTCAATTTCTTTATCCATATAAGTCTGGATTGCCGATTTATTAAGCCCCCAATTAGGCGCAATCAATAAATCCCAATCCGAAATACCAAAAAGCCGTTGAATAACAATATCCGGACGCAATAAAGGGATTAACTCACAAAGTAAATCAGTATACTCTTCGAGCGAAAACAATTTAAAGGGTTCCTTCTTATACTTAGCGCCCATTATGGAACCTTCCACCACGTGAAGATGGTGAAACTTTACAAACTTGATCTGCGGAAAACGGTTAATTTCGTGAATGTAACCATACATCTGTTCTCTCGTTTCCCAGGGGAAACCAAAAATAGTATGTACGCAAAGATCGAGTTTGCTATCTTTTAAAAGTTCTACCGCAGCTACGAATTCGCCATGACTGCAACCTCTGTTGATTTGATCGAGTGTTTCGTCATAAATAGATTCCATACCCATTTCTAAATCTACATCGAACCGATCGGTGTAACTCTCTAACAGCGCTACCTTTTCGGCATCAATACAATCAGGCCGGGTACCCACTGCAAAGCCCACAATATCTTCCGTATTCATAGATAAAGCTTCATCGTACATCATCTTTAAATAATGTACAGGCGCATAGGTATTGGTATTGGGCTGAAAATAAACAATATATTTATCAGCTTTATATGAAGTTTTAGCCCTGAACATCCCTTCGGCAAGCTGATCCTTAATATTCGGATTTTGACGCGAAGGCTCTGGTGTAAAAGAATCTACATTACAATAGGTGCAGCCGCCAAAACCTTTACTCCCATCCCGGTTGGGACAGGTAAAACCACCATCTACAATTACTTTAAACACGCGCTGCCCTTTATATTTTTCGCGCAGGTAAGTTCCGTAATTTCTATAACCCTTTATCCCCGAATCTACTAGTGTTCCCATTGTTTACAAAAATACGTTTTTTGTTTGAGAAGCGTAGTTTGTTTTGAGATTTGAGAGCGGTTAGCGGTTAGCGGTTAGCGGTTAGCGGTTAGCGGTTAGCGGTTAGCGGTTAGCGGTTAGCGGTTCAACAGCTTTCCACGAATTTCTGTTTTAACTATCTAAGAAATGTTAATTAATTTTAAATTAACAGAATATTTTTGATCAAATAATAATTAGAGAATTCTTCCTTCACCAACAGTAATGCCATTTTCCTGTATGAAAGTCCTTAATTTAAAATTGAATTTGGACAACTTTTCCATATATTCACTTCCCATTCCCAGGTTAATACAATTCAAGCGATAACCATTTTTAAAAGTTATATGAAAAGCCATATCCTGAATTTTAATAAAGGCAATATCTGTTGCTTGATAAGAACTTATCAAGTTATTATCTATTGATGATATAGTTAAATGCGCTTTGTAAAGATTAAGATATCCATAACTTGTAAATTTCACAATCAACAACCAACCCAACAATCCCCATGGAATAAATAATACGATAAGCAAGGTAATGATCGACATCTTAGCCGGGTTTACACCGATTAGGCCATAAATGGAATCCTGAAAGACAAATGATAAAACTACAGAAACTAAATAGCCGCCAAAGATTAGAAATCCTGTAAAAAGTGCTTTACCTAAAGAAACAGGTAATCTGAATTTGATTGATGCAGCAGGATTCTCCATGGATTAATAAAAAAC
>Ga0182008_10001963_pt1 | contig 13209 bp, 10 predicted proteins | sample Sormic07211129_1_FD_120482 | JGI IMG/M metagenome (GOLD analysis project Ga0182008, IMG submission 120482) | Rhizosphere microbial communities from Sorghum bicolor, Mead, Nebraska, USA - 072115-129_1 metaG | ecosystem: Host-associated > Plants > Roots > Rhizosphere | place: USA: Nebraska...
CGAGAGCTGCGCGAGCTTCCAGAACGGGACGTCGTCGAAGCGCGGAAACTCGCTCGTCAGGAGCCGCAGGTAGGAGTCGACATCCGAGACGGAGGCGACGACGTTCGCGAAGCGGCCGTCCCAGCGCTCGAGCAGCACCTCGCCGCACTCGCGGAGGATCGCGGCGCGCTCGTCGAGCAGCTGCAGGCCCGGCAGGACCGCTCCCAGGCCTTCCACAGAAACCCGCGCTAACCATTCACCGTGGAGAATCTCGGGCCCGGCGCGCCAGAGCGCCGCGTGCAGGCCGTCGGCGTCGGCGTACACGCGCCCGTCGAGAACCAGCTCCCAGCGCTCCCTCGTAGAGAAGTCCGTGAACGCGAAGTTCAGGCAGGAGGCGACGAGGACGAAGTCCGGCAGCCACTCGTCCGTGGGCCGGAACGGCAGGAACGCCGGGGGCACCGGCAGCTCCTCATAGGCGAGCCAGGACGCCACATCGGCGAGCCGAGCCTCGTCGATCGCCACGTCGCGGGCGGATTCGGCGAGCACCCGAGCGGAATCAAGAACAGGATGCACCTGCACAGAACCTAATCGGAGGCGGAGAATCCAGGCATGAACCCACAGGAGACCAGCGAGCGGCTCGAGCAGGCGCTCTTCGAGATCAGGCGCGTGATCGCAGGACAGGACCGGATGCTCGAGCGCGTCCTCGTCTGCCTGCTCGCGCAGGGCCATCTGCTCATCGAAGGCGTCCCCGGCCTCGCGAAGACGCTGACGATCAAGACCGCGGCCGGCGTGCTCGGCGGCACGTTCGCGCGCGTGCAGTTCACACCCGATCTCGTGCCGGCCGACCTCGTCGGCACGCGCATCTACCGGCCGGACTCCGGCACGTTCGACACGGAGCTCGGCCCGGTCTTCTGCAACTTCCTGCTCGCGGACGAGATCAACCGCGCGCCCGCGAAGGTGCAGTCGGCCCTACTCGAGGTGATGCAGGAGCGGCAGGTCACGATCGCGCACACGACGTATCCCGTGCCCGAGCCGTTCCTCGTGATGGCGACGCAGAACCCGATCGAGTCGGAGGGCACCTATCCGCTGCCCGAGGCGCAGATCGACCGCTTCATGCTGAAGATCCTCATCGGCTACCCGGAGCACGACGCCGAGCTGACGATCGTGCAGCGACAGCTCGAGGCGGCGCCGGAGCTGCGCACGGTGCTCGAGCTCGACGACCTGCAAGCGCTGCAGGCGAGCGTCCGCGACATCTACGTCGACCCCGCGCTCATCAGCTACACCGTCCAGCTCGCGTCGACGACGCGCTCACCCGGCGAAGCGCTCGCGCGGTACGTCTCGTTCGGCGCGTCGCCGCGCGGCCCGATCAGCGTCACCCAGGCGGCGCGTGCACTCGCGCTCGTCCGCGGCCGAGACTACGTCACGATCGAGGACGTCCGCGAGCTCGTGAAGGACGCGTTCCGCCACCGGATCGTGCTCAGCTACGAGGCGCTGGCCGAAAGCGTCGACGCGGACACCATCCTCGACTCGGTCCTCGAGACAGTGCCCGTGCCGGAGGTGAGCCTGACCCGGCCGTGATCTCGACGACGCCCGAGCAGCCCGGTCCCGGCCCCCTTCCGCCGGAGGCGTTGCGTGCGCTCGACCTCGTCGTCGAGCGGCGCCTGCGCGGCCTGCTCTCGGGCGACTACCGGTCACACGAGCAGGGCGACGGCGTCGAGCTCGCCCAGCTGCGGCCGTACGAGCCCGGCGACGACGTCCGCCTGATCGAGTGGAACGTGACGGCGCGAACCGGAACGCCGCACGTCCGGATCAACCTCGCCGAGCGCGAGCTCGTGACGTACCTGCTGCTCGACACCTCTCCGTCGATGCATTTCGGAACGGCCGACCGGCGCAAGGCGGACGTCGCGACCGGCGTCGCGATCGCCGTCGGGCACGTCGCGACGCGTCGCGGCAACCGCCTGGCGGTCTCGACATTCGGCGGCGACGAGCGCGTCGAGCTCCCGCCGCAGCAGGGGCGGCACGGGCTCGTCGGGCTGCTCGGCGTCGTCCAGCGCGCGCATCCGCAGGAGGGCGCCGGCGCCACGTCGCTCGGCGCGGCACTCGCGCGGCTCGCGCCGATCGCCCGCCAACGCGGCGTCGTGGTCATCGTGTCGGACTTCCGCGGCCCACTCGACTGGCGGCGGCCGCTGCTGCAGCTGCTCGGCCGGCATCAACTCGTCGCGGTCGAGATCCGCGACCCGCGCGAGCAGGAGCTCCCGGACGTCGGCGAGCTCTGGCTCGTCGACCCGGAGACGGGACGGCAGGTGCGCGTCGACACCGGCAGCCACTCGTTGCGCGAGCGGTTCGCCGACGCGGCGCGGGAGGAACGATCCGCGGTCTCGCGCGTCTTCTCGGCGCTCGGCGTGCCCCACGCCGTCCTCACGACCCAGGGCGACTGGCTGCGGCCGCTCGCCGCCTTCCTCGGGGCACGGAGGATCCGGCGATGAGCTTCGGCCGGCCGGCGATGCTCGTCGCGCTCGTCGCAGTCGCGCTGCTCGCCGCCCTGTGGTGGTGGCTCGACCGGCGCCGCCAGGGCCAAGCCGCGCGATTCAGCGCGCCCGCCCTCCTGCCGAACCTCGTCGGGGCGAAACCCGGGCGGCGGCGCATCCTGCCGTTCGCCCTGCTCCTCGCCGGCATCGCCGTCCTGACCGTCGCGGCAGCGCGGCCGCACGCGCGTGTGCGTGTACCACGGCACGAGGCGACGATCCTGCTCGCGGTCGACGTGTCGCGGTCGATGACGGCTCGGGACGTCGCACCGACGCGCGGCGCCGCCGCGCGGAAGGCGGCGGACGCGTTCCTCGCCGAGATCCCGTCGGTGTACAAGGTGGGCGTGATCGGCGTCGGCTCGCGCGCGTTCGTCGCAATTCCCCCGACGATCGACCGCGTGCTCGTGCACGACGCACTCGCCAACCTGACGCAAAGCGAGGGGACGGCGCTCGGCGATTCGATCGCGCTCGGCGTCCGGATCGCGAAGCGGCAGCGCTCGAGCGACGGCTTCGTGCCCCCCACCTCGATGCTGCTCATCTCGGACGGCGCCCGGGACGGCGGACGGACCGCGCCGCTCGCCGCGGCCAAGCGGGCGCGTGCCGCGCACGTGCCGGTCTCCACGGTTCTCATCGGAACCGGGAACGGGATCGTCACCGTCCCGCTGACCGGCGGCTACCAGGAGCAGATCCGCGTGCCGGCCAACGGAAGTGCTCTCCAGGCGATCGCGAAGACGAGCGGCGGACGGTTCTATCGGGCCCGCTCCGCCGTGGCGCTCAAGTCGGTCTACAAGGAGCTCGCGACGCGGGTCGGCCACACGACGACGAACCGCGAGATCGCCGACGTGTTCGCAGGGGGCGGCATCGTGTTGCTGCTCGCAAGCGTCGCGCTGTCGCTCACGTGGTTCCGGAGGGCGGCGTGAAGCGCTGTGTCCTGCTCGCACTCCTCGCAGCGGCGATCGTCGCCCCGACGGCGCATGCAACCAACGAGTGCCGCGGCTTGATGGTGTGCGTGCCCGTCACCGGGCCGTGGGTGGTGACGCCGTCCACGTCGCGTGTCGAGTACGACCTTTCGTGCCCGAAGAACTACATCGTCGCCGGGCTCGACGCCGAGGTGACGAGCCGCGGCATCGACGTCGGCTTCGTCGGCGCGCTCGGCAGCCCTGTCAACCCGGGCATCACGACGCAGCGCGACGCGGTCTTCCTCGGCCGCGTCGTGCGGGGCTCGCCCGTGGGCGCGACGTTCCGGCCGCATGTCGGCTGCGTCCCGGCGCAGGGCGGCGGCGGGCGCGCGCCGACGGTGCACGATGCGCTCGCGCCCGGGAAGCCGATCGACCGCCGCGTCATCGAAGTTCCGGCGCTGCACAGCCGCGCCGTGCACGCGCGGTGCCCCAACGGCGAGCGGTTGAGCAATGCGACGCACGCGGTCGCCTTCTACGGGCCGACGCCGCCGAGCGCGGCCGCAGCCCGCTCCGTCCGGGTCGCGCAAAGCGTGAGGAACGGCACGGTCACCCTCGCGATTCGTTCCCGCGTCAACGCCGTCGTCCAACTCGACCTGCTGTGCGTGGCGGCGTGAGCTTCGGGCAGCCCCTCCTCCTGCTCACGCTCCTGCTCGTGCCGGCAGCGGTCGCCGGGTACGTCCTCCTGCAGCGCCGCCGCGCGCGCTACGCCGTGCGCTTCACGAACGTCGCCGTGCTCGAGCAGGTGCTCGGGACGACGCGGCCGTGGCGGCGCTGGGCGACGAACGGCCTCCTTCTGCTCGCGCTCGCGACGCTTTGCGTCGCGGTCGCGCGGCCGCGCGCCCCCGTGACGATCGTGAACGAGAACGCGACCGTCATCCTCGTGCTCGACGTGTCTGGATCGATGCACGCGGTCGACGTCAAGCCGACGCGCCTGATCGCCGCGCAGCGCGCGCTGCATTCGTTCCTCGACCGCGTGCCGAAGCGACTGAAGGTCGGGCTCATTCTCTTCGCCGGGGAGCCGGAGGTCGCTGCGCCGCCGACGATCGATCACGATCTCGTCGCCAACGCGATCGACGACGCGAACTTCTTCAACGGCTTCGGCGGCACGGCGATCGGCGACGCGGTCGCACTTGCCGTCAAGCTCGGCATCCGGTCGGCGGGCCTCTCCGGCCAGGCGACGACGGCGCTCGGGTCGAGGCAGCTCGCGGCGTACGTCGCGGCAAAGCCGACGGCGAGCAGCCTCGTCTCGGTGCTCTTCCTCTCGGACGGCCATCAGAACCGCGGCGTCATCCAGCCGCTCGAGGGCGCTCAGCAGGCGAAGCGGGCCGGCGTCCCCGTCTACACGGTGGCGCTCGGGACAACCGGGAACACGCACCTCTCCGGCGACGTCTTCGGCGGCGGCGGCAACGTCGGCAACGGGTTCGGCGGCTTCGGCGGTCGTGCGCTTGCACCCGACCCGAAGACACTGAGCGCGATCGCCCGGATCACGGGCGGCGAGTTTTTCCGCGCGCGCAACGCAAACGCCCTTCAGGACGCGTACGACACGCTCGGCTCGAAGCTCGCGCGCACGCACGGGACGCGCGAGGTGACCGACCTGTTCGCCTTCGGCGCGGCGCTCCTGCTCGTCGCCGGCGCGGGGCTTGCGGCGCTCTGGGCGCCGCGCTTGCCCTAGGCGCGCGCGATCGGTCGTTCGCTCCGCGGGACTGATCGAGCTCACGCCGGAAGGCAGAGAGCTGTTCGAGAGGCGCCGGAGTATCGCCGGACGTTCCGCACGATCGTCCAGGATAAGGCGGGATCCTCGACGACACGTTGCAGTGATCGTGCGTGGGACTTCCTCGCACGCGCGAAGATCGGCCGGCTCGAGGTCGTGACGACCGAGACCTTCCCCGTGGAGAAGGACCGACGCGCTAGGCGCGCACGAGGGGCTTGTACTTGATCCGGTGCGGCTCGAGCGCCTCGGCGCCGCGCGTCTCCTTCACCCAGTCCGCGTACTCGCCCCACGTCCCCTCGAACCATGTCGTCTGCGAGTTGCCCTCGAACGCGAGGATGTGCGTTGCGACGCGGTCGAGGAACCAGCGGTCGTGCGTGATGACGACGGCGCAGCCGGCGAAGTCGAGGAGTGCGTCCTCGAGTGCGCGAAGCGTGTCGACGTCGAGGTCGTTCGTCGGCTCGTCGAGCAAGAGGACGTTTCCGCCGCTGCGCAGCAGCTTCGCGAGGTGGACGCGGTTGCGCTCGCCGCCGGAGAGGTCGCCGACGCGCTTCTGCTGGTCGCCGCCCTTGAAGTTGAACCACGACACGTACTGGCGCGAGTTCACCTCCCGCTTGCCCAGGAGGATCGTGTCCTGGTTGCCGCTGATCTCCTTCCACACCGTGTTCGCCGGATCGAGGTCGCCGCGCGCCTGGTCCACGTAGGCAAGTGACACTGTGTCACCAACTCGGAGAGCCCCACCGTCCGGCGACTCCTCGCCGGCGATCATGCGGAAGAGCGTCGTCTTGCCGGCGCCGTTCGGGCCGACGACGCCCACGATGCCTGCAGGTGGGAGCGAAAAGGTCAGGTCCTCGACGAGCAACCGGTCGCCGTAGCCCTTCTGCACGTGCTCGGCGTCGATCACGAGGTCACCGAGCCGCGGCCCCGGCGGGATGTGGATCTCGACCTTGTCGAGCTTCACCTGCTCCTCCTCGGCGAGGAGCTGCTCGTACGCCGAAAGGCGCGCCTTCGACTTCGCATGCCGCGCGCGCGGGCTCATTCGCACCCACTCGAGCTCGCGCGCGAGCGTGCGACGGCGCGCGGACTCCTGCTTTTCCTCCATGGCCAGCCGCTCCTGCTTTTGCTCGAGCCAGCTCGAGTAGTTGCCCTGGAACGGGATGCCGCGGCCGCGATCGAGCTCGAGGATCCAGCCGGCGACGTTGTCGAGGAAATAGCGGTCGTGGGTGACGGCGACGACGGTGCCCTTGTATTCGGCGAGAAAGCGCTCGAGCCAGGCGACCGACTCGGCGTCGAGGTGGTTCGTCGGCTCGTCGAGAAGCAACAGGTCGGGCGCGGAGAGCAGCAGCCGGCACAGCGCGACCCGGCGGCGCTCGCCGCCGGAGAGGGTCGTGACGTCGCGGTCGCCGTCGGGGACGCGGAGCGCGTCCATTGCGTGGTCGATCGCCGCATCGAGCTGCCACGCGCCGGCGCGGTCGATCGCGTCCTGCACCGTCGCCTGCTCGGCGAGCAGCGCGTCGAAGTCGGCATCGGGCTCCGCGAATTTCGCGGAGATCTCGTTGAAGCGGTCGAGCAGGTCGCGCAGCGGACGCACGCCGTCCTCGACGTTCTCGCGCACGGTCCTGGCGGGGTCGAGCTCCGGCTCCTGCTCGAGGAGCCCGACGGTCGCGCCGGGTGCGAGCTCTGCGACACCGGAGGACGGCTCTTCCTTGCCGGCCATGATCCGCAGGACGGTCGACTTGCCCGCGCCGTTCGGGCCGAGCACGCCGATCTTCGCCCCAGGGAAGAACGAGAGCGAGATGTTCGCCAGGACTTGCCTGTCCGGGCCGTAGAACTTGTCGACCCGGTACATCGTGAAGATGTATTCGCTGGACATGCGGGGCGGGACGATACCGAATGTCCTTTCAAAGCCTTAAGAGGCTGTTCACGGGCCCGGCCTACCGTGATGCCGTGAAGAGCCGTCTCTTGCTCGTCGTGCTCGGGCTGGTCGGCGTTCTGCTTGCCGCAGGGCAGCTCGCGCGCGCCGCTGCCGGCCCGGAGCCCAACGACATCCAGGACAGCCTCCCGGCCTGGAACGCGGACGGCACGCGCGTCGCCTTCGAACGGACGGCCCCGAGCTTGCAACACGTCGTCACGATGTCGGCGTCTGGCAGAGACCTGTTCGTGGCGACGTTCACCGGGGTCTTCCGCGGCTTCCTTCCCGGCGGCGCCACCCCGCCGTACCTGCTCGTCCAACAGGACGACAACACGATCCTGACGATCGGCGGGCGTTACGCCGGCCCGGCGGCGGAGGTTCATGGCGTCGACGCGACCGTGTCGCCGGACGGCACACGGCTCGCGTACCTGCGCAACGAAACGCTCTACGTCGCGCGACTCGACACGATCACGCTCAACACGTTCCCGGTGCCCGTCCCCGCGGAGACTGCCGTCGCGACCGGCATCGACCCGCCGTCGTGGGATCTCACCGGTCCTGCCTGGTCGCCGGACGGCACCCGGATCGCGATTGCCAGCGGCTCGTCCCTCCTGCTCGTCAACGCGGACGGCTCGGGCTCGAGGGTGCTCTTCTCCGGTGCCGACCAGAGCGTCAACCCGAGCTGGTCGCCGGACGGCTCGACGATCGCGTTCGAGCGCAACGAGACGTCGAACTGGCAGATCTGGACGACCCCGGCGAACGGAACGCAATACGACGCGCGCGACTGGCTGTACGGGCTGTCGAACTTCCGGTTCCCGCAGTTCTCGCCGCACTCGAACACGATTGCGTTCATCAGCGACAAGCAGCACGCGAAGGGAGGCGCGACCCGGTACCAGTTCGCGCTCTACGTGAAGCCGCTCGACGGCGGCGTTGCGCACAAGCTCGTTGACGACGTCCATCCGTACTCGCCGCCTCGCTGGTCACCGACCGCTGCACTGATCGCGGTCGCGGCGGGACAGGAGTGCAGGCGATGGGGCGTGTACGTCGGACGGCCGGAGGTGCCGTCGACCTTCAAGCGCCGTTCCAACATCTGCCGCTACGACGGCACGCCTTCCGCCGACACGATCCACGGCTCGCCGTACTTCGACATCATCAACGGCCTCGGCGGCGCCGATCGTCTGTACGGCTTCTGGGGCAACGACAAGATCCTCGGCGAGGACGGCAACGACACGCTCGTCGGCGACGCCGGCAACGACGTTCTCTTCGGCGGCCCCGGCAACGACGTGCTCTCCGGCGGTTCCGGCAACGACATGATCGTCGGTGGGCCCGGAGCCGACCGGATCGACTGCGGGCCGGGCGACGACGTCGTTGAAGGGGTCGACCGGCTCGATCGCACCGCGAAGAACTGCGAGCACGTCCGGCACTGAGAACCCGGCCGCTCCTCGAACGGCCTAGCGCAGAATCCCCGTGTGGCCGAGCGAGTAGCGCCCCGGCTGCGGCCAGACACACAGCCCGTGCGGGCCGGCGCCGACAGGGATGCGCGCAAGGAGCTTCCCGGTCGCCGTGCTGATCGCGTAGACGACGCCGTTGTAGCGGCCGGAAAGCCACAACACCTTGCCGCTTGCATCGACATTGCCCATGTCCGGACTTCCCCCGCTCGGGATGTGCCAGGTGCGCACGATCTTCCGCGATGCAAACGAGATGACCGAGATCGAGCCGGCCATCCGGTTTGTGACATAGAGATACTTGGCGTCGCGGCTCGGGTAGAGCCCGTGCGCGCCGCGGCCGGTCGGCATGAACCGCAGGACGCGGAACTGGTGCGCGTCCACGAGCCAGACGCCGTTCGCGTTCATGTCGGCGACGTAGAACACGCTGCCGTCCGGAGAGAGCTTCACGTCCTGCGGTGCTGCCCCAGCCCGGAGCGTCAGGACATCGGCGACGCGCTCGTGCGGAATGTCGACCTCGAGCAGCTGGCCCGAGAACTCGCAGCTCACGACGGCGAACCTGCCGTCGGCCGAGAAGTCCATGTGGTCGACGCCGCTGCACGGGACCGAAACCGACTTGTGCAGCCTGAACGTGTGCGCATCGCGGAAGTCGAGGCGATGCAGCCGCTCGGCGACGACGATCGCATAGCGGCCGTCGGGCGTGAAGTACATGTTGTAGGGATCGGCGACCGCGATCGGCTTCCCGGGAGCGCCGGTGTCCGGGTTGATCGGCGTCAGCGAGTTTCCGAGGTCGTTCGTGACATAGAGCCGGCGGAGGTTCCACGCCGGGACGACGTGCTGCGGCAACCCGCCGACGGCGAAGCGGCGGACGACCTTGAACGTGCGCTGGTCGATCACGTCGACGGTGTTGCTGTCGCTGTTCGGCACGTAGACATAGGGCCGCGCTCCGCGCACCGCCCGGCTGAGGTTCCCGGCGCGGTCGGCCGCGTAGACGTTCGTGACGCGCGCGATCCTGCGCACGCCGCCCGGCCGGAGCACAGTCAGATCGGAGACGGTGCTTGAGGCGCGCCCGCCGGCGAGCATCAGGCCGGTTCCAGTCGAGACGGCGGCGAGATCGGAGAGCGGGATCGGCAACGAGCCCGCACGGCGAACGCGACTGCCGACGACGGCGACGATGCGATCGGTCGGCGTCCCGACGGCTGCGCCGCGCCCGCCGACGATGTACGCGACGTCGCCGACGGCGGCGGCGGCCGCGTGCGTCGTCGGCGCCGGCAGGTGCCCGAGCAGCACGACGCGCGAGGTGCCCGGCGTGTACTCGTAGACGGCCGAGCTCGCCGAGCCCGACTCGAGCGACCCGCCCGCGATCACGACGCGATTGCCGGCCGTCGTCACCGCCGCGTAGCGCAGCGTGTGCGGGAGATGCGCGACGACGTGCGCCGCGTGACCGGGCCGCCAGGCGACGATCGTGTCCAGCCAGCGGGAGCCGGTGTAGCCGCCGATGACGTACGCCGTGCCGTGCAGGCCGGCGGCGGCCTGGTCGGAGCTCGGCGCCGGAAGCGAGCCGACGCGCTCGGCCGCACCCGTGCCCGGGTCGATGCGAAGGATCTGGTCGAGCTGCGCGACGCCGTTTCCGCCGCCGAAGGCGTAGACGAGCTTGCCGAGCCGCACGAGGGCGGAGTCGTGGAACGCTCCCGGGACGCGACCGACGACGCGAGCGCCCGCCCGCGTCGCGACGACGATCTGGTCGGTCGAGACGTCGGCTGCCGTCAGGCCGCCGACGAGGACGATGCCGCCGTGCCACGGCGCGGCCGCGGCGTCCTGAACCGGTGCGGGGAGCGAGCCCGCGGTGAGCGCCGACAGCGGAACCGGCGGTTGCCGGACGTGCACCGCGCGCGCGGCTGCGACCGGCGCACTCTGCGTCGCGACCGTCGTGCGTTGCGGCGCTGCCGCCTGCATGCGCCCGCCGCACCCGGCGAGCAGCAGCACACCCACCACGACGAGCGCAGCCCTGCGCATTGCGAGCATCGTCGCGGCCGTCCGTGAGATCCGGATGAGTGCGTACGATCCACCGGAATGCGTTGCGTCGCCGTCACGCTCGCCGCGCTCGCCCTTGCGCCCGCCGCGGCGGCGTGGTCGCCGCTCGGCACAGGCGTCGGCAACACGACCGTTCCGTCGCTGCTCGTGACACAGGCCGGCACGATCATCGCTGCGTACGACATGCCGAACGGCTCGATCGCCGTCGTTCGCAACGGCACGACGAAGACCCTCGTCACCGGCGATCCCGTCCCCGGGCACACGCAGGTCGTCCAGCAGCCGAGCGGCGCGCTCCAGCTCTACTTCCCGAACGCGCAAGGTGTCGGACGCATGACCTCGACCGACGATGGCCAAACCTGGACTGGGCCGATCGAGACGCAGTCGCACACGGTCGGCCCGGTCAACGGGGCGGCCGTCGCGCCGGACGGAACGCCGTACTTCGCGCAGGACGGCACGGGCTTCGTCAACGTCTTCCGCGGCCTGAACGGCGAGCAGGTCAAGAACGTGTACACGCGGTGCTGCGGCTACTTCGAGTCACTGGCCGTCGACTCGAGCGGGCTCGCGCAGATCGCCTTCTACTCGAACGCCGATCCCGATGCCGCGACGGTCTACGAATCCCTCGGCTCCGACCTCACGCCTGCGGCGCCGACGGTGTTGAAGCCGGTTGCGCAGCACGAGGCGCCGCTCGTCGCGGATCACGCCGGCAACACCTTCCTCGCGTGGGCGCCGGGGTATCCAACGGCGACGACGCTGTCGGTCGTGCCGTTCCGCGGCGGTGCGCCGTCGGCCGACGGCGTGAGCTTCCGCGGTGCGTTCTCCGGCCCGGAGCCGCACATGGCGCTTGCGGTCGACACGACCGACCGCCTCTGGCTCGTCTGGACGCAGGGCGGGAAGCTCCACGCCGCCCGCTCGCGTTCGCACGGCCTCCATTTCGGCGCGACCGTGACAGTCGGCGAGCCCGGCAGTGTCTACCAGCTGGCCGCAGCCGGCATCGCCACGGGGGTCGGGAGCGTGGACGTCGTCGTCAACACCGGCAGCTCGCTCGTCGGCCAGACGCTCCATCCGGGGCTCTCGGTGCGGGTCTACAAGAAGGGCAAGGCGATCTGGGCGCAGGCCCTCGACGATGGGTTCGGTGTCGGGGGCGCGAGGTTCAAGGTCGGCGGGAAGACGATTTCGGCGAATGCGACCGGGGCGGCAAGAGTGCCTCGAGGCCGCGGCTCGGCCTCGGCGGCCGGCTACGTCTCGGCGACGTTCCGCGTCCCCTAACTACCATGAGGCCGTGGCTGTCACGGCCGGAAAGACGAAGTTGAACGCGCACGCGGTGCGCGCCGACTTCCCGATCTTCGAGCAGAAGATCCATGGCAAGCCGCTCGCGTTCCTCGACTCGGCCGCGAGCTCCCAGAAGCCGCGCCAGATGCTCGAGGCGATGACGACGTTCTACGAGACGTCGTATGCGAACGTCCATCGCGGCGTCTATGTCCTCGCCGAGCGGGCGACGGCGGCGCTCGAGGGCGCGCGGGAGAAGGTGCGCGCGTTGATCAACGCGCCGGACGCGCGCGAGATCATCTTCGTCCGCAACGCAACCGAGGCGATCAACCTCGTCGCGTACGCGTGGGGGATGACGAACCTCGGGCCGGGCGACATCGTCATCGTCAGCGAGCTCGAGCATCACTCGAACTTCGTCCCGTGGCAGTACGTCGCCGGCCGCACCGGCGCGCAGCTGCGCATGCTGCCGCTGACCGAGGACGGCGAGCTCGACCTGTCGGCGCTCGACCCGATCGCTCGGGAGGGCACCGTCAAGGTCGTTGCGACGAACCAGGTCTCGAACTCGCTCGGGACGATCAACCCCGTCCCGAAGCTCGCGGCGTGGGCGCACGAGCACGGCGCGATCTTCGTTTGCGACGGCGCACAGGCGACACCGCACCTGGCGATCGACGTGCAGGCGCTCGGCGTCGACTTCTTCGCGATCTCGGGCCACAAGATGTGTGGCCCCTCCGGCATCGGCGCGCTCTGGGGCCGCGGCGAGCTCCTGCTGCGGATGGAGCCGTTCCTTACAGGTGGCCACATGATCCAGTCGGTCCGCCTCGAGAAGACGACGTGGGGCGAGCTGCCGCACAAGTTCGAGGCCGGGACCGCCCCGATGGCCGAAGCGGTCGGCCTCGGAGCCGCGATCGACTATCTCTCCGACCTCGGCTTCGACGCGATCGCCGCGCACGAGCACGAGCTCGCGGAGTACGCGCTCGGCCGTCTCTCGGAGCTGCCGTGGCTGACGCTGTACGGGCCGCCTGCCGACCGTCGCGCGGGGATCGTCTCGTTCAACGTCGAGGGAATCCATCCCCACGACGTCGCGCAGATCCTCGACATGCAGGGCGTGGCGATCCGGGCGGGCCACCATTGCTGCCAACCGCTGATGCAGAAGCTCGGCGTCGCCGCGACGAACCGCGCGTCCTTTTATCTCTACACGGTGCGCGAGGAGATCGACCAGCTCGTCGACGGGCTGCACACGGTGCGGAAGGTGTTCGCATGAGCGACGCGTTCGACGATCTCTACCGCGAGGTCATCCTCGACCACTACAAGAACCCGCGCGGCCATGGCGTGATCGAGGACGCCGACGCCGAGGCGGAGGGCCAGAACCCGCTCTGTGGCGACG
>Ga0182008_10001964_pt1 | contig 13208 bp, 18 predicted proteins | sample Sormic07211129_1_FD_120482 | JGI IMG/M metagenome (GOLD analysis project Ga0182008, IMG submission 120482) | Rhizosphere microbial communities from Sorghum bicolor, Mead, Nebraska, USA - 072115-129_1 metaG | ecosystem: Host-associated > Plants > Roots > Rhizosphere | place: USA: Nebraska...
CCTCAATGCGAACCGGCTTGGCTTCACGGTCAACCTCAGTGCCGAGACCTTGGTCCAGGCTGACGCGTACGCGGAGCTTGGCATCGCGCCGATTGTTGTGGTGTTGCCGCCAGGCGCTGCCAGGCCCACTCGAACGCCGACCGGACGTCAGGTGATCGTTTGCCCGGCGAGCACCAGCAATTCTGATTGTCTGAACTGCGGCATCTGCCAGCAGCGCGACCGGGCCTCGATCGTGGGGTTTCCGGCCCACGGCAGCGGGGCAGGCCGGGTGCAGGCCGTGTTCTATGGCAAGAGTTCGCGATGAGCACGTTTCGAACGAGCGATTCAGCGGAGCCTGAGCTCGACGAGGCATTTCTGGAGCGTGTGGACCGGGCCGTCTTGCTGTCCAAGCAGCGCGATCCATACCGTCTGGAGCAGGCCCATCGCGCTCTTGAGCAAGAGGTTCATCTCGCAGCACTCGATGGGTCACCCAGAGACCGTCGGCCGCGCGGAGGCGCATCAACAGTCATTTCCCATATCAACCAAGGAGCCCTTCCATGACCCTTCGAAACATGCTTCATCGCAACCGAGCTGCCCGGCCAGTCGGAGTTCGCAATGCCCATCGACTTACCGCTGCCGCTGCCGCTGCGAACTCGAAGGCGGCTGCGACGCGGACGGCCGGAATTGTCGCCAACGGAGTCAGACGATTCGCATCGCTGCCGCGAGACTGTGCAGCAAGGAGGCCCGCATGACCACAGCCGCAGGCCCACTGGAATATCTGGTTGTCTACGCGCTGGTCTTTTTGGCTGGACTCATCGTCGGCTTGGCATCCGGCCTGCGCGATCTTCTCGGCGGCTGATAGTCACCTTTCAGCGGCAGAAAACCGCAAGCAACGGTGCGGTCTTCGCATTACGACCGATGAGAGATCTGATCTTCTGTTGATCGCTCAGCTCTCTGATCGATTGAGGCGACGCCGTTTTGTGAGCGAGGCCGCTCCGCGTTGCTGCCGCAGCCTTGCCTCACCGTTACGAAGAGCCCGACCTATCCGTGTCGGGGTCACTTCTTTGGTCGACGCTTGTGGGCGGTGGCTTCTTCTATCGCGAGCTTTTTCCGCTTCATGGTTTCTGCTCGCTTCAGCGTCGCAGCGGAGGGCGGTCGTGACTCATGCGAGGCTTGGTTCGATCGACGCTTGCTGCCACCAGGCACTCCCGATGGCGGCAATGTGTGCTCAATGCCAGCAAACAAGTCGGCCAAAGTGACATTCAAGCACCAGCACAACGTCCCCAAGCTGAAAAGTGATGGATTCGTTCCTCCTCGCTCGCACAACGAGACGAACGTCCGATCCATCTCGGCCGCGAAAGCCAGATTCTGCTGGGTCAGGCCTCTTTCCTGGCGGATGCGTTTCAAGTTCTCCCCGAGCGCGCGAGAAAGAGCGTTGCCGCTGCTCGATTTTCGGTCGGGCCCTGGCGTCTGAGCGGCTGACGGAGTCGCTTGGGGTTTCTGCGATTTCATGTGCCGCAGCGTCGGCAACATGACTTGTTTGGTCTGCGTTATATATGATGCGTTCTGTAAGCATCTGAGGAGACCAGGTACGTCTACTACGAACACCGCCGTCCGAGCGAGACGGGGACCGCATCTGAATGCCAACGCGGCAGTCAGCAGTCGCCGAAGTTTCCAGGAGGGAAGGGCGCGTCGCCCCGCCTAACCCAGCCTTGCCATCAAAGCAGTTGAGTGCGCTGCAACTCGTCCGAACCCCAGTCGTTTACTCAAATTTCGATTTCCCTCTCACCTTCCTGATCATGAAATCCACTACCAACATTCACTTCGCCAAGAACAACCAAACCCGCTTCGTCAAACACGGCTACTCGTGGCAGCTCTTCTTCTTTGGACCGATCGCATTCCTGATGCGTGGTCAATGGCCGCTGGCGCTGTTGTGCGCGGTCTTCCTGTACGCGACCTTCTTCGTCGTGGGCCTGGCCATCTTGCTGGTGCTCGACCCGGCCGAAGACTGGGTGGCACAGACCTGGGCGATCCTCATCGCCTGCGGCCTGGTCGGTCACTTCGGGAACCGGATATCGGCACGCTCCTACGTGAAGAACGGCTGGGTACCGGTCGATGCCTTTCCGGCTGACTGGAATATCCCGCAGCTGATTGCGCCCAAGCCGGCCGACACCAAGCTCGGCTAAACGGCCTTCGACCAGCGCGGCTGCGCTTGGTCGATCGCTTCCAGTCCTCTCTCTTGAAGACCCCCTATGAAAACCATGCTTGGCACCGTCTTCGCTGTGCTCATTGCGATCGTCATGACGCCCCTGGCGCTTGCCAAGGGCATCGATCCGCTGATCAACCCCGATGCCGTGAGGCACCAAATCGACCGCTCGGCCATGGAGATCCAGATCCAGGGCTGGAGTCGTGACCTCAAGTACCCGGTCTACCCGATTCAGGTGCAAGCAGGGACCAACGGCGTGTACTACACGACAACCGATCGCGCGAACTCCTACAAGGAGTTCGACTTCGATGAGCTGCGCTGCGAGATCGGTGACGCCGATCCTGCTGTCCTGAAGGCGCCCGGCTATGCCTGTGTCGATGGCGTGTGCATGACCAAGGAAGGCGCTGTGCTCGGAACCGACCCGCGCCGGCCGCGCAACCCCAAACATCGCTGCTAGGCGCCCCCTGAGTGGCAGCAACGGCGAGTACAGGCGAGACGGCGCCCAAGCAGTTCTGCCCCTCCATATCCATCATTCCCACAACTATTTTTTACAGAGGAACTCTCAGATGATTCCCCTCAATGCCATCAAGTTGATCGGCCTCGGTTGCCTCGTGGCCGCGCTGACGGCCTGTGGTGACAGCAAGATTTCCGCAGTCAAGGACACGCGCTTGCACGGGGACGAATTCACTGTCGGCGAAACACTGGGCAAGATCAAGGAATGCAAGAACAGCGAGTGGACCAGCGAAGTCGTGAACAACGCCACGATGGTCACCCACACCTGCGCGATCAAGCTGGACGAGAGCATCTTCACCACATCGAAGGAAAAGGCGCTGCGCGATCTGGATGACGCAGTCCGGATCACTACGGAGAATCACCGTGCCAATGTGACCAAGATCCAAGGACGCCAGGAACATGCGCTGGCAGACGATGGAGGCGAAGTCGCGAAATTGAACGAGAAGCTGGAATCGATCGAAAAAGAAAATGCCAAGCTGGATGAGCCATTCGTCTTTGTGCGGCGTTTCCTCGCCGATACGGAAGAAATGGCGAGGCCGCGATGGGAGGCTGAAAAGGCTCGACACCGTGCAGAGTACGCAGCGACAAAGGAGCGCATCTTGCGCGACATCACGCAAGCCAAGAGCAGCCAGCAAGCGCGCCGTGACGAAAGCACCCGGGTGCTTGAAGCAATTCAGCCCTGGCTTCCCAAGTATGCCGAAGCGCTTGACCAGACCAAGGCTGCTGTAAGCAAGGAGATCGACGCCGCCTACGACAAGAGTCACACCGCAGAGGTCAGGACGGTTTTTCGGTATCGAGAAGGTCTTGATGCGGAGTTGATCGACTCCGCACTTTTCGTCGATGGGAAGAAAAGGAGCTCGACGATTCCTGTCTATCTGCTCGATCCAAAGCGCATGCAGGAGTACATCAGCTACACGTCGAAGGACGGCTTCGGAATGGGGGTACGAGAGATGTTCGATCGGCTCTTCCCGATCGAGAGTGATCGCACGATCGGCAGCGATTTCGACGGCTATGGCTACAAGTACAAGGAAGCAAAGCCGGGGGCATAGGGAGGCGGCACAAGCGCGCTCTGCACAGCGCCTCTACGGCAGGGATCACACAAAGGAGGATGGAGAGGCTGGAGGCCTCTCCATTCTTTCTTTGTTTTTCTTTTTTGCTTCCTACCGAGAAACCGAGGTGGGGTTTGCGTCAGTGCCGAATCCTTCAGAACTTCATATCGTTGGCGACGTGCGTTGACGTTGCGGCAACAACCTTAAACTCCCTCACTGTTCACGAGGGAGCAAATCGATGCGCCAGAGGGAGGTACCAAATGACAGTGCGGCGCGGCCCGCTCTGCACACTGCGGTGCGAGCCGGGGCGTGGGTAGTCTGCGTCGCGCTGCTGGTGGCGTGCGGGGGGCCTCCCAAGTCGCCCGCCCCGTTTGAATTGACGGACTCCTCCGCACCACCGCAGTTTCTCAACTTCAATGAGTGCAGGCCAATCTACCCCGCGGAAGCTAAGCGCAATGCCGAGCAAGGACGGGTGGAGATGAGGGTGCTGATCGAGACGTCAGGCACCATCTCGCAGGTGGAGATCGCAAAGTCCAGCGGTTTCCCATTGCTAGACCAGGCTGCACAAAGCTACGCGCGCTGTTTGCGCTACGAACCGGGTAGAAAGGATGGTCGGGCGGTCCCCATGTGGTTTGATGTCCCCGTCAACTTCATGCTGCAAGGGGTGCGGGCGCCCGAGGCACTACCAACCACTGGGTGGGCTCACAAGATGTAAGCGTCTTCTCAGTACCCTCTGTCTTTGCTGAGGGCTGATGTGCAGGATCAGTGGTCCATGCATGCTGCGATGGTGTGCATGAAGAACCGTTAATGCACATCAATGGACGATCAAGACACCCCGAGCAAACGCCGTCGGCGCGAGCACAGCCCGATATTCAAGCGCGAGCTGGTAGCGCGCAGCCTGGTGCCCGGTGCGTCGGTGGCCGCCGTCGCGCTGGAAGCGGGCATCAATTCGAACCTGCTGTTCGCATGGCGCCGGATGCACCAGAGCGCGCAAGAGCGACCCCAGGCGCCGGCACCGTCGACCGACTCGCCGATGCTGCTACCTGTCAGCATTGAAGCTGCGCCGCCCGCGCAATGTCCTTCGCCAACGGTGGCGGCGCCTCGCCAACCTGTCGGGACCATCGAGATCGATGTCGCCGGTGTGCGGGTGCGACTGCGCGGTGCGGTCGACGAAGCCAGCGTGCGCCATGTCCTGCAGACGCTGAAGGCGCTTGCGTGATCGGGCTTCCCTCGAGCACCCGCGTCTGGATCGTCGCCGGTTATACCGACATGAGGAAGGGCTTCAACGGTTTGTCGGCGATGGTGCAGACGGCGCTGGAGACCAACCCCTTCTGCGGTCACGTCTTCGTCTTCCGCGGCCGGCGCGGCGACATGCTCAAGGTGCTATGGTTCGACGGCCAGGGATTGCTGCTGCTGGCCAAGCGCCTGGAGCGCGGTCGATTCATCTGGCCGCAGGCGCAAGGCGGCAAGGTCTCGCTCACGCCGGCACAGCTGTCGATGCTGCTCGAAGGCATCGACTGGCGCATGCCAACGCGCACCGATCAGCCCGCGCTCGCGGCTTGAACCGGGGTCAAGAACTCCTCTTCTGAACGCACTAGCCTCGGCCAACTTCGGGTAGAGCCGATGGCATAGTAGAGGGCGTGCCGAACACCGCCAATGCGCCCTACACCGTCGACTCGCTGCTGCGTGTCGTGCAGGCGCGTGATGCCGAAGTCGCCCTGCTCAAGCTGCTCGTGGACAAGCTCAAGGTGCAGTTGCTTCGCCAGGTCCGCGCCCGCTTCGGTGCCTCCAGCGAACAACTCGACGACCCGCAGCTCGCGTTGATCGAAGGCCTGCCGGCCGCTGAGCTTGCATCCATCACGAAGATTCCCAAGACGCCAGCGGCCAACAGCGAAGGCTTTGATCGCAGCCTGCCCGCGCACTTGCCGCGCGAGAATCATGTGTACCGGCCCAAGGCGTCGGACGCACGGTGCGACGCCTCGGGCCAGGCCTGCGGCTGCAGCACCTGTGGCGGGCGGCTGCGCCAGATCGGCCAGGACGTCTCGGAACAACTGGAGTACGTGCCCTCGCGCTTCAAGGTGATCCGCCACGTGCGCCCCAAGCTCGCCTGCATTGCGTGCGAACCGATCTTCCAGGCAGCAGCGCCGAGCCGTCCCATCGCACGTGGCATCGCAGGCCCCGGGCTGCTGGCCCACGTGCTGGTGGCCAAGTATTGCGACCACCAACCGCTGTACCGCCAGAGCCGCATCTACGCCCGCGAGGGCGTCTTGATCGAACGCTCGACGATGGCCGGCTGGGTCGGCCAGAGCGAGAAGCTGCTGGACCCGCTGGTTGCAGCGCTTGGGCACTACGTGCTGGCGGGCTCCAAGCTGCATGCCGACGATACGCCCGTGGCGGTGCTCTCGCCCGGGCGGGGCAAGACCAAGACTGGGCGGCTCTGGGTCTATGTGCGCGACGATCGCGCATCGGCAAGCACCAACGCGCCGGCGGCGTGGCTGCGTTACTCGCCTGACCGCAAGGGCGAACATCCCCAGGCGCACCTGAAGAACTTCAAGGGTGTCCTGCAGGCCGACGCATATGCCGGCTTCGCCAAGCTCTATGCAAGTGGCAACGTCATCGAGGCTTCGTGCTGGGCGCATGCGCGCAGACCGTTCTGGGATCTGCATGAGAGCCAAGGGCGTGCGCCAGGTTCGATTGCAGAACAGGCGCTCAAACGCATCGGTGCACTGTATGCGATCGAAGCCGACATCCGCGGTCGTCCACCCGCCGAGCGATGCCGGGAGCGCCAGGCGCGAGCCGGGCCGCTGCTGGAGGAACTGTTCGCCTGGCTGAGGGGAATGCTCGCACAGGTGTCGGTCAAGTCAGAGCTCGCGCGCGCCATCGGGTACACGCTCACGCGGCTGGGGTCGTTGACGCGTTATCGCGACGACGGGCGCATCGAGATCGACAACAACGCCGCCGAACGGGCGCTGCGCGGGGTGAGCCTGGGTCGCAAGAACTTCATGTTCATGGGCTCGGACGCCGGGGGCGAGCGCGCCGCGGCCATCTACAGCCTAGTGGAGACGGCCAAGTTGAACGGACTCGACCCCGAGGCTTACCTGCGCGATGTGCTCGGGCGCATCGCAGACCATCCGATCAACCGCATCGACGAGTTGCTGCCGTGGAACATCGGCCGACACGCCGAAGACCAACGACAAGCAGCTTGAACATGGCGAGCAAGGTTCAACGGATCAAGGCACCAACGGCGATCCTGCAGTTGCACATCGAATTGCGCGGCACCAAGCCCAAGGTCTGGCGCCGCGTCCTGGCGCCAGAGACGATCACCCTGGCCAAGCTGCACCTTGTAATCCAGGCCGCCTTCGGCTGGGGTCACTCGCATCTGCACGAGTTCATCGCTGGCGACGGCGAGCGCTATGGCGCGCCAGATCCGATGTACGACGATCCTGGCTCGATCACCAGCGAGAGCACGCGACTGACCACCGCCCTGAACCGGTCGACATTGAGCTACGTCTACGACTTCGGGGACTATTGGGACCACCGCATCAAGGTCGAGAAGAAGATCGCACCGATTCCGGAGTTCGTGCTCCCGTTCTGTGCCGGTGGTGCCTGTGCAACGCCACCGGAGGATTGCGGAGGCGTGCCGGGCTATGCGCAGTTCGTGCGGGCCATGGCGAACCCTGACGATCCCGAGCACGACAACCTGGTCGAATGGATCGGTGCCGATACCTGGGACCCCCTGGCCTTCGACACCATCGAGATCAACGACCGGCTCGCCGAGGTCAAGGTCTGAGCGGCAATGGCTCGGACGAACTACATCGAGGCCCTGATCGAGGACGGCGGCGAGATCACAATCGGTGCGCTGCCGCTGCACGAGTGCGTCGCCACAGCCGCCGATGGCAGCAACTGCCTGGCCATGCTTGTACGTCGCGATGGCGAGAGCCTCAACGTCCTGCTCAAACGCCTGGACAAGGCCATCGGCCTGGCTTGGTCAAGTGACACGTTCGTCGACGAAGTCAACGGCGGCGAGAGCGACCTGCTGTAGTTCCTTCGACGATCCCGAGTCAAGAGGGGTCCTGAGACGACGCTTACCACAAGATCGCTGCACACATCCGACCGAACATTACCTACGTGCCGCCCACCGATCTGCAAGGCAACCCGGGCGTGGAGTTCGAGCTCACGCTCGCACCTGACGGCATGATCATCCGGCAGACGATCGTGAAATCGAGTGGCCTCGTAGAATGGGACCGCGCGGCTTCCATCGCAGTCATGAAGACTGGCCGCCTGCCGCCGGACATCGACGGCAAGGTACCTCCTAAACTGATCCTCACGCTCCGGCCGAAGCGCTAGGTGTCGCAGCAAAGACCCTCAGGACACGGTACCCAGCACTAGGCCGTCTCGCGCACCGTCGTAGCCGACTTGAATAATGCGGTCCGTGTCGGCCAAAAATATGACCGCTCTGCTCAGCCGGCTTTCATTCGACTCGTAGTGATGGAGCTGGCCGCCAGCGCCCCGGTACATGAACGCATCCACAGCGTTGCAGTCGGTCAGGTATCCAATCCCTCGCGACTGAGCGTTCCAATGATCTACAACGGCTTGCCGGATCGCAATCAGCTCGTGAGAACTCGGCACATCCCATGCAAGCAGGACGTGTACCAAATAGCCACTCGTGCTTCCGCGATCGATCTTACGGACGTCACCCACGATGGCCTTACCGAATGCTTCCTTCAGTTCGCGCAAGTAGCGCGCACTGGCTTCCAGCATGAAGTCATACTCCTCTTGCCGATTCAGCTTGGAATCGCGGCTCATACCCAGCTCGAATCTCATGACATCACACGCGGGGCGGTGCTTGAGCACACTCATCAAGTACGAGCGAACCTCGCGTCCGCGATCCGCATGCGCATCTTCGTGACGCTGCATCTTCCCGACCGTGCTGACCTGCTGGCCGCGCTTACGAAGTTCACTGGCAAACGCATTCGCCATGACCGCGACCGACGCGACTGCGTAGCCCTGGGCGAACCAGCGATCAACCAGTCCCACCGGTCCCATGGAGGTTCCCTCCGAAAGACCCGTTTTCTGAAACGCATCAACGGCCAGTTGTATTTGCGGATCAAGACGTACGTCACCGTGCCAGCGACAAGCCCAGTTTTCAATGAGAGGTGCCGCTTCGAGGAAGCTGTTTCCCAGTCGAGTAGCCTTCCATCCGCGCGACATGTGCTTGAAGGGCGAAATGCCCGCGGCGCTCGCCGACATACAGGCCCTCGAAAACGCCTGGATCTTCAGCAGGTTGTCGCCGTAGCCCATCGAGTCCCATTGCGGGAATAGTTGAGAAACTGGCGGTCCGGCCTCCCCTTGAGGGGGATAGGCACGCGTCCATGCTCCCCGAAAAGAGGTGCGTCGATCCAATGCAGAGGCGTCGATCTCGCACATGCGCTCGGCCAGCGCCAAGCGCAGTGACTGCTTCTTGGTAACTTGCGGCAGGGGCCGGAGTGTCGAGCCCGTTGAGGAGGTAAAGACCTGCGTATGGCTGTCCGCAGGCGCGACATGGCGCGAGCTCCAACGCGAGTTAAAGGGGGTGGTGAACAACAGTCATTACCCCTTAGATGAATTTCACGAGGGCCTGGGCTTGCTCAATCGTAATCCTAAGGCGCGAACCAGATGAGCGATTCGCTGGGCGTCCGACCTGGGGCAAAGCCTTCTTCGGGAAGCGTCCTGTATGAAAGGCAATGAACCTCTCTGGTGCGTCGAGTTTTACGAATAGTCCGGCGAGCGTCATGTAGCTCACGAGAAAATGAAGACCCATCACAACATCAGGGTTGTCGAGCCGAACGCGGCCGACTGCCGAATATCGGTGTTTCGCGCTAACGTTGACGTTGCGAATGTAACCACGCCTCTCGGTCAGCGACTCCCACTTCTCGCCAAGCGAGTGGACCAGACCGGAGTGATCGTCATGACGATCACTAGGAGCAAGCATCACCAAGTAGTGCAGATGCCACTTGGCTTCCCGACCATATTCAAGCGCCCAGGCATAGCCCAAGAGTGCTTCGCAAAAACGGCGGTCCAGCGAACGATGGAAGCGTTCGCGGTAGCCCATGAACTGGTCCACACCTTCGAAGCTGGCCTTGTCGCCATATTTGACAGGCTGAGAGCCGGCCTCGCGGTAGTGCAGATCGAAGCGCAGGACAGTTACTTCCTTGCGACGCTGGAACAACCAGTCCAAAGCGTCGATGAAGCGGTTGAAGTTGTCCTTTGCTCCGCGGCGAAAGTTGTGGTGCGCTGTCTTGATCGATTTGCGGCCAAGCGCTCTACGAAGTGCCGTCACAAACCGAAGTGCTTGCAACACGGTTGAATCGGCGTCTTCCGCCGGGACCAGCCGGTCGAAAAGCGAGGATGGAGAGGAAGGCACAGCGCGACGCAGTTGCGCGAAGACCCTGAACACCGGGGAAAAATGATGCAGCGGGTAGTCCAGATAGACTTGGAAAAAGTCCGCGCACGCGATTTTCAATAGTCGTTGGCCGAGAGGAGTGTTACAGCGCACCACAGTGCCGGTCTTGCCGCGTACCACAACAAAAGGGATATCACCCGGCAGCATGACTTCCTTGGCGACCTCGTGCAGGAGCGAAATGATTTGGTCATGACCGTGGGTTTTGTAGAACTGCCACTCTTGCGTCCCGACTTCCCCATTGTTCTTTCGCCATTCACGGGCGCGCCACCGCACAGCGCCTCCTGCCAGGGCATCGAAAACTTCCTCTTCGAGTGGAGGTGAGATCGACTCAGCTATCTCATCATTGAGTTGATTCATTTTGGATTGAACTATTCACGCTGCCTCAATGACAGCGATGAGATAGAAATTGAAAGGGCTTGCCAGATCATGTGGACGCAATCATTCCCTACGAGGATTAGGTGCACCTCCAAGGGAGGGCTACGGGCATCCTTTCCTAGGAGAGGGGACGGTTTGCAATAGTGTTAGTAGGATTGACGCAAGTCGGTTCCAAAACGTCGAAGATCTCGGCACTTTTTTTGCTCAAGTGCCGAGCTTTCCTACGAATCGGGACAAATGCAGGATCTGGTGCTTTTGCTCCACGCACTACATCCAAAGATAGCGTTGGACAGTGGTCACGGAGATCAACGCTCGATCAACAACCTCTGGCGGTTTAGCTCGATATCGAGGGGAAAATTCTCAGATGATTCGCCGCCGGAACCGCTGCAAGGCAGACAGCACGTCCTGTCCATGCTCATCCTTGGGACGCTCAAGGGGAGGGCTTTCGTAGAGAGCGCTCAATTGATGCGGCAAGAACATTGCGCTCTTCTGAGCCTGATGGGGCTTTTCTCCGGCATCGCTTGTTTCGGTCAAGTGTTCTTGGCGCTCAGTTTCCGCTTCGGCTGCAATTGACGGCTGTAACTTCGATGAAGCAAGAACGATTGGTTCTTCCACAGGCCGTTGTGAAGGCTCCTGCTGGCGCGGGCCAACTACAGTTGGCGCCCCGTGGACTTTCAATTTTCCGACGGGTAGTTCGCTGCTCGGTGCGATTGGGGCGACGCTTTCCAACGCCACGTCCGGCTTGGATGACTTTCTGGGTTTGGCTCGGGACGCGGGCGGTTTTGCGGCACCCGGGACAACAGCGCCAGTTTGAGCCCGGGGCTTGCGATCCAGTCCACGCTGCTCGAATGATGCGGCGATCCAGTCCTCGACCTCGCCCAGGCGCCAGTACGGAATGCGACCGCCCGGAGCGTAGATGGGACGAGGAAAAGTTGGGTCAAAGTATCGGCTTTTCTCATCCATCCTTGTATGCAGTGTGCTTTTCGAGATGGAGAGTCTTTCGAGCAATTCCTCCTTTCGGATGAGTCGATCACGACCTGACTGAGGCAGGCTTTGGATAGCTTCGGACATCTTCGGACTTCGTTGCTTAGGGTTAGGGCAGTTGCCGGCCAGTATTTTGGATGCCATTGGACACCAAGCGCTGGTCATGAGCATCCGTCAGCATCAGCGAATCTTGAGAAATGGCAGGTGACCTGAGCTTGCGGCGGCAAGCAAGGGCAGCCGAAATGATTGTGCGCGGACCTTTGTGAGAACCACGTTGATGTCCGAACACGCCCGTCAGCGTACCCTGGGGTTGCCACTCTCCCCCTGAGCGATCGGAAGTCGTCCAGGATTGTCCAGGAAAGTAAGACACCATCCGAGACATCTGGGGGCATCCATGGGGGCAGAAGACATCAGCTTGGGGGCATTTATTCTAAGGTGATCGCTTCACTGCGAAAGGTAAAGGTGCGCCCCCTTACCGGCGGTCGGTGTAGCTGCTAGCGACGCCTGCCGAATGTGCCCCTAGCTATGCGAGCAGCCCCCCGGGGCTTGCAGATCAGCACACCAACGAAGAAGTCACGGCACCGCCTCCCGGCAAATATGGCATCGAGCGGCGCGGATATCGCCCGCTTCGTCAACGGCGCGACCACCACCGACATCTCCGCGCCGACGGGCGGCACGAGCACCGAACTTGCGGGCGGCTTCACGCTCGCGCTGGGCCGGTCGACCAGCCTCTACGGCGAAATCGGCAAGCTCTGGGCGAGCGGCGGCAACGCCAGGGTGAAGAACTCGACCAATGGATCGCTGGGTGTTCGGGTGAAGTGGTGAGGCTCTGCAGCTGTCCCTTTTGATCCTCACGCCAGCGCATCGTGTGCAACGAATCAGAGTGCGTGGGTCATGCTGGCCGGTTCAAGGTCTTTCTCCGTGGGCTTCTGAGCGTCTCGTATTGATGAGGTCGAGGAGTTAATCAGGGCGCCAATGACGGCTCCAGAGGGAGCAGGACGAGACGCGCTTCAGCCTGCATTACGTGGTCGCTACCGCGCACACGCAGAGCCGTGTGCGGCTGGCCGCTTACGAGCCGGCGCAGCTAGACGACGTGCGCACGCGCGAGCTCATGAACCGCCTCGACGTGCGCGTCGACCCTGCGATCGACGCCGCCTTTCCCGGCCAGCGCGCGGCGCGCGTGGAGATCACTACCCGCGGCGGCGTCAGCTGGTGCATCTGCAACCCAATCTCAAGGGCGACCCGGAACTGCCGCTGTCCGATGCCGAACTCGAAAGCAAATTCCTCGAGCTGTCGGAACCGGTGATCGGTGCCGCACGTGCGCAGGCGCTGCTCGGACACATCTGGCACCTAGATCGCGCCGATGGATTGCAAGGGCTGGTGAACTGAGGCAGAAGGTACTGTGGCCGGCGGAAGCCCTACAGGCGTTCGCCCCCCGCGAACGAGTGCACCGTTGCGTGAGGGTGCCGCGGGTGCGCCAGCGTGTCGGCAATGAGCCGCAAGGCCTGGTCGCATTGCTCCCGCGACATCGGGCCGCCTAGCAGGGTGCTGAAATACCTCTCCCACCAGTCGGCGCGTGACAGCCCTCAGGCGTTGGAAGTTGACACCCCCGACAGTTGCAAACCAAGACCCCAGACGATGCGCGGAGCCGATACCTTCA
>Ga0182008_10001966_pt1 | contig 13201 bp, 11 predicted proteins | sample Sormic07211129_1_FD_120482 | JGI IMG/M metagenome (GOLD analysis project Ga0182008, IMG submission 120482) | Rhizosphere microbial communities from Sorghum bicolor, Mead, Nebraska, USA - 072115-129_1 metaG | ecosystem: Host-associated > Plants > Roots > Rhizosphere | place: USA: Nebraska...
AAGCGGGAAACGGTATGGGCGCCGACGAGGCAGTTCTCGAGCACCGTCATCGTCGGGAAGAGCTCGACGTTCTGGAACGTGCGGGCGATCCCGCGGTTGACGACGCGGCTCGGCGGCGTGCGCAGGAGCGACTTGCCGTCGAAGACCACGTCGCCCGAGTCGACGTTGTAGAGCCTTGTGATGACGTTGAACGCCGTCGTCTTGCCGGCGCCGTTCGGCCCGATCAGCCCGAAGATCGTGTGCGGCTCCACGTCGAAGCTGACCTCGTCGAGGGCGACGATGCCGCCGAACCTGAGAGACGCGCCGTCGAGCGAGAGCAGGGCCAACGCGCGCTGACTCTATACCCGCTTTCGGCGCCGGCAGAGCCGGCGCCTCGGCTCCTTGGTGCGCTTCCGTCGAGCCGACGCGCACTACTTCGGTCGGTTCCGGGCGTCGAGATACTCGCGCCAGAGCTGCTCCATCGTCGTCTCGCGCGGCGCGGCGACATGGGCGGGGTCGTATGGGGTGTGGTTGACCGCGCGGACGATGAAGTTCCCGTCGCCGTCGACGTCCAGGACGTTGATGCAGCCGGGCGCCTGCTCGAAGTTGCCGAGGAACACGCGGTCGCCGGTCAGCGCGCGGCCGAGGATCGCACGATTGACGCCGCCGTGCAGCACGAGCAATGCGACCTCCCAGCCGTCGGCGGCCAGCAGGCCGTCGAGCGCGGGGAGGACGCGCGCGAACAGCTCGCCGATCGTCTCGCCGCCGAGGAAGCGCAGCGAGAGCGGGACCGTGCCGCGGAACGCCGACGTCATCATCGCCTCCACCTCGTTCGGGTCGATCCCACGGAGCTCACCGCTCTCGACCTCGCGGAACGCGGGCTCCTCCTCGGGCTGCGCGTACGGGGCGACGATCTCGGCGGTCTCGAGCGTGCGCGGCAGGCCGCTCGTCACGACCCGGTCGAAGCACACGTCCTGCAGCGCGTCCCGCGCCGCGGCCGCCTGGCGGCGGCCCTCCTCCGTCAGCAGCACGAGCCGCGGCTCGACGCCCTCGAAGTACCGCACCTGCGCGTGGCGCATCAGGTAGATGCGCCGGCGGCTCAACTTTGCGCTCGGAGGCTCTGTCCCCCGGCCGCCTGCATGCCGGCGACCATGCCGGGCGGCGCGACGCCGTCGGGGAACCGCTCCAGGAGCTGCGCGAGGAGCGCGTCGGCGTCCCAGCGGCCGTCGGCCTGGAAGAGCTCGCCCGCTGACCAGCCGCGGAGCGCGTTCACGGAGCTGCCCCAGACGTGGAAGACCTGGCCCGTGACGTCCTGCGCGTCGTCGGCGCAGAGCGCGACGACGACCGGCGCCATGTTTGCCGGGTCGAGCGGATCGAACGCATCTCTCGAGGGCGCGCCCATGTCGAAGGTCTCCTCGGTCATCCGCGTCCGCGCGTTCGGCGCGAGGCAGTTGACGGTGACGCCGTAGCGGTGCAGCTCCTGCGCCGCGATCACCGTGAACGCGGCGATGCCGGCCTTCGCGGCGCCGTAGTTCGTCTGGCCGACGTTCCCGAAGACGCCCGACGGGCTCGAGGTGTTGACGACGCGCGCGCGCACGGCCTCGCCGGCCTTCGACAGCTCGCGCCAGTGCGCGGCCGCATGCCGGGTGGGCGCGAAGTGGCCCTTGAGGTGGACGTTGATCACCGCGTCCCATTCCTGCTCGCTCATGTTCACGAGCATGCGGTCGCGGAGGATCCCCGCGTTGTTGACGAGGATGTCGAGCCGGCCGAAGCTCTCGAGCGCCTGCTGCACCATCGCGCCGGCCTGCTCGAAGTCGGCGACGTTCGCGTCGTTCGCGACCGCCCGGCCGCCGAGCCGCTCGATCTCCTGCACCACCTGCTGGGCGGGCGTGTCGTCGTGCCCCTCACCGGAGAGCGCGGCGCCGAGGTCGTTGACGACGACGCTCGCGCCCGCGCGCGCCAGCGCGAGTGCGTGAGCGCGGCCGATGCCGCGGCCGGCGCCCGTCACGATCGCAACCTTGCCGCCGAGATCCGGCATGCTCCGGAGCATATGGACTTCGCCCTGAGCGAAGAACAGGAGCTGATCCGAGGGACCGCGCGCGAGTTCTGCGACCGCGAGATCGTGCCGCACGCACGCGAATGGGATCGCACGGAGCGGATGGACCCCGGGATCGTCGAGAAGCTCGCGGACGTCGGCTTCCTCGGCTGCGCGCTGCCGGAGGAGTACGGCGGCATGGGGCTCGACACCGTCTCCTACTGCCTCGTCATGGAGGAGCTGGGGCGCGCCGACTCCTCCGTGCGCGGAATCGTCTCCGTCAACAACGGTCTCGCAGGCAAGACGATCGCGCGCTGGGGGACGGACGTCCAGAAGGCGGAGTGGCTGCCGAAGCTGTGCAGCGGCGACGCGCTCGGGTGCTACGGGCTCACCGAGCCGGGCAGCGGCTCCGATCCGGCATCGCTCGTCACGCGCGCCGAGCGCGACGGCGACGGGTGGGTGCTCAACGGCTCGAAGATCTTCATCACCCTCGGCTCGTGGGCCGGCGTCTGCCTCCTCTTCGCGCGCACCGGCAGCGAGGGGGCGCGCGGCATCACGTGCTTCCTCGTCCCGACGGCGTCGGACGGGTTCTCCGCGCGGAAGATCGACGGCAAGCTCGGCCTGCGCGCACAGGACACCGCAGAGCTCTTCCTCGACGGCGTGCGCGTGCCCGACGCCGCGCGCCTGGGCGACGAGGGAGCGGGGTTCAAGGTCGCGATGAGCGCTCTCGACAACGGGCGCATCTCGCTCGCCGCCGGGTCTGTCGGCATCGCGCAGGGCTGCGTCGACGCCTGCCTCGCCTACGCCGCCCAGCGGAAGCAGTTCGGCCGGCCGATCGCGACGTTCCAGCTCGTCCAGGAGCTGATCGCGGACACCGCGGTCGAGACGGAGGCCGCGCGGATGCTCGCGTGGCGTGCCGCGTTCCTCGCCGACGCGGGCGCGCCGTACACGCTCGCCGCGTCGCAGGCGAAGTACTACGCGAGCGAGGTCGCGGTCCGCGCCGCGAACGCGGCCGTGCAGGTGCACGGCGGCTACGGCTACGTCGACGAGTTCCCTGTGCAGAAGTACCTGCGCGACGCACGCGTCAGCACGCTGTACGAAGGCACGTCGCAGATCCAGAAGCTGCTGATCGGGCGGGCGCTAACCGGTGAATCCGCGTTCCTGTAGGAGCCAGCTGTTGCCGTCCGGGTCGGCGAACATCGCGAACGAGCCGTAGTCCGTGCGCTCCGGATGCGGTCCTTCGTGCGAGGTGCCGTCGGGGAGGAAATGGATGACCGGATAACGTCGACGCCGCGCTCGCGCATCTCCTCGCGGGCCTTGACGACGTCGGTGACCATCAGGTGCAGTCCTTTGACCGTCCCCGGCGCCTGGTCGAGCCGGAGGCCGACGCCGAAACCGATCGCGCATCCCGACCCTGAGGGCTGGCACTGGACGATCCGGAAGTGCTCGTTCGGCGCGTGGTCGACGATCTGCTCGAAAGCCGCACGTCTCGACGTAGAACGCCTTCGCCCGGTCGACGTCGGCGACGGGCAAGAGGATCAGCTCGATCTTGCCTTCCATCTCACGACCTCCTGTTGCGGAACTGGTGCAAGAGCTTCGACTTCCGCGCGGCCTTCGGCTCATCGGCCGGAGGCGTCGGGTCGTGCTCGGCGAGCCAGCGCGCCGCCTCGTCGCCCGGATCGAGGCCGGCGGCGGCCTCGCGCTCCCGCAGCCGTGCAACCCGCCGTCTACTCAGATGCGGCTTCGGCATACGTCTCGAGGTACCGCGGCGACGCGATCCGCAACCGCTCGGCGACGTCCCGCTTGACCTCTGCCAGGGCTCCGGGCGGAACGTCGCCGGCGCGGATCCGTGCGGCGAGCGCGCGCTGCGCGGCATCGTCCTCGGGCGGCAGCTTCTCGAGCTCGCGGTAGACGATGGACAAGGCGTTCATCGCGACGAGCGTCCGGAAGCGCAGGCGCCGATCGGTGACGGTCGGGAGGATCTCGCCGCCGAGGAACTCGAGGATCGCCTCGGCGAGCTCGGCGGCCGTCGGCCTTTCGCTCATGTCACACCCTTCTGCTCGAGCAGGTGGAGGATCTCGTACTCGACCTCGGCGCCGAGGCGCCCGAGCACGGCGAGCTCGACACTGCGGTCGCGGCCCGACAGGTGGCGCTGCATCTGCGTCAGGCAGCCGATCGCCCAGCCGACGTTGCCCGCGACCTCCCAGTAGTCGACCTCGTCGGCGCGGACGTCGAAGCCGGTCAGCTCGTTGTAGCGCTCGACGTAGGGCTCGGCGTCGCCGATGCCCCCGAGCCGCTTCTCCGGCACGCCGAACCGCCACGCGCGCACGAGCGAGAAGGCGAGGTCGCGCACCGGCTCGTCGACGTGCGCGAACTCCCAGTCGAGGACGCCGACGAGCCCGTCGCCCGCGCGGACGACGAGGTTGCCGATCCGGTAGTCGCCGTGCACGACCACCGGCTCGCGCGGCGGCGGCCGGTGCTCGCGCAGCCACCAGAGCCCGAGCTCGACGGCCGGATGCGGCTCGCCGACCTCGTCGAACTCCTCGACCATCCGCTCGAGGCGGGCCTCGTGCAGGAACGGGACGCGATCGCGTGGGATCGCGTGGATTCGCGCGAGCTCGTCGGCCATCTGCGTCGGCAGCTGCGGCGGGACGCCCTCCATGCGCACGATCCGCCGCCCGATCGTCTCGCCGTCGAGCCGCTCCATCACGAACGCCTCGCGTCCGTCGAGGTCCGGGATGTACGCGATCGGCCGCGGAACCTTCACGCCCGCGCCGTGCGCGGCCTCGAGCACGCCGTACTCGTCCGCGAGCGAGAGCGTGTGCCTGTGGATGACGCCGACGGCGGCGCGCCGGACGAGCAGCCTTTCCCCGCCGGCGTCCACGGCCCACGCTTCCTTCGACGCGCCGCCCGCGAGGAGATGCGGCTCGCCGTCGAGCGCCGTCCCGAGGACGGATTGGAGCACCTCGCGCATCTCTGCGATCATCGCTGGAGATGACGGTCACCGCCATTCCCGACGTGATCGCGGAGCGGCGCGCACGCGTGCGCGCGTTCATGGAGGAGCACGTCTATCCGAACGAGCCCGCGCTCTTCCGCGAGGACGAGGCCGCCGACGCGCTCGTCGCGGAGCTGCAGCAGGAGGCGAAGGACGCCGGGCTGTGGGCGCCGCACCTGCCGCCGGAGGCGGGCGGCTCGGGCAGCGGCTTCATCGAGTACGCGTACCTGAACGAGGAGATCGGCCGGAGCTTCATTGCGCAGCTCGTCTTCGGCTGCCAGGCGCCGGATGCGGGGAACGGCGAGATCCTGCACCTCTACGGCACGGACGAGCAGAAGGAGCGGTATCTCAAGCCGCTCGTCGAGGGCGCGACGCGGTCGTTCTTCGGGATGACCGAGCCGGAGGTCGCCGGATCGGACCCGACGCTGCTCCGAGGACGCGCCGTGCGCGACGGCGACGACTGGGTGATCAACGCGCACAAGTGGTTCTCGTCCGGCGCGGACGGCGCCGGCTTCGGGATCGTCATGGTCGTCACGGATCCCGACGCGGCCCCGCACGAGCGCGCGTCGATGATCGTCGTCCCGACCGATGCGCCGGGGTACGAGCTCGTGCGCCGCATTCCGGTCATGGGACACGAAGGCCGCGGGTGGGGGACGCATTGCGAGACGCGGTTCACCGACGTGCGCGTCCCCGTCGACAACACGCTCGGCCCGGTCGGCTCGGGGTTCACGATCGCGCAAAAGCGCCTCGGCCCCGGCCGCATCCACCACGTCATGCGCTGGCTCGGACAGATGCAGCGTGCGTTCGAGCTGCTCTGCTCCTACTCGCTCGAGCGGAAGGCGTTCGGCGGCTCGCTCGCCGAGAAGCAGACCGTGCAGAACTGGATCGCCGACTCGGCGGCCGAGATCCAGGCGTGCCGGCTGATGACGCTGCAGGCTGCACACCGCCTCGACGACGGCGACGAGGCGCGCGTCGCGGTCTCACTGATCAAGTTCTACGCGGCGCGTGTGCTGCACGACGTGATCGACCGCGCGATCCAGGTGCACGGCGGGCTCGGCGTCACCGAGGACACGCCGCTGGCGCAGATGTATCGCATGGCGCGCGCCGCACGGATCTACGACGGCGCCGACGAGGTGCACAAGATGGTCGTCGCACGGCGCATCCTTCGCGAGTTCGAGGACGGCGGAGTCTGGCGCTTCACGTAGCGCTCCGCGGCGAGCGGGTGCGCCTCGAGCCGCTCGAGGCGCGTCACAAGGAGGAGCTCTGGGCGGTCGCGCAGGATCGCCGCGTCTGGACGCTCATGCGCATGTGGGGACACGAGCGTCCCGGCTTCGAGGAGTTCTGGGCGTCGGTCGACATGGGCTTCGCCCACTACTTCGACGGCGAGCTCGTCGGGCATACGAGCTTCCTCAACGACCGGCCGCACGACCGCGTCGTCGAGATCGGCAATACGTGGGTCGTGCCGGCGGCGTGGGGGACCGGCGCAAACGTCGAGGCGAAGCTGCTCCTGTTGCAGCACGCAATCGAGGACGAGGGCTACCTCCGCGTCGAGTTCAAGACGGATGCGGCGAACGACCGCTCGCGCGCCGCGCTGGCGGCGCTGCCCGCGGAGTTCGAGGGCGTCTTCCGCAAGCACATGCTGGTCCGCGGTGGCGAGCGCCGCGACTCCGCGTGGTACGCCGTCATCGACGACGACTGGCCGCAGGTGAAGGCGAACCTGCTTCGGCGCCTCGCCGGCTGACGGCGAGCGGGTCGAGCTGCGCAAGCCGCGCGGCCGCCGCCCCGCGCTGCGCGGGCGTTCCCGCGAGCACGAGGTCGTACCAGGAGGCGGCATCGGTGGGATCGCGCCGAAGCGCGGCGTCGAGGACGCGCCGCGCCAGCGCGCTGTCGCCGCGGGCGAGCGCGAGCTCGGCCAGCAGGCGCCGCGGGTCTGCCGACCACGGTTGCAGCGCCGCAGCGGTGCGGGCCGCCTCGGCGGATCCGCCGTGCGCCGCGGCCGAGAGCTCCGCGTTGCCGACGCCTGCGGCTGCGAGGGCCAGCGCGAGCATCGACGTGAGCGCAAGCGCCGGCCGCAACGCGCGCGGCGAGGGGCGCTCGTCGTCCGCGGCGGCGCGCAGCGCGGCGATGCCGCAGAGGAGCCCCGCGATCGTCACGGCCGGCATCTGCCAGTCCCAGTCGACGGCGGCGTGCGCCAGGAACGTCGCGTACGCGCCGGCTGCGACGGCGGCGAGCGGCGACCGCCGGCGGAGGACGGCGACGAGCGGCACGGCGAGCGTCGCCGCGAGCAGTGCCAGCCCGAGCGGGCCGAGCTCCGCCCACGTCTCGAGATAGAGGTTGTGTGCATTCAGCGCGCCGGTCGGGACAGGCCGGTGTGCGAGCCACTCGCGCGCAAACGTCCCCGGGCCCGAGCCGAGCAGCGGATGCGAACGCACGTCGAGCCAGGCGACGTGCCAGTACGCGGCTCGGTCGCCGAGGCCGAGCGCTGCGCCCGCGACGGCCGCCGCCGCGATCGCGGCGGCGGCCACCACCACCGGGCCGACGGGAATCACGATGCGAAAGCGCTGCGCTGCGAGCACGGCCTGCAGCACGGCGGCGACGCAGGCCGCCGCGGCGACGATCACGCAATCATGCGCGACGAGGGACGAGCTCACGGCCACGTCGGTGACATGTGACCGAAGGGCGAAGACGGCGAGCGCCGCCGGTACAGGCAACAGCACGAGCGCAGTGCCCGCGAGCTCGCGGCGCTCGGGATGCAGCGCCGCGACCGCAGCGAGCCCGAGGAGGAGTGCGAGCACTGCGCCGCGGCTCCCGCTCAGGGCGAGAGCGAGCGTCAAGGGCGCGAGGGAGATCGCCGCTGTGCGCGAACGTGCGGCTGCGCCGAGCGAGATCACCACGCCCATCGCAGCCAGGACGCCGCAGGCGTTCGCGTAGCCGAGCGGCCTGAACAAGAGCCGCCCCTCGTACGCGTCCGCGGCGATGTGAAGGGGCGAGAGGACGTGGAGCAGCCCGTCGAGGACGAGCGCGCAGATCGCCGCCGCAACGCCGCCGAGCGCTGCCGCGACCGTCTCTCGGCGGAGGAGCTGGAGCCCCGCCCACGCGACGGCCAGGTAGACGACGTCGCGTTCGAGCTCCGGCACGCCGCGCGTCGCCGCGCCGGGCCGCAGCGTCTCGAGCGCGACCCACGCCGCGAAGCCGACGAAGAGGCCGAGGAACCGCCCATGCGTGCGAACGCCTCCCGCCCGCATTGCTGCGCAGGCGCCGACTGCGAGCGCGCCGACGGCCGCAATGCCCCACGCGGTCGGGTAGTACCCGCCGCTCTCGGCGCCGAGCGCTCCGACGACGATCGCGCACGAGCAGAACGGCACGATGCCGCGGCTCGGGACGGGGAGGGCGAAATGCCCTCCCCGTCCGTCGGACGCGAGCTCAGCGGGGACCGCTGACATTCGCGCTCGATGCGCAGATCGCGTACACCGTGAATGCGAGCTGGTTGGCGGACAGGTTGTCGACCCACGCCCCCCAGCCGTCCGTTCCCTCGTTGCCCGAGCCGGTGCCGTCGGTCGGGTACGAGCTGTTCACTGCCTGGTCTCCCGGGTGGGAGCCCTCACTGAGGACGCCGCCGCCGACGACGTGGAGGCCCGAGGCACACGGCGCCTCGCCGAAGTACTGCGAGTGCGCAGGGAACGGGCCGAAGTCGGTCGCGACGTAGGCGAGGCTCGAGAAGCCGGGCGGCCCCTGCGACCCCTGGCTCCCGGTGTCGCCCTTCGCTCCCGCGGGACCGGCCGGTCCCTGCGGTCCCGCGGGACCTGCGGGTCCCTGCGGTCCTTGCGCGCCGGCCGGTCCCCTCTCCCCAGCGGGCAGCTCTCCCGATGCGAAGTCGACCGCGCGGAGCGAGTGGTTCTTCACCTTGGCCGACACGACAGCGCCGTTCTTCAGCTGCACCGTGCCGACACTTCCCGCCGGCAGCACCGTCGCGGCGTAGCCCGTCCCTCCGAGTGCGACGGCGAGCGCGACGAGCGCGAGCGCCGTCGACGGGCGGGGGAGGTGCACACGGGCGGCGACCCGCCGGCGGAGGCGGGATTCGTCCATCTGGACGTCCTTTCGTCGAATTGCCGGACGCGTCGACGGTAGGAAGCGCCGCTCACAGATCGCTCACGCGCGACGGGGGCGCGCCGTGAGCAACGGGTTAGAGGCGTGTTGGTTCGCGATTGGAGACGCCTCCGAGCGTGCGGGTCGTCAACGACCCAAAGGAGGCAGCGATGCTGCGCATCGCCTCTCGCTCGCTCGGAATCCGCCTCGCACTGCTGACGACCGTCGTCGGCATCGTCGCGGCGATCGTTCCGTTCGTCGCGCTCGCCGGTGGCGGCGACCCCTCGGGGTTCTGAGCGCGTCACCTCGCCGCCGCGGAGGGCCGTCTTCCGAGACGAGCCTCCGCGGCGGCATTTCCCTTTCTGCGGTACAGGTCGCGGGCGGTTTGCAGCGCGCGCGCCGACTCGGCGCGGCGACGGTTGCGCTCGAGCAGGCGCGCGAGCGTGACCTGGACGGAGGCCGCAAGGTTCAGCGCATCCGTTCCGTCTGCAAGCTCGGCGGCCTCCAACGCCGGCTCGAGATCGCCGGTGAGCCGCGCGCGCGTCCGCAGGACGAAGATGCTCCCCTCGATGTCGCGTGCGTGCCGGTGCTCGTCGGCGCGGCGCAGCCACAGCTCCGCAGCGTCGAGCCGGTCGAGGTCGGCGAGGACATCCGCGAGCTCCGCCGCCTGCGTCGCCAGATGGAAGGTGTCACCGCTCGACAGCAGCTCGTCGCACGAGGCCTCGAGCAGCTGCGCGACGGCGTCGAGCTCGCCGCGGAGACGTCCGACCGCCGCTTCGATGAAATTGCAGGTCCGCCGGAGGGCGGGCCTGCGTCCGAGCTCGGCGTAGATCGACCGGCCCCGCTCGAGGAGCGGGCCTGCCATCCTGAAGTCGCCGGTCATCGCGTAGAGCCCGCCGAGGTGCGTCGCGACGGCGGCTTCGGCCGGGAGGTCGTCGACCGCACCGGCGAGGAGTGCATGACAGCGCTCGATCGCCGCCGGAGCAGCCGTCGGCCCGTGATAGAGCGCAGCGGCGATGTGCCCGATGCACGTCGAGGCGCGCCAACCGGCGTGCCGGTAATGCGCGAGCGCGCGCTCGGCTGCGTCCTGCCAGTCCGCGTGCTGCACCAGCGCGCCGCCCCGGACCCAGCCGGACAGCATCCACGCGCGTCCGAGCGAGCGCTCGTCCTCGAGGGCCTCGAAGATCGGGATCGCCTCGGCCGCGAGCTCGAGCACGTCGTCGGGCGCGCCGGTGCCGCCGAGCGCCGCACGCGTCGCCAGCTCGAGCCGTGCACGCAGGCGGATCCGGCGTTCCGCGGCGGCCTCGGCCGTCGTCAGTGCGGCGTCGGCGTCGGCAGAGCGGCCGAGCGCATCGAATGCGACGCCGAGCTCGCAGAGGAGCTCGCCGCGGGCCGGCTGTTCGGCGCCGAGCAGGGCGGTCGCGCGCTCGAGGATCCGCGCCGCCGTCCCGGCGTCACCACGCTTGCAGGCGTCGATGCCGGCATTGCCGAGGCGGGCGCCCGCTTCCTCGGCCAGTCGGCGGCCGCGGCGGTCGTGCGCCGGGCCGAGCAGCGCTGCGCGCTCCAGGTGGAAGCCGACGACCTCGTCGCCCGCCTGTCGTTCGTCGTACGCGTCGGCAACCGCTTCGTGCAGGCGGGCGAGCTCAGCGTGCGGGATCGACGCGTACGTGGCGTCGTGGATCAGCGGGTGGCGGAAGCGGTAGCGCTCCTCGAAGGCCGCGGTGGGGGCTCCCGGCTCGAGCAGCCCGCGGCGGACGAGCGAGTCGAGCGCGTCGCGCACGCTCCCGACCTCGAGCAGCGCGGCAACCAGCGCCGCGTCGAACTCGCGTCCGGCGACGGCCGCGCAGTCGATGGCCGAGCGCTCCGTCGGCGCGAGCCGGTCGAGGCGGGACACGAGCAGCGCGTGCAATGTCGACGGCAGCGCGTCCGGGTCTTCGCCGGCATGTGCAAGGAGCTGCTCGATGAAGAGGGGATTCCCTTCGGCGCGCGCGACGACCGCCACGTCGTCGGTGCCGAGTGCCCGTGCGAGCGCGATCGCGTCATCGTGACGAAGCGGCTCGAGGAGAAGGCGTTGCGCGCCCGGCGCGATCGTCGGCCGCTCCTCGAGCAGCTCGTCGCGTGCGAGGCAGACGATGCGCACACCGGCCTCGGCATGTTCGATCAGATGCTCGACCGTCTCGACGACGATCGGATAGGCCCAGTGGAGGTCGTCGAGCGCGATCGTGACCGGCGCCGCCGCTGCGCAGAGACGCCGGAAGACGATCGGGACATCGGATGCCGGTGTCGACGCAAGTGTGTCGGGGGCAGCGAGCTCGCGCGCGATCTCGCGAAGCGGGGCAAGCGCCTCCTGCCCGTACGCGGAACAGCGGCCGACGACGACGCGTGCTTCCTGTGCGAGCTCGCGCAGCAGTCGGGACTTGCCGATGCCGGGTGGCCCGACGACGAGCGTCGCCCTGTCCCGCCGCAAGCGCTCCAGCTCCTCGGTCCGGCCGACGAAGGGGCCGTCGTGACGACGCTCGAGCAGCGGGGCGGGCTGCGGCGGCTCGCCGAGGTTCTGCCGCGCGACGTCGAGGAGCGGGCCGCCGACGTCGTCGTCGCCGACGAGCGCCTCGCCGCTGGCGATGCCGATTCGCGCCGACATGGTCTGGGCGAGCTCGCGCGCCGCGGCGGCCGCCGTCGCGCCGTGATTCTCGTCGAGGAAGAGCACCGCAAACGGCGTGACGAGCCGCGCGCCGAAGTGGTCGGCGATGCGCGCGACGAGCGCTGCGGCGCGGGTCGTTCGCCGTTCGTGCTCCTCTGCGTCGAGGTCGAGGGGGATCGCCGGCTCGACGACGAGGGCCGACGCGGGACGGCGTGTCCGCGGCCGCGCGACGCTCGCCTTCGGTCTGGCCGCGAGCGCCGGATCCTGGCGGAAGATCGCCCGTTCGAGCTCGCGCAGCCGCTCGCTCGGCTCGAGCCCGAGCTCTTCCCGCAGGTAGCGGCGCGCGTCGCGGAATGCGGCGAGCGCGTCGGCCTGACGCCCCGCGGCGTAGAGCGCGAGCATCAGCTGCTCCCGGCGCCGTTCGCGCATCGGTTGCGCAGCCACGAGCGCCGTGATCTCGCCGACGAGCTCGCCGGCTCGGCCGTCGGCAAGGGCGGCGTCGATGCGCAGCTCCTCGGCCTGCAGCCGGAGCTCGACGAGCTCTGCGATCTCGTCGCGTGCGAAGGCCTCGAACGTGAACTCCGCAAGCGGCTCACCGCGCCACAGGGCGAGTGCGTCGTCGGTGCGGACGGCCGCGCGCCGTGGGTCCGCCTCGACGAGGTCGGCTGCCTCTGCGAGCAGCCGGCGGAAGCGCACGGAGTCGAGCGCCTGGGGGTCGACCGCGAGCAGGTAGCCGGGCGGCCGGCTCTGCACCACCCCGTCGACGCCGAGGGCGCGCCGCAGGCGCGTCGCGGTCGCCTCCAGCGCATGCCGTGCGTCGCCCGGCGCGCCGCTCGACCAGATCGCCTCGATGAGCGCGTCCGCCGAGACGACGCGGCCGGCGTCGATGAGGAGGACGGCGAGGAGGGCGCGGAGCTTCGCCCCCCCGAGGGGGAGCACGGCGCCGTCGCGCCTCACCTCGAGCGGGCCGAGAACGCGGAATTCGAGCGGCATTGCCCTCAGGAAACAATTGCACGCCCCCGCACGAGCGGACAAGCTGTCGGGGTGAGCGGACACCTGCTCGCGTGGGTCTTCCTGCCGGCCGCCGTCTTCTGGACAGCGGTGACGCCGGTGCACGGAAAGCTGGTCGTGTCAGGCCCTCTGAGCGTCGGGCCACGCTGCGGCTACCTGACCGTCGACCCGGTGTCACGGCATTCCTCGTTCGCGCGGCGGGCATGCGTGCGCGACGGTGTGCGCGTCGTCGTCCGCGACTCGCCATGGTGGCCGGTGTACGTCGGCCGCCGTCTCGCGTTCCGGTACCAGGACAGCTCGACCGGGCGGCCTGTCTCGGCGAGATTCGGCGACACGCTCTGGCTGTACGACGTCGCCACCGACCGCGGGCCGTTGCTGCAGCGTTGGTCGCTCCGGACCGGGCGGCTCGTGCGGGAGATCCGCTTCCCGGTTCGGTTGTGGCGGCCGGTCATGA
>Ga0182008_10001968_pt1 | contig 13193 bp, 12 predicted proteins | sample Sormic07211129_1_FD_120482 | JGI IMG/M metagenome (GOLD analysis project Ga0182008, IMG submission 120482) | Rhizosphere microbial communities from Sorghum bicolor, Mead, Nebraska, USA - 072115-129_1 metaG | ecosystem: Host-associated > Plants > Roots > Rhizosphere | place: USA: Nebraska...
CCCGTGCACTGGAAAATATTCAGCACGTCGTGCACATCGAACTCAGTCAGGCCGTGGGGCAGCACCGCACGGGTCAGGTTCGAGTGGCAATGATGGTGGAAATCCTCACCAGTGAGCATCTTGTTCACATACGGATCGCAGCGCGTACCCAGCAGATCGTGCAGCCGACCACCATGTTCGTCGATGCCGTATCCGGCGAGGCTGTCATCGGTGATAGTCACCAATGGCCGCAGGAATGGCAGGTTCGACCACAACCGATCATGGGTACTGACGTGGGCGCCCTGAAGCTGACGCGTGCGCGCCGCCCACAGGCGTTCCCGCGGATCGTGGGCGTTCCAGACGTTAAAGTCCCCCACCTGCGGCCCCACGGGTGTGGTGACGCGGAACACATGACCGGCGGGTACGTGCCAAGCGCGGCCGGTGCGGATGGGGACCTCGAACTGTTCGATCAGCGTGCGCTTGTCCTGCTGGGTGCGAATGCGGTCGTAGAAGGGTTTGTCCACCTGCAGGGCTGAGCCTTTGCTGACCTGGTAGGCGGCTGGGTAGTCTTTGTACATGACGCGGATCCTTGATCAGTGGTGATGGGTGGAAGCCAGCAGCTGTAAAAGCAGTTGCTCGGCATCGTCGAGGTAAAGGCTCATGGCTTCATGAGCTGCAAGCTTGTCGCCCTCGGCCAGCGAATCATGGATGTTCCGGTCACGGGCCAGCCACGGTGCCTGGAAACGCGCCTCATCGGGCGCGGAACTAAATACCAGGCGCAGTTGGGCAACCACATTGATGAAAAACTCATCAAGTAACGGACTGCACATCAATCCAACGATGTGCTGATGGAAGGCCAGGCCATGGGTACCGACTGAACGCCAGTCCTCACGCTCGCGAGCCAAATCCGCAGCTTCGAGGGCTTCGAGCATCCGGTCGGATTGATACTCGCGCAATGGCTGGCTACCCAGGATGGCTTGCAGCTCCAGAGTGCGGCGGACCTTGAACAGATCTCGCACGTCATCGACACCTAACCTGCGCACCATCACTCCTTTGTTGCGCACGTAACGGGTCAACCCTTCCTGGCCCAAGCGGTGTAACGCTTCGCGAATGGTGTTGCGGGAGGCGTTGTAGGCCGAAACCAGGTTGTTCTCTACCAGCGCCATGCCTGGCAGCAGGCGGCCGCCGATGATATCGGCACGTAACTCAAGGGTGATCTGGTCGGCGAGACCAAGGCCATCGTTCATACTCGATACCCCGAATTGTTCAACAATCGATGGCTATCGAATAATCACTTTTCATGCCAGGTTCAATCACGCCTGCGTTTCGCAGAGCTTGCTCACGTTCACCCTGCCGAAGTCAAACCGGCTGGAAAGCGCGGACCGGTCATTGCGACCGGTCTCTTTTCCCACCAACGGCCTCCGGGCGACCGTAATCAAGGCCAGTATCATTCAGAGCTTGCCGAAATTGACACAGCAATAACCTTTGTCATCTTTTTCCTGCACTTCCCTGAATGGATACGGTACCCATTCGCATCGGGTGATCAGCCCCGGACTGTTCAGTCCTTTTAGAAACGGCAACAACTTGCCATTACTCAAGTCGCCGCCATAACCAATTTCAGACACATAGAGCACGTGGATCGGTTGCTTATCGCGCAGATAGGCAAAGTATGTCATGTGATCAACGACAACATTCTCTGCTGACTGCGTAGGAATATTGCATGACGCCCCCAATTTTGTAATTGAATCCAAATGAGGTTGTACACCAAGTACCGGAATCGACAGTGGTTGCCCAGGCAAGCTTGCCTGGGTAAAGGCTGCATTACCAACGATGCCTGGCGTAACGAGTGCCGATAATGTCACCAGCGACGCCATCGCCAGGATCAATAGAAGTGAATAAGCAGCTACTACAAATGCATTGTTCAGCTTCGCTGCGCGCCGGGTATGCATCAATAGCGCCGCGATGATGATGGAAATAGGCACGAATTGAATGCCTGCGTAGAAATTCTGGATATTGTAAAAGAATGCGTTGACCCCATTTGCCGCAGCCAACAACAGCGCCAACACCACCGGGGCAGTGATTCGTCGGCGAAGCACTTGCAAGAAAAACACCACAATACTTAGAACGTGAGTCGCAATGATAAATGCGTACAGGACGTACTTAATGACCAAGTTAAGAAATGGCAACGCTGCAAAGCTATCCGTCATCGGTGGAAGCCAACCGGACTGGTAAGTGTCATTAAAGGTCAGGTGCAGCAACATCCGTTCAGGAAAGCTTATTAAATTGTTATACGCAGCACTGATGAACTCATAGGGTGCACTGAACAGCATGCCCGGCAATAGGGTGTTGGCCGCTAGCAACTGTTGTATATGGGGAGCGTCCTGGCACCTTCCCAGTGCGCTGAAATACAGGAAGACTTGAACGCACAGGGCAAGGACGAATAGCAGCAGGCCATAGCGAACCACTTTATGATAGGTAGCCGTCGCCGACCAGACGGCCGCCAGCGCGAACGGCATGTAAAACAGGCTTTTGGGATGAGCATAGAAAAAGAAAGACAGCAGGAAGGCCAGCCCTATAGCCATTGCTGCTTGGGCACGTGGAGACGTTCGTTTCTCCAAGAACAGCGCAGACAAGCAAAGCACCAGAATCGCCAGCACCAAAAGATGCTCAGGACGCGACATAACCCACAAAAAAGGCAGGGCACCCAGCGACGCGACTGCGGCTAGTCCAGTAAAACGCTGGAGCCCTGATCCTGAGTCGGGTGTTTGTCGCAAGCACCAATAAGCCAGCAAACCGAACCAGATCAGTGCTAAAACAATACCGCTTACCCTCAGGCCAAGCGGTCCCAGTTGGCCGTACACAGCCGACAGCAACATCGCAGCCGGGTAAAATATCCAAGCGACCGCTCGCCCGACGGTGGCGGTGCATTGTGGATACAGGGTAACGGCGTTGCCTTCCTCAAGAAAAAGCCGCGCAATTCTGAACTTTGTTACCACCTCATCGGAATAGATCGGGAGAAATATCCCACTCAGTAATACTGCAAAAAATATTATCAAGTGAAGGATCTGGATTTTTCTTATTACCACTTCTCTCATTAATCAACATCCGGTCGAATCAAGATGGACTGTCCATCTTCGTCAATAGAGGCTTACTCGTCGGCGCCGATGATAGCCGAATCCCGACACCGAACCTATCATGTGCCCGTCGAGGCCCCACTGTTCGGCGTGATATCCATTCGAGGTAACGCATCGAACATCAACCTGGCCCATCTCCAATTGAAGAAACATCAGGCTCCCCGTGCCGTGACACCTCCTCCTCCATGGCTTAAAATCCTCCCCTTTTTCCAAGGATCCACTGAGGCTCCATCAATGCCTGCTTGAAGTCGAGCAACGCCGGTGACAGGTCAAGCCTGACGCCCCGCCCAATCGGTTGCAACCTGGCGTGCACGGCCAAGCGGAAAGCAACGAATCTACACGCCCGTAACATCCATGCAGGACGCATCGGCAGCCTGTGTCATCGTTCAATCCAATGGTCAGGATGAAGCTCAAGGTGATCGATAAAACCGTTTCAGTTAGCTTGGTGGTACCCGTTTATAAGAGCATGAGTACGCTCCCAGAGTTTTACGCACGCGCACAAGCAGCCCTTGGGCAGATTTGCGACGACTGGGAGATCATTCTGGTGGACGATGCGAGCCCGGATCAGACGTGGTTTGCCGCCCTCGCGCTCCACGAACAGGATCCACGGGTCAAAGTCATTCGCTTCGCAAAGAACAAAGGACAACAACACGCCACCCTGTGTGGTATCAGCTACGCACGCAAACGCTATGTCGTAACGATTGACGATGACCTGCAGTGTTTTCCTGAGGACCTGTCACTCTTCATCGACCAGCTTCAGGCTGGCAAGCACGTCGTAATTGGCAAGATACCGATGGCCGAAAAACAGCACAGTGCCTGGCGTAACCTGGCCTCCTGGCTTAACCAGAAACTGGTTAGCAAGGTGTTGGGCAAACCAACCGATTTCGGCCTTTCGAGCTACAGGGCGATGAGCCAGCAAGTGGCGAAACAGCTGGCCAGGTATCAAGGGTCACATCCCCATATCGCCGCGATGTTGTTCAACTCGGTGCCCATCAGCATGATGGCGAATGTAACCATCCGTCACGCACCACGCGCCGACGGCGGTCCGAGCACCTACACCTTGGGCAAGATGTTCAAAACGCTGTCGTTCCTTATTATCAATTATTCACTTCTGCCATTGCGCTATGTGGTGATCTGGGGCTTCATGGTCAGCGCGTCGAGCATTCTCTTCGCCGGATTCGTGCTGCTACGCACCCTCCTGACTGATCATATCGTACCCGGCTGGGCGTCACTGGCTATCCTCGTGTCCTTTCTCGCCGGTAACATACTCCTGGCTTTGGGCGTGCAGGGTGAATACCTCGGCAGGTTGGTAGAAAACGCAACTCATCTTAGCCAGTTTCCAATTATCGAAGAGCACGTGGATTAATAATGGCCTCCACCTACCAAGTCACGGATTATTTTCCAGCTCAAGATATTTTGAATAGTGCTTTGTTTACGCACCTCGACGAAATTGAAGCACAGGCTCCGGGCGCGTTGGTGTATTGTCAGAACATTCATTACCTGCATAAAGCACTGGCCGCCGTCAACGTGGCCTGTATCCTTTGCCCCGACAATCTGAGAGATGAAGTACTGGACACAGAAAAGACAATTGTATTCTGTGTCGACCCCCGCACCTCTTTTTTCCGTCTCTACAATCGTTTCAACCAGGATGCGGGATGCGCAATCTTGCCTCCCCCCATCATCGGAGACAATTGCAGGCTACATCCCAGCGCCGTTATCTCGCCATTGGCCAGACTGGGCAACAACGTCGAAGTTTCAGCGAATGTTGTCATTGAAGGCCCTGTCGAGATCGGAGACAACGTTTTCATCGGTTCGAATGCCGTAGTGGGCGCTGAGGGTCTCATCACCCTGCGCAACGACGACGGCACGCTGATGATGGTCAAGCATCAAGGTGGAGTACGCATCGGATCGGGCTGCCAAATACTCGCTGGCGCGGTGGTCGCGCGTTCATTGTTCCAGCGCCCCACCACCATCCACGATAACTGCCAGATTGGCATCATGAGCAATATTGGTCACGGCGCGGTGATTGGCGAAAATTGCGTGGTTTCCGGTAACACCGTGATCGCCGGGCGCTCTCGTTTGGGGGCAGGCGTATGGGTCGGCGCCTCCTGCTCCATCGCCCAGGGTCTTGTGATCGGGGACGCGGTACAAATAAAAATGGGCTCGGTGGTCATCAGCGACGTCGCCCCCGGTAGCGTTGTGTCCGGAAACTTCGCGATCAATCATAGGGCTAACATGACGGCCCATCTGAGGAAACTGAAATGATGCACTCCTCCAAGCTTTCATTGGGCTTCAAGGGCGAACGGACTTACATACAGGGAGCCGACATGCTCTGTGCCACGATGCAATCCATTAGGGATCATGCGCCGGACGCACGAATTGAAAAGCTCGACTTCAAAATAGGCACAATGACCAGCCATTTGCTTAGCTGCCACTGGTGGCCAAAATCCACCCCCCAGGCTCCGATGGGCAAGGATATCGCCAGCTTCACTTTTCACCTTGATGGCGTTGAACATGAAGGCAAATTGATTCAAGCCGAAGGGCACGCCGAGTCTCGACGCGCTTATGATGAGTCGCTGATCGAAAACAACAGCCATTATTCCTCCACCAGGCGTTCGATCAGCCTGACGAACATGCCAGAAGACTTCTCCTCGATAGAAGTGCTGATATCGCTGAACAAGGCGTTGCATCTCAAAGAGCTGTGCCTGCCCAGTGGCAGCCAGTGGGTTTTCTGTCGCTGGGAAAGCCCCGAGTGGCCGCTGAGCCAGAACCTGGACGGGGTAGAGCTGACGATAGAACAAACCCTGGGCACTCGATTGAGCCGCACTCGGGTCGAACTCGGCGGTGAACGGATCAGCACTCTCTATTTCAGTGCCCTCAACGTTGATTGACTGCTGCCGCGAGCTGCACGCAGGACAGCCCCGCTACTGCCCGGATTGTGGCAAAATCCTCGATTCCGAGCTTCGTGCCCGCGACGAACTCGCTTGTCACGAATTGCGCCATTCAATCCACGTAGCTTAAGCCCTGACCGGGATAATTCCAAAAACCAGCACAAGGAAACACCAGACGTGCCAACTACAAGAGAAACAATCATCGAACTCATCAGCAATGCAAAGGTTGTAGCTGATGCTTCGTCATTGCGGGACAACATGAAGTTGATCGACCAGGGAATTGACTCCATGGATATCTTTGCCATCATGCTTGCAATTCAAGATCATTACCAGATCCAGATACCTGACAACGACATTGAAAAGCTTCAGACAGTAAATGATTTGGTCAACTATATAGACGCCAAACAATAGCAAGCAATAACTGCATCACCCAAGGTGAGAGATCGTGCAATCATCCATCCCGCACCATCGCTGATTGCACGGAAAACTTCACCTATTCTTTCAAATACTGAGCAGCCTGTATGCCTGCAACTCTTTTAAAGTTTTTTTTTGCCATCTTGATTTGCGCTTTCCTGGCAAACACATTTGACATCCAGCTAATATCATTAGTCGATGACATTAAAGCATGGCATTACCTTGCGCTGGCTGCGGGCATCCCCCTGACTCTAAGCTCATTTTTTTCCATCAGTCGCTGGCAAGTATTCTTGCGAATCAACTCGATCGAGGAAACATTACCAAAGCTATGGAAGATAAGCTTGGTTTCTCAGTTTCAAGGCTTGATCTTTCCATCGTCGCAAGGAGGAGACGCTTTTCGTATGTTTCACATTGAACAGCGTCATCCAGATAAGCGGGGGATCGCAGGCAGTACCGTCATCATTGAAAGAATGATCGGCCTTTTGGTGCTATGCACGTTTACGCTTTGCGCTCTGCCTTTCCTACCTCGCTCGGACGACAATACTTCTCTCATCATTACCGTCCTCGTTATCAGCTGCCTAGCTACAGGCGCTCAACTTCTACTCAGCAGTAGAAAAATCCATGCGCTCTATAGCCATCTCACCTTCCAGAATTTTCTGCTGTCTCGCCTATTAGGGTACATAGAAAAACTTCATGCCAGCACGGTTAGTTTTCCCTATCGCCGGGCACTTAAAAGCTCTTTGCCTTATATTTTCTGCTACCAGATATCTCTGATATCGGTGGTCTATCTGGTATTTCGAGCGTATGGATACGACATCCCCTTCATCCAGCACTTCGCGTTATATCCTGTCATCGCTATCCTGACCATGGTTCCGTTAACCATTGGTGGACTCGGCGTGCGCGAAGGTTTTTTTGTATATTTTTATGGCTTGCTGGACGTACCGGCCAACATTGCCGTAGGCGCCTCCCTTGCAAATTACACGCTGATGGCTCTGGTCCCCGCCGCTTGCGGCGGGATTATTTATTTGTGGGATACCATTCGGGACAATCGCCTGAAACGTACCAGTTAAACAGAGAGCCCGGTCAATGAACCCAGATCGCACCCCGTTTCCCAAGTCCGCCTTCGAGACCCTTGCGCTGGCTGAGGCGCGCCATTGGTGGTTCCGGGCCCGTAACCGAGTAATTTTGTGGGTACTGAAATCTCGCATCGGCGACATCCGCAATTTTCTGGAAATTGGTTGCGGTACTGGCTTTGTGCTGGAAGGCATCCACCAGGAGTACCCCGAGGCAGCCCTTCATGGAACTGAGTTTTACGAAGAAGGCCTGGCGCATGCACGTCGACGGTTACCCGGGGCAAACTTTGAAAGGCTGGACGCGCGCACCATGGCCGATGTAGGACGATTCGACGTGATTGGCGCTTTTGATGTCATCGAGCATATAGAGGAAGACGAGCAGGTCCTGACGAATCTTTCACGCGCGCTGCATGAAAATGGTCATTTATTGCTGACTGTTCCCCAACACAAATGGCTTTGGTCTGCCGCCGATGAACGCGCCTGTCATGTACGCCGCTATACTCGCAGCGACCTGGTCGCCAAGGTGAAAGACGCGGGTTTTGAAATTCGATACGTGACATCTTTTGTCAGTTTTCTTGTTCCCCTGATGTGGCTGGCCAGGCAACGTCCTGGACAAAAGGATGCAGAAGTAAATAGCGAGTTCAACGTTTCTGAGCGAACCAATCGGATCCTGGAATTCGTCATGAAGATAGAGCTTGGTTTTTTGAAGGCAGGTATCACGCTCCCCTTCGGGGGCTCGCTCCTGTTATTAGCTAGAAAACAATAATCCGGAGACATGCAGTGAGCGACTTTAAAATCCCCTTTAATCGCCCTTACATGACGGGTAAAGAGCTTTACTATATCGCCGAAGCAAAATTCCTCAATAAACTCTCTGGTGACGGCCCCTTCACCCGGCGTTGCCATCAGTGGCTGGAACAGTATAGCCACAGTGAAAAAGTATTATTGACACACTCATGCACTGCGGCCTTGGAAATGTCAGCTCTACTGCTGGATATTAAACCTGGGGACGAAGTCATCATGCCGTCTTACACATTCGTCTCCACCGCTAATGCATTTGTGCTGCGCGGCGGGATACCCGTATTTGTGGATATCAGAGAAGACACCCTGAATTTGGACGAAAGGTTAATTGAAGCCGCTATTACACCTCGCACCAAGGCAATCGTTCCGGTTCACTATGCTGGCGTTGCGTGCGAAATGGACACCATAATGGAGATCGCCCGCCGGCACGGCCTCTACGTGGTCGAGGATGCTGCTCAAGGGGTCATGGCCTCTTATAAAGGAAGAGCTTTAGGCAGTATTGGAGATTTAGGTGCGTATAGCTTCCATGAAACCAAGAACGTAATCTCCGGCGAAGGCGGCGCGCTATTGGTTAACGACCCGGCAATGTCATTGCGCGCTGAAATCATTCGTGAAAAAGGCACGGACCGAAGCCGCTTCTTCAGGGGGGAAGTCGACAAATATACTTGGCAGGAAGTCGGATCTTCTTATCTGCCAGGGGAGTTGACTGCCGCGTTTCTTTGGGCGCAGCTGGAGGAAGCACAATCGATTACACAGAATCGCCTGAACAGCTGGAACCGCTATCACCAGGCGCTTGAGGGGCTGGAGTCGACAGGCGCCGTACGCCGTCCAATCGTCCCGGCAAACTGCACACATAATGCCCATATGTACTATATCTTGCTTGCTCCCGGCATCGACCGCCAACGCACGCTAGATAAACTCAAGCTCGACAATGTCTACTCGGTGTTCCACTACGTGCCGCTGCATTCTTCACCAGCGGGGCTGCGTTACGGCCATACCCATGGCGCGATGACAAATACAGATATCTTGTCGGAACGGTTGATCCGCCTGCCACTTTGGATGGGGCTGAGTGAAGACCAACTCACCCATATCGTCGACTCGCTACATCGTGCCCTTTCCTGAAAAGAAGCACGTGCGTGAGTCCGAGTGTTTCTGTGTAACACTAAAGCTATCGTGCGGAATGCAAAAGGCCGATCATCAAGACCGGCCTCTTTCGCTTATAACTTTAACCCTTATTTGACTTCCAGCTTGTCACGATTCCTATCCACGATAGCCTTGCCAATTCCCTTGACCTCCAACAACTCCTCAACCGAAGCAAACGGCCCATTACTTTCACGATAAGCGACAATCGCCTTGGCCTTGGCCTCGCCAACTCCTGACAGCTCCCGCTGCAAGGTCGCGGCATCAGCCCCATTAAGATCGACTTTTACGCTTTGCGATGCCCCCACCTCTATGGCTTGCTGCGAACCCAAGGCTTCCAATTTGGCCGCAGGTGCAGCGACAGCAGCAATTGAGGCACCGGTCAGAAGGGCAAAAACCAAGGAGTAAAAATAGCGTGTACGCATCAGTGACGCTCCATGACATCGTTAAGAAAGAAGCAGCTTTTCCGAAGCTGCCTTTCAAACTTAGGCGATGATGCATCGCTGTCAAAAATGTGTGCGTTACTGGTTGTGTAACAATCAGGGCTCAAGCCGCCGCTGCTGATAGATCCAGTCGACAATCTCTCCATCCGGGGCATAACCACTGACAGTGTCCCGAAGCAGTTGGCGGACCCTGGTATAGTCATCGCGCTCAATCGCGGCCAGCAACTCAGTAAGCTTGGTCTTGAGGATGTCCCATGGCAGGTAGTCCTCGTTGGCACTCATGATCATCGGGTGCTGGGTCGCGACGACGTTGTCACCGATCAGCAACTCTTCGTAAAGCTTCTCGCCCGGGCGCAGGCCTGTGAACTGGATTGCAATATCGCCGTGGGGATTCTTTTCCGATCGGACACTCAGGCCGGACAGATGAATCATTTTCTCTGCCAGCTCGACAATTCTCACTGGATCCCCCATGTCCAGCACAAACACATCTCCTCCCAACCCCATGGAACCCGCCTGGATCACCAACTGTGCGGCCTCGGGAATGGTCATGAAATAACGGGTAATCTTGGGATGGGTTACCGTCAACGGTCCGCCGGATTTGATCTGTTTATGGAACAAGGGAATAACCGAGCCAGACGAACCCAATACATTACCGAAACGGACCATGGTGAAACGCGTCTTGTTGACCCGCGAGACGTTACCCTTGTCTCCGAACAACACTGGGGCCAGCTCACGACTGAGGGCTTGCAATGTCAGCTCCGCGAGCCGCTTGGTGCTGCCCATTACGTTGGTCGGGCGCACCGCTTTATCAGTGGAAATCAGGACGAAGTTCGATACCCCCGCCTGCAACGCAGCCTGTGCTGTATTCAATGTACCGATTACGTTGTTCAGGATACCTTCGGCGATGTTGTGCTCGACCATCGGGACGTGTTTATAAGCGGCGGCGTGATAGACCGTATCGACATTCCAAGTCTTCATCACGTCCAGTAATTTGTCCGGGTCTCGTACCGATCCCAGAATAGGTAATAGCCGAACCGACAACGATTCCCGGATGACTCGAGGTTCCAGTTCGGACAGAATGTTATAGAGATTGAATTCGCTATGCTCATACAGCAGCAACGTAGTCGGCTTCAATACCAGGATTTGCCGACAGAGCTCGGAACCAATCGAACCACCGGCCCCGGTGACCAGGACCGATTGCCCAGCGATGCAATGCTCAAGCAGATCAGCTTGTGCAGGTACTGAATCGCGCCCGAGAAGGTCCGCGATGTCCACCTCCTGGATGTCATCGACCTTGACCCGACCGCTGGCCAGGTCCATGAAGCCCGGGATGCTTCGCACATGCAGCGGAAAACCTTCAAGCAGCGCCAATATCTCCCGACGACGCCCACGTGATGAGGACGGCACCGCCAGCAGAACTTCTTCCGCGCCGGTGGTATCGATCATCTTTTGAATATTTCTGGGCTCGTAGACCTGCAACCCGGCGATCACGCGGTCCGCAATATTGATGTCATCATCGATAAATGCGACCGGTCGCATCACCCGCCCCATGCGTAGCGCCGCCACTAATTGATTACCAGCGGCCCCGGCCCCATAGATAGCAACCTTGGGCAGGCCATCGTCACGATTGGTGAATGGAACATGTTGAGCTGCGGCGAACCAGTCGCCCAGAAAATACTGCCGCATCACCAGGCGTAAACCGCCGATCATGATCAGGCTCAACCACCAATAATTGAAAATAATGGAGCGTGGCACCACGGTTTTATGATTGCTGTACCAATACACCACAAGGGCCAGCAACAAGGCCGAAAGGCTGACCGCCTTGCAAATCGTGATCAGCGCATCATTACCAAAATAACGCATCACAGCGCGATACATGCCAAAGCGGATGAAGATCGGGATGGCAACCAACGGGGCGGAGCCGAAAAGCCATAAATGCGTTGCAATCGGGCTGGCCAATGCTTCGACGCCCAGACGAACGACGAATGCCAGCCAGAGGGCAATCCAGACAAGGATAATGTCTGTTACCACTTGTATCGCCCGCTTGTGGCGTCGTGGTAATCCCAGCAGGGTTACTCGTAACTTATCCATAAATCCTTTATGCATCTTGATCTGCCTCTGGCGCAACTCCATTTTTACTGGACCTGTGAACGTCACGCATCACTGATAAAACAATCATCAAAAAAGATATCTGCACCAGCTTCCAAGGCCTTCTCGGCCATCCCAGCGTGAGCTGAAGCGCATGGCACCGACGGCACAAGTTAATGCCTGACTCACCGCACCAGGCTCCAGAGCACGGACCCGCCGACAGGTACAATGGGATCGAGCAGATGGCGCCCGTATGTTAATGGCTGAGGCGGGCAACCTACCATAGTCACGGTTCGTCAAGAAATTTTCACGCAAGGTCTGAAGACGCAGTGGCGTTGCGCAATCAGTCAAAATCCACATAACTCCCGGTGAATCGAAAGTACTTGAGGAACACTCAGCGCCGCCTCTTTTGCGCACTTTTGTATTGACTTGTAGCAATAGGCTATCGCGCGTCAGCAAGACCCCGCCATGAAGGGAGCATGCCCATAATGACATTCCCAGGCCAACAGGAAATTAATGAAAGTTTTTTACTGCTGATACACGATATCCACAGCCCATCCGAAAGTTGAATCCTCGACCCAAACGAACTGTTTACGGACTGCATCCGTTCGCTGACTTTGAACAGGATGCCGATTCTTCCAGCGACCGCCGAAGTCCTACCTTAGCGGTCCTTGTGTTGTGGAATCAGTCGTCGTTGCTGGAATATCCAATCGACGATCTCGCCTTCGGGCGTGTAACCACTTACGGTTTCGCGTAGCAGCATTCGGACCCGTGAATATTCATCCTTGGTAACGGCGGCCATCAACTCATCCAGTTTGACCTTGAGTTGTTCCCATGGCAGATGGTCTTCATTGGCGCTCATGATCATGGGGTGCTGAGTCGCGACCACGTTGTCACCGATCAACAGCTCCTCATAGAGCTTCTCTCCCGGGCGCAACCCCGTGAACTCAATCGCAATATCACCGTGCACATTCTTCTCGGAACGCACATTCAAGCCAGACAGGTGGACCATTTTCTCAGCCAACTCGGCGATCTTCACCGGTTCCCCCATATCCAGTACAAACACATCGCCGCCTCGCCCCATCGAACCCGCCTGAATCACCAATTGGGCTGCTTCCGGGATCGTCATGAAGTAACGGGTGATATTGGGATGCGTGACGGTGATGGGGCCGCCGGATTTGATCTGCTGCCGGAAACGCGGAATGACCGAGCCGGACGAGCCCAGCACATTAC